>Ga0209756_1000002_pt1 | contig 321900 bp, 287 predicted proteins | sample ETNvirenome_6_85_FD_184071 | JGI IMG/M metagenome (GOLD analysis project Ga0209756, IMG submission 184071) | Marine viral communities from the Pacific Ocean - ETNP_6_85 (SPAdes) (version 3) | ecosystem: Environmental > Aquatic > Marine > Oceanic | place: Pacific Ocean | collected 2013-06-19 | reverse complement strand
GTAAGCCATCAGCAATTAAAAAAGGTAGAGGAGCAACTAAATAATCGCCCTAGAAAATGTTTAGGATTTAAAACACCAAATGAAGTCTATAATGAATTAGGTGGTGCACTTCCAATTAGAATCTAGGGTAATTTACTTTGTAGAAATTAAGGTGGATGTCACTTTAAGAAAGGCTGGAATTAAAGTGGGTGTCACGCTAAAAAGAAAGAAGTTTATGAATGCTATCGTTTTATTAAAAATACCTTCTAATGTTAAACTATAAAAAACTTAATGACTTAATATAGCTATGGCATTTTACCTTCCTCTTTTACAGCCTCATTTTAAACACATTGAAATGGGCGATACGCTAACCTCGCTTTGGAGCGGGTGTGGCAGTATTGTCGAGTGCAGGCTTGATGCCGAGCCATGTGTTATCAAAGCGATTAAAATACCAAGCCACATAAATCATCCAAAAATTAAGCAAAGCGAATTTGCATTAAAGAGAAAGCAGCAGTCTTATAAAGTTGAATATAATTTTTATAGGTTATACAGCGCGTACTTACCGACAAGCGCTAAAAGTATTACCTGTATTAATGCAATTAATGATGGTGATGATTATGCGTTAGTGTTTAAAAACTTTACGCAACATGGTTTTGCTCAAGCAAGTGCGCTTGACATAAAACCAATACTTACGTGGCTAGCCCATTTTCATGCCTTTAATTTAAATAAGCCCGCAAAGGGCTTATGGCAACAAGGGAACTATTGGCATTTGAGCACACGGCCAGATGAGTTTAATAAGTTAAAACAAAGCGCTGACGAAAAGTCCGATATTAAAAATGCGGCTCATAAAATTGATAAAATACTGCAATCATCACACTACAAAACCTTGATACATGGCGATGCTAAACTTGCCAATTTTGCTGCAAATGAGCAAAGTGAAATACTCGCTTATGACTTTCAGTATGTAGGGGCTGGGGTAGGGATTTGCGATGTAATGTATTTTATGACCAGCTGCTTAAGCGACGAGCAATTACATACCTGCGCCGATGAGTATTTACATTACTATTTTAGCCAATTAAAAAATGCGCTTTTAGTGTTTCAACCGCAAATAAATGCCGATGACGTAATTGCAAAGTGGCATGCATTATGGCCATTAGCTTGGGCCGATTTTTATCGTTTTTTAGCGGGTTGGAGCCCAACTCATTTTAAAATAAATAGCTACATGATGGCGCAAGTAAATTTAACGTTATCAGATAACAACTTATAAACATAAATTAGTGCATCGCTTGCATAAATATCAAGCAAATCAATACATTTTGGCACGATCTATGAAAACTTATTTAAAATTGCAGGTCAAATGACCTTTTTTAATATAAAATACCGCCAATTCTTGTATCAGTAGGTTTTTATCATGTCAATTCACGTAATTTCACACCCTCTAGTTCAACACAAATTAGGCTTAATGCGCGCTCACGGTATAAGTACTAAAAGCTTTCGTGAATTATGCTCTGAGGTAGGTACCTTATTAACCTACGAAGCAACTAAAAACCTACAGTTAGAAGATAACGAAATTACTGGCTGGGACGGCAACAAATTAAAAGTAGAGCACATTAAAGGCAAAAAAATTACTGTTGTGCCAATTTTACGCGCGGGCCTTGGCATGATGGATGGCGTAATGTCATTACTTCCAGCGGCTAAGGTAAGTGTAGTGGGCCTTGAGCGTAACGAAGAAACGCTTGAGCCAGTACCTTACTTTGAAAAGTTAGTAGGCAATATTGATGAGCGTTTAAGCTTAGTTATAGACCCAATGCTTGCAACTGGCGGCTCTATGATTGCTACAATTGATATGCTTAAAAAAGCAGGCTGTAAAGACATTAAAGTAATTGTACTGGTTGCTGCACCTGAGGGCGTTGAAAAAACATTAGCCGCTCACCCTGATATTGAGATTTTTACTGCCTCAGTTGATAGCCATTTAAATGAAAAGGGTTACATTATCCCAGGGCTTGGCGATGCAGGTGACAAAATTTTCGGTACGGTTTACTAAGGTTTAACAGTGCAAAATAATTCTACATTTTCTATAAAAACCATTTTAACCGGCGCCCAAATGTTGTTTGTAGCATTTGGTGCGTTAGTGTTAGTGCCTTTATTAACTGGGCTTGACCCAAGTGTCGCTTTGTTTACAGCGGGTATAGGTACTTTATTATTTCAGGTAGTGACGAAAGGCAAGGTGCCTATATTTTTAGCGTCATCATTTGCGTTTATTGCGCCTATTATTGCCTCAGTACAAATGTGGGGCGTGCCAGCCACCATGGGTGGTTTAATGGCAGCGGGCTGTGCTTATATGCTGTTAGCGCTATTGGTTAAATTTAAAGGGGTGGCAACACTTCATAAAATTTTACCGCCAGTGGTCGTCGGCCCCGTTATTATGGTGATTGGTTTAGCCCTTGCACCGGTTGCGGTAAATATGGCAATGGGTAAAAGTGGCGACGGCAGTATTGAACTTATTGCTTACGATAAAGCCATTATTATTTCGCTGTTTTCTCTTGTTGTAACACTTATTTTTGCTGTGTGGGGCAAAGGTGTATATAAGCTGATCCCTATATTAGCGGGTGTTATATCGGGTTATGTTTTATCACTGGTAATTGGTGTGGTTGAATTTGGTAGCGTAAACGAAGCCAGCTGGTTGGCTGTACCAAACTTCACATGGCCCGAATTTAAGTGGCAAGCCATTCTCTTTATGGTGCCTGTTGCCATTGCACCTGCTATTGAGCATATTGGCGATATGATGGCTATTAGCCAAGTAACCAATAAAGACTTTTTAAAAAAACCAGGCTTACATCGCACCTTATTTGGTGATGGCTTAGCCACTGCCGCTGCCTCTTTATTTGGTGGTCCGCCAAACACGACTTACTCTGAAGTAACTGGCGCAGTGATGCTGACCAAAAACTTTAACCCTAAAGTAATGATGTGGACTGCCATAATTGCTGTGGTACTGGCCTTTGTGGCAAAAATGGGCGCTGGTTTACAAACAATTCCTGTACCTGTGATGGGCGGCATAATGATTTTGTTATTTGGCTCAATTGCGGTAGTGGGCTTAAATACGTTGGTTAAATCTGGGGATGACTTAACTGCACCCCGTAATTTAAGTATTGTGGCACTTATATTAGTATGCGGTATTGGCGGTATGCACATTGGGGGCAGCCAATTTAGCTTAGAAGGGGTTAGCTTGTGCGCCATTTTAGGTATTGTGCTTAACTTAGTATTGCCAAAAGCTGAACCAGAAACTGATTAATTTTGCACTGTATGTAAAATTTACGCACCAAAATAGCGCATACTAATTGCGCTATTTTTGTAAGTTACTAATAATTAAATAAAAATAATAGTGGTCTAGTACCTGCATTTGTTACTTCATAATATAAGGAGTTACTATGTCAGAGGCCAGTATTGTGGATATAACCCCATTTTTAGCAAAGCACCAATTGCCTTTAAAGTATCAGTACCTTAGTGAGCAATTTTTTATCCCGCTTGCACACGATATTCTAGAATCAAAAAAAAATAACACCCCTATTTTTGTCGCCATAAATGGATGCCAAGGCTCAGGAAAAACCACCCTCGCAGATTTTTTAGTTACTTGGTTTAGTAACAACACGCCGTTTACCAGTGTCGCGCTTTCTATTGATGATTTTTACTTATCTAAAGCACACCGCCAAGGACTTGCCAAAGACGTACACCCATTATTTGCCACCCGCGGTGTGCCTGGCACCCACGATGTAGGGTTAATGAATACCACCATAAGCAGGTTACTTGCAAAAGAGGTTGGCGTACCTTTGCCTAAATTTGACAAGCATCACGACGATTGCAGCCCCGAGCAAACATGGCAATGTAACAATAAACCCATTGATATTATTATTTTAGAAGGCTGGTGCGTAGGTAGTGAGCCACAACCGTTATTTTCTTTAAGTGAGCCTATAAACGAGTTAGAAACACAGCACGATAAAGAAGGCGTGTGGCGTCGTTGTGTAAACAGTTGCCTAGCAAATGAATACAAAAGTGTGTTTAGTAAAATAGATTACACGGTGATGCTCAAAGCGCCGAGCTTTGAAGATGTATTTAAGTGGCGACAAGAGCAAGAGCAAAAGCTTATTGCCGCTAAAGGCGAGGGCGATGGCACCATGAGTGATGAGCAACTGGTGCACTTTATTTCTCATTTTGAGCGTATTACTCGCGAAAACTTAAACACCCTAAGCGCTAAAGCTAATGCCCTTATAGAGCTTGATAGTAATCGCGATATTAGTGCTATGAACTTAACCAGCGACGATACGCTGCAACCTATTATATTTACCGACCTAGATGGCACGTTACTCGATCACGCCGATTACAACACTAAAAATATCAGTAGCTTGCTGCAAGATTTACAAGCAGCCCACATTCCTGTGGTGTTTAATACGAGTAAAACATTTTGCGAAGTGGTTGAACTTAAAAACGAGCTTAATATTCAACAGCCTTTTATTGTTGAAAATGGCGCGGCGGCTTATTTACCCGTAGATTATTTTGAGCTTAAACCCATTGGCTGCACGCAAGTAGGGGCGTATTGGTGTTATGCATTTGCATCACCCTTATCTAACTTACTTAGTGATTTAGACTCCTTAAGCAGCGAATATAAATCGCATTATAAGTTATTTAGTGATTTGTCGAGCGAGCAAATATCATCCCTCACCGGGCTTGATGAAGCGCATGCAAGGCGCGCTCAAACACGCGATTTTTCAGACCCACTTTATTGGCACGGAAGCGATGAATTACTTAATGCGTTTGTAAACGATGTTAAAGCACTCGGCTACGAAATAAAAATAGGCGGGCGGTTTATACATATTGCTAAAAACACCGATAAAAGCGCTGCACAGCAGTGGTTAGTTAAACAAATTTCACAACATTTTAGAAAGCCTCTCACGGTAATTGCACTAGGTGATAGTGACAACGATAAGCAGATGCTAGAGCAAGCTGATATCGCCATTATCATACATAACCCAAGCAGTAAAAAGCCGGTTAAGTTAACACATAACAAGGCGCGTTATTCGCAATCGCCCGCTCCACTGGGTTGGATTGAAGAAATAACCACATTGCCTTGTATTAGCAGCATTTTAAATACTATTGAGGAGCGAAAATCACATGGCTGATTTTTATCAAAATGGCATCATCACAACCTTACATAATATCGCCGATAGACCGGTAGAAGCGCTTGAAGAAGAGCTAATTAGTTTTAGTAAGCAACGGCCAATGGGGTTAATACTCCCTTCGTTGTTTAGTGAGCTTGAAGGCCCAGCGCTGCAAAACATTGTAAAAGAACTCAGAGAGGTTCCTTATTTATCGCAAATTACCATAGGTTTAGACAGGGCAGACGAATCACAATACCGCCATGCTTTAGGCTTTTTTAAAGAGCTTAACCAAAACCACAAAGTGCTTTGGAACGATGGTCCTCGTTTGCAAGCGCTTGATAAAGAATTACAAGAGCTAGGCGTTGCACCGCGTGAGCTTGGTAAAGGCAGAAATGTGTGGTATTGCATGGGTTACAAATTGGCCACCTCAGAGGTAGAGTCGATAGCCCTGCACGACTGCGATATTTTAACTTACGACAGAGGTTTGTTAGCGCGCTTAATTTACCCTGTAGCGCACCCTCGTTTTAATTATGAATTCTGTAAAGGCTTTTACCCACGTACTGCAAACGGCAAAATTAATGGCCGAGTATCGCGCTTATTAGTAACGCCGTTATTACGCTCGTTCAAAACTATTTTAGGCAATACCGACTACCTAGAATATATGGATACCTTTAGATACCCGTTAGCAGGGGAGTTTTCGTTTAGACGTGATGTGCTAAACGATATTCGTATCCCGAGTGATTGGGGCCTTGAAATTGGCGTACTCAGTGAAATGTACCGTAATTATTCGCATAATCGCTTATGCCAAGTGGATATTGCTGATAATTACGATCATAAGCACCAGGAACTTTCTCTTGATGACCAAAACGCCGGTTTATCTAAAATGTCGATAGATATAACCAAGGCACTATTTAGAAAATTAGCCACTCAAGGGGTTACTTTTACCAGCGAAACAATTCGTTCTTTAAAAGCAACTTACTACCGTATTGGTTTAGACTTTATAGAAACGTATCATAACGATGCACTGATGAATGGTTTAACCTTAGATGTGCACCAAGAGGAAAAGGCCGTAGAAATGTTCGCCAAAAATGTTATGGAAGCAGGTCAGCACTTTTTAGAAAACCCAATGGAAGCGCCATTTGTGCCAAGTTGGAACCGTGTTGTATCAGCCATGCCAGATGTTTTTGAGCGCTTAAGAGAAGCGGTTGATCTTGATAATAAAGAATTTAGTGAATAAATAAAACAATAATAAGGGGCGCGTGTGAATACAGTAAGTGAATTATTTTTACAGCGGGTAGAGCAACATCTACATATTATTTATAAAGATGTTGAACTGCCCTTAAGTATTACAGAGCTGGCTGGGCAGCTTATAACTATAATTTTAGGCGACAGCCCGCTGCGCGACCCTACACCCCATACTAACCGTTGGGACGAGCAAGATATTATATTAATAGCCTATGGCGACTCTATTATTAAGCACGATGAGGGAGATCAAGCTGTTGCAAAACCTGTAGAAGCACCGCTTAAAACCTTGCACCGGTTTATAAAAGAGCAGTGCGATATGCAGCTTAATGCTTTGCATATATTGCCATTTTACCCGTATAGCTCTGATGAAGGCTTTGCGGTAATGAACTACGTGCAAGTAAATGAATCGCTAGGGGATTGGCAAGATATAAAAAATATTGCCAAAGATGTAAAGCTAATGGCAGATTTAGTGATTAATCACTGCTCTAGCCGAAGTGTATGGTTTGAAAACTTTTTAAACGATTTAGACCCCGGCAAAGATTACTTTAAAACGGCAAGTTTAACCGATGATTTAAGTAACGTAGTACGCCCACGTACGTCACCGCTATTAAATACGGTAACCACACCAAGCGGCGAAAAACATGTATGGTGTACGTTTAGCCACGACCAAGTTGATTTTGATTTTGGTAACCCGGAAGTTTTAAAAGAATTTATAAGCATTATTCGCCATTATTTAGATAACGGCGTACGTTTGTTTAGGCTAGATGCGGTTGCATTTTTATGGAAGCAGCTCAATACAAATTGCATTAATTTACCGCAAACGCATGAAGCAGTTAGGCTTATTCGCACCCTAATAGAGCATACTGAGCCAAGCGTTGTCATAATTACCGAAACAAACATACCAAACCAAGAAAACCTCTCTTACTTTGGTAACGCCAACGAAGCCCACAGTATTTATAACTTTGCCTTACCGCCCTTATTACTGCATACATTACTCAGTGGAGATAGCACAGCCATTAAGCATTGGATGATGAGTATGCCGCCTGCGCAAAACGGCACCACATACTTTAACTTTATTGCCTCGCACGATGGCATTGGACTTAGGCCAATAGAAGGTTTGTTACAGCCAAGCGAAGTGGCGTCATTGGTGAGTACGTCTATGCAGTTTGGCGGGCGTGTATCAATGCGCACCAGTAACGATGGTACGCACACACCGTATGAACTAAATATTGCACTTTTTGATGCATTACAAGGCACGCACAATGGGCAAGATAAGTTTGGCCTTGAGCGATTTATGTGTGCACACGCCATTATGTTTGCGCTTGAAGGGATCCCCGGGCTTTATATTCATAGCTTGCTTGGCACAACGAACGATTACGAACGCTTTGAAAACTCACAGCATAACCGTGCAATTAACCGTCATCGTTGGCAAGAGTCAAAACTATTATCGGCTTTAGGTGATAAATATAGCCATCATCACAAAGTGTTTAATGGTATTAAGCATTTATTAGGTATTCGAAAAAAACAAAGCGCATTTCATCCTAATGCCACGCAATTTACGCTGCACTTAGCGGGGGGGTTATTTGGTTTTTGGCGGCAAAGTATAGACAGGCGCCAAAGTATATTTTGCGTTTACAACATAAGTGATAAACCACAAGTACTTACCCTTGCAGATTTAAATTTAATTAACACCCAGCAGTGGTTTGATTTAGTGGCTAATGAAACAATTACCGAGGACCAACTCACTATAGAGTTAGAGCCATATCAAAGTGTATGGTTAAGTAATATTAAATAAAGTGCAGTAATACCAATTTGCAAAATAGCTCACCTAATTAAGCGCATTGGTATAAAAAGGCTCGCAGTGCGAGCCTTTAACTTAATTAATAAACGTTGTTACTAATTATAAGCTGTAGCTTAAGTTAATGTAGCCAAAGCGGCCAATGTTATCGTAACTTGCGCTGTTTTCGCCTGTCCCGCGTGTACCGTACGGAAGTTTACGATTAAATAGGTTATCAACACCTACTTTAACGCCTAAGCCGCTATCGAAGTTGTAACCCACAGTCATATCAGTAATAAAGTATTTACCGTAAGACATTTGGTTACTTGGGTTCGAGTTACTCGCAAGCTCTACATTTGTGTATAAATCAACTTCGCTGATAAAGCGTGTTTCAACCGTTGAATAAAAGTTATCCATTACCGTTTTATTATTTGTTTATTGTAAAGCCCCTTTACAGTTATCTAGCTTCCTATGCACCTTGAGTTACTTTATTACGTAAACTTGATACACTTATACTGTTTTTTATAAATAGGTTTTACCATGAAGTTTTTAGTTTTAATTTTTACTTTTGTATTTAGTACTGCGGCCATTTCAGAGCAAGAAGTTGATCTCGAAGTTAATATGAAAAATACTGGCCTTGCTTATAAAAATGCGGTGCAATCAGTAGGTATAGGTGGCTTTAATACCGCCATAGATAAGTTTATTACTTTGGTTGAAACCAGTAAAAAAGCGACCTTTCATAAAGAAGCACAAATGTCGCTACAAGGGCTAGATAAAGTTATTGCGCAAGCAAAGTTGGCAAAAAAATTAGCGAATGAGCGCGGGCTTGATGCAGCAAAGCCAGCCCTTAAAAATATAGATGATTTACGCAAGAAGTATCATGAATTGCACGAGCCTCCAGGTTTTTTTGACTTATTATTTGGTAATTAACCTCAGCTTTTTTGTAAATTAATGTCGAGCAGTTATTTCAGCGCTACCTACGCTAACTTTTTCGCAGTAGCGCATTATTGATTCGCAGGTTTGTGATGTTTTAATAAAATGTATAGCTGCAGATTAAAAATTTTGAATGCTCATTTTTCAATATTTTAGTAAAGCTCTTATCTAGGGTGCAGATTAATTAAGGAATAGTAATGGAAATTTCAGTGTCATTGTTAGAGGGTCAAAAACAAAGTGCAAAATTTGGCGACCTTGAAGTAATAAGCGATCAAAGTATTAATGCTGGTGGCGGTGCCGAACACCCAGAACCGTTTGACTACTTCTTAGTAAGCATGGTGCTATGTGCTGGGTTTTATGCACGTAAATTTTGTGAGCAACGCGATATCTCTACACAAGGGATGACGCTTACGCAAAATAATGAAAACGTAGATGAAGAAGGTAAAAAATTATTTTCTATCGAAATTAATTTACCAGATGGCTTTCCTCAAAAATATAAAAAAGCACTTATTGCTGCGGTTAATACGTGTACTGTTAAAAAAGTGATTCAGGCCCAACCTGAGTTTTCTGTAGTTGTTAAATAAAAAATACGGGTAAACATGGTTCGTTTACCCGTATACTTCACGGGATTAGTGTTACTTTTTCTTCATTCCTTGTACTGCTTTAAAACGTGGATTGTCTTTACATATTACAAAAACACGTCCTTTTCGCTTCACTATTTGACATCCTGGTCGTTGCTTAGCGCTTTTAAGCGAGCTTAATACTTTCATTACTCACCTTTTTTGGCAGTAGATAAGTTTTTAAAGCGACGGTTAAACTGCGCGACACGGCCGTCACTAGCCACTGTTTTTTGCTTACCAGTATAAAATGGGTGCGAGTCGCTAGACACATCAATAGGCACATACGGATACGTTTTCCCTTCAAGCTCAATAGTGCGGTCTGTTTTAATGGTTGAGCCAATAATGAAGTAGCTATCGGCAGCTGTATCGTGAAAAGCAACCACGTTGTAATCTGGATGGATATTTGGTTTCATAATACGCCTCAATTTGTTATGTGATAATATAACTATAGGTTATCGCGTTTACGGTATTTGTGCAAATGATTTTTACTCTCATTTACTGACGTTTTTGCTGGCTAATTGCGCAAACAATTCAAAAAATAACCACTTAAACCAAAAATACTGGCTATTAGTTTTTAGGCTGTTATAACTATATAAAAAGTGTTAACAAGAAAATTTTTACGGTTTAGAGGTAAGCTATGAGCGACGCAGCACAACAAGAACAAATAGACCAAGGGGTGATGGAAACCCTTAGAGAGCGCGATCACACAGTCTTATCTGAGCAAATTAATCCAATAGACTGTACACACAACGATATTATTGAGCTATTAGCACACTATATGGCGTTAAGTGAGCAAGATAACGACGAACTATTTGACGATTGGTTTGATAATCTAAATAAAGAACAGCACACTGTTTTAAAAGTGTTTGAGGTATACCGCGGCCAATACGAGCACCAAAATTAATACTTAGGCGCAGGTGAAACGCTCACTTAGCTGCGCCTTATTAATTAACCACCAACTTGAGCTTTGGATAATAAAATTATCTCAAGCTGCTAATTTGTTTTGTTTTCACTTAAAATTTTTAGCTAGCGAAAGCAAACTTAAATATTTTAACGCCAGCTCAGATTAATGAATGCAATTATAATCAGAGAGTTAAGGCGTTTTCATACAGTTTTTGTCTGCATAGGGCGGGGCTAAACTGACATCAGGGTTCCAAATTCTATCCCACACTTTACTTAGGCTACTTAAATTTGAGCGCTGATTTAGTTTTTCAAAGTTGCTAACCTGTACTCCTTTGTTGGTTTTTTCTCCAACTGCAAAATTAAATACGTAATAACACTCCATGCCCATACGTAAGTCGGTTAAAACAATTTTATTTTGCTGCTCTTTCACGCTATAAAAACCTTTAGTAAACCATTGTAAGCGTTGTACGCCCCATTCATTTTTAATTTCGTTTAGCAGAGCGGGGCTTGTGTTATAGTGGTTTATTGTAACCTCTTCAGGGGAGTCAAATACCGAGGCATAACTTATGTAATATTGCCCATCAGACATTGCAACAACTCGCCATAGCAAGGTTGTAAGCGGGGCGGGGGTGCTTACATAGTTATTAATGTGTATGTGTTTATGTGCAAACGCGGCGTCTATTTTATTGTTAATTATTACTTTTAAAATAAGAGAGCTACATAAATAAAGGCTACTGAGCACAAGCATAGCGGCATTAATTTTATAAATGCGCGGTGTGTGTATTTTAGGTATTAAAGTGCACAGAAAGGCCAACAATAACGGCAAGGTGTACAGGGGGTCAATTATAAATATATTTGAAATAGCAAAAGGGTGCTCGCTAAGCGGCCATATTAATTTCGTACCATATACTGTAAAGCTATCAAGTAATGCATGGGTCGATAAACATAAAAATACCAGCCAAAACCAGCGCGCCTTATGTATTTGCATGCCGGAGTGTATTTTTAAAATAAGCCAAACAATAAGGGGGCTAATTAATAAGTGCACAATAAACGAATGGCTAAAACCGGGATGATAAGTAAATGCCTCCACTGGCCCGCCATAAGGAATAAAAACATCTAAGTCGGGTAAAGTACCTAAAGCAGCACCCCATAAAGCGGCTTTTCGGCCAATTTTATTACCTAATACGGCGTAACCTACTGCGCTACCCAAAACTACCTGCGTTAACGAGTCCATTTTATTCCTTTTTATTTAGGGTGTTAGTTGTGCTGCCCTTGGGCTTAAAACCAATCCACAATAATATTTAATCATATTGCGGGGCTAAACGTGTCGCTACCTGCGTTAAAAATTTTCATTTACGACTGCATGGATGCAAAAGGTAGAGCAATGCAGGAGCAATTGCCGAGAACAACGAAATAGCCAATTTTTTGCTTAGCTATCAACACGTTTTTCCAGCCACAATATAGATTACTTAATTAAGCGTTTGGTATAAAACGTCGCTTACAATTTCAGCAGTGGTTTTATAAAATCTAAAAAAGCCATTATACGCGACGATACAGCACTGTTTTTGTAATACACCGCTTGCACAATTTCGCGGTTGTTTGGCGTGCTGATACTCCCTGGCAGTATTTCTATTAACTTGCCTGATTTTAAATCATCACCAATCATAAAGTGCGAAAGCAGCGCCACCCCTTGGTTTGCCAAGCATAGCTGGCGGACAGTTTCGCCGCTACTGGCGGTTAAGCCAAAATTTAAAGCTATGGGCGATTTTAGCGGCCAGTTATTAAGTTTGGGCGAGTCGGTAAAACCAATGAGTTTATGCTGAGTTAAGTCGCTGGTGTGCGAAATAGTCGGTGTATGTTTAAGGTAACTAGGGCTTGCAACTAAATGCAATTTACTTACGCCGAGCTTTTTTGCATGTAGGTTGGAGTCTTTTAACTCGCCTATACGAATTGCTAAGTCGGTTTTATGTTCGAGCAAATCTATAATGCTGTCGTGGGAGGTTATATCGAGCGTAATGTGGGGATATTGCGTATTAAATTCAGCAATTAAAGGTACCAATTGGTGCAGTACAAAGGGGCTTGCTGCATCAATACGTAATTTTCCACTAGGGGCTTGTTTTAAAAGCTTTATTGCTTCTTCGCCGGTTTGTAAGGTGTTTAAGCCATCGCGAGCATATTTAATAAAGGTATGGCCCTCTTCGGTTAGCTCTAATCGGCGAGTGGTCCTATTTAGTAATGTACATTGTAACGTGTTTTCAAGGCGAGACACGGCCCGCGACACTTTTGCTACTTGCTGATCAAGCAAATTAGCTGCTGCTGAAAAACTTCCGCTATCTACTACCGTTAAAAACATTTCTAAGTCTTCGGTTTTTGCATGCTGAGCCATACGTGAGCACCTTACTTTTGCATTAATTACAAAAGTATTTTGTCACTAATGCTATTTTTTGCAAACACATTTTTAGTCAAACTGTAAGTCTTAACTAATAATGAGGATTTAATTATGCCATTGGCTTTGTGGGCGCTCACCTTAAGCGCATTTGCAATAGGAACAACCGAGTTCGTAATAGTGGGATTAGTGCCTACTATTGCAAACGATTTAGGCGTAAGCCTACCTTCAGCGGGTTTGCTAGTTAGTTTATATGCAGTAGGGGTTGCCATTGGTGCACCAGTACTGACCGCACTAACTGGGCGTTGGAACCGTAAAATTGTACTAATAAGCTTAATGGGCTTATTTGTTTTAGGTAACTTACTTGCATGGCAAGCGCCTAGTTACGAAACATTAATACTAGCGCGTATTTTAACAGGCTTGGCTCACGGGGTATTTTTCTCAATTGGCTCAATGATTGCCACAAGCTTAGTAAGTAAAGATAAAGAAGCCAGTGCTATTGCTATTATGTTTACCGGACTTACTGTAGCGCTAGTGACGGGTGTGCCGCTAGGCACTTGGATTGGCCAACACTTTGGCTGGCGAGCAACGTTTTTAGTGGTGTCGGTACTGGGTTTAATCGCTTTAATTGGCAGCGCTATTTTAGTACCAAAAAACTTAAAACAGTCTATTCCGGCAACGTTTAAAGAGCAGCTTCAGGTTATTGTTAAGCCACGCTTATTACTCGTATATTTAATGACAATTTTAGGTTACGGCGGCACGTTCACTGCGTTTACTTACTTAGCACCTATTCTAGAGCAAGAAACAGGTTTTGCTCCTTCAGCGATTGGTTTAATCATGCTGGTTTACGGTGTATCGGTAGCCATTGGTAATATTTGGGGCGGAAAACTGGCTGATAAACGCGGCCCAATTAGCGCACTGAGTATTATATTTAGCGCGCTGACAATTATTTTATTGGCTTTTACTTTTACGATGGAATCAAAAGTAGCGGCCGTACTGACTATTCTAGTTTGGGGTGCATTTGCGTTTGGTAACGTACCAGGCTTACAGCTTTATGTCGTAAAACAGGCGCAAAAGCATACTCCTAATGCGGTAGATGTCGCATCGGGCTTAAACATAGCAGCGTTTAATATTGGTATCGCACTGGGCTCAATTATTGGTGGCAGTGTAGTAGAGGGCATGTCACTTCAAGATACCGCTTGGATTGGCGCAGCAATTTGTGCTCTAGCATTAGTAGTAACTCGTTACAGTGGCATGCTTGATAAGCGAGAAGTGAAACAAGCATAAAGTATTCTGTTAAGGTTGAAACTTAAATTTATGACCTCATTACCTGTATTGAGGTCATAAATTTTTAGGTGACAACACAAAAGAAGTAAAAGGTGTATTTCGTAAAACTTTAAACAGTTTGTATTTTTAACCGATTATTTTATAAGGATAGAGCCATGACACAACGTGTAATAGAAATGCCAGATTTAGGCATGGGAACATTCCGTTTAGAAGGCGATACCGCCTACAATTCAGTAAAAATGGCGTTAGAAGTGGGGTTTCGTCACATTGATACTGCGCAAATTTATGGTAACGAAGAGCAAGTAGGCCAAGCCATAAAAGATAGTAACATTCCGCGCAGCGAAATATTTTTAACCACCAAAGTGTGGAACAATAAGCTTAACAAAACTGACTTTATTGCCAGCGTTGAAAAGTCACTTGAGAAATTACAAGTAGACTCTGTCGATCTACTGCTTATTCATTGGCCAGCGCCTTCAAATGATGAACCAATGAGTGAGTACCTAACGGAGCTTTTAAAAGCTAAGCAGCTTGGTTTAACAAAACATATTGGCGTATCTAATTTTACTATTGCCAACTTAAACGAAGCAATGCAAACACTTGATTCGCGTGAAATATTTACTAACCAAGTTGAGGTGCATCCGTATTTAACCAATACTAAGCTACGCGCTTTCTGTGCCCAGCACGACATTCACGTTACAGCGTATATGCCATTTGTAGTTGGTAAAGTACTTAAAGATCAAACTATTATTGATATTGCTAATAAGCATGAGGCATCGCCAGCGCAAGTAGTTATTGCATGGATTAATGCCAACGGCATGACCACTATTCCATCGTCAACTAAGCGTAAAAACTTAGAAGATAACTTTAATGACCATGTTAAATTAGACGCTGAAGACATTGCTCGTATTGACGGACTTGATTGTGGCGACCGCCAAGCAACGCCTGATTTTGCGCCGCAGTGGGATCAGTAATAAAATACGCAAAACAACATTAGGTGTAGCAAAGCTGCACCTTTATTTTTTTAAAAGGACTCCGTATGTTAACGGTAATTGCCACTATAGCGAGCAAAAATATCGACGCAGAGGTTGTTTTAACTGCGCTCGAAAATCTGCAAAAGTATTCACGTCAAGAAGTGGGTTGTTTGCGTTACGAGTTGTCGGTTAAACGTGACTCAGACAATACCGAGTACCTTGTAAGTGAGCAGTGGGCGTCGCAAGAACACTTTGAAGCTCATAAACAAGAGCCTCACTACAAAGCATTTGGTACCCAAGTTACCGGGCTTGTAACAAGCAGTAATATTGATGTGTACAACACCATCGGCTAGTAAAAGCACTCTTAATATTAGTTAATGAGTAAAATACAGTGGCGGCGTAAACATACATCGCCATTTGCGTTGCTTAGTCTTTTAAATACCCACCTCGTATTAAAACCTCAGCCATTTTATTTAATCGATAAATCGTACTTTAAAATAAGTGCATCTATGTAACGGGCACGTAATGTGTGTTGTTTTTCGTGATCGGCGCCGTGGCCTAATGCTTTATTGAGTAATTTCATCGCGGGGTGAAGCTGCGTACGCTCTTGTTGGTTCAAACTTCCTTTAGTGCGCAATTCAGTAATATCGTCTACCAGCAAGCGGCCTATATCCACACATACTATTTCGTCAATTAAACCGTTTTGTGTCAGTACGCCGTATTTGCTGCATAAAAACTGTTGCCACACTTGCTGTAAATGCTCGTCTATTTCGCAGCCAAATAATTCTTCATTAAAACTAAAACCTTGTTGGGCAAGTTTACTCAGGCTTGCCGTGTACTGCTGCGCAAAGTAATTAAAGGCATTACTAGAGGATTCAATTTTTTGTTTTATTAGCCCTTGCCCCCAATTTACACAGCCGCGCGGGTAATAGTCATCGTACTCTTCACATTCATACAAACCAGAATACGAGCTGCAACTTAATTGGCTTTTTATACAATAACTTGGTTTAGGGAAAATACTTTGCTGCTGCCATGTATCTAGTTGCTCGGCATCAATATTTAAAGCATGGCAAAGCTCATCGGTGTTATAAAAATGAGTGGCTAAGTAGTCAGATAAACGCATAATGGCTCGCTTAAAGTTAAAAATACAAATACTGTTTAAATGTACAGTAGTTGTATTTTGTATTATCAAACTAAATAACACAAGCCATTTTACGTTTATTATTTGCTTAGGCCTGCAAAAATGCGTGCAAGTATGTTACAAATAGCGCAAGTTTTATAAATAATGAATTTTTATGCGCACCCTAGAACAAATTAAACAAGCAAGCTTAATTACCGCCATTAAAACCCCATACTTAGCGAATGGTGAAATAGATTTAGCAAAGTACGATGAACTCGTTGAAATACAAATTGCAGCGGGTGTAGATGGCATTGTGGTTGGTGGTACAACCGGCGAAGGCCAGCTAATGAACTGGGAAGAGCATTTAATGCTTATCGCGCACAGTGCAAATAAATATGGCGATAAGCTGGTGATTGTAGGGAATACGGGTAGCAATAATACCCGCGAAGCTATTAAAGCCACTAAGTATGGCTTTGCAAGTGGTATGCATGCCGCGCTGCAAATTAACCCATACTATGGCCGCACCTCTATTGCCGGTGTTAACGAGCACTTTAAACGTGTACTGGATATTGGCCCTGCGTTTATTTACAACGTAGCAGGGCGCACAGGGCAAGATTTAACCCCTGATATTATTGAGCCATTAGCAAAACACCCTAATTTAATTGGTGTAAAAGAATGTGGTGGTAACGAGCGTATTGCCCATTACGAACAGCAAGGCATTGCGTGTTGGTCAGGTAACGATGACGAAGCACACGATGCACGGCACACACACAATGCACACGGTGTTATATCGGTCACATCTAATCTTATACCAGGGTTGTTCCGCCAGTTAATGGATACTAAAAATGATGCGTTAAATACCTCATTACAACCTTTAATGAACTGGCTATTCTGCGAGCCAAACCCGATTGCAATAAACACTGCAATGATGATGACAGGCGCGGTAAATCCCGTATTTAGATTACCGTATGTGCCACTGAGCGATGAGCAACAAGCACAAGGCGAGGCCTTAATAAACGAGCTTAACGTTGATGATATTGTGGGCAATAAAGCTAAGTGTATAAAACAAAGTGATATTGCTTTGCTTTCTTAGGTTATATGAGCCAGCGCTGAACGGTTAGTAAGTGCTGGCATTTATTTAATGAATATTTTACTTTTATTGCTAATATCGGTAAAATTCTCGCCCCCTTACTTACTAAATAACGTTTATTTGTGAAATTTGTTGTTGAACAACTCGCTACATGGATTAAGCCTGAACAGCGACAAAGCCCCTCTGAGAATTGGTACGACTCATCACCAATTACATTAAGTTGGGTACCTGCAATGCAGCGCAGAAGAATGACACCATTTGTAAAAATGGTTTTACATACTGCGCACCAGGTTACAAATGATAAAGGGTATGAAAACATGCCTGTTGTTTTTTCATCACGCCATGGCGATTTCCATAAAACAGCTAATTTATTAGGAGAGCTTGGTGAGAAACAACCTCTATCTCCGACAGGCTTTGGTTTAAGTGTGCACAACGCTGCGATTGGTATGTATAGCATTATTAGCGGTAACACCCAACCTATGAACGCTATCGCAGCGGGTAAGGATAGCTTTGCTTGCGCTTTGATTGAAGCATATATAAAGTTGGTTGAGTATAAACAACCACATATATTACTTGTGCATACAGATGAGTCACTCCCAGAGCCGTACACAACATTTGTAGATGAGGCACAAATAACACATTCTATTGCGTTAGTTATACGTTTAGCTACAGAAAAAGAAGCTCATTTTAGTTTAACTAAACAAGCCACTAACAATAGCGAACAAACAACTACTCCTTTAAGTTTAGAGTTTGCTAAAGCAATGTTTAACAAACAAAGCGCCAGTGCTAATGGTTGGTTGTTAACACACTATGCTTAATACAATAATAAGAGTAATAGGCCTTGTTTGGCGCATTATAGCCACTGGCCTTTGTTTTAGTGTATTTGGTTTAGGTGGGCTATTTTTAGCCTTACTACTATTCCCCGTTCAACGTTTATTTCAACGCTGTCCTGTAAAGCAAAAAGAAAATGCGCGTACGGTAGTGCATTATAGCTTTAAATTTTTTGTCGCTTTAATGCATTACACTGGTGCTATCCGTTTTCATATTAAAGATAAAGCCCATTTAGCTAATTTGAAAGGCGAGCTTGTTTTGGCTAATCACCCATCACTTATTGATGTTGTGGTACTTATATCGGTTATTAAAAATGTTGATTGCGTTGTAAAAGCACACCTTTTTACAAACCCTTTTATGCGTGGTGTGATAAAAAGTACAGGTTATATAAGCAATGAAGCCCCTCAAGAATTATTAAAAGAATGCGAGCAAACACTAAAAAGAGGGAATAACTTAATTGTTTTTCCTGAGGGAACACGTTCAGTACCTCATAATTCGCTTAAATTTAAAAGAGGGGCTGCAAATATAGCCCTTAGATGTCATGCCCCTATAACGACCGTATTGATTAAAATGAAACCTAATACGTTAACTAAAGGGACGCCTTGGTACAAAGTAGCCCCATACCAAGCGCATTTTTCTATGCAACTAGCACCACATTCTTTCAAAAGCGATATTATTTATACAAGCGACGTACCTGCAATACAGTCCCGCCAGCTTACGAAAGGCTTACAACAATACTTTACAAAAGAGCTTAGCTATATATGAGTGAATTAAAACAACAAATTAAACAATTGATTATTTCGAGCCTAGATCTTGAAGATATGACCACTGCCGATATAAAAGACGACGAGCCTTTATTTGTAGATGGTTTAGGGCTAGATAGCATTGATGCGCTAGAGCTCGGGCTTGCTATCAAAAAAGAATTCGACGTAAAAATTGATGCAAATTCAGAACAAACTAAAGCGCATTTTGCGAGTGTTAACTCTTTAGCGCAATTTATAGAACAATCACGTACTTAATTAATACACACTAGGAATAATAATGAAAACCGCTGCTGAAATTTATGATGTATTACACGGCATTTTAGAAAATGAATTTGAAATAGATGCTGAAGATATCTCTTTAGAAGCTAACCTGTACGAAGATTTAGACTTAGACAGTATTGACGCTGTAGATTTAGTTGTTAAGTTACGTGAAATTACAGGTAAGAAAATTGAGCCTGACGCATTTAAACAAGTTCGCACTGTGCAAGATGTTGTATCTGAAATAGAAAAGCTCGTTAAATAAGTATGTTTAAGGCATTTTTAACAGCGTTAATAATGATTTTTTTAACCTGTTACCCTTTCATTGTTTATATAGGGCTGACACGTTTCAACAGTTATTTACTCACTGTGATTTTATTAACACTGTTAATAATAAGGCTTTGGTTAAGCAAGCCTTTATTAGCTAAAATGCCATGGATAAAGCCAGCCTCATTACTTGGAATTTTAGCTATTGGTTTATCAAAAACGATGGGCAGTGATTTTGGTATTCGGCTTTATCCGGTTATTGTAAATACTGTTATGTTTTTTGTTTTTGCTTACTCGCTTTATAAAGGTCCAAGCATCATAGAAACGTTTGCGCGTATCACTGAGCCAAAGCTTGATAAAAGAGCCATTTCGTACACTAAAAATGTAACTAAAATATGGTGCATTTTTTTTGTTTTTAACGCCAGTATAGCGTTATACACTAGTGTGTTTACAAGTCTTAATGTGTGGGCATTTTATAACGGTTTTATTGCATACATTATTATGGGTGTTTTATTTGCAGTAGAGTGGTTAGTAAGGAAAAAAGTAAAAAGGAATGCAGGTGTTTAATACTTTAGATAACGCAAGCATAAATATTCGATTTAATCATAACGGCTCAGCGTTATCTGAGCGTCAATTTGTTAATGATATTAATCAAGTTTTGGCTAAAATTCCGCAATCGCCTACTAAAGCATCGGCTGTGCTTTTCAAGAGTAGTAGCTATGATTTTGCTGTAAACCTTTTTGCATTGGCGCATAAAGGCTGGACTATAATTTTACCGCCTAATGGTCAAAGCGAAACACTCAATGCGCTTTTAGAGCAAACCCCTTACTATTTGGGCGATAGTGATTTGGTCGAGCATGCGACTACGCCATTTGAAAATATTGGTAATTTAACAACGACACCTAACTACACACCGTTCAATAAAATTGCTTGGCCGAGTGAAGGTAACCTTGTTTTTTATACTTCTGGCTCTTCAGGTCAAGCTAAGCCTATTTTTAAATCGTGGCGAGTGCTTAATAAAGAGATAAAAACGCTCAACAGTACGTTTGCTTTAAAACGTAACCCTGTATTTATTGCCAGTGTTTCGCACCAGCATATTTACGGTTTGTTATTTAGAGTGTTATGGCCGCTTAGCAATAACCACATAATTGATACAGACTTGCTTAACTACCCCGAGCATATTGCTACTAAACTTAAAACAAATACACAGGCCGTGTTTATATCCAGTCCGGCACAGCTAAAGCGGCTGCATCAAGATAACGTTTTAATAGAAGAAAAGTCACATTTACAGTGGGTTTTCTCATCCGGTGGGCCGCTTCAAAATGAAGACGCTGTCACTTTAAATAAACAGCTAAATAAACCCATTACTCAAGTATTTGGCAGCACCGAAACTGGCGGAATTGCATATCGTCAGGTTGTGTCTTTAGAGAACGTTAGTCATTGGCAGCCATTTTTAGGGATCACATTACACAGTACCTCTGAACAACGATTAGTGTTGAATTCGCCTTTAGTTGAGCAAGCAAACTATTTATTAGATGACCGAGGTACATTATTTCAAAATGGCCAATTTGAATTACTAGGTCGTTTTGACCGTATTATAAAGCTTGAAGAAAAACGCTTAAGCCTTGACGAACTAGAGCTACATTTATGCAAAAGTGAGTGGGTACAGGAAGCTAAAGTAATAACGCTAAATGGGAAACGTTTAGTATTAGGCGCTGTTATAGTGCTTACACATAAAGGACGAACATATTTAAACGCCAATGGAAAGTTAGCGACTAATACGCTTTTAAAAACACATACATTGAATCGTTTTGAAGGGATCTGCACGCCTAAAAAATGGCGTTTTCTAAATCAATTACCCTACAACACGCAAGCTAAAATAAATTTAAAAGTATTGGAGTCTCTTTTTGTCAAAGTTGATTAACACAAAGCCTGAACTTGTTAACTGTGTATCGTCAACGCAGAGTCATTGCCTAACGCTTTTTATACCGCCAAGTTTAGATTATTTTAAAGGTCACTTTAGTCAAGGCCCTATTTTAGCAGGTGTAGTGCAGCTCGATTGGGCCGTAAATGCCGTGCGAAATTACTTTAATGTTAAACGTGAAGTAAAAGATATTGAAGTGCTTAAGTTTCAGGTTGTTATTACCCCTGGTCTAACAATTAAATTAACTGTTGAAGAAAAGCCTGGCGGTAAGTATGGCTTTTCGTATCAATCAGATAAAGGCCAACACGCCTCAGGGCGTATAGTGTTTAAAAGTGATACAGATGAATAATTTTTGTATTGTTATACCTAATTTTAATCATGTAAGTGTTATAGATGAAGTACTTGCAACGTTAACTGAGTATACGCTGCCAATAATAATGGTTGATGATGCCAGTAGTGTGCAGGCTAAATCTCTTTTTGCTACTCTTGAGAAAAAATATGCCCACCTCACTCTTATATCGCATGAGCAAAATGAAGGCAAAGGTGGTGCGGTACAAACAGGTTTGCGTTGCGCGTATGAGCAAGGTTATAGCCATGCAATACAAGTAGATGCAGATGGGCAACATAATTTATCAGATATCAAAAAGTTGATTGAGCTTTCAAACACACACCCACAGGCATTAATTAGTTGTTGCCCAGTGTATGATGAATCGGTTCCCAAGCACCGTTACTTAGCACGTTATTTAACCCATGTGTGGGTATGGATAGAAACGCTCAGCTTTAAAATTGTGGACTCAATGTGTGGTTTTAGAGTCTACCCTTTAAATGTGACTAATAAGCTTATAAGTGAGGTTAATCTCGGTAAGCGTATGGACTTTGATCCAGAAATACTGGTTAGGTTATATTGGCGCAACGTTCCATTTGTTTTTTTACCAAGCCAGGTTATTTACCCAGAAAATGGCTTGTCACACTTCCAGCCACTCCAAGATAATGTGCGTATTTCGTGGTTACATACGCGTTTATTTTTTGGCATGCTGCTTCGTTCACCTGTTTTACTATGGCATAAATATAAGAGACGTTATGGCCGTTAAACATTGGTCTAAAATGCAAGAGCGAGGTAACTTTTTAGGTATACAAATATTACTATTTGCCCATAAAGTACTTGGCCGTAAAGGGTTGTGGGTTATTTTATTCCCGGTTGTTTGCTATTTGTTTATTACCGGTAAAGTTGCACGCGCGGCTTCTAAGCAGTTTTTAGTCCAAGTTAATAATTACAATAATGTTGAGCGTAAAGTAACTTTTAAACAACAGCTTATGCATTTTTGTAGTTTTGCCGATAGCGCCCTTGATAAAATTGATGGTTGGCTCGGTCGAATTTCAAAAAAGGATATCCAATATACTAATGAACAGCTGTTTATTGATTTAAATGAGCAACAGCAAGGGGCCATTTTTATTGGCTCTCACTTGGGTAACCTTGAGGTATGTAGAGCACTGAGCCAGCATCGCAGCAGTAAAAAAATTAATGTGCTTGTATTTACTCATCACGCTGTTGAATTTAATAAAATGCTTAAAAAAATTAACCCCGCGGTGTCGGTTAACTTAATTCAAGTGAGCGATATGGGGCCTGATCTAGCTATTTTATTAAAAGATAAAGTAGAGCAGGGTGAAATAGTCGTTATTGTTGGTGATAGAACAAGCGCTACAACGGGTGAGCGATCAACATGTGTTGAGTTTTTAGGTAAGCCAGCATCTTTTTCTCAAGGGCCTTTTATATTAGCTGCATTATTAGATTGTCCCGTTTACTTTTTATTTTGCTTAAAAGATAAAAAAACAAAAAAGTATCATGTGATTTTTGAACATTATAGCCAAACATTAAAAATACCACGCTCACAAAGGCAAGGACTATTAACCACTGTGATTACAGATTTTTCTGCACGTTTAGGCTTTTATGCCGCGCGGTATCCTTATCAGTGGTTTAATTTTTATGATTTTTGGCAAAACGATCAGCAAGTAGAACGCAGCAATGCAAAGGAGAAGTAGAGTGTCAGCTCAGGAAGTACAGCTTTTTGGAAACCAACAACTTTCTATTGAAGATATTGTTAATATTGCACATCAAAATACTCAGGTGCAATTAAGTGGCTGCGAGCAATTTAGCGCAAAAATTGATAGCGCGCTTAGCTTTTTAGACTCTCTACTCAAAGAAGATGGTGTGATTTATGGGGTAACTACAGGCTATGGTGACTCAGTCACGGTTCCTGTGCCACTTAACTTAGTTGATGAGCTGCCATTACATTTAACGCGCTTTCATGGTTGTGGACTAGGCGATGTGTTTAATAAAGTGCAAGGGCGTGCAATTTTAGCTACGCGCTTAGCATCACTTTCACAAGGCTATTCTGGCGTAAGTTGGGAAATGCTTAATCTTCTCAAAGACTATTTAAACCTTGATATAGTACCTGTTATTCCTCAAGAAGGCTCGGTAGGCGCTAGCGGTGATTTAACCCCACTGTCGTATGTAGCAGGTGCTATGGTTGGTGAACGTGATGTTTTTTACAAAGATAAAATACTTAACAGCGCACAGGTAATGCAAGCGGCTGGTTTAAAGCCTTTAACGCTTCGCCCAAAAGAGGGGCTTGCAGTTATGAATGGTACAGCTGTGATGACCGCACTGGCTTGTCTAGCGTTTGATAGAGCTAATTATTTAGCAAAACTTGCAAGTAGGATTACTGCATTGTCTAGCCTTGCTCTTAAAGGTAATAGTCATCATTTTGATGAAATTTTATTCTCTGTTAAGCCTCATCCTGGGCAGCAACAAGTTGCTAAATGGATACGAGATGATTTAAACCATCATGACCATCCTCGTAACGCTGATAGACTGCAAGATAGGTACTCTATTCGCTGTGCACCGCATGTTATTGGTGTATTGCAAGATAGTTTGCCATTTTTCAGGCAGATGATAGAAAACGAGCTTAATTCTGCAAACGATAACCCTATTATTGATGGCGAGGGTGAGCATGTACTTCATGGTGGCCATTTTTATGGCGGCCACATTGCAATGGCAATGGATAGTATGAAAACAGCGATTGCAAATCTGGCAGATTTAGCTGACAGGCAAATCGCTTCATTGGTCGATACTAAATTTAATAATGGATTACCATCAAATTTATCAGACAGTGAGGCTGAACGTCGTTACATAAATCATGGCTTTAAAGCCGTGCAAATAGGCGCCAGTGCCTATACTGCTGAAGCGCTTAAGTTAACGATGCCTGCAAGTGTATTTTCTCGCTCTACTGAGTGCCATAATCAAGATAAAGTAAGTATGGGGACTATTGCCTCACGTGATTGTTTGCGTATTTTACAGCTTACAGAGCAGGTTATTGCAAGTACGTTACTAGCAAGTATTCAAGGGGTGAGGCTGCGTATTAAACAAGGCGAGCTTGAATTCTCAAGTTTAACTGCAGATATGCAAGCGATGTATACTGACATAACTCATTATTTCGAAAACCTAACTGAAGATAGGCCAATGGAAGCGGTACTTAGACAAACCATTAGTTATATTCAAGAAAGACGTTGGGCTTTATATGAATAGTAAAGGCGCTTTGCTAACTCATGAAGTGGAAATTGAAATTCCATTTCATGACTGCGATCCGATGAATGTTGTATGGCATGGTAATTACCCTCGCTACTTAGAGGTGGCTCGCTGTGAGTTACTGCGATTATTTGATTACGACTATCCTCAAATGATGGAGTCGGGTTATGCGTGGCCAATAGTGGATATGCAAATTAAGTACGTGGCATCCGCCATATTTACCCAAAAAATTAAAGTGACCGCGCATTTAAAAGAGTTCGAAAACCGATTAAAAATTGATTATATAATTACAGATGCCATAACGAATAAGCGTATTACTAAAGCGACTACCACTCAAGTTGCTGTTAAGATATCGACTAAAGAAATGCAGTTTGCCTCACCAGCGGTGATAGTTGATAAGCTTGCAAAAATACTTAGCTAATATTGGATGATGCTATGAATTATTTAAAAAATTGTGTGTTTGTTAGTGCTCTTTATTTTGTTTTTTTTAGTGCCAGTTTATTAGCTGCTACGACAGTTTCGGGTGAATTTAAGCAATTAAAGCATTTTGCCGGCTTCTCTAAACCATTCATCTCTAAAGGGGAGTTTACACTTGAAGGGGAAAAGCTGCTTTGGTATGTAAAAACACCAGTGCAAAGTACATTACTAATCGAGAATGGCCAAGTATTTGTGAAAAATAAAGAGGGTGAGCTTACTCCTCAGCCTGGCAGCGAGCAGTTTGTAGGCTTATTAACTGACTTACTCGCATTAGATATGAAAGCCTTATATGCGCGGTTTGATGTAACAAATCAAACAGGCTGTTTATTATTAAAGCCAAAAGATACGCTATTAAAACAGCTGTTTAGCCATTTTATTCTTTGTGAAAATAACCAGCGTGTACAAAGTATAACCTTAAATGAGCACTCGGGTAGCAACACAGTAATAGAGTTTTCTTATGCAAATACACCTAATAATTAATAAGTGTAAGTAACCTTCGGAAGAGTGATGTGATTAAACGTATTAGTGTACTTATTACATGGTTTGGTTTTTTAGCTGTTTTACTTTGTGCTGCTTTGTATATCACTAAGCCTGTATTAAATGCTGATATGTTTAGTTTATTACCAAAATCACATTCTCAATTGGCGTACGGCCAAGAGGTCTTTTTTAAAAAAAATGCAAACCGTATTATGTTTTCATTTACTGGTGATGGTAAAAACTTAGCACATGATGAGCTTAAATCATGGCTGTTAAAACGCGATATAAAAAATAGCTTTGAACTGCCAAGCATTGAGCAGTTATCTTCAGTGTTCTCTGCGTATCAACATGCGCTGCTCAGCGACAATTATAAAAATAGTATGGTTGATAAAGCACAGTTTGAGTCATTTTACCTTACTCAATTAAATCAATTAGGAAACCCTTTTGTAAGTGCCACCCTAAAAGCCGATATTAGTTTAAGTCTTGCTGCATTTATAGGCGATAATTTAAAACAAAGTCAGTTATTCTCTTTAAAAAATGAGCGGTTAACGCGCCGTCTAAATCATACTGATTATGCTGTTATATTGGCTACCATTCCTAACAATAGCCTCCCAATTGATGAGTCTATTAAGCTTGCGAGCAGCATTAAAAATAAGCTTGAAAGTTTAAATGATACGTACCCACAGACCACTATTCGCTATTCAGGTGCTCTTTTTCATACAGCTGAAAACGCTCAGCAAGCTAAGTATGAAATGAGCTTATTTGGTGGCCTTAGTGTAATCGCATTACTTTTAATGGTGTTTTGGGTATTTAGGCAAGTCAGTAGCATTTTGCTTGCAAGCTTAACCGTACTTAGTGCACTGGCTGGTGGTGCTACGGCCATGGTATTTGTGTTTAATTCGATTCATTTGTTAACACTAGTTTTTGCTGTAACCCTAATTGGTATAGCTATTGATTATGCATTTCATGCGATGACTGATTTAGCGTATGGCAACAGTTTTTACCAAAGTAGTGGGTTAAGTAAAGGCACAAAAACAGCTTTGCTTTTATCTTTTATTACAACAGGCCTCGGCTATAGCTGTTTATTAGGTGCGCCAATTTCACTTTTATCGCAAGTAGCAGTGTTTGTAATTGCTGGGCTTGCTAGCGCCTGGTTATTCACATTAATTATATTACCTATCTGGCAATCTAAGCTTGTACTCTCTGAGCGAAGTTTGATTAAAAGTCAGCAGTTATTAGGTTTAATGGTGCGCTTTAACCGTTGTAAGCAATCGGTTTTACTCGTATTGGGGCTGGTGTTAATGTTTTTGTTTTATCTTAAACCCATTTCATTTAACAACGATGTACGTTTACTAAATGCAAGCCCACAGCAACTAATACTTAATGAGCAAAAGCATTTAACTTTAATGGGACAGTTAGATGCCCACATTCTATTTTTATTTGCATCAAATGCTGAGCAACTACTGCAAAAGCAAGAGCGACTAATAGATGATTTAAAGCGTATTAACCCACATCTTAAACACAATGCTATTAAGCGTTGGTTACCTAGTAAGCGCACGCAAGAAAATAATTTAGCGCTCTTTAATGGGGCTGTAGAAAACGATGTGTTAATTATCACTGAAAAATATACAGGGATAAAAGTTGAGTCAGCTAACACAGAACTTTTGAGTTACGATGCTTTAGTAAATAGTCATTTTTCAGTACTTTTAAATGCACAAATGTTTGTTGAGCCTAATAAAGCTGTTACTTGGTTTTCTGTATCGGGAGTATCCACGCAAGCGCTAACTTCTAACGTTAATGATTATGAAGATGCGTTTATATATAACAAGCCTAAGCAAATCAGTAGCCTACTAGAAAACTACAGCCAGTATTTATTGCTTACATTGGGTGTGGCCATTGTTATTTGCTTTGTTTTATTTAGCTATAAATTTGGCCTTCGGATTGGCACTGTGCAGGTGATAACATTAAGTGCCAGCCTATTGACTATGCTTTGGGTATGTAATGCAGCGCAAGGAAGTATCTCAATTTTTAATCTGCTAGGTGGCTTACTCATTATTGGCCTAGCCATAGATTATTTAGTGTTTTACCAAATTAACAACTTAACGGCGGTAAATGTATTGGCCATTAGCTTGTCGGCCGCCTCTTCGATGTGTGTGTTTGGTATGCTCGCCTTTTCAGATACCCCCGCCATTTTTAGTTTTGGCCTTACTGTTATGGTAGGGATTTTAGCCGTATATATTTTATCTCCATTAAGTGTATTAAAGTCTCAAAAGGAATAATAATTTGAACAACCTTGAGCAGTATGATGTTGTGGTTATAGGAGCAGGGCCTTCAGGTGCACTTGTAAGTAGCTTATTAGTACAAAAAGGCTGGAAAGTGCTGGTGCTAGAGCAACAAGTATTTCCTCGTTTTTCAATTGGCGAAAGCTTATTACCTCAATGTATGGAGTATTTAGCTGATGCTGGGCTAGTTAACACAATACATGAACATGCAGATGAGCTTGGCTTTCAATTTAAAGATGGTGCTGCGTTTCATCGTAATGGCCAAAATACAGCTATAAATTTTACTGAAAAATTTAGCCCAGGCCCGGGTACTACTTTTCAAGTTAAACGGGCTAATTTTGATAAGCTGATTGCTGATAGAGCGCAGCATCAAGGCGTTGAAATTCGCTATCAGCATAGTGTTATTGGTTTTACTGATGAAGCTGCTAGTGCGACGCTGCAAGTGCAAAATAATAAAAAACAAACGTATGACGTAAGGGCTAAGTTTGTACTTGATGCGAGCGGTTTCGGCCGAGTTTTACCAAAACTTTTAAATTTAGAAAAACCTTCTACTTTTCCTGTGCGTAGTGCTTATTTCAGTCACTTTAATGATGGCATTACTGACGAGATGTTTGATAGAAATAAAATTTTAATAACCGTTCACCCTAAATTTAATGATGTTTGGTATTGGCTCATCCCCTTTAGTGATGGCACGTCCAGCATTGGGGTTGTTGCAAAGCAAGCACGCTTTAATAAGAGTAGTGAAGCTGACACCTTAAAACAGTTTATAGAGCAAGACCCTTACTTAAAAAAACTTTTAGCTAATCGCGTACCTATAACACAGGCGCGTAGCATTAGTGGTTACTCTGCTAATGTATGTACGCTACATGGAAAACATTTTGCTTTACTAGGCAATGCGGGTGAATTTTTAGATCCGGTGTTTTCATCTGGGGTGACTATTGCTTTAAAGTCTGCACACTTAATTGCCCCCTTTATTGATGATTATTTAAATGGAGAAGTGATTGATTTTGAGGAATGTTACGCCGAGCCATTGCAGGCAGGAGTTGATTGTTTTAAAACCTTTGTTAAAGGTTGGTACGATACCCGATTTCAAGACGTTATTTTCTATTCAGAGCAAAACTCGCAGGTTCGTGAAATGATCAGTGCTATTTTAGCGGGTTACGCATGGGATAAAAATAATCCATTTGTTGCTCAAAGTGAGCGTCGTTTAAATGTATTAGCGCAGCTATGTCAAAATTAATCCCAGTTATTGAGGCTCATACCAGACACTTTTTAAAATGTACTTTTATAGCTTTAGTGTGTGTTTGCATAACAGCATGTAGTAGCACATATAAAAGCAGTGAGCGTGTTGATATTTCTGCAGCCACTACACTTGATATTTCGCATGTGCCTGTACAAATGTTTGATCAAAATTGGCAGCATGTTTTATATATTCAAAACAATGAGAAAGAGCATACATTATTAGCACAATTAGAAATAAACAAGCAGGGTACTATCAACTTATTGTTAATGACTACACAAGGCTTACCTATTTTAAAGCTTGAGAAACTAAATAACCAACCACCTAATGTTACTAAAATGATAGTCGGTGTTGATTTAGACCCAGCTTATATATTGGCAGATATTGCCTTAGTGCATTGGCCTGTATTATTTCTTAATGAGAAAATATCTGGGGCGATTATAAAGCAGATAGCCACACAAAGGCGTGTAGTAAAAAATAACCGCTCGATTATTACAATAAATTATAGCGATAATAAAACAGTACTAAATAATAGTGAGCGACATTATCAAATTACATTTGAGAAGGTAAACTAGTGACTTTTTGGTTAAATGATTTAGGCATTGTAAGTGCAATGGGCAAAGGCGTTGAAGATACAATTATTAGCCTAAATAACTTACAAAATAATGAAGCCCCACAGCTTTTAAAGACAAAAGATTTAAGCACAGAGGGTTTGCCATTTTATGTTGGGCACGTGGACTGCGTTCCTCTAAGTCAAAAGCACCGTATTGATACGCTAATTGATATAGCCCTTGAGCAAATATCCCCAACACTTAATCGTTTTTCACATATTGATAAATCACGAATTGCTGTTGTGGTAGGTACAAGTACATCTGGGGTGCATGATGGCGAACAAGCTCGAGCTGACCACGACAGTTCAGGTGTGTGGCCAAGTGACTTTTTATATGCTGATCAAGAACTTGCTACTCCTTCGCATTACATAGCCGAAAAAGTAGGGGCGTTAGGTCCTTGTTATAGTATTTCAACGGCATGTACCTCAAGTGCTAAAGCTCTCATTAGCGCAAAAGCTTTAATAACTGCTGACTTAGCAGACGTTGTAATTTGTGGTGGCGTAGACAGCCTTTGCAAACTTACCATTAATGGATTTAATGCCTTGGCATCAATGAGCACAGGAATGTGTAAGCCTTTTTGCGATGACAGAGATGGTATTAATATTGGTGAGGGTGCTGCGTTATTTGTCATGAGTAAAGAAGCACCGTTAGAAAATGGCGTCATGTTTTTAGGTGGTGGTGAAAGCTCTGATGCTCATCACATTTCGGCGCCAGACCCTAGCGGTAATGGTGCAAAATCGGCAATGAAAGCAGCTCTGGCCGTTGCTGACTTATTACCTAGTGATATTGACTATATAAATGCACACGGCACAGCAACAATTAAAAATGACGAAATGGAAGCCCTTGCAATTAATAGTGTGTTTGGCAAAAATACACCGCTGAGCTCCAGTAAGTACTTAACTGGGCACACTTTAGGTGCAGCTGGTGCAATTGAAGCAGGTATTTGTTGGCTGTTGCTCAGAGGGAGAGGAAATATTACTTTGCCTTTTAATAAATGCACACACAGAAATAAGCTGGCAGATGTTAATGTTATTGAGCAAGCTAGCACGGTTAAATTAAATTACTGTCTATCTAACTCATTTGCGTTTGGTGGTAATAATGCTAGTTTGATTTTAGGTACTCATAATGAATAATTATTCTATAGAGCAGGTTGTACCCCACGATGCTCCTATGATTTTAATAGATCAGTTAGTTGAATACAGCGATGAAAGTGCAACCTGCTCTGTGACTATTACACCCCAAAGCCCTTTTTATAATGAGCAAATTGAGGGAGTGCCAAGTTATATAGGTGTTGAATATATGGCCCAGTCTATAGCTGCCTATGCTGGAGCATTAGCTAACGATATTAATGAAGCGGTTAAAATTGGCTTTTTGATCGGCACGCGAAAATATAAAACACATCAGGCCATGTTTTGTAAAAACAGCACCTTAACTATTTATGTTCACAAGCTTTACCAAGAAGAATCTGGTTTAAGTGTGTTTGAATGCCAAATAAGCGAAAATAAAAAAATATTGTGTGATGCAAAAATAAATGTATTTCAGCCAGAAGATCCGCTGGAATTTATAAGAGAAAACCAATGAATAAAAGAATTTTAGTGACCGGCTCTAGCCGGGGTATAGGTAAGGCTATTGCACTTAAACTTGCAGCTCAAGGCTATGACATTACTGTTCATTGCAGAACTGGTTTAGAGCAAGCTCAGCAAACATGTGCAGAAATACACGCACTTGGACAAAGCACTACACTACTACAATTTGACGTATGCAATAGAGAAGCGGCAAAGCAACAAATTGAGCAAGATATTACAAACAATGGTGCTTACTATGGTGTGGTGTGTAATGCGGGCATTACCAACGATATGGCTTTTCCGGCAATGCAGGGCGATGATTGGGATAGCGTAATTAGAACTGGGTTAGATGGCTTTTATAATGTTGTGCACCCAACAGTTATGCCCATGGTACAAACTCGTAAAGGTGGGCGCATTATTACTATGGCTTCAGTGTCGGGTATTGCGGGCAACAGAGGGCAAGTAAATTACAGCGCAGCGAAAGCAGGTATTATTGGCGCTACCAAAGCTCTATCGCTGGAACTAGCTAAGCGAAAAATTACTGTAAATTGTGTAGCGCCTGGTTTAATTGAAACAGCAATGACGGATGAGCTTCCGGTTGCTGAAATGATGAAAATGATTCCACTTAAACGTATGGGAACAGTGAACGAAGTGGCTGGTACGGTTGCATTTTTAATGTCTGATGATGCTGCTTACATCACTCGCCAAGTTATTTCGGTTAACGGCGGGATGGTTTAATGAAACGTGTTGTTGTTACAGGGATGTCGGTTATAACCGCATTGGGCGATGATTGGGATGAATTTAAAAGCGCCTTGATTAAAGGTGAAAATGCAGTTGTAACAATGCGTGAATGGGATAAAGCTGATGGGCTTAATACGCGCTTAGCTGCCCCTGTCACCCATTTTGAAAAACCTAACCATTATAAACGTAAGCAAATACGCTCAATGGGGCGAGTGGCACTTATGTCCACACGTGCAACTGAGCGTGCGCTTGAGCAAGCAGATTTACTTGAACATAAAAGTCTTACAGATGGCTCTACCGGTGTAGCATATGGCTCATCCACCGGCTCAACACCGCCACTTCTCGCATTTGCAAATATGTTGGAAAGTGGCTCAATGTCTGGAGTCACAGCTACAAGCTATATTCAAATGATGGCACATACAGCACCAGTAAATGTAGGCGTATTTTTTGGCTTAAAAGGACGAGTGATCACTACAAGTTCGGCATGTACGTCTGGCTCGCAGGGTATTGGCTACGCCTATGAGGCAATTAAATTTGGTCGTCAAAAAATAATGGTAGCAGGGGGGGCAGAAGAACTTTGTATTACCGAAGCAGCTGTATTTGATACGCTGTATGCTACAAGTATTAAAAATGACACCCCTAAAAATACGCCTCGCCCATTTGATAAAAACCGTGATGGATTGGTTATAGGAGAAGGTGCCGGTACTTTAATACTTGAAGAGTATGAGCATGCTAAAGCTAGAGGGGCAAATATATTGGCTGAGGTTGTCGGTTTTGGCTGTAACTCTGATGGACAACATGTTACTCAACCATCTTCAGATACCATGCAAATAGCTATTGAAATGGCATTGCAAGATGCCAATTTATCACCTGATAAAGTAGGTTATGTCAATGCGCATGGTACCTCAACCGATAGAGGTGATATAGCTGAGTCTCATGCCACTTTTAATGCGCTGGGAGTTAAACCTATTAGCTCTTTAAAAAGCTATTTAGGGCATACTTTAGGGGCGTGTGGTGCAATAGAAGCATGGGCTACTATTAATATGATGAGCGATAATTGGTTTGCACCTACAATAAATTTAACCGATATAGATAATGATTGCGCTGAGCTTGATTATATTAAGACACAAGGGCGAGAAATTAACACCGATTATGTCATGAGTAATAACTTTGCATTTGGTGGGATTAATACATCTCTTATTTTTAAACGGTATAAGCAAGATTAATCAAGTTTATAAACACTAATCACTAACTGTTGACGTGTTTTTGCTGTATAATTTGCGACCCTTGATAAATGTGGCCGCAGGTTATACAGCATGAATTTTAAATCTTTTAGTTTTTCCCCTGAACTTATTCAGGCGTTAGACGAACTTAATTACCACACCCTTACGCCCATTCAGCGTTCAGCTATTCCGGCTGTTCGTAAAGGTAAAGACGTTTTAGCAAGTGCCCAAACAGGCACAGGTAAAACGGCTGCGTTTGCTTTACCTATCATCCAAAAATTAACTGAATCTGAGCTAAGCACAAGCAATGCTCCGCACGCGTTAGTGCTTGCGCCAACTCGTGAGCTTGCAGAGCAAATAGCAAATAACTTTAAAGCCTATGCAAAACATACCGCTTTAAAAGTAGTGAGCCTATTTGGCGGTGTTAATACCGCAGGCCAAGCAAATGCACTTAAAGACGGCGTAGATGTTGTAGTTGCAACCCCAGGGCGTTTACTAGATCATATTCGTTTAGGTAATTTAAGCCTAGCAAGCGTTAAACACTTAGTACTTGATGAAGCTGACCGTATGCTTGATATGGGCTTTATTGAAGATATGCAAAGTGTTATTAAAAGTTGTGACGAGCAGCGCCAAATTTTACTTTTCTCAGCCACTTTTCCAGCGGCTATTAAGCAGTTTGCAGCAAAAGTATTAAAACAGCCTGAAATTGTTCGCGTAGATCAAACTAATAGTACTGCAAGTACAGTACAGCATGTTGTGTACCCAGTTGAAGAGCGCCGTAAACAAGAGCTGCTTTCTGAGCTTATTGGTAAAAAGAACTGGCAACAGGTACTTGTGTTTGTAAACATGAAAGAAACGGCGGATGAGCTGGTTAAAGAGCTTAACCTTGATGGTATTCCTGCCACTGTATGTCATGGTGATAAATCGCAAGGTAACCGCCGCCGTGCACTTCGTGAATTTAAAGAAGGCAAAGTACGTGTTTTAGTGGCTACCGAAGTTGCTGCGCGTGGTATTGATATTGAAGGCCTACCACGAGTAATTAATATTGATTTACCATGGCTTGCAGAAGATTACGTACATCGCATTGGCCGTACAGGTCGTGCTGGTAATCAAGGCCAAGCAATTTCGTTTGTAAGCCGCGAAGAAGAAAACACCTTGTTTGAAATAGAGTCGTTAATTGGCCAAAAAATCAAGCGTGTTTACTTAGAGGGTTATGAAGTAAGTAGCCGTGAAGTACTTATTGATAAAATAGGTAAAAAACCAGCGCATTTACGCCGTAGCCGTACTAATAAGCCAACAGGGCAAGCAACAGGCGAAGCACGTGCGGTAAATCGCTCACGTATTTCAAATGTGCGTAAAAGCTTAAAAGGCGCCAAGCTTACCCTTAAAAAGTAAGCTAAAACGTAAATTTTAATTAAAAAACCTGAGTTTACTCAGGTTTTTTTGTATTTAATGACAGTGTTTTATCAATTATATCAGCATAAGTGTACGCAGCTTGCTCTTGGTTTATGTTAGCAATAATAGATAATCCAACCGGTAAGTTACTTACCTTGCCCACAGGGAGTGTTATATGTGTGCTTCCTGCTATTGCGGGCAAAGAGCTACTGCTGCCTTTAAAATTATCACCGTTAATGAGGTCGGTTTTCCACGCTGGCGATACTGTTGGGGCAATAACAATATCTATATCATTATTTTTATATAAATTAGTAATTGCTGATTTAGCCAGTGCACGGTAGCGTGTTTTAACGCGTTGGTATTTATCTTTATTCGTTAAATCAATTGCCTGCGACTTAGTAAGTATATCTTGTCCGAAGTAGGGCATTTCTGTTTCTTTATTTTGGCTATTAAAGTTAATGAGTGCCTCTAAGCTTTTAGTTTTTACTTCTTTTGGTGTGTTAGATAAGTAATGATTTATTTCAGCTTTAAAATCGTAAAGTAAAATGTAGTATTCATCAGCGAATAAAGTATCTAGATTGTCGGTTACTTCTATTTCAGTAACGGTATGCCCTGCTTGTTTAAGTGCATTTAATTGCTTTTTATAAAGCTGCTGAGTTTGAATCGTAAATTTATCACTTGGTAGCGCACCAATTTTGAGTGCTGATTTAGCCGTTAACTCTTTTGAATTTAAAACAAACTCATGTGTTGATACATCTTTTTTATCTTCGCCTTGTAATACTGCAAGCACAAGTAGTGCATCTTTTAGGGTATGAGCCATAGGCCCAACAGTGTCTTGGCTGCTTGAAAGGGGAATAACCCCATTGCGCGATACTTGGCCCATGCTTGGTTTTATAGCATATACACCGTTAACTGATGCGGGGCAGGTAATAGAGCCATCGGTTTCTGTGCCCAGTGCAATTGGTGCAAAGTTAAGTGCTACGGCCACTGCAGAGCCAGCACTAGAACCACACGGGTTTCTAGTTATATCGTGAGCATTATGTGTTTGTCCACCTACAGCGCTCCACCCAGAGGAAGAGTACGAAGATCGAAAATTGGCCCATTCACTCAAGTTTGCTTTACCTAAAATAATAGCACCCGCTTCTCGCAGTTTTTTAACTACAAAAGCATCTTTATTAGTAATATTGTTTTTTAAAGCCAAAGAGCCCGCTGTAGTCGGTAATTTACCTTTGGTCTCTATGTTATCTTTAAGCAGAACGGGTATGCCGTGAAGTGGCCCGGCCCATTTAGAATTTGCATAGAGTAAATCTAAAGCTTTAGCCTGTTCAATAGCTGAGGGATCGATATTAATCACAGCGTTATATTGTGGGTTGAGTTTTTCTATTCGGTTTATATAAGCTTGTGTAACGTGTTGTGCATTTGTAGTTTTGTTTTTATAAACTGCGTGAATTTGCTCTATAGTTTTTAAATTATTCGCTTTAGCACTAAATACACAAAGCACACAAATTAAAGAAATAATGGTTGTTTTGGTCATTCTATTAAGCCGCTAATTATTATTTATTATACATTTAGCACAAAAAAGCCCCACAAAGTGAGGCTTTTCGGTAAATAACTTAAAAAACCGGTTTAAGCGTTTTCTAACATTGAGAGTGCAACTGCTTCAGCCGCTTTAATACCATCAATGCCTGCAGATAAAATACCACCTGCGTAACCTGCGCCTTCACCTGCTGGGTATAAACCTTTTGTATTTATACTTTGAAAGCTTTTATCGCGTTTGATACTAATAGGCGATGATGTACGCGTTTCTACACCGGTTAATAAGCCATCGTTAGTTGAAAAACCACGAATTTGCTTATTAAATGCAGGTATGGCTTCGCGTATAGCATCGATAGCAAACTGCGGGAGTACATTTGCTAAATCGGTGAGTTTTATTCCTGGTGTAAACGACGGTTGTACATCACCTAAATCGCCCGATGCTTTTCCTTTTAAAAAGTCGCCAATTAACTGTGCTGGTGCATCGTAGTTGCTACCGCCTAATGCATAGGCTTGCTCTTCTAGTTTACGTTGCAAATCAATGCCGGCAAGCGGGTGACCAGGGAAGTCTTTTTCAGGTGTAATACCTACTACAATGGCACTATTTGCATTGCGCTCACTACGAGAGTATTGGCTCATACCGTTTGTTACTACGCGGCCTTCTTCAGAGGTGGCGGCTACAACAGTCCCTCCTGGGCACATACAAAAGCTGTAAACTGTGCGGCCATTATCACAATGGTGAACGAGTTTATAATCAGCAGAGCCTAAAATGGGGTTACCTGCGTTAGGTCCAAAACGACACTCATCAATCATCGATTGCTTGTGCTCGATTCTAAAGCCCACAGAAAACGGTTTAGCTTCTACATAAATGCCTTTATCGTGGATCATTTTAAAGGTATCACGGGCGCTATGTCCCACAGCAAGTACTACATGGCGGGTTTTGAGCTTTTCACCGTTTGAAAGCGTTAAGCCAGTTACTTGACCATCATCTATATGAATGTCGTCTACGCGCGTACTAAAGCGGATTTCGCCGCCAAGTTCAATAATACGTGCGCGCATTTTTTCAATCATGGTAACAAGTTTAAACGTACCAATGTGTGGCTTACTTACATATAAAATTTCATCTGGTGCGCCGGCTTCTACAAATTCGGTGATAACTTTACGGCCGTAATGTTTTGGATCTTTTACTTGGCTGTATAGTTTACCGTCTGAAAATGTACCTGCGCCACCCTCGCCAAACTGCACATTAGACTCTGTATTAAGGGTACGTTTACGCCAAAAGCCAAAGGTGTCTTTGGTACGTTCGCGTACTTCTTTACCGCGCTCTAAAATAATAGGGTTAAAACCCATTTGAGCCAGCACTAAGCCCGCAAATAATCCACACGGGCCAAAGCCAATTACGACAGGGCGCTCAGTAAGGTTAGCGGGGGCGTGGGCAACAAATTTGTATGAGGTATCAGGGGCAGGTTTTACGTGCTGATCTTTAGCAAATGCGTTTAACAGTGCTTCTTCGTTATCTACTTCAATATCGAGGGTATAAATAAGTAAAATAGCCGTTTTTTTACGTGCATCGTACCCACGTTTAAACACATTGTAGCTGTGTAGCTGCGCTGGCTGTATTTTTAGTTTATCAACTATGGCTTGGCCTATAGCGTCTTCGTTATGGTCAAGCGGCAGCTTTATTTCGGTTAAACGTATCATTGTTATCTCTTTTAGGTGTCTTAGCGGTAATATTATCCGCTCACAATAAGAAGTGTAGGGCACGTAATGGCTATACATTAAGGGCGCATATATTACGTTAAATTGACCGCAGATGGCACATATTTATTGTGTTTTTAATGGGGTTGGGTATGATCCTCGCTTTAGATAATTAATTACTAGGTTTAAACTATTATGGCGTTTGTGGTCACCGAAAACTGTATTAAGTGTAAATACACAGATTGTGTGGCGGTGTGCCCTGCAGATGCCTTTTACGAAGGCCCTAACTTTTTAGCAATAAGCCCTATTGATTGCATAGATTGTGGATTATGCGTACCAGAGTGCCCAGCTGAAGCAATTTACCAAGAAGACGAGTTGCCAGAAGACCAAAAAGAGTTTACCGAGCTTAATGCTGAGCTTGCATTGGTGTGGCCACGCATTGTTGAGGTAAAACCAGCGCCTGCTGATGCCGATAGTTGGAATGGTGTGGCTAATAAGGTTAAATTAATTGAAACCTAGCTTTTAAATTAAGCCTTTAATATTAATTAGTTAAAAAAGCTATTGTTTTTAGTATCAAACTATTAACAAATGTACTGACTTAAATTACACTGCATAAATAAGTTTACCTTTTAAGGGTAAACACGTCTAAATGGATGTTTATGCAGTACTTAATAATTATAAAAAAACAATGCAGTGCTTTATTCCCCTTCTTATTAGCACTTTTATTTTCTAACCACCTTTATGCCAGTGAAAAACAGCAGCATTCTCTTGTACATATAAATGCAGATATTACTGTAGATGGCGTACTTGATGAGCCCCACTGGCAAAATGCCACTTTAGTTCCTATAGCATTTCAAGATGAGCCTAACGAAAAGGGCGCCCCACCGGTTAAAACTGATGCTTACATGTATGAAGATGGCAGCAACTTATATGTTGCTTTTGTAGCCGAAGATCCACAGCCGAGCGAAATTACAGCTTCTCTACGTGACAGAGATACGCTTTGGCAAGATGATACGGTTATTTTAATTATTGACACTTTTAACGACGAACGTTCAGCTTACGAATTTTATGTAAATCCATTGGGTGCGCAAGGTGATACCCGGATGAGTGACACCGATGGCTGGCAATCAGACCCGTCTTGGGATGCAATATGGGATAGCGCAGGGCAAATTACCGACCAAGGGTTTGTGGTTGAAATGCGTATACCTTTTAAAGCGCTAAGATTTCCTGAAAATAAAACAGATTTAACATGGGGCTTTGCCCTTATGCGAAATTACCAACGTGATGTACTGTATCAGCTTTCAAATATGGGGTTTGACCGAGATATAAAATGCAGTTTATGTCAGTTTGATAAATTAAATGGTTTTAAAAATATAAAAGCCAGTAAAAATCTGCAACTAACGCCTACACTTACGGCGCTCAGAAATGATTCAAAAGCTACCTTGCCAGGGCAGTGGGATAATGGCGATATAGACACCGAAGCTGGCCTTGATTTACGCTGGGGGGTTACACAAGATGCGGTAATTAATGCCACTATAAACCCAGATTTTTCGCAAATAGAAAGTGATGCGTTAGCCCTTGATGTAAATACCACGTACTCAATTTATTATGCAGAAAAACGACCATTTTTTTTAGATGGCGCATCCTACTTTAAAAGCAGTTTATTTGAACTATTGTATACCCGCACTATTGCAGAGCCTGAAGTAGGGGCGAAATTAACAGGTAAAACAGGGCAACATAGCTATGCATTTATGTATGCCGATGACAATAATAGCAATATTTTATTGCCTACAAATCAAGGCTCTGGTTTTGCAATTTTAGAGGATAAAACCCATGCAGCAGCAGCGCGTTATCAATACGATATTGGCCAACAAGGCACTATAGGGCTAAGTACGACTCACCGCGAAAGCGATGATTACTACAATACAGTACTTTCTGTCGATGGCAGCTATTGGTTTAATCAATCAGATCTACTGACCTACCAGGTAGCTACAACAGATTCTAAAAACTCTGATTTTTTAACAAGTAACTATAACTTATCTAAAACTCAATCTGATGAAGCGTACGCTATAGAGTTTACCCGTGATAAACGTGACTACAATTTGTTTGCTAGCTACGAAAATATAGGTAAAGACTATCGTACTGACTTAGGTTATCAAGAAAAAGTAGATTATGAGAACGTAGGCTTTGGGGGCGGGCAAACCTGGTATGCAGATGAGTCTGGCTTATTAACGTCATGGTCTTATGAGGCTGATTGGGATAAAACATGGGCGCAAAATGGCGACCTACTTGAAGAAAAATACCAAGGGTTTATAACATTAAAAGGGCAAAAGCAGTCTATTTTTGAAATTGGCTTACTGCATCGTTATGAAAACTATAATGATGCTTTTTATAACCAAAATATTGGCTTTGTTTATACGGGCTTTAAACCTAAAAATAATATATGGCTTTCGTTTTATGGCGAGTATGGCAGCCGCATTGATTACGCCAATGAGCAAATTGGCGATTCGTATGCAACGCAAACACAAGTTACGTGGGATATAAACGATCATTGGCAAGTAGACGCTACACATAACTACAGCGTTTTAGATAACCCTCAAGGGGAGCGAGTTTATACTGCGAACTTATTAGATTTTAGGCTTTATTATAAATTAAGCATGCGCGCTATGCTCAAGCTTATATTGCAATTTGAAGACATTGATAGGAATAAAGACGCCTACTACTACCAAGTTAGCCACATTAATAAAGACTACGGCAGCCAATTAGTTTACTCGTACAAAATTAATGCTCAAACATTATTTTATTTAGGCTACTCAGATAAAAGCTATCAAGACGATTCCCTAAAACACGTTGAAAGAGATCAACGCACATTTTTTACAAAAGTGAGCTATGCATGGCAACTTTAAATAACCATAAAAAGGATGAATATGAAAACAATAAAAATAACTATCGCAGCTGCAATGGTAGCAACCCTAGCGGGTTGTGCTGCTAAGCAAGATATAACTCGCTTTGACACTGTGAAACCAGAAGTAGTATGTATAGCTGAACATAAGGCAGTTAAAGAAGGCGTTGTCACAGCAATGGAAGAAGGGTTTGCAAAACATAACGTCAAAACACGTGTAATTGCTGCTAACTATGTATTGAAACATCAGGAGTATCAAACTGAATTACCTAATGCTGACATCGCAGGGTGTAATGCCGTTGCTTATTACGTGGCTAACTGGCATTGGGATTTAGCGTTGTACATGTCGTACGCGAATATTTGGGTTACAGACGCTCAAACCAATAAAAAAATTGCGCAAGCATCTTATCGCACCGGCGGTGGTTTGGATAAGTTTATAGACGCGAAAGAAAAAATTATCGAACTAATCGATGGTATGTATTAAATACTTGTAATATTAGTTTTTTCAAACATTTTAAGCTTAAGGTTTATTTTTATTCATCACACTCTATAATTAGTTAATTACTAAGCATTAATTTATTCTTTTTGAGTACAGTTCTAAAAATTTTAATGAATAAGGACTGTGCTATAGCTTGCTTAGTACTAAAAACAGGCGATATAATCGTCTTTTAGTAACGGGTTTATAGGATAAGTAATTTAGATGGATTTTGTTGATGAATAAATTTAAACCCTTAGGCGGCATTTTTTTTGTATTTATCTTGTTTTGCTTTTGTTTAAACATCGAACTAACAAACCAGATTAACCGCATTAATTTATTCAACCCTGATATAGATTTACGCCACTTTGATATTGTAGATACAACGCTCGAAATGGCGCCTTGGTATAACCCTATGCTCAATGGGCACTATTTAATACACCAGCCTTCTGCCGATTTTTTGTTAGTTAAAACTACCGACACGGAATTTATCGCTGCAAACGCAACAAAGCTTATTTTAATGACGCTAACGTCGCCAATAAACTTTATATTGGTGTGTATGGTATTGTTTGTTGGCTTTACAATTATTCGTAAAGAGCGTAAAAAAATCTCTTATCAGCATCAAATTGCACAACTGAATAACAACGCTAATCAATTGCTTGTAGCCTTTAACCTACAACCCCAACACGACAACCCATCAGGGTTGGGTAATTTAAGCCAGTCAATAAACAATTTAAATACCCATGTTGCTAATTATTTAAAGCAAACACAAACAAGTATCTGCCAAGATAAACTAACCTTGCTCATTGACCGCCATGCTTATATTGAGCATATAGATAGGCAAATAAATTTTACTGATGAAGAGCAGCTTAAATGCGCCTTATTGTTTATTGACCTAGATGGCTTTAAACAGGTAAATGACTCGTTTGGCCACAGCTTTGGTGATGAAATTTTGGTGCAAGTTGCTACGCGCCTAGCCAACGTATTACGCCATCATAAATTAAGTAATATTAACGAGGCGAATCAGTTAGAGCAAAATTTATCACGTTTAGGCGGTGACGAATTTTCAATTTTTATTGAGTCGGTAGATACCGATAATAAAGTGGTCGATATTGCTAAGCACGTACTCAGTGAACTTGAAAAGGACTTTGTACTAGGTAATAAAATAATAAAAATTAGCGCCAGTATTGGTATAGCGGCTTACCCAGAGAGCGCATCAACCCCACAAGCATTATTGCAATTGGCCGATGTGGCAATGTACCGTGCAAAAAGCGATGGTAAAGGCATTTTTAAAGTGTACTCCCCAGAGATGGGTAATAAAATGCGCCGCTATCACTATTTACTAGAAGAGTTGCGTTTAGCGGTTGCGTGCAAAGACTTTTACTTATCTTTTCAACCTATCGTGCATGTAGAAGATTGCATGATAGATTATTTTGAAGCGCTTACACGCTGGGATCATCCTATAGAAGGGATGATTTCACCGGCGGAGTTTATACCTATTGCCGAAGAGTCTAACCTTATTTTAGAGCTCGGCGATTGGATTATGCATGAGTCGTGTAGGCAAATGGCAGCATGGCATAATGCCGGTATGCGCAAAGTAAAAATTTCGGTTAATGTATCGGGTGTGCAACTAAAACACCGCTCAGTGTACGATTGGATAATGAAAAACCTAAAAAACACAGGGCTGCCATCGCATTCTTTAATGCTAGAAATAACAGAGTCTACGTTTATTAAAGCCAGTAAAAGTATGATTGAAGAGCTTGAGCGGCTTCGTGCAGAAGGTGTGACAATTGCTATTGACGATTTTGGTACCGGCTTTAGTTCATTAAGTACATTGGCTGATTTGCCCATTGATGTAATAAAAATAGATCGCTCGTTTATCTCTCAAGCCGATAAAAGTCCAAAGTACAATGACATCCTTAATACTATTAGCGAGTTAGGTCAAAAGTTAGGACTTAAAATAGTGGCTGAGGGCGTAGAAGAAATCGAGCAGTTTGAACTTGTAAAACGCATGGGAGTAAGCTCTGTGCAAGGCTATTTGGTTAGTCGCCCTCAATCATCTATAAATGTGGGTAACAAAGTTTTACGTAAAAATACGGCTAACTTATCTGCAGCGGGTACCAGCGCGTGGGAAATAGAAAGTTAGAGCCTGTTTATTATAGGTAATTTAATAGCTTATGTAGGGTTTTAGGCCCATGCTATGGTATTAAATTGCCCCTACCGATAGCGATTAACTTGAGCATTCACTGGTGCAGCTATTTAGTCCACGAAATGTTAAACCCTATATTGTGCTTACTTGCCCCTAAATAAAACTAAGTTCTTTAGGACTACAGCCTTAAAATTTAGTAAAAAAAATGCCACTTTTAAAAGTGGCATTTTTGTTTGTAGAATCTAACAACTACAATTTTATAAATCGAATGTGCGTGATATAGCAAGTACTATACGCTCATCAGCGTAATCGTAATCTAGGCTTGTGTCTTCAGCAGCAATCTCAATACCAAAGCCTTCGTAGCTAGTTTGGTACGCTAGGCGGTAATGTTTGTATGATTTCTTTTGGTTTACATCCCATGCCCATTTTTCGCCATCAAGCGAATTAGAAATATCAAAGCTTGCACGAATGGCATGATTCGGGGCAATTTCAAAGGTGTGGGCAATCATAGAAATAACATGGCCAGCGCCTGTACCAAAGTAATCCCAGCTATACCAAAAGTTTAGCTCTGTTTGACCATACTCACTTGCATAGCCAAATTTTGTGTAGGCTTCGGCGTAGTTACCATCGCTGTTATTACCTTGGTATGTGTAATAAGCAATACCGTAATCAGCGCTAACCTTGTCAGTTAATTGCACGTATTTACCTAGGTAGGCATCAAGTTCAAAATCAGTGTCATCACCAAAATCTACATTAGATGCCCATGCACCCGCATACACACCGCTGTCGAACGCGTAATCAAGGCTTGCTTGAATTGCAGGGTCGCTATCAGTTTGAGTTACACCGTTAAAAGTATAGTCAGATGCTGCTGTAATGGTTGTTGACCAGTTAGCTGACACCGTTGTTGATAAAAGTGCGAAAGGTAGCGCTACTGCTAGTTGTTTTAGTTTGTTATTCATTGTTGATCCCTAATGTACAGTTTCTATTTTTGTGTAATCTATTTTGTTTGCTTTTGGCGAACTGTCTATATTGTTAACCGTTTTAAATTTGCTGTAGCCAATAAACGCAGCACAGCCAAAAAACAGTGCAATTACTAACGCGCCAACCCATTGAATTTGTAAAAACTCAAGCTTAAACAATAGGGTTAGTAACGAAAGGGCAACAATATTGAGTATCATATAGTTCATTTTACCTAAACGTTTAACCGTTAAGTTAAGGTTATCTGTGTATAGGCGTATTAATGAATCAAGCGAATTAATAACAAACACTATCCCAACAAATACCATGGCAAAGTTCTTAATACCCGCTGTTGAAATACCCATTTCGTGGTAGTGATAAAGTACGCTAAACCAAATTGCAATCGGAATAGATGGAAATATCAACATTGCACCTAATACTTGGTATGTTTTAAGGCCGCCTACAAAACGAGACGTAAATTGGCCAATCATAATGCTCCACGCAAACCACCAAAATAGATAAAATTCATGGTAGTCATTAAGCGGTAAAACAAACTGATTTATATTTGCAAAGTAAGTACCAATTTCAGCAAGGTTATTGGTAAATGCCGACATTTCGCTGTCACCAACGACAAAGGCACCTGCCCACATAAAGGCAATTAATGCGATAAATAACCACGTTGTAGAAATACTTAAAAAGCGCACGTATTTAATATCTGTACTTGAGTACACAGCAAAGCAAATAGCTGCAAATACAATAAAGTAGAAGGTAGGTATAACGCTCGAACCATCGCCTAGCTCTGGTAAGTACCAGGGTAAGTTAGAAAGCAGTAGGTAAGCCGTAAAGGCACATGTGCCAATAATAACCACGTTATTAATGAACTTAACCCATGAAATTTCGAAAAATTTAACTTTGGGCTCTATTACACAGAAATAAAAGCACGTAAGAAAGTAAAATCCCCAGATCAAGAATCCCCAGTAGCCAAACTCAATAGCCAGTGGGTTTGCAAACGCGTATTCTGGGCTTGCTTTTATGTCTGCATAACCTGCAAATTCGGTTAATGGAAACATGATTAGGCCAACGTCTAGGCCTGAGGTAAATAAGATTGCGATAAAGGTAAACGTTCTCACTGGTGTTACGCCTACTACGCGTACGTTACCCCATTTTAATAAAATAGTAATAACAGCAAGTAGTGTAAATATAATGCCAGCACTAAGCCATATAGTCATTATCGCCCTCCCAAAATGAATAAAAGTAACTCATAAGTTCTCCGTTTTTGTTTTATTACTTGCACAAACACCGCGTAACCAATTTACGCCGTGAGCCACTGCAAGTTGAACGTGCCCTACATAGTGTTAGGCACGTTATGGCTTAATTAAATCTCGCTATTACGTTGCGTTGTTTGCCAATTACTGCTCATGGCAACGTTTACCGATGCCTGTGTAAGTGGGGTTTTACCTAAAATTAGATCAGCTGCTTTTTCTGCAACCATAATTGTAGGGGCATTTAAGTTGCCATTTGGCACCGTAGGGAAGATTGACGAGTCAACAACACGCAGCCCTTCAATACCGTGAACCTGGGTATTAGAATTAACCACGGCCATGTCATCTTCGCCCATTTTGCAAGAACAAGACGGGTGATAGGCACTTTCTACTGCTTGGCGTACAAAGGCATCTATTTCTTCGTCGGTTTGAATGTGCTTACCTGGTTGAATTTCTTCATCGCGGTAGTCATCAAATGCGCTTTGCTCAATAATGTCGCGAGTTAGGCGCACACACGCTCTAAAGCCTTCAATATCGTCTTTATGCTGCAAGTAGTTAAATAAAATTTTCGGCGGTTGCTCAGGATTAGCTGATTGAATTGTGACACTACCACGGCTTTTAGGTTTGTTATGACCTACATGCACCTGAAAACCATGACCCGCAAATGCACTGCGCCCATCGTAGCGCATCGCCGCTGGTAAAAAGTGGTACTGAATATCTGGCCATTCAACGTCTGGTTTTGAGCGAATAAATGCACACGACTCAAAGTGATTGGTTGCACCTAAGCCTTTTCGGGTCAGTAGCCATTTAGCGCCAATTAAGCCTTTTGAAATAAGGCCTAATTTACCGTTTAAGGTAATAGGTTGTTTACACTTGTACTGAAAGTAAAACTCAAGATGATCTTGTAAGTTTTGACCTACGCCTGGTAAATGATGCTTTACCTCAACACCGGCTTCTTCAAGTATGGCTTTATCGCCAATACCCGAAAGCTGTAGAATATGAGGTGAGCCAATTGGACCTGCACTTAATACAACGTCTTTTGTCGCATGCGCCGTTTTAAGAATGCCATTTACTGTGTACTCAATGCCTGTGGCTTTTTTGCCTTCTAAAATCACTTTTTGTGCTAAAGCACCTGTAATAACTGTTAGGTTACTGCGTGATTTTACTGGGTCTAAATACTCGCGCGAGGCCGAACTGCGAACACCGTCTTTAACAGTCATGTGCATCGGGCCAAAGCCTTCTTGCTGAGCTGCGTTGTAGTCGTCTGTGTGTGCATACCCTGCTTCTACACCTGCTTTTATAAAGGTGGTGTAAAGCGGGTTTTGCATTTCGTTACCGTTATTAACGCCAAGCGGGCCTGTGCCACCACGGTGCGCATTTTCACCTAAATAAAAGCTTTCTGCTTTTTTAAAGTAAGGTAAGCACGACTGATAATCCCAGCCGTTAGCACCGTGTTGCTGCCACTCGTCAAAATCTTTTGCGTGCCCACGTACATATACCATGCCATTAATTGATGATGAACCGCCTAACACTTTACCGCGTGGGCAGTGCATTTCTCGGTTATCTAAATACGGCTCTGGCTGAGTGTGAAATTGCCATGCGTATTTATCTGTATTCATAGGAATAGAGAGCGCCGTTGGCATTTTTATAAATATACTTTTATCGCTACCACCGGTTTCTAGCAATAGCACTTTATTGTTTGTATCTTCAGATAAGCGATTTGCAAGTACACAACCTGCAGAACCGGCGCCAACAATAATATAGTCGTAAGTGTTACTCATAGTTGCCACCTTAAAACGGGCTTTCTATGTCGGCCATGCCCACATAAATAGACTTAGTTTGCGTGTAATGATCAAGCGTTTCTATGCCATTTTCACGGCCAATACCTGATTGCTTGTAACCACCAACAGGCATTTCAGCAGGTGAATTACCGTAAGCATTAATCCAACAAATACCAGCTTCTAATTGGTGAATAACACGGTGTGCACGTTTAATATCGCTAGTAAATACGCCTGCGGCTAAGCCAAGGTGTGTACCATTTGCACGGGCGATAACATCGTCTTCGTCTTCAAAAACAAGCACGCTCATAACTGGGCCAAATATTTCTTCTTTAACAATAGTCATGTCATCGTTGCAATCGGTAAATACCGTAGGTGCTACAAAGTAGCCATTAGGCGCTGATTCAGGAGAAAGAGTTGTACCGCCAGTAAGTAGCGTTGCACCTTCGGCCAAGCCACTTTCTATGTAGCTCATTACCAACTCTTGATGCTTTTTAGATATTAATGCTCCAAAGTTAGTATTTAAATCTTGCGGATCGCCGGCAATAATATTTTGCTCAGTACGTGTTTTAAGCTCATCAATAAATTGTTGATAGACATTTTTATGAACATAAATACGGGTACAGTTAGTACAAATTTCGCCTTGCGTATAAAAGTTACCTAGCATGGCAGCACTGACTGCTTGCTCAATATTGGCATCTTCAAACACTAATAAAGGTGATTTACCACCTAATTCCATTGTTACGTCTTTTAATGTACCAGCAGCGCTTGCCACTACTTTTTTACCTGTGCCTACTTCACCAGTGAACGATACTTTGTCTATTTCACTGTGAGAGGTTAACCACTGACCTACATCACCCGCACCTTGCACAACGTTAAATACGCCGGCAGGAACGCCTGCTTCAACAAAAACTTCAGCTAGTTTAATAGCACCTAAAGGGGTTTCTTCAGAAGGTTTAAAAATAAACGCATTACCTGCGGCAAGGGCCGGGCCCGATTTCCAACATGCAATTTGCAGCGGGTAGTTCCACGCACCAATACCGGCACAAATGCCTAGTGGCTCTTTGCGGGTATAGTAAAAGTCTTCGCCAACCATTTGCTGCTGGCCAACTTGCGCTGGTGCTAAGCCTGCAAAGTATTCAATTACATCTGCGCCTGTTTCTATATCAACGCAGTTAGCTTCTTGCATTGGTTTACCTGTATCAAGCACTTCAACTAAGGCAAGCTCGTCATTACGCTCACGTAATAAAGCAACCGCTTTTAATAAAATACGGCTACGTTCTATTGGGCTCATTTTTGACCATTGAGCAAAGCCTTGTTTTGCACTTTCGATAGCCGCGTTTTGAATAAATTCGTCGGCAACTTCTACCGAGTAAATAACTTCATCTGTGGCTGGGTTTTTTACATCAAAAGTTTCACCACTTTGGTTTGCAAGGAAGTGGCCGTTAATAAAGTTTTGATAGACAGGTGTAGTCACGCTAGGCTCCATATTGCTTGATGAGTGAATGTACATAGCTTTTTGCTAATGTTTCACTGTGTTTAAATTGGTTTTCGTCAGATTGACTTAATACTGCTCTTAACCATAGGCCATCAATCATGGCGGCGCTAAGTTCTGCAGCTTGTTTTGCTTGCTTTACGGGCATTAGTTGCTTAAAAGAAAATGCTAAATTACTTTGCAAGCGATTACTGTTTACATTTTGCAGCCTGTGCAGTTCTTGATCGTGCATTGACTGCGCCCAAAAACTTAACCACGTACGCGTGGTGTCATTGCGCTGTTGAACAAGTGCAAAGTTGGCCTCAACAATAAACATCAAACGCTCAATTGCGCTGGTGGTTGGCTCAACTTTTTCAATTAATTCATTTTTTAAATTCGATAACAAATACCTAACGGTTGCCTCTATTAACCCCTGCTTACCACCAAAGTAATGGCTAATAATGCCAGATGATAAACCCGCATTTTTACTGATGGTGTTAATGGTTGTTCCTTGCAAACCGCGCTGTGCAACTGACTCAATGGTCGCGTCAATTAGCTGCTGACGCCTGACAGGTTCCATTCCGACTTTAGGCATAATTTTTATTAATTGAACGTTCAATAAAGATAAGCTTAATGTAATAGCTCTAACAATTCAAGGCGCAAGTAAACAACCAGATACCAAGATGTAGATGGATTATTAATAAAAACGGGTTAATTTGTAGTAGTACCATATGTAGGCCTTTATCAATAAAGTCACATATATTCAATGGGTTACACTTTTATTTTTAAACGCTAAAAATAGTAAGGATTTGTTTACGGGGTATGAGTAATAAAAAAGATAAATATTCGTTAGAATGGTAATAGTTAGAGTACGAAGGGTATTTTAAATAAGCAAACGAAACCATTTCACATGTTTAATTAGTGTACTAATTAAAAAAGTAGCAGTGTGTAATGGCTATAAGAGGAGGGGTTAAGGTTAAAAAAGGCGTGTAAATTAGGCGCTATTAATAACGCCTTTAAATAATAGTGGGTAGCGTCTAAGGCGATTACCTATGTAATCATCGGCTAAGATTTGTTGGCATATAAAATTAACATCGTTACTGGCCTCAAACACCCAGTCAAAGCGTTCAATAGCCAGCAAAAAACCGCGTTTAAGGTGAGTCTGTTCGCGGTATTCATTTAGGTTTCGACGGATTATCTCCAGCTTTTCTGGGTGCGCTTGCAGCTCAGTAATTACCTGGTTTATAAACGTGGTGGTTTGCTTGTTTGTGGTGCGTTTACGAATGCGTCTTGGCTGCATTATTCCTCATTAGCAATGTTGTATAGTTTTTTTAAAAAGTCGTCTTTATGTTTGTCATGCTCATAATCTAGGTAATAAGCATTATGAAACCCGAAGCGCAATAATACGCCGCTACCTTCTAAGTAAATAGTGTAGCCGTCAATGTCAGAGTAAGCCGTAACACCTTGATAATGTTTACCAATATCATTTTGTTTACCGCGCTGCTGAATACGTTCGTATACAGAGAGGATCTGCTTGTTATCGAGTTCGTTTTTCATCATTAACCCTTTATTGTTTAAACCTATTACGTTTTATATATGAGGGTCGATCACCGTAAAAACAATGGCTAAAAAGCGCTAAAATAATCTTGCTATTAACTGGTTTTACCTTATGCTCAAGCCTCATTTTTTGTTGAGCTTACACCATGATAGACAAGGCTTTACTCCTTAAAACTCGCGAACTGTCAGAGCAATTAATTGCTTTACAAACACCCATTAGAATACTCGATGCTATTAACTGGGATAAACAAATCAAAGAGGCGTTTTTTAGGCAAAAGTGCCAAAAAAATCCGCTAATCGATAGCGCCTATTACCAGCAACGAGATTTAGGATTTGTCCCCAGTGAATTACGCCAAGCGTTTTCTAACTTGCATCGCAATATTATTAACCAGTTAGGTCAGCTAAATCCTATTTCTCAATACATGGGTAAAATGTGTAGTGAGTATAAAACGGTGCTCAGTATGCTTGAGTATAGAGGAACGCCTGAGTTTCATGATTTGTCAGTAGAGCTTTTTGGTCACCCAAAAGATTTATTTCATGCAGGTGAACCTTCACTGTTCGAACTTGCCAATATGCTAGAAAAACCACTGCAAAACTTATTAATAGCCGATATTTTGCCTGATGATCCTAAAAATATTAATGCAAGTGATGCCGTGCGTATTTTATCTGAGCAAGTAAATAGCAGTATGGCGGGTATTAATGTAGAGGTTATGCTTAGCGATGGGATTGTCAGTGATGCTGCTGCAGGTGCAAATAACATTAAGCTAAATCAAGATGTTAAATTCTCCCAGCGTGAGCTCGATATTTTAGAAGTGCACGAAGGGTGGATACACGTAGGTACAACGCAAAACGGGCTAGCTCAGCCTTATTTAACCTGTTTAAGTAAAGGGACGCCAAGCTCAACAGTGACTCAAGAAGGCTTAGCTGTTTTAACGGAAATAATTACCCTTAAATCAACGCCTAGGCGTTTATCAAAGTTAGTAAATCGTATTCAAGCAGTTACTAAAGTGATTGATGGCGCAGAGTTTGTTGATATATACCGTGACTACTTAGCGCAAGGGCTTTCAAAAGATGAAAGCTATACGTTAGCACAACGTGTTTTTAGGGGCAGCACGGCAACAGGCTTACCTTTTACTAAGGATATTGCTTACATTAAAGGATTTGTGCTGGTATATAACTTAATTCGTGTTGCTATACAGCTTGGGCGCATTGATCAGCTGCCATTATTGTTGGTCGGAAAAATATCGATTGATGATTTTAGACTTATATCGCAATTACATAGTTTAGGTGTAATAGAAAGCCCAAAATTTGTACCACCACATTTTAAAGATTTACGAGGTTTAGCAACGTGGCTAAGCTTTGGCAGATTTATAGGTGACTTATCGTTTGAACAGTTAGAAAACGACTATAAACCACTATTTTTGTAATTAGTAGCGCAGGTTGCTTTTATTAGAGCCTACTTTGCTGATCAAAAAGGTAAACAAGCCCCAGTTATTTAACGCAATAAAAAAACGCAGTTGGAATGAGCAACTGCGTTGAAATGTATAGGTACAAGCCAGCGTACCTATAGCGAGGAACTTATTTTCTTAACCTGTTAATACTTGGCTGTGCATTTGCTCGTTTAATACAACGACCTCAGCACGTTTAAAAAAGTTAAAGTCGGTTGCTGTAGCAAGTGTGTAGGCACCCATCATACGGCTAATAATTAAATCGCCATTGTTTAGTTTTGGCAGCATAATTGAATCACTTATTACATCTATACTGTCGCATGTTGGGCCTGCAAGTACCGACTCAAAACGCTCGCTATCTTGTTTTGCACTATCGATAGGGTAGGCTGCTTCATCAAACATTAAACCGCTAAAAGAGCCATAAACGCCATCATCTAAGTAGTACCATGTTTTACCTTCGCGCGTGGCTTGTCCCATTACAGAGGCAACACTGGTTACACTACTCGCTACAATAAAACGGCCAGGTTCAGCAATAATTTGCATTGTTTCCGGTAATTGTGCCAACGCGATATTAATAGGCGCACAAAATACATCAATTGGTAGCACATCTGCGCTGTACGGCACAGGAAACCCACCACCAATATCGAGCGTACTAAGTGCTGGTAAGCCTAACTCAGCCACCTGTTTAATCACTTTTGCAGATGCATTTATCGCTTCAACGTATTTAGTTGGGTTAGGTGATTGCGAGCCAACATGAAACGATAACCCTTTAATACGAATACCAAGTTGCTGGGCAAGGCTAATAATGTCGATTGCCGCCTCTGGGCTGCAGCCAAACTTTTTAGACAAATCAGCAAATGCATCTTTATTACGAAAGCTTAAACGCACTAAAATTTCGGCTTGATCTTTATAGGCAATAAATTTTTCAAGCTCGTTAATGTTATCCACCACAAACACTGTACAGCCGTAGGCAAGTGCGTCGCGAATGTCACTGTCGCGCTTTATTGGGTGCGTGTGAATTGTACGCTCGCTTGGTACGCCTTGGCTTGCTACTAAGTCAACTTCGCCACTGGTTGCTAAATCAAAGCTTGCGCCTTCATCTAACAAAGTGCGCACAACAGCAGCATGCGGTAAAGGCTTTAAAGCAAAATGTAACACAACGCCAGGCAATGCACGTTTAAGTGCACGGTATTGACGACGTATAGCGTCGCAGTCAAGCATCATTAGAGGTGCGCCAAATTGTGAAGCAAGTTGTTCAATGTGGGCAATACTCGGTTGCGCGTAACTAATTGCTTGATTTGCAGCAACCGCTGCTGCAGGTACTTTAGTTACGGTGTCTTGTTGTTGTGTTGATAAAGCCATTTTATTTTCCGAGTCAATTAAGCAACTGCTCGGGTATGGTGTATCCACGAGTCAGTTGAGTGAGATCAATAGTGCAAACGCACAGTCAAATTCACTCTTGGATAGTTGCTCTATCGCCTTGCTACAAACGGGGTTTGTAATGTACTCGGATTGGCTATCATCAAGAAGCGGCGAGATAATAATGTAGGTTTTTATTCAGCGCAATAAAAATTTTAAATAAATTTAAAATAATTTATTTGTTATTAAAATCATTAATTTATATTGATTTGTGGTGTTTATCTTGACGATTGATTTTACTCATCAGAGGTTAAGTATACGTGCTCTTGAGAGTAAGCAAGCATCATAGCGCTAGATGTATCAGCACTATAGGCTTGTTGTAAACTTTTTTGTAAGCGGTCGTAAATTTCGGGGGTGTTCATTAAAATATTGATGGTTTTTATTACTTTTTCGCCAAGCTCTGACTTACTACATGCAAAGTAGCCATTAACAAATTCTGGAAATTCAGCTATTTCACGGCTATATATTTGTTTTAGTTGCTCATTGGTGAGTGCACCAAGTACGTTAACCTCGTAATCAACAATCATGTCTATTCTATTATGGATGAGAAGTTGAGGCAGTTGAGAGCTGGTATCTTCTGAGCTTATCGCTGCAATTTGCTCATTATACTTTGTTAAAACAGGCTCAAGTTTTTGGTAACTCGTTCCTGAGTCAACGGCAAGGGTAAAATCTTTTTCTAGTAGTTGAGCAACAGAGACTCGTTCAGGAAAGTTTTGTAAGGTGCGTTTAAATGCGTATATTTTTCGTTGCTCGTAAATAGTTGTTGGTATATTTGAGAACAAAATATGTTTTTCACGCTCGGGTGTTTTTATTATATCGTAGCTGCATACTGCTTCATTACCCATAAGCCGCTTGATTAAACGTGCTTGGTTGGTCCACTGCAATTTAGTATTAATTGTATGATTGAGCAGGCTTTCGAACGTTTTATCTGAGTTTAAAAAGCCATCAGTAGACGCATTCGCTCTAGAGAGTAATGTAAGTGGTTCATTTGCATGGCTCAATGATGATATAAGCAGTACATGCAAGATAATCAAAAATTTAGTAAATACAGGCATAAAACTTAGTGTAAATGTTCTAAATATTTTTGTCATAAAAAAAAGCCCAAACGGGCTTTTTTTAAGTTAAAACATTAAGGCATGTTTTATTTTTAACGCGCGTTAGTGCTTTCAAAGATTTTATCAGCAGAGGCTGCAACAAACCCCGTGTAAAGCTCGCCATCGGCTTTAGGGTATCTAATGGCAAACTCATAAAAACAGCTAGGGATGCGCAGGTCACCGTCGCTAAAGGTGACAGCATACTCATCTGCAAGGGTTGATGATTGCTCTAATAACACCTCTGGTGAGCCTTTTACTTCGCCGCCTGATGTATTTAGGGCAAAGCCTGCATCTTTAAGTGCTTGGTTAACATCCTGAATATTATCAAACTTAGCAAGCATATTAATATTTACAGTAAAGTGGTTTGCACGATAGCCCCATGCCGACATCCACGCTGCGTACTCACTTTCAGCGAGTAACTGCTTGTAAGTATCGCTACTTACTTGCCAATGGGTACCTGAGTATAAAAAGTTATCGGCAGTTACTGCGTTTTCATCTATTTGCTCTACCATATCTGACACAATGGCTTGTAACTCTGGTGAACACTTTTCAACTAATAGCTCTGAAATAAATACTTTAGGTTGCTTAGGGTCGCTATGCTCGTAGTGTTTAGCATAGAGCTTTTTAGCTTCAAAGTGGTATTCACCACACTCTGTATAACCAAGTGCTAAAAAGTGCGCGGCTAGTTTTTCTAGGCCTACTTTTTCAATATTAAAGGTCCGCAGCGCAATATGGTCGTTAATAATGTCATCTTTTTGCGTTGAGCCTAATAAATCATGAATTTTATCTGCCGAGGGGGTAACGGCTAAATAGTTATCCCATAGGTTTTCAAATAATGTATTTACGTTAGTGTGCATGTTAAATCCTTAAATTGGGTTATTCACTTATTCAATTACTAAGCCTGGCGCTAAAGTTTGTGGCAGGTTTACCTTATCGGCCTCAACTGATGCTACAGGGTAGGCACAATAATCAGCGGCATAATACGCACTTGCTCTGTGGTTACCACTTGCGCCTATGCCACCAAACGGTGCTGCACTAGAGGCACCTGTAATAGGGCGGTTCCAATTGACGATGCCGGCACGAATGCGCTTTAAAAAGTGGCTGTAATCATCTTCGTTATCGCCAAGTAAGCCTGCTGATAAACCAAAGCTGGTGTTATTAGCCTCTGCTATTGCGCTGTCAAAGTCGTTGTAGCGATACACTTTAATGAGCGGGCCAAAGTGTTCTTCATCGTCCATGTTGGTAATGTTAGTTACATCAATAATACCTGGGCTTACAAACCCAGTGCCTGCTTTTAGCTGCTTAAGCTCAACAAGTATTTCGCCACCACTTGCAACTAATTCATTTTGCGCTGCAACCATGCCTAAGGCGGCTTTTTCGCTGATCATGGCACCCATAAATGGTTGATCGCCAGCAAAGCTGTCATCAACAACAATGTTTTTAGTTGCGCTAATCAGTTTTTCTAAAATAGCATCGCCATTGAGCGATTTTTCAATAAACACGCGGCGTGCACAAGTACAGCGCTGGCCAGAAGTAATAAAGCCCGATTGAATAATATCGTGCACTGCAGCGCTTACATCGGCTACATTTTTAACGATTAAAGGGTTATTACCGCCCATTTCAAGCGCTAATATTTTACCTGGGTGGCCTGCAAACTGTTTATGTAATAAATGGCCGGTGTTTGAGCTGCCGGTAAAAAATAAGCCGTCTATGTTTTGATGCGAAGCAAGAGCTTTACCTGTTTCTACTTCACCTTGCACTAGGTTAATAACACCTGCTGGTAAGCCTGCTTTTAACCAAAGTGATAAAGTAAATTCAGCAACGTGAGGGGTTAGCTCAGACGGTTTAAATACCACGGTGTTACCCGCTAAAATAGCAGGGACTATATGACCATTAGGTAAATGCCCAGGAAAGTTATACGGGCCAAATATAGCCACAACGCCGTGTGGTTTATGGCGTATAAAGGCTTTTGCACCCGGCATTGGGTTTTCAGTGGTGCCGGTACGCTCGTTGTACGCTTTAATCGAAATGGCCACTTTACCTGTCATAGCGCCTACTTCTGTGCGTGTTTCCCAAAGAGGCTTGCCAGTTTCGCGCGCTATAATGGCTGCAAATTCTTCGCTGTGCTCTTTTAATTGTGCTACAAAGTTTTCAAGTATGGTTATACGCGACTCAATAGGCGTATCTGCCCATTGTACTTGTGCGGCTCTAGCTGCATTGATTGCAGCATCTACTTGCTCAGCTGTTGCGCCATTACCTTGCCATACAACTTTGCCGTTACTCGGATTAACAGAGCTAAAAGCGGGGCCTTGGCCTGTATGCCATTGGTTATTTATAAGGTGTGTGTTCATATTTGTTTTACAGGCGGAAAAAACGCGCTGCATCTCCTTGGGATAAATTAAGGGCATCAGCCACTTCTTGGCTTATTACTAATGTGTGTTTAGCGTGGTTATAATGGGCGTGTTGGGTAAAGGTTGCTCTAAACCCACCTACACCTTGATTGCAAACGGCTAAAGTATCTGAGCTGTGCTGGCTAATATGTTCCAGCTCGCCAATTGTAATAGGGCATACTTGAGACTCACGAATACTGCGAATATTACCAAGCTTGGCTTCTACCGTTGGGCCTGCATCAAACAAATCAACATAGCCACGGTGCTCAAAACCTTCTTTTTCGAGCAGTTTAAGTGCGGGTTTAGTTTTTTCATGCACGTTGCCAATCACTGCTTGGGCTTTTTTACTGAGTAAGTTTACGTAAATAGGGTATTTAGGCATTAACTCACTAATAAACACTTTATCGCCAAGCCCCACTAAATGATCGGCCTTGGGAAACTCAATACTAAAAAAGTGCTCTTGCAGCCACTGCCAAAACGGTGAATGACCATCTTCGTCGCTTACACCGCGCATTTCAGCAATCACGGTATCGGCAAAGCGTTCGCTGTGCTGCGCCATAAATAAAAAGCGTGAGCGTGATAAAAAGCGCCCGGTTAAGCCTTTACGGCTGTTTTCGCGCAAAAACAAAGTACATATTTCAGAGCATCCGGTGTAATCGTTACACATGCTTAAAATATCAACGGTGTTATAAACATTAAGTGTAGGCGAGTGGTGTACTGTTTTACCTAAATGGTAATGATAAAGCGGCACCGATAAGCCAACAGCGGCTTCTATGGCGGTTGTGCCAATAACCTCACCTGTTTCGCTATCTTCTAAAACAAATAAGTAGCTTTCATCGAGTGGCTGATTGATATTTTTAGCAAAGCTTTTTTCGGCGCGGTCTATTTTGTCTTTTAATAGCTGGTCGTCCACCGGAAGTGAGGTAAACCCATGGCCCGATTCAATCGCAATTTGCTTAAGTGCAGCAAAGTCTTCAGTGGTAATAGGACGTAATACTTGCATTTATTACTTGCTCCAACAGCGCGCCCTAAGGCGCGCTTAATTAAATTAGCCGTTTACTACGTCGCTTACTGCTTTTTCAAAGCGTGCTAGGCCTTCTTTAATATCTTCAAATGGAATAACTAAAGAAGGGGTAAAACGAATAACATTCATGCCTGCAACAAGGTTCATTAAACCATTGTTAGCACTGGCAACTAAAAAGTCACGTGCGCGGCCTTCAAATTTATCGTTTAATACCGCACCAATAAGTAAACCTTTACCACGTACTTCGCTAAATACGTTGTATTTTTCGTTAATTGCGTTTAAGCCATCGCGAAATAGTTGTCCACGCTCTTTAACGCCGTTGAGTACATCCGGTGTGTTTACGGTGTCAAATGCAGCTTCTGCTACTGCACAAGCTAGTGGGTTACCACCGTACGTAGAGCCATGCGTACCTACTTTTAAGTGCTCTGCGATATGAGTACGAGTGATCATAGCGCCAATAGGAAAACCACCGCCTAACGCTTTAGCTGTCGTTAAAATATCGGGCACTACACCTAAACCTTCGTAAGCGTATAAATCGCCAGTGCGGCCAACGCCTGTTTGTACTTCATCAAAAATTAGCAGTGCATTGTGCTTAGTACATAACTCGCGTACTTTTTTAGCAAATTCGTCGGTAGGTGAAATAATGCCGCCTTCACCTTGTAGTGGCTCCATCATTACGGCACATGTTTTATCACTGATGAGTGCTTCAAATGCTGCAATGTCGTTGTAATCACAATGCATAATGTCGCCAGGTTTAGGGCCAAAGCCATCAGAGTAAGCAGCTTGTCCGCCCACCGTTACAGTAAAAAATGTACGGCCGTGAAACCCTTTGTTAAAGGCAATAATTTGTGATTTTTCTTCGCCGTGTTCGTCAAGTGCAAAACGACGCGCAAGCTTAAGGGCCGCTTCGTTGGCTTCTGCGCCTGAGTTTGCAAAATACACTTTATCAGCAAATGTCGCTTCAACCATTTTTTGTGCTAAACGCAGGGCAGGTTCGTTAGTCATTACATTTGATAAGTGCCAAATTTTCTCGCCTTGCTCTTTTAAAGCAGATACAAGCGCTGGGTGACAGTGGCCTAAACAATTAACGGCAATACCGCCTGCAAAATCAATAAACTCATTGTTATTTTGATCCCACACACGTGAGCCTTCGCCGCGTACAGGAATAACTGCCGACGGATTGTAGTTTGGCACCATTACATCGTTAAATAAGTCTCTTGTTACTTGCATTATGTACACCTAAAAATTGTGAATATTGAATAAAGATTAGCAAAATAAAAACGTTAGCGTTTTCTCAGCTAGGTAATTTTTGTTATTAAGCACTATTATCGAAGGTTGTAGGTTAAATTTGCAGTGCTATTTTGTGAAAAATGATTACAATAAAAGTCAAAATAACGAAATTAATAAGCAATATGATAACTCCACAAGACGAAAAGCTACTTTCAATTTTAAAAACCAATGCAAGAGCCAGTATTTCTGACTTGGCACGCATGCTTAATTTATCGCGCTCTACCGTGCAAAGCCGTATGTTAAAACTTGAAGAAACAGGAGTTATAAAAGGCTATAGCGTAGATTACGGTGAAGACTATTTGACCAGTATGGTCTCGGCTCATGTATCTATAAAGGTGATGCAAAAACTTACCACTAAAACCAATTTAGAACTTAAACAGATTGATGCTATTTCCCAGCTTTATGCCATTAGTGGGGAGTTTGATTTAATTGCTGTAGTGCAAGCGCAAAACTTAGAAAAGCTAAGCCATTTACTTGATGATATAGGTAATTTAGATGGGGTAGAGCGCACAACATCGTCAGTGATTTTAGAAACAAAATTTAAGCGTTAAAGTATAGTGTTACTGAAGCGAAAGGTTACCTATTGATTTAACTTAATATTTAATTTTATCGAAGTTAGGTATTTCGGCAAAGCCTTACTATACTTATTGTAATTAACACAATTATTTAGCAATGGATTATGCCCACAACGTTATTTTTTGCACTTTTAACTTTAACTGAACCCTTAAAATTAGGTACCAATGTATCGCTTACAACACCAGATAATGCGGTTAACCAAGTGCAATGTATTTTACACAATATGGACATGCCATTTGAGTTGCACTCGTTACCTTGGCTGAGGGCTCGTCGCGAGGTAAAACAAGATAGGTTGGATGGGTATTTTACAACGCATTTAACCTCTGAGATGAGCCAGTATGGTAAGTTGTCATCACCTATTTACCTAGAAAATTGGTACTGGTTTACTCATCCCGATAGCGTTAATAAAGACCCCAAAAAATTACGTTATGGCGTGGTCCATGGCAGTTATCAGGCTAATTGGTTTAAAACGCAAAATATTACCTCGCTGCTTGAAGTAAACTCGCTAGAAGAAATAGTAAACGTACTTCATCATCATAGAGTAGACAAAGTATTACTTGATTTAGATGATTTTAATAATGCTGCCGATCACTTAGGTATTGACGCATCTGCCTATCCGCGCTCATTTTATCGTTATGTGCCTCTAGGGGTTTTTGCTGCTAATAAGCTTATTAATTCGCACCCTTCTTTTTTAGAAAAATTCGATGAAACGATTCCTCAATGTGCCCCTGCACCGTTTTATTTATCACAGGGCGAACAAGTACAAATACTAAATACATTGTTAGAGCCAATAAAGGCGTTAATTTCACAGCCCATAATTACCGATGCCGCAGCGCAAAGTAACCATATAAAGCTGACTAACAAAGCGCTTAAACTCGCTGACGATCATTGGATAAAAGAAGTTAAAACACATCAACATGATTTAGCTAAAAATATGCTATTTACTGATGCTTCCTTATATTTAAAACAATGGCAAAGGCAGTTCAAAGGCATAATTACCGAAATTATAGTGACAGATAAGCAAGGTAAAAATGTGGCTATAAGCAAAATCACCAGTGATTATTGGCAAGGGGATGAGAATAAATTTAGCCTCGTATACCAGCAGTCTTTAGCGTATCGCTTTGACAGTGTTGAATATGATGCTTCAACACATCATTTTCAGGTGCAATTAAGTCTACCGATAAAAAATGCCAAGGGCGATCATATTGGCGTTATTATTTTGGGAGTTGATGTAGAAAAAGCGCTGCACTCATTTAATAACAACGCATTAAATTAATAGCGTGAGCAGCGTTTTATTCAAGCCCACGTGTATAGCAAAATTTTGTGTAAATATTGTATAGCTATTTATTTACAGCAGCCTTTGGCGCTTGTCTGATTACGGTTTTTTGTGCTTCGTTTAATTTAATAACGTAAGCATTTCCTCCTACCAGCCCTTTAAATTCTTCATCGGTAAAAATAAGCGTATTATCGTCATAAAAGGTGATCGCTTCTTTTTGCGTAACAATACCTAAATCGATTCGAGACACATCACCAGAAAAAAACTTGTCGCCTTTAAAGTTTTCGAACAGCCAAATGCTTGTAGAATCAAGTAACACAAGTTTAGTCCTGTCAGGGCTAAGAGCAGCGGATGTGATCCAACAGAGTTTTTCTAAAGTTGTGCATGTTTTAAATGAATCAATCAACTGTGCATCAAAATTGGCTGCATGATCGCCCACTTTATAAACATTGGTTATGCCGTCGAAAGGTTCTGTTCTATTTTTGGTAAATAAATATAAATGGCGTTTGTATTCTACGAAGGCCTCTAAATCAAAGTTGCGTTTATTAGGCGTAATGGGAGTGCCGTCCATTTCAGGATAGGTAAACTTAATAATTTCGGCTTCGGTGGTCTCTGTTTTTATGTCTATTGGGTTTTCTATTTTATAGATAGTTAACCACTTTCTGTCGTTTTTATTATTGCCAAAATCACCTAAGAAAAAATGACCAAATTTATTTTGCGTCATGTCTTCCCAGTCTATATTTTTAGCATTCGTAACAAGGATTTCTTTTTCAATAGCGCCATCTTCGCCCAGGCGATAAAGTTTTGGGTCGTCACCGCCATCATTAATCGCCCACAAACGCTTTTTTTTATCAAACTCAATGCCTGAAATTTCTTTTAATTTAGGGTCTACTGATAATTGCTTTTTACTAAAAAGGGTATATACAGAAAGGCTTACAAAGGAGGCAAGTGCAATAAATACAATTACCGTAGTAAATAAAATGCTTTTTTTCAACATGAAATTTTTGGTATTTCAGAGACGTAAGATGCTGTGTATTATTACTTAAGCACACTGATAACGAAAGAATTTTATAGGTTAGTGTGAACCTTTATACGATTTTTTGCTCAATATATTAATAATGAAAAATGATTAAGTTGGTTTAATACTTGCTGTACATTAGTTTGTCATTAATAAGCGAAAATTTTTTATTGTAATCGCACCTTATATGTGCAGCTAAAAACTTTTTTGCACTGTAATAATGCGTAAATAAAAATTTGTTTAAATTACCCGCGTTTAATGATGTTTAAATGCACCCCACATCGCCCTTTAAAGTGTTGTATCGGCCCTGTGGCAAAGATTAAGTACCCATTTTGGTTTAGTTGGAGCCTACTATGTTGAATAAACGTTTTTTCAAAACAAAAAATGAAGCTGAAGTTACCTTTGAGTTTACCCACCCTGATGCAGAGCAAGTAAGTTTACTTGGCGAATTTACCGATTGGCAGCCGGTGCCTATGAAGCTTAATAAAAAAGAAGGGGTATTTAAATGTAAGCAACGCTTGCCAGTTGATCAGCAGTTTCATTTTCGTTATTTAATTAATGGTGATATTTGGGATAACGACCACCAAGCAGATGACTACCTACCTAATACATTTGGCACAGAAAATAGCATAGTGAATACTCAACGCATAAATTAAGGCGAGTAAATGGACGCACTTTCGCAGTTGTTTTATCTGCACGGTATCGGTTATGAGTTTACTAAATACACGGGCGAGCAGGTTATATTTAGCGAAGACACGCGCAAACGTGCCTTACAATGTTGTGGTGTAAATACCGAAGATGAACACCAAATAGCGCAGCTTAATTATCAATTAGATGTTGCGCCTTGGTTAGAGTTAGCACCCGATACCAGCTTAGTGAATTTAACTGATAACCTTTTTTATATTCGCATAGATGAGCGTCAACGTGATTTACCTGTTGCGATAACGTTGCCAAAGTTAAACGTTACCTATGAGCGTGCTAATTTACATAATTTGGCTATTACGGGCGATTACTATGTACATGGCGTGCGTTATATTGAAGTAGCAGTGCCGTTAGGGGCTATTCCGGTAGGTTATCATCAGGCGCTGGTTAGTGTAGGGGAGCAAAGCAAAGAGATTCAATTGTGGGCCACTCCAGAAAAAGTTTTTCAAGTAGATGATACTAAGCGCACTGGGCTTTCGCTGCAGTTGTACACAGTTAAAAACAAAGCAGGCCTAGGTGTAGGGGATTTTAATGATTTACTAGAGCTATGTGACTTATGTGCACAGCAACACATGGACTACATATTACTCAACCCATTACATTTGCTGTTTGCACAGCAGAGTGAGCGAGCCAGCCCCTATAGCCCTAATAGCCGTGCGTTATTAAATCCTTTGTACATTTGTGTTGAACTATCAGCTGATGCTAAAAACAATCCACAATTAGATGCTTTGTTACACAGTGATGAGGTAAAAGCGCTTTTTAACAGCAATGAACAGTTTATAAATTATGAAAAAGTAAGCGCCGTTAAATATGCATTATTTAAAGCGCTATTTAGTCATTTTGAAGCACATGCCAGCGCTTCACGACGCGATGAGTTTGCCCAGTTTTGCAAACAAAACGCCCAGACCCTAACTACGCTAAATTCAGCCAATCCTACCTTTGATTACTACTTACAATGGCAGGCTAAATTACAATTAAGCCATTGTCAGCAGCACTGTTTAAATAAAGGCATGGCAATAGGTTTAATTAATGACCTTGCTGTTGGTTGTGCAGGAGATGGCGTTGAGTATCAATCTCAGCAATCACTTTTTAGTGATAATGCCAATGTTGGCGCACCGCCAGACCCTTGGGCGCAAGCAGGGCAAAATTGGGGGCTGCCTGCGCTTAACCCGCAACAATTAAAAAATGATCACTTTGCCTTTTATCGCTCACTTATTAGCGCAAACATGCAAGGCGTTGGCGGTTTGCGCATTGATCACGTTATGGCACTAAGGCGCTTATGGTGGTGCTTTGAAAATAATCACACACAAGATGGCTGTTATGTTTATTACCCTTTCGAGCACTTATTGGCTATTTTAAAAATAGAGTCTCACCTTAATCAGTGCATAGTAATAGGTGAAGACTTAGGCATAGTCCCGCCCGAGGTAAAACACGCACTTGCTGTGAGTGGTATTTATTCAAATAGCTTATTTTATTTTGAAAAACAACATGATGGTGAGTTTTTACCATTACAAGAATTACCTAAGCATTGTTTAATTATGATAGCGAATCATGACGTACCGCCATTTTGCGGCTGGTGGCAAACAGATGATTTAGATATTAAACGTCAGTATCAGCTTATTGATAATCAGCAGTACCAACAGCAATTGCACGAACGACAACAAGAAAAACAACGATTACTGCGTTTTATACAGTTACATAGCGCAGAGCAACTTAGCGAAACTAGCGATGCTATGTGCGTTTACGGTGAACTTGCCAAAGCACTTGCACACAGTGAGACCCGTTTATTTGCACTTCAGCTTGATGATTTAGATAAACAAACGTATCCGGTGAATATACCCGGTACTAATACCGAATACCCAAATTGGCGCCGTGTTTTAACTCATTCAAGCAACGCTATTTTTAAAAATAATGCCAGTACCTTGGCTGCAGTTAATTCAATAAGGAAAGGATATGAGTAGTACCGCACCAAAGGATTCATTACAGACCCATTATGACGCACAGGTAACTGCACTACAAGGCGGCAGATTTAAAGACCCTTTTAGTTTTTTAGGGACACATGCTTATAAAAATGGCTACGAAATACGCGTGTATTTACCCGCGGCTAAAAATGTAAATATTATTATTAATGATAAAAAAGTTATTGCTAAGCGTTATAACAGTAGCGATTTATTTATTGCAACAAGCAACGAAATGCCAACGCAGCCTTATAAGTGCAACATTGAATATGCAAACTCAGCATTATGTTTTTACGATGAATATAGCTTTGCAAGCAGCCTAGATACAGATGCAATGTATTTATTTAACGAAGGCAGTTTAGAGCATGCATATAAACATTTAGGCGCTCACTTTATTAATCAACAAGGGGTTGATGGAGTGCGTTTTTGTGTGTGGGCGCCTAATGCAGCCAGTGTATCTGTTATCGGCGAATTTAACCTTTGGCAAGCTAATCGTCATTATATGCGTTTTCATCCTGCGTGTGATGTATGGGAGCTTTTTATCGCAGGGCTTCAGCCCGATACCTGTTATAAATTTTCTATTGTGACACAGCAAGGCGATGTGCTTGAAAAAGCAGATCCGTTTGCCTTTAAAATGCAGCAAGCTCCGGGTACGGCCAGTGTGTTACAACAGCAAGCAACGCCTATTTCGCTGAGTGATAGCGAGCTTAAAAATCGTCAAAAGCGTAACCATATAGACGCGCCCATAAGTATTTACGAAGTGCACTTAGGGTCATGGCAAAGGGCTGAAGAAAACCGCTATTTAAGCTATAGCGAACTTGCCGACAAACTGGTTAATTACACGCTTGAAATGGGCTTTACGCATATTCAATTAATGCCAATAAGTGAATATCCGTTTGATGGCTCTTGGGGTTACCAGCCAGTGGGGTTGTTTGCACCAACTAGTCGCTTTGGTGATTACAGCAGTTTTAAATACTTTGTTCAGCAGTGCCACAAAGCAAACTTAGGCGTGCTACTTGATTGGGTGCCTGGGCATTTTCCTAGTGATCCGCATGGTTTACACCACTTTGACGGCACGCATTTATTTGAGCATGCCGATATTCGACAAGGCTTTCATCCTGATTGGAATACCTATATTTATAATTACGACCGCCCGGAGGTTAAAAGCTTTTTAATCTCTAATGCGATGTATTGGCTAGAGCAATTTGGCCTTGATGGACTGCGCGTAGATGCGGTGGCTTCAATGCTTTATTTAGATTACAGCCGCAAAGAAGGTGAATGGGTTGCCAATTGTTATGGTGGGCGAGAAAACCTAGGCGCTATTGAGTGCTTAAAGCAGGTAAATTTGCGTAGTTATAAAAATAATCAGGGCATTATGATGGTGGCTGAAGAGTCGACCGCGTGGCCGGGAGTCACTCAAAGTGTTGATCACAATGGCTTAGGCTTTGGCTACAAGTGGAATATGGGGTGGATGAACGACAGCCTTCATTACATGCAACATGATCCGCTTTATAGGCAGCATCATCATCACGAAATGACGTTTTCGATGGTGTACGCATTTAGCGAAAATTACATTTTACCGCTAAGTCATGACGAAGTTGTACATGGTAAAGGCTCATTAATTGAAAAAATGCCTGGTGATGATTGGCAAAAATTTGCCAATCTACGTGCGTATTACGCATTTATGTGGGCGCACCCAGGCAAAAAGCTGCTGTTTATGGGCGGCGAAATAGCACAGCGAAAAGAATGGGATCACAACCATTCTATTGATTGGCATTTGCTAGAGCATAAAAGCCACCGCGGTATACAAAACACTGTACAAGCGCTTAATACTGCTTATAAGCAGTCCCCTGCACTGTATGAACTCGACTCAAGCTCTGCGGGTTTTGAATGGATAGATAACAACAATAACGAGCAAAGTATATTTAGTTTTGTACGTTATGCTAAAAATGCCCACGACTTTATTGTAGTAGTGGCAAACTTTACGCCTGTTTCTTATCAAGAGTATGAAATTGGGGTACCCGCAGCGGGTAAGTATAAGGTTATTTTAAACACCGATGATGACGCTTTTTTTGGCTCAGGTATTAAAGTAACAACAAACAAAAACGCCACGGTTAGTAGCGTTAAGGCAAGCGCTCATGGCTTTTCGCATAGCATTAAAATTGCAATGGGCGGGTTAACGACTATTTATTTACAAAAGGTTGAAGATGAGTAATCGATTTGAGGTTTCACATGGGCAACCACAGCCACTTGGCGCAACTATTAGCAGTGGCGGCGTTAACTTTAGCTTGTACGCACCTAAAGCAACACAAGCTTATGTGTGCTTATTTGATAAAAGTGGGCACTCTGAAATATTAAAAGTAACCATGCATATCAACGAAGGCGGTATATGGACAGCCCATGTAGCACCCTTAGCCGAAGGCGCATTATATGGTTATCGCGTAGAAGGGGAGTACAGTCCTGAAAAAGGTCTGCTGTTTAACGAGCACAAGTTGCTGATAGACCCTTATGCAAAAGACTTATTTGGCGAATTTACATGGAGTGAGCGCCACTATGGGCAAATGCCTATTGGCACGAAAAGCACGGTTAATAATGCCATTGATATACCTAAATCACGGGTTATTAATAGTCAGCCTTATAAACATAAAAAGCCAAACCATAGCTGGTCTAATACCGTTATTTATGAGTGCCATGTAAAAGGCGCCACGTGCCGACATCCTAATATTCCTAAAAATTTGCAAGGCAAATTTTTAGGCTTAAGCCACCCTAGCTTTATTGAGCATTTACATAATTTAGGGGTTACCGCACTAGAGCTGCTCCCTGTACATGCTTTTATAAGTGAGCAGTTTTTAACAGCAAAAGGGCTGCAAAATTATTGGGGCTACAACACACTTAACTTTTTTACGCCGCATAAAGATTACTTAGTTGATGATGACATTAACGAATTTAAGCGCATGGTTAGCGAGCTTCATAAAGCGGATATAGAGGTTATTTTAGATGTGGTTTATAACCACACCGCAGAAGCGGGCGCCGATGGGCCGATTTTATCGCTCAGAGGGCTAGATAACCTAGCTTATTACCGAACGGTGGCTGATAAGCCTCAGGTGTATATAAACGATACAGGCTGCGGTAACACCATTAATATTGATCATCCTAAAACCTTAAAGCTGGTACTTGATAGCTTACGTTATTGGGTGCAAGTAATGGGAGTAGACGGATTTAGGTTTGATTTAGCCACCATTTTAGGCCGAAATGCCCATGGTTTTAATAGCGCCCATGCGTTTTTTCAAGCCATTGAACAAGACCCTGTATTAACTCGTGTAAAGCTTATTAGTGAGCCCTGGGATATAGGGCCAGGTGGCTATCAGCTAGGGGCTTTTGCTGCACCTTGGCGAGAGTGGAATGACCAATACAGAGATGTCATACGCCGATTTTGGCAAAGCGAAGAAGGCGTTATTGCAAATGTAGCAAAACGTATTCATGGCTCATTTGATATTTTTGAGCACAGCCAGCGCGGGCCGCTAAACAGTATTAATTTTATTACCAGCCATGATGGTTTTACGCTTGCCGATTTAGTGAGTTATGAGCACAAACATAACGAAGCGAATGGCGAGCAAAATCGCGATGGCCACAGCGCTAATCATTCCACCAATTGTGGTGTTGAAGGATTTACTAATGATGCCAAAATTATTGCCCTAAGACTGCAGCAACAAAAGAACTTTTTACTTACGCTAATACTCTCTAAAGGGGTGCCTATGATTGCCTCAGGCAGTGAAATGGGTCACTCGCAAGGGGGCAATAATAATGCGTATTGTCAAAATAACCGCACCAGTTGGTTGGCATGGAAAGACTCGCAGCTAAATCATTCACTAACCCGATTTATTGACGATGCACTAAAAATAAGGCGTGGTCACAGTGCGTTTAAACACAGTGTGTTCTCAGAAGATATTGACGAGCGCTTTACGGTTAAATGGTTTACCGAGCAAGGCGTAAAAATGACCAACGAGCATTGGCACGAGCCACAGCGCCAGTTTTTAATGTATAGCTTGTTAGATAAGCAAAATAAATACGCCTTATTAATCATTTTAAATGCGAGTAAAAAAACAGTTTTTTGTAAGTTACCCCCATCGCCTATCGCGGCGCAATGGGACATGGTTTTATCAAGTGTACATAACGCATCGGTGAGTAGTAAAGAAGATGCAATAGTCGAAATTTCAGCACAAAGCAGCTGGGTTTTTAGTGCAAATTTAGAGGACGAAGGTCATGTCTAAGCAAGACGAAAATGTGTGTGTGGTAAAAGGGTGGCAAGAAGGCCCTGTAATTGATGAAAGCACTTTAAAAGATGATTTAACTCGGCACTTTTATTACAGTTTAGGGCGTGACAAAGTGGGTGAGTCGCAACTGTATTTATATCATGCACTTGCGCTGACAATCAGAGATCGGCTTGTTGCACGTTGCAGAGAAACCAAACAACAAATCAAGCAAGAAAAACGCCGTAAAACAGCTTACCTATCGCTGGAATTTTTAATGGGTAGAGCACTAGGTAATGCAATTTTAAACCTCGACTTAGACGAGCAAGTCTCCAGTGCACTGCAAGAATATTGCACCACAATTGAAACCGTAGCCCAGGCAGAGCACGATGCAGGGCTAGGTAATGGTGGCCTTGGGCGTTTAGCTGCCTGCTTTTTAGATAGCTGTGCAAGCCTTGCGCTTCCCGTGGTTGGTTACGGTATTCGCTACGAATACGGTATGTTTAACCAATCATTAAAAAATGGTCACCAAGTTGAGCAACCCGATAACTGGCTTCGTGAGGGGCACCCGTGGGAGCTTGCCGCGCCTGAGCAATCACAACGAGTGAAGTTTTTTGGGCACGTACAAAGTTATACCGACAAACATGGGCGCGAACACCGTCAATGGGTTGGTTGTCACGACGTATTAGCTGTGCCATATGATGTGCCTATTCCTGGTTATAAAAACGACATTGTTAATACGCTAAGGCTATGGAAATCAGAAGCGACCGACGAATTTAACTTAACCGAGTTTAATGCGGGGAGTTATTCAGAAGCGGTAGCGCAAAAAAACCTAGCAGAACAAATTACAATGGTGCTTTACCCAAATGACAGCAGCGAAAATGGTAAAGAGCTTAGATTACGCCAACAGTACTTTTTATCATCAGCGAGTATTCAAGATATTGTATCGCAATGGGTTGAACAGTACGGCGAAGACTTTAGTGACTTTGCTGCACATCATGTATTTCAATTAAACGATACGCACCCAAGTATTGCCGTGGCAGAGTTAATGCGCATTTTAGTTGATGATTACGAGCTTGATTGGGATAACGCGTGGGAACTTACAACCAGCACAATGGCTTACACTAACCACACGCTATTGCCAGAGGCATTAGAAAAGTGGTCAGTGCCGCTTTTTGCAAAACTATTGCCGCGAATTTTAGAAATTATTTATGAAATAAACGCCCGCTTTTTAGCGCAAGTGGCTCAGCATTGGCCAGGCGATGCAAGTAAACAGCGTGCGCTTTCGTTAATTGAAGAAGGCGACGTGCCGCAAATACGTATGGCTTATTTAGCGATTGTTGGTAGCTATTCGGTAAATGGTGTGGCCGCACTACATACCCAACTTTTAAAAGAAGGGCTATTTAAAACCTTTTATGAGCTTTGGCCTAACAAGTTTAATAATAAAACCAACGGGGTTACCCCAAGGCGTTGGTTAGCACACTGCAACCCGGCCTTGAGTCATTTAATTACAGAAAAAATTGGCTCAAAATGGGTTAGCGATTTTGCAGATATAAGCCAATTACGCCGCTACTTCGACGACACCGCGTTTCATCAGCAATGGCAAAATGTTAAACGCGAAAACAAACAACGTCTCGTCGATTTAGTGAAAGAGCGCTGTGGTGTTGATTTTGATGTAGAGATGATGTTTGACGTACAAGTTAAACGTATTCACGAATACAAACGCCAGTTATTAAATGTACTTCATGTTATTCATTTATACGACCGTATACGCCGAGGCGATACTACAAACTTAGTACCACGTTGTGTGCTGCTAGGGGGTAAAGCCGCCCCTGGTTATTACATGGCTAAAAAAATAATTAAGTTAATTAATAACGTAGCTGAGGTTATTAATAAAGACCCACTTGCAGCGCCTTATTTACGAGTTGCGTTTTTGCCAAATTATAATGTAACCGCAATGGAAACTATTTGCCCTGCAACCGATTTATCAGAGCAAGTATCGACCGCAGGTAAAGAAGCATCAGGCACTGGTAACATGAAGTTTATGATGAATGGTGCGCTTACTATTGGTACGTTAGATGGGGCGAATATTGAAATTAGAGACGCTGTTGGCGCTGATAATTTCTTTTTGTTTGGTGCCCAGGCTCATCAAATTGATGATATTAAATCGCGATATAACCCTTCTCATTTAATAGAGCAAAACAGCGACCTAAGCCACGTAATGCAGTTACTCGAAAGCGGGCAATTTAACCTGTTTGAGCCTAATTTATTTGACGACATTATTAATGCTATTAAAAGCCCTCACGATCCGTGGTTGGTTGCACATGACTTTGAAAGCTATGTGGCAGCGCAAAAGCAGGTAGAGGCTGCGTATAAAGACCAAACGCATTGGACGCAAATGAGTATTTTAAATACGGCCGCAAGCGGCATATTTTCAAGCGATAGAACCATAAGCCAATACAGTGAAGATATTTGGCACCTAACCCCCCTAACTATTAGTGAAACAGACTTACACGCAACTACGAGCCATGCCACTAAGAGCACAGACTAAACGGAGAGAGTATTATGCCTAGTTATGCAAATCGTTACATAAGTAGCTTAACCCGAGATACGTACGCGTTAATACTGGCTGGTGGACGCGGCTCACGCTTACACGAATTGACAGATTGGCGCGCAAAGCCCGCTGTTTATTTTGGCGGTAAGCACCGTATTATCGATTTTCCATTATCAAATTGTATCAATTCGGGTGTGAGGCGTGTAGGCATAGCCACACAGTATAAATCGCACTCTTTGATTCGCCATGTTAATCGCGCCTGGGGCCATTTTAAAAAGGAGCTGGGGGAGTCGGTTGAAATTTTACCCGCATCTCAGCGTAATGGTGATGAGTGGTATTGTGGAACTGCCGATGCGGTTTTTCAAAACATGGATATTATTCGCCACGAACTGCCAAAATATGTGATGATTTTGTCAGGCGATCACGTTTATCGAATGGATTACGGCGCTCTATTAGCCGAGCATGTGCAAAAAGGCGCCGACATGACTGTATGTTGCCTTGAAGTACCTGTTGAAGAGGCTGCAGATACCTTTGGGGTAATGACCGTTGATGAAAAAAATCGGGTATGTCGCTTTGATGAGAAACCTTCGATCCCCAGCTCTGTCCCTGGTAAGCCAGGTACCTGCTTAGCCTCTATGGGCAACTATGTGTTTAATACTGAGTTTTTATTTGAGCAGCTAAAAAAAGATGCTGAAAATGAAGGTTCTGGCCGCGACTTTGGGCACGATATTATTCCGGCAATTATAGAAGAGCACAGTGTGTATGCGTTTCCGTTTAGAGATCCCATGCAAGAAGGGCAACCTTATTGGCGCGATGTAGGAACGTTAGACTCGTTTTGGGAGGCCAATATGGAATTGGTAATGCCCGAGCCACAGCTAGATCTATACGATCCAACCTGGCCTATTTGGACCTACCAAGAGCAGTTGCCACCGGCTAAGTTTATTTTCGATGATGAAGATAGACGCGGTATGGCGGTAGACTCTACGGTATCGGGAGGGTGTATTGTATCGGGCTCAGTGGTTAGAAAATCACTGCTGTTTTCAAACGTGCACGTGCGTTCATTTTGCGAAATAGAGCAATCGGTTATTTTACCCGGGGCTCTAATTAATCGTCATTGTAAAATTAAGCGAGCCATAATTGATCGAAGCTGTGAAATACCCGCAGGGCTTGAAATTGGCTACGATAGAAAAGCCGATGAAGAAAATGGCTTTAGGGTGTCTAAAAAAGGTATCGTATTAGTCACCCGTGATATGCTCACGGAACTTGCTAAAAAGCTTGAACGTCAAGCACACGAAAATAAAAAGTTCGCTTAAAATCGGATGCGAATAACAAAGGTTAAGGAAGTAGTAAATAAATGCATGTATTAATGGTTGCCGCAGAAAACGATGCTTTACCAAACGCTAAAGTGGGCGGGGTAGCAGATGTAGTCAGAGATGCCCCAAAAGCACTAGCAGCACAAGGCGTGAGCGTAGATGTTGTTATTCCTGATTATGGGTTTGAGCAATTGCAACGTGAATATATAGGTGATGTCACTGTTATATTTAGAGCGCAGCCACAGGTATTATCTTTATTTAAAATAAGTGATGACAACACACACATTAATCAATTTGTTATTTCGCACCCACTGTTTAGCCAATCGGGTTCGGTGTATTGCAATGACGAACCCGGGCGACCTTTTGCTACTGATGCAACAAAATATGCATTATTTAGTGCCGCTCTATGTGAAGCGCTGCTACAGGGTTTAATAACGCGCCCTCAAGCACTGCATTTACACGATTGGCATAGCGCGTGTGTCGCCGTATTATTAAAATTTGATAAACGCTACGATACCCTCGCTAATTTACATATTGCCTATACAGTTCATAATTTAGCATTGCAAGGGATCAGGCCTTTTAAACACGACGACTCGAGTTTAGAGGCTTGGTTTCCGTCGTTAGGTTATAACGGGCAACATTTGTGCGATCCTCGATATCCACACTGTTTTAATCCTATGCGCAGTGCTATAAATTTGGCAGATAAAGTTCATTTAGTCTCACCTACTTACAGTACCGAGGTACTAAAGTCGAGTAATTATCAGCAAGGTTTTTTTGGTGGAGAAGGCTTAGAGCTTGATTTACAAAATCAATCAGCTCAAGGCAAGGTGGTGGGAATATTAAATGGCTGTGAATACCCTGAGAAAAGCCCTGAGCAGGTTACTTTATCGCTCTTGTATGAGCGTATTGAACATACTTTATTTAACTGGATGGCAAAACATGAGCAGCTTGAAACGAGCTACTATGTGGCGCATCAGCGCATGCTGCAGTTTAAAAACACGCCAATAGATGGGCCCCTCGTAACAAGTGTTGGCAGGCTGACCGAGCAAAAGGTGTTATTACTTTGCCAACAATACGGTAAAGCATTAGCGCTTGATAAAGTGTGTGAAATAATTAACCGTTTTAATGGTCGTCTTATTATTTTAGGCTCTGGTGACAAAGCCCTTGAAAGCATTTTCACCAAGGCCATGGCACGCAATGCAAACTTATTGTTTTTAAAAGGTTATGGGCAAGGTATTGGCGATAGCCTATATGAGCTTGGGGATTTATTTTTAATGCCAAGCTCGTTTGAACCATGCGGAATTAGTCAAATGCTTGCTATGCGCGCAGGGCAACCTTGTTTAGTACACAGTGTTGGCGGTTTAAAAGACACCGTAAGCCACAACAACAATGGCTTTGCATTTTCTGGCGGCTCGTTGAATGAACAAGTTGATGGGTTAATGACATGCTTAACTGAAACCCTTACACTAAAACAGCAAAATCCTAAGCAATGGAGTAACATTACAGCTAATGCTAAAGGAGCACGTTTTTCGTGGGAAACGGTCGCTGCTGATTATATTTCAAGCATGTATTGCTAAATCATTAAAATTAAACGCAGTAGAAGTGACATTTATACCTATTTACGCTATTAATTACTTAGTTTGAGTATATAAATAAGAAGTAGGTAATGTGTCTGTATTTGTTGCAAGGCAAGCAATATTCAATCGTAAGCAAAATGTAGTTGCTTACGAGCTTTTATTTCGTAATAGTGCTGAAAACTTTTTTCCCGATATAGAAGAAGGTCAAGCAACTGCTCGCCTAATAATGGAAAACCAGCTTAATTTAGGCACACGCCACATCACCTCAGGTAAAACGGCACTGATAAATATAGGCCCAGACTCTTTAAAGCACAATTTATGTGACTTTTTACCCTGCAAAGATGTGGTCATTGAGCTATTAGAAACCATTGAACCCACCGACGATAACTATCAGCTTTGCAGAGAGCTTTTTCATAAAAACTATAAACTCGCATTAGATGACTTTGTTTATAACGAGCAATGGGAGCGATTTTTAAAGTTTATTAAGCTAGTAAAGTTTGATATTGCGCAAACGCCTTTATCAGATATTGCCGAGATTGTAGAAAAACTAAAACAGCATAAAAAAATAAAAATATTAGCAGAAAAAATAGAAACCCAAGCCGATTATCACCAAGCACATAAAATGGGGTTTGATTACTTTCAAGGCTACTTTTTTGCCAAGCCCACAATGCACGAACAGCAAGACATTGATTATAACTATGCGTTAGTTGTGGCTATTTACGCGCAAGTAATGAAACCAAGCCCAGATATAAAGCAAATTAGTGCGTTATTTGAAGCCGATGCGGCCTTGGCTTATAAGCTTATGCGGCTAATTAACAGCGGTGTTTTTCCAATTCAGAGTAAAATATCATCTATTAAGCAGGCGTTAGTGTATTTAGGGCATGAGCGTTTAAAAAAGTTTGTTAGTTTAATTGTTACCGCGCACACCGCGGGTAAAAAGCCTGCAGAACTAATGCAAGTGTGTGTAGTTAGAGCACGCTTTTGTGAGCTAATAGCAAAGCAAGTGTCTAAATCGTTGGCGGGTGAGGCGTTTTTAACCGGCTTGTTTTCGTTACTAGATGCCATACTCGATCAACCTATGAGTTTATTAGTCGAAAAGTTACCTTTTCCTGATGATATTAAAGCGGCATTATTAAACGAAAAAAACACCCTATATTATATCTTAAATGTAGTACAAGCGTACGAAACAGGTAGCTGGTGGACATTAGAAAAAGCCGTTATATTACTTAATGTTAAAAGTGATGTGCTGCCAGGGTTATATAATCAAGCCGTAGATTGGGCAGATAATTATAAAAATAATAGTTAAAGGACAGTAACCGCTCATTATGCGAAATTATAATATGGACTTTATTCGCGGCATTGCCGTGCTTTGCTTAGTGTATATGAATGGCTATGCGTTTGGCTTAATGGATTATAGCTATATTCCTTTATCTACCCCGCCTTTTAGCGACACCCTTATCCATGCTGTGAGTACTTTTTTTGTTGATGGCCGATTTAGAACGCTGTTTAGCTTACTGTTTGGTGCAGGGCTTTATATTCAATGGCAAAAAGTTAAATCAACAGCGCCTTTAAAAGCGCGATTGCATTGGCTTATCATTTTTGGTTTGGTACATGGTTTTTTACTTTGGGCTGGCGACATTTTATTTTTGTACGGTGTATCTGGCTGGTTTGTTCTAAAATATTTGCAAAGTAATAACCAACTGCTTGTAAAAAGGGCAGGGGAGTTTCTTTTAATTGGTTGTGTAGCCACGGGGTTGGTGCTTATTAGTGCGCCAGATGAGGTCGTTTATCGTGATTCAGCACAGTATATCGATTTATATAGCCCGCATTACAGCGATTACTTTTTGAGTAATCTAGGTATGAATGTATTAATGCTGGTAGCTGTGCCTATCATGATCATGTGGCTGTGCGTAGGGCTAATGCTGATTGGCATATATTTATATAAAAATGAGGTTTTTAGTAAAGGTTTAACTAAGCCGCACCTTATTGTTTGCATAGCTGGCGCCTTTATTTTTTCAGGCATGAGGCTTTATGCGTCAAAGTTTACAGGAGGAGCAGGGTTCGCCATACAAGAGTTTATAAATACCTTTGCCGCATTGTTCATGGCTGTATTTTATATTCATCTCATCGTTAAATTTTGTAATAACCGTGCCCATGTGGGCCAGCTTATTCAGCAAGCTGGGCGCTTAGCTTTTACCTTATATATATGCCAAACACTTATGCAGCTGTTGCTTTATAAAGTGTTGTATCCGCAGTGGGTATTAAGTTTTAACCGAATAGACTATTGGATAGTCGCGACTGGCCTAGTTAGCGTGCAGCTATTGTTTACTGCTTTATATTGTCGCTATTATGAGCAAGGGCCACTGGAATATGTTTGGCGCAGGTTAACTCAAGCAAAAATTGCAAAAATTAATGCGTAAAGGTTTAAATTAGGGGCGAAAAATAATGGCGTGTGGTTTACACTAGTCGCCTTTAAAATTAGGACCATTAAGTGCCATGACCGAATTAAAACGTTTAAATAAATTTATTAGTGAAACAGGTTTTTGTTCACGCCGTGAAGCCGATAAATATATTGAGCAAGGTCGTGTAACGGTTAATGGTAATACGCCTGAAATGGGCGTAAAAGTGGCTGATACCGATACTGTTTTAGTAGATGGAAAACCGCTGCGCGAAAAACCAAAACGCGTGTACATTGCGTATAATAAGCCAGTGGGTATTACTTGTACCACCGAGAGTAAAATTCAAAGTAATATTGTCAAAGCCGTTAATTATCCCACCCGTATATTTCCTATCGGCCGTTTAGATAGACCTTCAGAAGGATTGATTTTTTTAACTAACGAAGGCGATATCGTTAATAAAATTTTGCGAGCGGGTAATAACCACGAAAAAGAATACGTGGTGACAGTTGATAAACCACTCAATCGCCAATTTGTGAGCAAAATGGCCAACGGTATTCCTATTTTAGATACCGTTACAAAAAAATGTAAAGTGACACAAACAGCTCCGCAAGAATTCAAAATTGTGCTTACGCAGGGTTTAAACCGCCAAATTCGTCGTATGTGTGAATACCTAGGTTATGAAGTTGTGACCCTTAAACGTACCCGCATTATGAATGTAACGTTAAAGGGCTTAAAAGTAGGCCAGTGGCGACATTTAACCGACGTAGAAATGGCGCAAATTAATGACTCCATTGCTGATTCGGGTAAAACGCAAGAGCATTCGGTTGATACCAATAAGCAAAATGCCAATAACAAAGGCGAGCCTAAAAAGCGTGATTTTCAGGGTGAAAACCCACGTGCCTTTAATAATGAGCGAGGCACTCGCACTCAAAAAAGTAATACCCCTTTTCAAAAGCGCTCAACCACCTATGTAGGTAAAGGGGGCGCTAGCAAAAATACGCAAGGCGATAGCAAAAGCGCAAACAACAAAAAGCCAGCAAACGGTAAAGCGCGTTCATCTGGCACATTAAGTTTAAAAAAATAGCGTGCGCACTTACCATTGTATTTGATGTACAACGTTACCGAGTGGGCTTTTAACGCCCACGATGTTTATTTTCTCATTTTTTAGCCGCTTTAATGCTGGTTTATCTAAATACCATCTAAAAGAGCGCTTTCTGTAAGTTTGTAAATCAAGCACAACCAGTTTTGCGCAGCTGTATTCGTAATCACTCGGACACGCCTCTACAGCCAGTAGCTGGTACTCTTGCTGCCAGCTATTGTCGCTATAATAATACGTCCATAACTTTACTGAAATACAAAAACTAGCCCACAGCCATAAATAAACCAAAACCGGTATAAACAAAATACCCAGCCAGCCCCTAAGCTTCCCATCATCCTCTAAGTAGTCTTTAAAATTTGATTTAAATGTTATGCATGCATTGTACTTTTTATATCCGTACATACCTGCCGCAAAGCTAAGCACCACTGATAAAACAGGGAATAACTTATGTGTTAAAAAATCATAAGCGGTATTGGCAATAAAGGGGGGATCGAGATTTTCATCCCAAGCAATAAAAAATAGGGGTGGGAATAGTAAACTAGCGGTAATTATTATTCTAAAAAGTTGTTTTGCTGTCATTTGAGGGGTTACTTATAAAACACAACGCCAATATAAAGTAAATAAAGCTCTAAATAAACGGCTAATGTAGATACGCTGTTTTTAGAGCGTAGCCGTTTAATTAAATCGTAAGTACCGTCAAACGTACCTGTTATTACCAGTGCAATACCGCCCGTGAAACGGTAGTTGTTTAAATCTACATTGCTATTTTCGTCGGTTATAAAGCGAAAATAGCCAAAGAGAATACAAATACAACCTAGTTTATTAAGTCCATCTTTAACCTCGGTTTAAATAATAAAAAACGCAGCTACTGTGAGGTAAGCTGCGTTTTAAACGTGCTGTAAGGCTTTTAAATTACTTTCTAGGCTCGTAGTCTATTCTAAATACAACAGTATAAAGCACAGGTACTACGATAAGCGTGAGTATGGTTGCAAAACCTAAACCAAACATAATAGTTACCGCCATTGATTGGAAGAACACGTCAAACAACAACGGGATCATACCTAAAATGGTGGTAATAGCCGCCATGGCTACAGGGCGTACACGGCTAACGCCAGATTCAAACACAGCTTGATAAGGCGATTTACCATCGCGAAGCTCAAGATTTATTTGATCGACCAACACAATGCCGTTTTTAATCAGCATCCCGCTTAAACTTAGTAATCCAAGTAGTGCCATAAAGCTAAATGGCGCATTCATTATTAACATGCCCGCACTCACACCAATAATGGCAAGTGGCACTGTAGCCCAAATAACTAAAGGCTGTTTAAGTGAATTGAACAGCAGTACGGTTACCGCAAACATCGCTAAATAACCCAGCGGTAATGAACCAAATATAGCGGCTTGCGCATCCGATGACGACTCATACTCGCCGCCCCATTCTAATTTATAGCCACGCGGTAACTCTATTGCTTCTACGGGTCCGCGCACGCGTGCAAATAACTTAGCGGCAGTTTCATCGCCTAATACGTTGTGATCGGCCATTACCGTTATTGTGCGCTTTCGGTCGCGGCGCATAATTAGGCTGTCTTCCCATTCAACCACAAATTCGTCAACCACTTGCGTTACTGGCACAAATACACCCAATACAGGGCTGTATATTTGTAAATCGTGAACGCTTTCAACATTTAGGCGCTCATTTGCCGGTGAGCGAGCAATAATTGGCAGAAGTTGCGTACCATCACGATATACACCCACTTGCTTGCCCGAAAGGCTAGTAAGCAGTACATCATCAAGGTCTGACTTACTAATACCTAAGCGGCGCGCTTTTTGTTCGTTAAATTGTGGGCGAATCATTTTAGTGCGTGCGCGCCAATCATCACGAATATTATAAGCGCCGTCGTCCTGTGCGATAACTTCTTCAGCCTGGGCTGCTAATCGTCTAAGTATTACCGGATCGGGGCCTGTAAAGCGTGCTTCAATTTTAGCATCGGTTGAGGGGCCAATTTCCATGGGCTTAATTTTAAGCTCAGCTGAAAGCGGTGTATTTTGCGAGTATTCACGCACTTTTTTCATTACTACAGCCACCGCCTCGCGATTTTTTACTCTTATAATGAGCTGCCCGTATGACGAGTACGACTTTTGCGGTGCATAAGTAAGCATAAAGCGTGGAGCACCTTGGCCTGTAGTACTGGTTATTTCTTCAACTAGCTCTTCTTTTTGAAGGTAGTTTTCAAGCTTTTTAATTCCCTCTAGCGTTGCTCTTATGTCGGAGCCTTGTTGCTGCCAGTAATCTACATAAAACATAGGCGTGTTAGAGGCGGGGAAAAACGATTGTTTAACCGCACCAAAACCAACCACAGCCGAGCAAAGAAGCACGACCATAAGCACAAGCGTGGTTTTACGATAATGCATAGATATATCTAAAAGTGCTTTATAGCCGGTAAAAATAAAGCCTTGATATGGGTCGTCATCTTCCTCTTCGCCCTCAGCATTTTTAGCTTTTTTAAACTCATCTTGTTTAAACATTAAATTTGCAAAAAATGGCGTAAGCGTAATGGCGGTGATCCAACTTAGTAAAAGCGATATAAACAATACCCAAAATAAGCTACCCGCAAATTCACCGGTCGCATCAGAGCTTAAGCCAATAGGGGCAAACGCAGTAATACCAATAACTGTAGCGCCTAGTAGCGGCCATTTAGTTTGCTCTACAATATTAACTGCAGCTTTTAACTTAGTTTGGCCACGCTTTAAATTTATTAATATGCCTTCGGTTACTACTATGGCGTTATCTACCAGCATACCAAGGGCAATAATAAGCGCACCTAGAGAAATACGTTGCAAGTCTATGGCGAACAACTTCATAAATATAAAGGTGCCTAAAACGGTGAGTAATAAAATACCGCCAATTAAAATACCACTTTTTAACCCCATAAATATAAGCAGTACCACGATTACAATGGCAATCGCCTCTACTAGGCTGACAATAAAACCATCTACCGATTTTTCTACTTCTTTAGGTTGGTTATACACCGATTCTACATGTATGCCATGTGGGCGCTGGTACTCAAGCTCTGCTAAGTGCTCGTCAATACGTTTACCTACATCTACTACGTTCACGCTATTCATAAACGAGACGCCAATTAAAAGCGCTTGTTCTGAGTTGTAGCGAATAACATTGCTGGGTACTTCTGCGTATTCTCTAAATACTTTGGCTACATCACCTAAGTAAATAAGCTCGCTAGCACCGGGTTTTGATATAAGTAGGGTTTCGAGCTCTTTAACATCTTTAAATTCGCCGGTTGGGTGAAAGCGTATAGACTCATCGCCCACTCTAATTTTACCTGCGTTAGAGACTGTATTTTGCGATTGCAGTAAACCAAAAATATGGCTTGGGGCAATACCAAGCTGCGCTAATTTACGGGTAGACACTTCAACCATTACTTGAGGCTGTTGCTCACCAGCAATGGTCACTTTACTCACACCTTTAACGAGTACGAGTTCACGCTTTAAGTAATCGGTGTAATCTTTAAGTTCATCATAAGAGTAGCCATCGCCGGTAACCGCATACATAACGCCGTATACATCACCAAAGTCATCTAAAATGGTGCTTGGGTAAACGCCACTCGGGAGTGAAGGCGCTAAATCGTTAATTTTACGGCGCATTTCATCCCAAATTTGGCGCAGCTGCTCTTTTCGGTAGGTACTTTTCATTTCTACCGATATTTGCGACTTACCATTTGATGAAATAGAGGTCACATAATCTACGTAGGGGAGTTGCTGAATCGCATTTTCGATAGGAAAGGTGACTTCTTCCTCTACTTGTTGTGGCGATGCACCCGGATACATAGTTATAACCATGGCGGTTTTAAGCGTAAACTCTGGGTCTTCTAGTTGGCCTAAATCAAAGTACGACACACTCCCGCCAATTAACAGCAGTAGTGCAAACATCCAGCTAATTACTTTTTTCTCTATGGAGAGTTGCGCAAAGCTCATAATTATAAGCCTCGCTCTTTATTCCATGGACGTACTTTCATGCCTTCATCTAATGAGTGCACGCCAGCAGAGACGACAATTTGGCCTTCTTTAATACCGCTTAGCACTTCAATACCGTCGCGGTGTACTTGGCCCACTTTAACGGCTTGTTTATTAACAACACCGGTTTCTGGGTTATATATCCACACATAGGCGTTATCTGACACGCTTTCTTTAGCTTCAGAAAAAACCGACTCTACCGGTAAAATAGTGTAAGCCACTTGCGAGCTGGTTACTTTTGATAAATCGATAAATACACGGCCCGTCATCCCTGCAAGTAGGTTAAAGTCTTTAGGCACTGGTAGCGAAAAAACAACTTTGTAGGTAAGCGTAGTAGGATCGGCCTGTGTATCCCACTCTTTTAAGTCAAGGGTGTACTCTTTATTATCATAACCGTCAAACACAACGGTAGGGTGGTAGTCGCTGCCTTTTTTAATGCGCGCTATTATTTTTTCAGGAACTTGGATTTCTACATCCATTAAATCGCGGGTTTCTAGGCGTAAAATGTTTTGCTTGGCTTGAATGTTTTCAAAGTTTTTAACAAATACTTTGGCTACAGTGCCTGCAAATGGGGCGCGCAGTTCGCTGTATTCTAGGTTGGTTTCGGCAATTTTAAAGGCAGACTCTGCCACTTGCATATTGGCTAATGCTTCATCGTACTCTGATTGACTCGCGATTCTTTTTTCAAGTAATTGTTCAATACGGCTAAGTTGTGATTTAGCAAGCTCATAACGGGCTTTTCTATCATCGTATTGTAATTGAAAGTCTTCTGGGTCAAGCTTTGCTAAAAGTTGTCCTTTTTCAACTTCTTCACCTGCTAATACCGGAAACTCTACCAGTTCACCATTGACTCTAAATGCTAAGTACGAGCCTTGGTTAGCAACCACTTCAGCAGGAAAACTGCGCACATTTGTTTGCGAATCATGTCCTATATTGAATAACTTTACAGGCCTAATGGGCTCTTCTTTTACTTGCTTTTCTGGCTCAGAACAGGCCATTAAGGTAAGTAAAGTCGTAGTAAGTATACATAGACGAAAGAGTTTCATGTCTTCTCCGTGGCAATGATGGGCAAAATAATTAAGTGCAGGATACGCCGCAACCATATAAAATAAAATTCATTAAATTTTAGAAACATAATAAGTTTTATTTATGATCATGTTGAGCGCAGTATGAAGCTGAATCAATTACAAATTTTAGATGCCATTGTACAAAGTGCAAGTTTAAGTGGCGCGGCGCTTAAATTACATAAAACTCAACCAGCGCTTACCTTAGCAATTAAAAACTTAGAGGCAAAAATTGGCTTTGAACTACTCGATAGAAGTAAGTACCGATTACAGTTAACTGAAAAAGGGCGTGTTTTTCACCGTGAAGCACAACAATTATTGCATGCAAATGATGAGCTAGCACAGCTTGCTAAAGAGCTTGCACTGGGTAACGAGCCACAATATCGAATTTGCTACGAGCAAATTTGTCAAAAAGACAGTTATAACGAGATCATAAGTAATACTTTTAGACTATTTAAGCGTACGGAGTTTAATTTAACCAGTGGCAAACGCTTTGTCTCTTTAGAGCAAGTAAATAGTGGGCAAGTGGAGTTAGGCATAGGCCCCTGGTTTGACTTATTTCATGCAACAGGGCACTTAGAGAGCCTACCTATTGGTAAATTAAACATTGGAATTATTGCATCTACTAAAGCGTTTCCTAAGTACATGACCTTTAACGAGCTACAAAATTACCCGTGTTTGGCCATGTTTGAAAGTGACTTAAGCATAGACAGCGACAAGCTTTCTTACTCAAAAGGCTCTGCCTTAATGAAGATTGACGATGTAACCAATTTAAAGTCGTTTCTGCTTGCTGGTGCCGGCTGGGCAATGATGAACATAGACTATTGCGCCCCTGAAATAGAAGCTGGGCTGTTGCAGCAAATACAGATAAACGACAGAGAAGATGAGTTTGGTATAGAAGTACGTGCATTTAGGCGTGATGCAATACACCATGGCCCTGTTGCGCGCTCTATTTGGGAGCAATTTAAAGTACTCAGTGAGGCGTACGTTAATGACCGCTGATATTGATAAAGAAACCCTCATTTACACCATTATTGCAAATATACCTGTAGGTTTTGTAGCAAGTTACGGGCAAGTAGCAACGCTTGCCGGTTATCCGCAAAATTCACGCTTGGTAGGACGCCTTTTAAAGCAAATGCCAGATGATTCTGTTATACCGTGGCACAGAGTAGTAAATAGCCAAGGTAAAATATCATTTCCTGTAGGCAGTGATAAATACCAAGAGCAGCGCCAAAAGCTATTATTAGAAGGGGTTAGCTTTAAAAACGACAAAGTAAATATGCGCGAGTGTAGATGGCAGTAGTGAAGGTATTATCGTAAAAGAGCTTTTAAAGGCTGATTTATTACAAGTGTGCGGCTAACTTTTTTTGTTATTAGCTAGCGTAAATCTACAAAAAATAGGGTTATTCAGCCTTTAACACAACCTCCTTATCTAGCTTTGTGAATGAAAAACTTACAATGATAAGCGATATATTTTCTATTTCTTACACAACAAAAATATATTCGGCAAAGTAAAAAACACCTCTACACCTACCTATTAGCTAAAATGGCATTAAATTAATTAAGCGTCGAGATTTGGCATAACACTTGTACTACTTATTAGTTGTAAATAGATATTGAGCATACCAAATGCTCGCTCAAGGGCGCGTTTAAAAATGGTATCTCATTTGCAAAAAGGTAAAAGTGTAAAAGCGTAAAAACGTAAGTAATCCTCAAGTCATCTTAAAAGTGAATGATAAATTATTTGAAAGTATGTTTTTTTCACATCGCTAGTGATGAATGAAGAAGCTGATGAAGTGTAAATGTTTAGTTTTAAGCATGAGGGTTATTAAAACCAAATATTAAGGACTAACAAACTATGACTGACCCAACTTTATTGATTTTGATGTATTTTGTGATCCCTGTGTGGCTTGCTGCTGGCATTGCTGATTGGTTTTGTCATCGACGTAGTAATATTTCTACAACCAGCGGTGCTAAAGAGTCATTTATTCATTTATTAATGTTTGCCGAAGTGGGCATTCCGTTAATCCTCGTTTTAATATTTGAAGTTAATAGTTTGATTATTGCCCTTTGTATTGTGTTGTTTTTTCTGCATGAGCTTACAGCAATGTGGGATGTAACTTATGCAGTAAGTAAGCGAAGGGTAGGGCCGGTAGAGCAACATATACACAGTTTTTTAGAAATGATACCCCTGTTAGCTTTGGTATTAATTATTGCGCGCCATTGGGAGCAATTTACCGCTTTATTTACTCCAGGCGGCTTTCCTCCTGACTTTACGCTGCAATTAAAAGCCTCTCCTTTACCAATAACTTACTTGGCAACGGTGCTATTTATAGCACTTGCGCTAGAATTTACGCCTTATTTAGAAGAGTTCATTCGCGGTATACGTGCTAAAAAAGATAACACTTAATCGGCTTAAGTTATTTATGCAGTTAATTTATGCGTGTCTAACTCGGCGCACTCTTGCTCACACTGAGCTAAATAGTGCTGCTCGAGCACAGGTTTTAGTACCAAGCTAAGGTGCTGTCTAAGGTATTGTTAACCAGAGCCTCACCAATACTTAGTGGGGCTTATTTAGGTATAATTGAAAAAAGGCAAGGTAAAAATAGCGGCGTATATACGCCGCTATTATTTTATAAAATCAATAAGCTAAGATTAACTAATATAAGTGAACCAGCATGATTAAGGTAGATGCTGCCCACCTGTAACACCCATTATTTCAGCGGTAATGTAACTTGACTCTTGCGATGCTAAGTATACATAGGTGGGTGCTAGTTCAGCAGGCTGGCCTGGTCTACCTAATGGTACGTTATCACCAAATTCAGGCAATTTTTTAGCCGGTTGGCCGCCACTTTGTTGAAGCGGGGTCCAAATTGGCCCTGGAGCAACCCCATTAACCCGAATGCCTTTATCAATAACCATTTTTGCTAAACTTTTAGTAAAGCTTGTAATTGCGCCCTTAGTCGATGCGTAATCAAGAAGCCCAGCAGAGGGTTGATAGCATTGGATAGAGGTTGTATTAATAATACTAGCGCCCGGTGGCATATGTTTTACCGCCGCTTTTGTTATCCAAAACATAGCAAATACATTTGTTGCATATGTTTGGCAAAATTGCTCGGTAGATAAATCGTCTAACTCTGCAACAAACTGTTGTTTACCCGCATTATTCACTAATATGTCGATTGAGCCTAAGTTTTCAACGCTTTGCGCCACAAGGTCGTTACAAAAACTCTCATCAGAGATATCGCCTGCCATTCCCCATGCTTTGTTACCGCTGGCTTTTAATATATCGAGTGTTTCTTTCGCATCGGCTTCTTCGCTGGCTAAGTAATTAATAACTACATCGGCACCTTCTCTTGCAAATGCAATGGCAACCGCTCTGCCAATGCCCGAGTCGCCCCCGGTGATCAACGCCTTGCGACCCTTTAATCTGTCGCTACCTACATAGGTATCTTCGCCGTGATCTGCTTTGGGTTTTAAAATTTCATCTAGGCCTGGGTCTGGTTGATCACTGTCTTTTTCGGTTCGTCCCATTTGATATTGGCTTCTAGGGTCTTGCATCGTAAATTGGTTAGTTGGCATATCAACGTCTCCTTTAACGTAAAGTTTAAGTTGGATTAACTGCATGTAATCACAAAGAGCCTAATGGCATATAACGCAGCAATGCGTGTTACCTATCTCTTTGCTTGGCGGGAATAGACGTAAAAGTGAGTGTGGTTGTAAAATATTGAGTATAAGTAGCAACTTACTAATCTAGCACTTGTCTCAATTGTAGAGTCAGCTTGTAATGCGCCCACTTTGTATCTCCTTTTACGTATTTGCTTGGCCAAGGTTTTACTGACCATTTATATTGAAGGAGCAATAGATATGCCATAGCGTTACATTTAAAATATGAAGCTATGTCACTTATTTTAATGCATTTATTTTTAAACTAAGAAAAGAGTAAGTGAATAAAATGGGTAAAAAATGGATAAGAGTACCGAAAATGTTACACGCTGTTTATCGAGCTAGTTAATTAGGTGAGTAAGGACAGTGAATGGCTTATAGTCAAAGCCGTAAATAACAGCGTTTTTAATTAAGGCTTAGGTGATATCGCCTAAACTACAACGCGCTTTTATCGCACTTTTATATAGAAGGGTAGCCAAATTATTGAGGTTTATGTGCGTGGCAGTAAATTACTAATTACATGTATTAATACACGTAATTAGTAATTGAAATGTAGTGGCAAACACACCCAGCTATTACAAAGAGGTGCCAAATTGCGTGGCTAAATTGAGTGCTTTTAGCGCTATAAAATAATGTTCCTAAGCTATAAAAAATGCCACCGGCCAGTAACCAGTACAGTGCTTTTACATCAATATTTAAATAAAGTGGGTATACAATCGCAAGGGCAAACCAGCCCATAAGTAAGTAGGTAGCCAGCGAGACTTTTTTATTACCATTTTTAACCAGCACTTTATAAGCAACGCCACCAAGCGCGACTGCCCAAATAAAACTCAGTGTCCCCCAAGACCACAATCCACTAAGAGATAGCAATAAAAATGGGGTGTACGTACCCGCTATTAATACGTAAATAGCGCAGTGATCGCATTTTTTATAAAAAGCGCGTAATTTTGGCTGAACACTGGCGTGATAAAGTGTGGATGATAAAAACAATACAAATAAACTAGCCCCATATACAGCGGTGCTAATATAAGCTTTTACGCTGGTGGCTTGTTTAAATAAATCCCACATTACAAACACAGCAAAAAAGATACCCAGTGCATGGCTTAATACATTGAGTTTTTCTTCTTTGCGAGAATAGGGTGCCTCTATAGTCATACTAGTTCTACCACTTATTAATTAAACTTGAGTGTACAGGTGTACGCTCAATGTTTCAATGTCAGCATTATTACTGTAAATTTTTCACCGTACTTTTATTGATTTTAAAAGGAATTAATCGGTTATAGTGTGGTCGTATAGTCTCAATTAATTAAGGCACGTTTATCATGAAAAAAGAGCTCAAAGCCGTTTTACTTACTGCCATTGTTTATCCAGGTGCAGGGCATTTTTCGCTTAAAAAGCATTTAATAGGCTGTATTTTTGCAGGTGTATTCACGCTACTTTTGTTTATGACATTAGGTGATATTTTGGCTATAGCGCAATGTAGCGCAAATGAAATTTTAGCAGGTGAAATTCCGATGACGGCTTCAGGCATTTTACAAGCCGCCCGTAATCCATCAGGTGAATGTGCACAGCTTGGGGAATATAAATATCTTCCTTTAATGGTGGTCATTTGGTTACTAAGTATGGTTGATGCTTATCGGTTAGGTAAAAAAGTTAAACCCGATACACAAAATAAAAAGTAATGGTAGTCGTTGTTTTAAACTGCAAATAGTGAACTAAAAATATTTACTAATAGTTAGTCAAAAAATTAAAAAGGTTAGCTAAATTAACCAAGCCTGAATGCTGCGTTGCTGTATGGTTTTTAATATAGTCTTTATATATCAATGATTTAATTTTCATTTTTCGGTTGGCACAACCCTTGATTATGTTATTGCGTCTAAACAATATACACAACAAGGAATACCATTATGAAACATTCAATTAAAATCGCTATGGCAAGTTTATTAGTATTAGGTTCTTCGCAAGTACATGCGAGTGAAGTGGACCTAGATGTAACTGATATTATAACGCAAAACGTAACAAGCTATATTAATCAAGCAACGGCAGAGCTTGAACAATCAATTTCGCAGAGCCTTAGCTTTGATGCCCAGGCAGTACTTGAGCAATTTGTAAATCAAGCGCAAGAACAAGCTGACGTTACCACGCAGTCTACAATGCCGGTAACTACGCAAGTTATAGCTAAATAAGTGTAAAAGGATAAGACGATGAGTAACGAATTAGGATTATTTGCACTTATGTTGGCGCCTGTTGTAAGCATGATTAGTGTTTACTATATGGTTCAAGTAATAAAAAGTATGGGAAGTTGGATCAACTTTTAATTTATAGGTAAATAATTCGATTTGAGTAAGCTGATCGACTTAGTAAAAGCGCACGTAAATAAAGGCAGTGTAATTTAAAGAAGTAGACTTTATGAAACGTGCGATTTTCCCATTACCAATATTTGTGTTACCAGAAGGCTATACGCGTTTGCGTATATTTGAGCCTAGGTATTTAAACATGGTAAAAACCGCACTACAAAATAATGTCGGTTTTGTACTGTGCACCTACCAGCACGACACGCCATTTAATATTAGCGCTCAGGGCTGTTTGGTCGATATTATCGACTTTGATCAAGACCCTAGCAATATGCTACTCATTGATGTGTACGCTGCTAAAAGCGTGCAAATAAATGACGTATACCAAGATGAAAGTGAATTGCGCCACGGCTTATTAAGCGATTGCAATACGCCGTATTGGTACAATGACTCCCACAGTGAAATTTCGGCTGATAATCAACGCTTGTCTGATTCTTTGCAGGACATATTTTTAAACAATAAAGAGCTTTCTAGTTTATATAGGCAAACCAAGTTTGATAATTTAGCCTGGGTAGCTGCGCGCTGGCTTGAACTATTACCTATATCTATCGATAAAAAACAGCAACTTGCGTTCGAAAGTAACTTTGCTAACTTACTAAACTTCCTCCATACTGTGATCAACAATGAATTTGCCTAAAATAATGTGATCTGCGTTTAATTGCTTGGCGTATAGATATATACAAAAGCATACACGGGATTAATTATTATGGTAAGTCAACAACCCTCACCACGTTGTGAACCTAATACAGGTAAATATACTGCCATGCCAGAAACGCCAAGTGCAGAGCTTATGCAAGCTCTGCTTGATGTAGCTACTTCGCGAGACAAAAGAGCGTTTGCTTACTTATTTGAATACTTTTCGCCAAAAATTAAACGCTTTGGAATTAAGCAATTTGGCTCTGAGGCACAAGCAATGGAGCTTGTACAAGAAACACTAACCTCAGTGTGGCGTAAAGCGCATTTGTATCACAGCGATAAAGGGGCTGCGACGACTTGGGTATATACCGTAATGCGTAATGCCTCATTTGATATGCTTCGTAAAATGAAAAGTAATAAAGAAGAAAATATAAGCGAAGATATTTGGCCACTTATTAACGAATCTCAAGATACAACACTTGAATTTAGCGACCACTTGGAAGATCAACAAATTAAACGTTACCTAGACAAACTACCAACCGCACAGCGAGAGGTCGTCCGAGGTGTTTATTTCCAAGATATGTCGCAAGAGCAACTTGCTCAACAATTAAATATTCCTGTAGGCACGGTAAAATCACGATTGCGTTTAGCCTTGCAAAAATTACGTAATGAAATGGGAGATCAGCATGATTAAACATCACCCTAGTGAATCTTTACTAGCACAATATTGTTCAGCGCAGTTACCTGCATCGTTAAGTGTTGCGGTATCTATACACGTTGATATGTGCCCAGTTTGCCAAGCAAAAGTGGCAAAACTTGAAGCCGCTAATGCAAAGGATGTATTTAGCGAGCCGCCATACGCCCCTGATGCATTAAATTTAAGTAACGACTTACAAGCACCAGATTTTGACGCTGACCTGCTAGATTTGATAACCGCCGATGCTAGCATTGATGAAGTTTACGAAGTTGAGCCGGTAACCGTACAAGTTAACGAGCATAACTACGAATTACCACGCGCCTTAACACGCATTTCGCATGGGCGTTTTACGCAAGTGGGTAAGCTTGCTCGCTCTCGCGTTGCTATTGATGATGGCCCATTGCGCTCAAGCCTTTTACATATTGGCGCAGGGGGCGAAATCCCCGAGCATACTCATACTGGTTTTGAAGTAACCTTGCTACTTGATGGTGAGTTTAGTGATGAAGAGGGCAGTTACGTGCCAGGGGATTTTATTTGGCAAGATGGCTCTCATCAGCACACCCCACTTACAAAAGATGGCTGTTTATGCTTTACAGTAGTCAGTAGTGCGCTACATTTTAATAAAGGGCTCAGTAAGTTACTTAATCCTATAGGTAACTTGATTTATTAAGAGAATTTATGCAAACAGACACAATAAAAATAGGTATTAGCGCCTGCTTAGCAGGCGAAAAAGTACGTTTTGATACAGGCCATAAAAAGTCTAACTTTTGTATGGATGAACTTGGAAAACATGTAGAGTACACGCGTTTTTGCCCAGAGGTAGCCGTAGGGTTACCTATTCCTAGGCCAACCATACGCCAAGTACGCGTAGGCGATACAATAAAAGTATGTCGCCCAGATGGCACTGGCGATGTTGGGCCTAAGCTAACTGAATACGGTAAAAAAGTAGCCACAGAGCAAGCTAAAAACCTAAGTGGTTTTGTTTTTTGTGCGAAAAGCCCTAGCTGCGGTATGGAAAGAATTAAAATTTATAACGAAGCGGGCACCGGCAATACCTCCGAAGGCGTTGGTTTTTTTGCTGAGCAAATAATGAAGCACAATCCATTACTGCCATGTGAAGAAAACGGCCGCTTAAACGACATGCATTTACGCGAAAACTTTGTAATGCGCGTGTACGCGTACAAACAGTGGCAGTTATTAGCTTCTGAGCCGCTCACAGTGCATAAGCTTACCCAGTTTCATTCGCAATATAAGTACTTATTAATGGCTCATAATTATCAAGCTTACCGCGACTTAGGTAATTTACTTGGTACTTATAAAGGTGATGATATTAACGCTTTAGCAGATGAGTACATTCTTGGGTTAATGAACGGCCTTAAAAAGCCTGCATCACGCAGGAATAACTGCAACACGTTAATGCACTTGCAGGGCTACTTTAAAAAAGACTTATCTAAGGTTGAAAAGCAAGAGCTACGCGATGCCATCGACGAATACCGTCAAGGTTTAGTGCCTTTGTACGTACCGCTTACCTTGTTAAAACATCACTTAAAAGTACACCCTAATGAATACCTAGAAAAGCAGGTGTTTTTTAATCCTTACCCTAATGAACTAAAATTACGTTACGGCATATAATGAATACACTTTTTTGGTTTAGGCGCGATTTGCGCCTTTTTTCTAACGAAGCGCTTATTGAAGCGCTAAATAATGGCGCTAAACAGGCCATTTTTTTTATCTGCGAAAAGCAATGGCAACAACACAACGCCGCTTCCATTCAAATAGATTTACTAAAAAGACGTCTCAATTATATACGCGAGCAGCTAGCGCAGTACGCAATAGAGCTGCATATTTTTGACGCTCCTTACTTTGACGATTGTGAAAGTGCGCTTTTATCATTTTGCGATAAACATCAGGTAAAACATGTAATTGCTAATAAAGAGTATGAGTTAAATGAAGTAAATCGTGATGCGCAAATACTTGCAAAGTGTGATGATAAAAATATTACGTTTACCCTCTATGAGGGAGATGTAATAGCGCCTGTAGGCAGTGTTAAAAACCAAAGTAACGAAATGTACAAAGTGTTTACGCCATTTAAAAAACAGTGGCTTAAACAACACCAAGATAATCACTTTAGCTTATTACCGTGGCCTTTAAAAAAACAGCCGATAAATAACAACGCACAGGCAATTAAAAGTGATGGCAGTTCAGAAAAATGGCCAGTTGACGATGAAAGCTTAGCAACCATTGTTGATAATTTTATTTGCGACAAATTAAGTAGCTACGACGAACAGCGTGATATACCCAGCATTAAAGGCACATCGGGTTTAAGCCCTTATCTAGCTCTGGGTATTATAAGCCCTAAGCAGTTACTGGTTAATATTCAAAACCGCTACCCAGATATTTTAACAACATCTAAAAGTAAAACTTTTACTTGGGTAAACGAGCTTATTTGGCGCGAATTTTATCGTCATTTAATTGCGCAATTTCCTAAGCTTCCTCGTGGTGATAACTTTAACGAAAAGTACAATGGCGTTAAATGGCGTAAAAACGAGGCTGAGTTTAAAGCCTGGTGCGAGGGGAAAACAGGTTACCCACTCGTTGATGCAGCGATGAGACAGTTAGTTCAAACCGGCTGGATGCATAACCGTTTAAGAATGGTAGTTGCCAGCTTTTTGACCAAACATTTATTAATTGATTGGCGTGAAGGCGAGCAGTTTTTTATGCAGCACCTTATTGATGGCGATTTAGCCTCTAATAATGGCGGCTGGCAGTGGGCTGCAAGCACTGGCTGTGACGCGCAGCCTTATTTTCGCGTATTTAATCCTATCACTCAAAGTGAGCGCTTTGATCCTAATGGTAAATTTATACGTAAATATTTACCAGAGCTTGAAAAAGTGCCAGATAAACATATTCATTTTCCTCATGCTTATTTAGCGTCAATAGGGGCTGATAAGCAATGTTACTGGCCGGCAATCGTAGATCATAAAGCAGCTCGCGAGCGTGCAATAGCTGCATTTAAGGGGTGATATGGAAACAGCATTACCGGTAGCAAAATTTGTAGGAATATATCAACAACTCGATAAATCAAACCTGCATTTGCTTAATGATATTTACAGCGAGCAAATTAAATTTAAAGACCCAATGCACGAAATACACGGGCTAAGCGAGCTTACCCGATATTTTTCTAATCTATATAGTAATGTTAAGCATTGTCAGTTTGATATTAGTGACACCTACGAGCGTGATGATAAAGCATTTTTGTATTGGACTATGCATTACGCCCACCCAAAACTGGCTTCTGGCAAAACTATATCGGTAGAAGGGCACAGTAAGCTGGTATTTAAAGAAGGTAAAATTATTAACCACCGCGACTATTTTAATGTAGCTGAAATGCTATACAAGCATATTCCTATTTTGGGTGGCGTTATAAATTACATAGATAAACGAGCAGGGTAGCGATGAATATTTTAATTACAGGTGCAACCTCAGGTATTGGCGAGCAGCTTGCAATAAAGTACGCTCAGCAAGGCAACACGGTAATTGCTTGCGGTAGGAACCTTGAAAAGTTAGCTGAACTTGAAAAACACACCAATATTAAAGCGTGTCAGTTTGATGCCACAGACCTTAAAGACATAAAGCAAGCAACCCTTGGGTTTAGTGCTTTTGATAAGGTTATTCTTAACGCTGGTAACTGTGAGTATGTAGATGATGCCCGTAACTTTGACAGCGCTTTGTTTGAGCGAGTTATTTCAGTAAACCTGCTGGCAATGGGCTACTGCCTAGAGGCACTATTACCAAAAATTAGTGCGGGCGGACAACTTGTGCTTGTTAGCTCAAGCGTTACGTATTTACCTCTGCCACGCTCTGAGGCTTATGGCGCATCTAAAGCTGGGGTAAGCTATTTAGCGAAAAGCTTAGCAATCGACTTAAACGATGTTGATGTTACGTTGGTGCACCCTGGTTTTGTTAAAACCCCCCTTACTGATAAAAACGATTTCCCAATGCCTATGGCCGTTACTGCTACAGAGGCCGCCGATTATATGATTAAGGGGATCAATAAACGCCGTAAAGAAGTTCATTTTCCTTATCGGTTTACGCTTATTTTAAAAGCATTACGTATTTTACCGTTACCACTTTGGTTACGTTTAGCAAAAGGATTAGCCCGTTGAAAAAAATAGCAATAATAGGTTCTGGCGTATCGGGTTTAACCTGTGCTCATTTACTGCATAAGCATTACGATATTACTGTATTTGAAAAAAACGATTACATTGGTGGTCATACCGCGACAGTAGAGATATCTGATGCTGGGGTTAAACGCGCAATAGACACGGGCTTTATCGTATTTAATGACCGCACTTACCCGTACTTTGAAAAACTACTCGCGCGCATTGGCGTAGACAGACAAGAAACACAAATGAGCTTTAGTGTTCATAATCAAGCAAGTGGTTTTGAGTACAACGGACACACCTTTGCCAGCTTATTCGCTCAAAAAAGAAATATATTTAGGCCTAAGTTTTGGCGCTTGTTAAGCGATATAGTTAAGTTTAATAAATTATGTAAAGCAATGCACAGCGAGCAAAACTACCCTAAAGATCAAACGCTGGGTCAGTTATTAGATACGCACGGCTTTAATGACTTTTTTAAATACCATTACATTTTACCTATGGGGGCGGCTATTTGGTCAACCAGCATCAAAGAGATGCAAAATGTAGGGGTTGAGTTTTTTGTAAACTTTTTTTACAACCATGGCTTACTTGATGTTACAAACAGGCCGCAGTGGTATGTAATCCCTGGTGGGTCTAAGCAATACATTAAGCCGCTTATTAAAGGTTTTGCAGAGCGGATAAAATTAAATACCGACATTGAGACGGTTACGCGTGTTGATAATAAAGTAATTATTACTTTTGAAAATGGCGAACAAGCTGAATTTGATAAAGTGGTATTTGCGTGTCACTCAGATCAAGCCCTTGCATTACTTGGTGATGCGACTGAGCAAGAACACGCTGTATTAGGTGCAATTCCTTATACCGAAAACTCGGTAGTATTGCATACAGATACCAGTTTACTGCCAGATAGAAAAGCCGCCTGGGCTAGCTGGAATTACTTACTAAACGAAAATACCGACAAAGCAGCGGTTGTTACATACCAAATGAATATACTGCAAGGTATTGACTCAGATACACAATTTTGTGTAACCCTTAATCACTTAGAAGGGATTAACAAAGCAAATATATTACGTGAGTTTACTTATCATCACCCTGTTTTTAACGAATCATCCATTGCCGCACAAAAACTCAAGCACACTGTTGATGGCCAAAATAATAGCTATTTTTGTGGTGCTTATTGGTATAACGGTTTTCATGAAGATGGTGTTCGCAGTGGGGTAGATGTGGCTAAGCAATTAGGTGTTGAATTTGAATAGCGCTGTATACTTAGGCGATGTAAGGCACAGGCGCTTTGCGGTAAAAAACCATCAGTTTAAATACCCGCTTTATATGATGTGGGTAGATTTAAAAAATCCGTTATTGCTTAATAACATTCACCCTATGTTAGGTACTTTTGGGTTTAAAGCACTGCGTTTTAATCAAGCCGATTATTTAAACACACTGCCAAACTCAGAGCCATTAAGTATTATTGAACGTGCACAGTGCCAAATAGAAAAACTAGGTGTTAAAGAGACGTTTTCGCATATTTATATGCTTGGCCAACTTAGGTGTATGGGCATTTATTTCAGCCCTGTAAATTTTTACTTTTACGGTAATAGCACCGATAACTTTAAATATATGGTGGCTGAGGTAAGCAATACGCCGTGGAATGAGCGCCATTATTATTTGGTGCCCTTACAAAAAAAAGTGAACTTTAAGAAGGCTTTCTCCGTATCACCCTTTATGAATTTAGATATGGACTACCATTGGCAGGTACAACATTCAGCCGATAACACATTAATTCATATAGAAAATAAACGTGGGGATGAGTTGTTATTCGACGCGTCTTTACGATTAAAGCGAAGTCAGTTAACGAAGCAAGAAGTTAATAAATTATTAAAAAAATTTCCTGCGATGACTTTGTCTATTTTCAAAGGTATTTATGTGCAAGCACTTAAGCTGTTTATTAAAAGGGTTCCTTTTTTAGGTCATTCAGGAAAACCTTAGTATATTTAAACAAGCTTAGTTGCAGGTAGCGATAAAATTATAAAGGGTTTAAGATGGAAAAAGTCTCAAGTATAAACTGCCAAGAGCAAACTGGTTGGTTTACAAACTTATATAAAAAGCTAGTCACCAAAGCCTTTGCAAGTATTGAAACAGGCCAAATAGTGTTAGTTGAGAACAGTCGCTCAACAGTATTTGGTCAACAACATTCAGACTTAAAAACCACGATTACCGTTAACGATACTGCCATGTACAAAGCATTTGCGCTATCTGGCAGTGTGGGTGCTGGTGAGTCTTATATTCTTGGGCAATGGTCGTGTGATAACTTGACCAAACTCATCGAAATTTTTGCCATAAACCAAAAACAACTAGATGCTTTTGAAAAAAAATTCTCGTTTTTTAGTGGCCTAGCCCACCGTTTTAACCATCTTAAAAACAGCAACTCAGAATCTGGGTCGAAAAAGAATATCGTTGCACATTACGATTTGGGCAACGATTTATACGAGTCATTTTTAAGCGAGGAAATGCTCTACTCCTGCGCTGTTTATCCATCAAAAGACGCTTCTCTTGAGGATGCTCAACAAAACAAGCTTAAACAAATTTGTGAGCAGGTAGAGATAAACGAAGGCGATTCAGTTATTGAAATTGGCACAGGCTGGGGGGCGTTTGCGATTTACGCAGCCACACATTACAACTGCCATGTGACCACAACAACGATTTCTGATGAGCAATATGCCTATGTTGAAAACAAGGTTAAACAGTTAGGACTTGAAAATAATATAACTTTGCTCAAGCTTGATTATCGTTTATTAGAAGGTCAATACGACAAGCTTGTATCAATAGAGATGATAGAAGCAGTAGGGCATGAATACCTACCAAGCTTTTTTAAGCAATGTAATAGCTTGCTTAAAGAAGACGGTGCAATGCTTATCCAAGCGATCACTATTGGCGATCAACGTTATCAACATTATTTAAAAAACTCTGACTTTATTCAGCAGTATATTTTCCCCGGTGGTTGTTTGCCTTCAATTAATGAGATGAGCGAGCAAATCAAGAACAATACCGATATGGTTATTCATACTGTAAGCGACATAGGCGCGCATTATGCTAGAACACTAGCCGATTGGCGCACACGCTTTATTGATAACTGGCACACCCTAGACAGTGACAAGTTTGATGAGCGTTTTTACAGATTATGGTTATTTTACTTTGCTTATTGCGAAGGCGCTTTTAGAACGCGAGCAACCAGTACCGTTCATTTAACGGCGCGTAAACCACGTTTTACTAGTCAAAATGACGAAATTGCCCTTAATTATTAATTTTGTGCTTTTTCAAACAGTGTGGTTTTTATCACTGTTTTTAGAAGCTCAATCTGTTTTATACACCTCTGGTATTGTTGTGCTTATGTTTGTTTTATCAAAGCAGCATAAGCTCGACGCGTTGCTTTTAGTAAAAGCTATACCAATTGCGCTGTTATGTGAATACCTTGCTGTGCAGCTAAACCTTTTGGAATTTAAAGTATCCCCTTTTCCGCTTTGGTTAGCCTTGCTATGGGCAGCATTATTGCTTTGCTTAAACACATCAATGGCGTTTATTACTAATCTAAAACTTTGGCAAGCCTATTTAGTGTGCTTAGCCTTTGCGCCAATTAGTTATTATTCAGGCGCTCAATTTGGCGTGATTAGTATTTATTCACCTGTATGGGCATTTTGGCTTCTGTACGGCGCACTTTGGGCTGCAGCCTTTACATTAATTCTTATTATTAACCAAAAAATTAAAGCGATTATAAATTTTAGCAAGCAATAACAGGAGCTTGTATGAATATCACCGCAAAAATATGTGCAATAACGGCCGCAATGATTATGGCTACTTTTTTTACCCCATTGAGCTTTAGCGAAGAGCAAACTGACTTTAAAAAAGTGGGCGAGGCGCGCATGGAATATTTATTTTGGGATGTTTACGATGCAACGTTATATACCCGCTCAGGGAGTTACAAACAGGGGGCGCACCCAGTTAAATTTACGCTCACCTATTTGCGAGACTTTGCAGCAAAAGACATTGTTAAAGCCACTAAAGAGCAATGGCAGCATTTAGGTAAAAGTGACTTATCTGCTAAGTATGCTGATAAATTGCTCACTCTTTGGCCAGACATTAAAAAAGGCGAGTCGTTAAGTTTACAAACATCACCAAGCGGTGAGGCTACTTTTTATCATAATGATAAAAAGTTAGGTGAAATTACAGACTCGCAATTTGCCAATCAGTTTTTAGCTATTTGGCTAAGCCCAAACACCTCAGAGCCAGCACTTAGAAAACAATTATTAGGGATTTAACATGCGCAATATTAATAAATTTAAACAGCTATGTATTTTAATGGCCGCATTATTTTTAGTGAGCTGCTCCGCGCCAAAAGTAGAGCACTACAATAGCAGCAACCCAGAATTTGATTTTAAAGCGTTTTTTAGTGGCGATTTGAAAGCATACGGCGTTGTGCAAGATTATAAAGGCGAACTCACACGTAAACTTGTTGTCTCTATGAATGCGCGCTGGGAAGGTAACGAGGGCGTTATAGAGGAAGACTTTGTGTATGACGATGGTGAAACACAAAAGCGTATTTGGTATGTCACCCTTAATGACGATAATAGCTTAGTGGGACGTGCTGATGATGTGCTTGGCATTGCAACCGGTAAAAGCGCAGGCAGTGTGTTTCATTGGAACTACAATGTGGCCTTACCCTATGACGGCAGTACGCTTGAGGTAAATTTTGATGATTGGATGTACCTGGTTACACAATCGCGCTTGATAAACCGAACGTCTATTGTTAAGTTTGGTGTCGAGGTTGGGGAAGTGACCTTAGTTATCGAAAAAATATAGAGCAGTGTGTTATTTAAAGTGTGCCTTTTGTGTACTTAAATTAAGTTTTAGTTAACCCAACACGCTGTATTTTACCGAGAATTATTAAAATTTTACGCATTTTCGAAGTATTTAAGCAAAAAATGCAATTTGCTGTTGCTAACTCCTTAAAAATGCATAAAGATAGGTTTTGCGAAGGCAAAATAATAACGAATAGGAATCTAACAATGAATAAAGCTCAATTAGTTGAAAAAATCGCTACTGATGCAGAGATCTCTAAAGCTGCTGCTACACGTGCCCTTGACGCGTTTACTGGCGCTGTAACTTCTTCTTTAAAAGAAGGTAATTCAGTTGCATTAGTAGGTTTTGGTACTTTCTCAGTTAAAGAACGTGCAGCACGTACTGGCCGTAACCCACAAACGGGTGCTGAGATCCAAATCGCAGCGGCAACTATCCCAAGCTTTAAAGCAGGTAAAGGTCTTAAAGACCAAGTAAACCCTTAATTGGCGCTTTACAGAATTTTTAAAAAAGAGCTATTTAGCTCTTTTTTTTTGCCTGTATTAAAGTAGCGAGCTTACCTAAGTTAAGCTTATTCCCACATGCCTAATTAGGTATTAATGCAGAGCGTTGTAATGCAAGGCTTAACATAAAAAATCCCTGCTAATTGCTTAGCAGGGATTTAATAAAAACGCTTAAGCTCTAATTAATTACGCTTTTAATGCTTTATCACCACGGCCGATCCCTACAGCACCAGAGCGCACCACTTCAATAATGTCGGTTTCATGGCGTAGGGTGTCTAAAAACGATTCTATTTTGTCTGTGCTGCTTACCAGTTGTAAGCTGTAGCTTTGGCGGCCCATATCTAAAATAGCACCTTGAAACACATCTACCACGCGTGTAACCGCTGCACGGGTGGTTTCGTCTTGGGCAAATACTTTAACAAGTAATAATTCACGTTCGATGTGACTCATTTCCGTTAAATCAATAATTTTAAGTACATCAACTAATTTATTAACTTGTTTAGTAATTTGCTCAACGATTCTATCATCACCCATAGTGGTAATGGTGATACGTGACAGTGACTCATCATCAGTAGTGCCCACTGTTAAGCTATCTATGTTGTAGGCGCGCTGTGAAAAAAGCCCAACAATGCGAGATAAGGCTCCCGGTTCGTTTTCTAATAAAATAGATAATATACGACGCATTATGCTTTTACTCCTTTACGTAACCACATCTCATCAATGCCACCTAGTTTAATTTGCATTGGGTATACATGTTCTTTTTCATCAACGTTAATATCTAAAAATACCAAACGGTCGTTAATGCTCATGGCTTTATCTATAGCAGGTTGTAGCTCATCTAAAGTATCTACCTTTATGCCTACATGGCCATAGCTTTCAACAAGTTTTACAAAGTCAGGTAATGAATCCATATATGAAGATGAATGGCGACCGCCGTAAATCATATCTTGCCATTGGCGTACCATGCCTAATGAGCGGTTATTTAGCGAAACCACTTTTACAGCCAAGTTGTACTGTAAGCATGTTGATAGCTCTTGAATATTCATTTGGATTGAGCCATCGCCGGTTACACACACTGATTCTTTATCAGGAAAGGCAAGCTTAACACCCATAGCTGCTGGTAAGCCAAAGCCCATGGTGCCTAAGCCCCCTGAATTGATCCATTGGCGAGGGTTTTTAAATGGATAATATTGCGCTGCAAACATTTGGTGCTGTCCCACATCAGAGCTTACATATGCGTCACCATTAGTGGCTTTATACACTGCTTCTATAACAGCTTGAGGCTTTATTTTATCGCCATCGGTGTTGTAGCTTAAGCACTTTTGCTCGCGCCAGCTAATAATTTGTCGCCACCAATCCTCTTGTGCACTGCGATCAATTTGAATACTACTTTTATCTATGCCGGTTTGCAGTTGCTCCATCACAGTGGCTAAACAGCCCACCACCGGAATGTGTGCTTTAATCGTTTTAGAAATAGAGGTCGGGTCTACATCTACATGAACGATGGTTGCATTAGGGCAAAACTTTTTAACATTATTGGTTACACGATCATCAAAACGTGCTCCGAGTGCTAAAATTACATCGGCATTTGCCATGGCTTTATTGGCTTCAAGCGTACCGTGCATACCCAGCATTCCCACGTAATTTGGGTGAATACCCGAAATACCGCCTAAGCCCATTAATGTATTAGTGATAGGTGCATTTAGCGATTCAACTAAGCGGGTTAATTGCTCAGAGGTGTTAGATAAAATAATACCGCCGCCTGAGTATATAACCAGTTTTTTAGCTTCTAAAATTGCGGTAACTGCTTTGCGAATTTGTTTAGAGTGGCCCTTTGTATTTGGGCTGTAGGTTCTAAGCTCTGTTGTTTTAGGGAAGTTGTACTCAAACTTAATAGCAGGGTTAAGCATATCTTTTGGTAGCTCAACAACAACGGGTCCTGGGCGGCCAGTACTTGCAATATAAAACGCTTTTGCCAAAATAGCCGGAATTTCTTCAGCACTTCTGCAGTTAAAACTATGTTTTACAACTGGGCGAGAACAGCCAACTATGTCAGTTTCTTGGAATGCATCGTCACCAATTAAGCTAGTAGGTACTTGCCCCGATAATACCACCATCGGAATTGAGTCCATATAAGCGGTGGCAATACCTGTAATACAGTTAGTTGCGCCAGGGCCTGAGGTAGCAAGTACAACACCAACTTCGCCAGTAGCACGGGCATAACCGTCAGCCATATGGGTTGCGGCTTGTTCGTGACGTACTAAAATATGTTCAATATCTTCTTGTTGAAAAAGTGCATCGTATAAATCTAAAACCGACCCACCTGGGTAGCCAAATATATACTTAACCTTCAACTCTTTTAATGCCTGAACAACTAGTTCAGAACCATTATATTCTTGTTTGCTCATCCTCATTCCTCTGTGCGCTGTTTATGCATAAAAAAACCCCCGCGTAGTGCGAGGGTTTTTAAAAAGCAATTTCACTTTTTAATACATCCCCGCTGGGCTTATCACTAAGACCACTACGAGTACGATTAAAAGGTGAAGTTGTTTTTTCATAATTGTCACTTTATAAAAAGCAAAATGCTGCTTTAGATTAAAAATTCTATATGGGGTTATTTTTAAGGGTTTTACGTGCTTATGTCAACCTTGAAAGAGCTGTTTTGGATTAAAATTTCAAATTAATTTGTCTTCATACTAAAAAGTTGCACGCTATTTGTAGTTATATAAAAAATATGAAGAAATTATGCTAATTTCACCGAGTAACATAATGGGTAAATAGGTGATTTGAGCGCTGTGCTTAATGCATATATTAGGTATGATAGAGCGATAATTTATCTGGGGAAGATACAGTGAAAAAAATAATATGGCTTGGCTTATTCCTTTGCAGCCTAAATCTTAACGCAGCAAATACCAGTGTGCATGACCCAGGTATTATTAACAAACAAAGAATAGAGTATTGGTTAAATAAACGCGCTGATACCCAACAAACCACTAACAAGCCAACGGTTGAAAGCTACTTAGCGAATACTGCACGGCTTAACCCTTCGCAGTTAAAACCTGTTTCTACCATGAAAGCCCGCTTAAGCGCTAAGCAAGCCAATAAGCAGCTGCAATATGCAAGTGCGGCTAGTCCTAGCAACGCGCTAAATGAGGTTAAAGTACTGGCTATTTTAATTGATTTTCCTGATTTAAAGCACGATGACAATCAACTAGTTGATGATGATACCGATATGTATTACGAAAATTATACAAAGGAGCATTACCAACAATTGCTTTTTAATGAGGGTGGGTTTGTTGGCCCTAATAATGAAACGCTTAGCAGCGTATACGATTATTATTACGACGCATCAGGTGCTAGCTTAACTTTTAGCGGGCAAGTATATGGGTGGGTTAGGGCAGATAGTAATGCAAAAACCTATGGTGAGCGCGTAGGTATCACGCGCGATATAAATGCCCCCGCACTGATAAAAGAAGCGGTCGAAAAAGCCACTGCACAATTTGATATTGATTTAACGCAATATGATTTAACAGATTTAGATGATATTGACGGCGATGGCATTATTAACGAGCCAAACGGCATTATCGACCATGTTATGGTTTTTCATTCCAGTATTGGTGAAGAATCCGGTGGAGGCTATTTAGGCGTTGATGCAATTTGGTCTCACCGCTACTACGTATTTGATGAAAACAGTGAACCTGTCAGTATTGCGGGTAGTAGCGTTAAGTTATCGGGTTATACGATAAACCCAATAGATGCCAGCATAGGTGTCGTTGCGCATGAATTTGGTCACGACTTAGGTTTAGCAGATGAGTACGATTTACAGTCAAATACCGTGGGTGAGCCTGTATCGTCTTGGTCAATAATGTCTACTGGTAGCTGGGCTGGTGGGCCTCGGGGCTCACAGCCCGTTATGTTTAGTGCACAGGCGCTTGAGTATTTACAAAACAGATACCAAGGCAATTGGGTGAACCAGCTTAATTTAACCATGGAGGAAGTGAACAGCCAGCCTCAGCAGTCGCTAGTTTATACTAGCTCACTTTCTCAGCAGCAAAGCCAAATTAAAGTGACACTTGCGCAGCAGCTAGAAAAATTTAAAACCCCGGTTGAAGGTGATTTTCAATTTTACTCTGGTACAGGTAACAATCTAACACACACGCTCTCACAAACCGTAACCTTACCTGAGACTGCTACACCACTGACACTTAGCTTTTTAGCTTACTACAGTATTGAGCGCGATTATGACCTTGTACAAGTAAAGGTAAATCAAATTCCTTTAGCTGGTAATTATACAATCGAGACAAATCCTTATTATGGCGATATAGGCCCGTATATAACTGGTGATTCGTTTTTACATGCAGATGCGCAGCAACCTAATGGTTTTTTAATGCATGAGTTTGATTTAACACAATATGCAGGACAAACCATTACATTGAGTATTGAGTATATTACCGATACAAACACACAGTATTATGGTTTTGTAGCCGATGATTTAAAAATAACACACAACAATACTGTGATTTGGCAAAATAACGCAGAGCAGTCAGAGTCGACCTTAGCGTTAAATGGTTTTAGCCGCGTGAGTAGTTATATTTATGCTAAACCAGCCCACTACTATATACAGCTACGTGCGCACAGAGGTGTGGATGCCGGCTTACAAGCAGAGCAATATTCACCGGGAGTTTTATTGTGGTATAGCAATAGTGCATTTGATAACAACAACACAACTGATCACCCAGGGGGTGGTTTTAATTTAGTGGTTGATGCGGATCAAAAGCCAATTTATCGCGGTAAAGGTAGCACCACACTTGCAGATACACCTATACAAGTACGCGATGCTGCATTTAGTTTATATCAGCAAAGTGCAGGCTTAGGCGATCAAGACTTAGCTGCCATGAATGAGTTTAATGATCATTTTGATTACAGCTTTACGCAGCAGGTTGAATCAGGTGTGGTGCTTACTCCCCAAGGGTTTAACTTTGAAATAGTCAGCCAACACCCTGAAAGTGAAACAGCAGAGCTTTTGCTTAGCTATGATGCGCTACAACAAATAACCACAACAGTAAACGAGGCAACCGTTAGCTTTAATGTAGCCGGTTTAAAGTTAACCCCCACAGATACATTTTTATGGGATTTTGGTGATGGGCAATCGAGTACTGAGCTAAGTCCTACACATACCTATGCCGATTACGGCACCTACAGCGTTACCTTTTCGGCAATGGGTGAGACGACTACGCAAACACAAACTAAACAAATTAGTATCACAAAGCCGCTAGAAATTGAAAATTTAACGTATCAGTTAAATGGTGCGACTTTATCTGCTCAAGCAATCGTAACTGGCGGTGAAGCACCTTACAGCATGAGTTGGCTTATAGATGGTGAACCCGTATCGCAAACTGAAAACCTAGATTACCAATTTAGCTACTCTGGAGATTACACCCTCGCGTTAATAGTAACTGATGCGCAAGGGGTAAGTGTTAGCCAACAGCATGCTTTGAGTGTTAACGCACCGCTGCAATTAAGTACACGCCATACGGCAAACAACTTAGCGGTACAATTTAATAGCTCACCATTAGGTGGTTCTGGTAATTATACGTATAGCTGGGATTATGGCGATAGCAGCCCACTAGGTACAACGCAAAACCCAAGTCATAATTACCAAGGTGCAGGTAGTTATATGGTAAAACTTGTGCTCACAGACAGTCAAACCAATGAAGTTATAAGTAGTGAGCTAACAGTCTCGGTACAAGAAGCGCAAAGTGAATCTTCATCAAGTGGTGGGGCAATAGGTTATTTCATTGCGCTATTAGTGATAAGTGGGTTTTACCGGCGTACCAGCAATAAAGTTTAATGATTTTGTGATGTAATACCAATCGACTTAAATGTCTAATAACTTAACACCAGTGGTATAAAAAATGATGCTCGCTGCATTGAAAACTCTATTTAAAATAAATAGCGTAATTATGCCAAGTGATGTTATCAGTAAAGGTTAAAATACAAAAAAGCCAGCAATATGCTGGCTTTTTAGGCTTAAAACAAGATTAACCTTGTTAAATTATAAACGGTCGATTACTGATTGAGTGAAATCAGTTGTACCGTGGCTGCCGCCTAAGTCACGTGTTGTGCGATCGCCAGATTTAATTACATCAGCTACTGCGCTGCGAATACGCTCAGCTGTGTCGCCCATATCTAAGTGCTCAAGCATTTGGATAGACGCTAAAATTACTGAAGTAGGGTTTGCTAGGTTTTTGCCAGCAATATCTGGTGCACTACCGTGAACGGCTTCAAAAATAGCAGCATCTTCACCAATGTTTGCACCTGGTGCCATACCTAAACCGCCAACTAAACCAGCACAAAGGTCAGATAAAATGTCGCCAAATAAGTTAGTTGTTACTACAACGTCAAACTCTTCTGGTGTCATTACTAGCTTCATACATGTTGCGTCAACAATCATTTCAGTTGATTCAATTTGCGGGTAACGCTCAGCAACTTCACGTGCAACTTTTAAAAATAAGCCAGAGGTAGATTTTAAGATATTTGCTTTGTGTACTGCGGTTACTTTTTTACGGCCTTCACGTACTGCTAACTCGTAGGCAAAAGTGATGATTTTCTCAGCGCCTTCGCGAGTAATTACAGATTTAGCTTCTGCTTCGTTACCGTCTTCGCTTACTACTTGGCCTAAACCTGAGTACATACCTTGGGTATTTTCACGAATAGTAATGATATCGATATCATCGTAACGTGCTTTAGTACCAACAAATGATTTAACAGGGCGTACGTTTGCGTATAAACCAAACTGCTTACGCAATGTTACGTTAATAGACGTAAAACCTTCACCTACCGGCGTCGTTAAAGGACCTTTAAGAGTGATTTTGTTTTTAGCGATTGTATCAATTGTTTCTTGAGGAAGTAGCTCGCCAGTTTTTTCTAGTGCAGCAAGGCCTGCATCAACAAATTCATAATCAAAATCGCAACCTGCGGCTTTTAATATTTCAAGTGCTGAGTCGATAATGCTCGGACCGATGCCGTCGCCTTTGATCACTGTGATGGTTTGTTTGGCCATTGACTTTTCCTTTAAAAGAATAAAAAACGCACATAAATTATTACTAATAATAGTAACTGCTTGTTAGGTCATTTATGTGACGTATGTGGATATATTTTGAGGGCGCATTTATACCAACTTATCGCCCATTTTGCCAGTTTATACTATAAATACAGGGTATAACCTGTGTTTATAGTCAGCATAAGTGACTTAAATGCTGTTATATAGCGATAAGCCTTGCAGTTGCGCAAAAAAATCATCCTCAGATTTAAAGCCTTGTGCTTTTAGCTGCGCATTTAAAGTTTGTTTTTGCCAAGAAGTTAAAGGCAGAGCGGGTTTAAAAATAGTTTGCGCCACGACCTTTAAACTAATCCATAATTTATGCTGCTCGTTTAGCTCTTTTTTAGGTTGTTGTTCAGCATCGAGTAGGGGCTTGGTCCATGGATTATCACTCAGTAGTTGTGTTAATTCTGTATTTAAATGTTCATTATTAGTCGTTTCCACCCCAAAAAAGGCTGCTAATGGGGCACTATAGGTTTGGTTAGGCACGCTACTTATGGTTACTTTTGCACAGAGCTGTGCACTGCAATGGGTTAATAAATAATGCACGTAACCATAGATGGGCAAGGCTATATGTTCGAATTGCTGTTTTGGGTTATTACTTACCATTAAAGCTAAAATACTAATAAAGCTATTAAGTTTATTCAGTACGATGTGTTTGTGCGGATGATGTGATGTATCCACTAATTGCTCAAATATAACCCGTTGAATAATCGCCGGTGCATTATCGTAGCCGACCATCGACAAGCTATGGCGTAAGTCTTTGGCGGCTTGGTGCTGATTGTTATAGGGCCTGACTGCTTGGCAGAGCTTTTGTGTTATTTCACTAAAAGGGGCCAGTAATTTATCTAAGCCTTTAAAACTATATTCATGCGCTACTTTTATATGACTCACTAACGCTATTAATTCGGCCTTAGAACTTATCTGCGCCGGGGCTTTACGTACCAGGTGCTCATTGTTCCAGGTTAAAAATAATACCCGTTTATCAGTACATAGCCATTGCATTGGTTGATCTTTAAGTGAGGTTTTAACCTTGTACCACGCCAGTTTTTTCTCATTATTGGCATTAATAAGTATATGCTTATTAGTCTCATCACTTGCTAGATAAACCATTGCTTGGTCGCTGTAAACAATTTTACTGCCTGGCAGGTGTGGGCCTATATGCGCTATTAAATCCTTAATTAACCTTTGCGCAAATGGGTTAGCTGTTTTGACATACAATTCACCCAAAGCTTTGTAAAAATTTAATGGGTTTTTTTTCGATGTATAGGTGATGTTCATCGCGATAATATTACTTAATGCACACAAGGTTATGGCATTGTCATATAGCATTATGTCGCTAGTACTAAGTAACGCTTGCTTATACTTATTTAGTTTAGCCAACATACGCACGCTATTTTGAGTAGGGTGCTGTGCACTGAGCAACACTTTTGCTGCTAGCTGGTGGCGAAAACGCCATATTTTTTTATCGCTGAGTGTAAGCATTTGCTGCTGCGCAATTTTATTATGTTGCGCTACAACGCAGCAATGCTCTACCAATGCAACACCAATATAAAGCTCGGTTAGTTCGTCATCAAATTGCTGGCTAGCGCACAGCGCGGTGCAAATAACACATTGGTTAATAACGAGGTTTGTAGCAAAGTCGTAGTGGCTGGTGTACAAGCTTAAACGCGCTTGTAAAGCGTGCGGGTGTTGCTGATACAAAACGCGATAATGCTGGGCTGTTTGTACAACAAGCGGATAAAGATGTTGCCACTGCGTTTTGTCACTATAAATTGTTAGTATTTGATGTGTGTTGTGTAGTAACCGCACTAACTGTTTTGAAATAGGCTCATCCATTGGCCATCACCTGATCTTTTCCTGATAAGTTGTATAGGCGCTGGGGCCCCATAAAAATAACTCACCATTTTTAAATAATAAGCCGGTGCATTCATCCATCGTGGTTATGCCATCTGAAGTTTGGTGCTGAGTACGGTAAAAAACAATCTGCCATACTTGGTCTTTATTACGTTTGGCATAGGTTAAATCGGGGCTTCCTAAATAATCGAGTACACTGTTTAAAGTAACCGCCTCATCAATTGACAGCTTTCTTATGTAGCGCTCGTTAAAGGCCTCACGGTCTTGCCAAATCATTGCTTGCGGGTCATCTTTATAAAAGGTGATCACTAAAGTCGCAATGAGTGCATACAAGCCTAACCCTAATATTAAGTATCTTATAAACTTTTTAATCATTTTTAACTCACACTCGCAACAATACAGTGAGTATATGTTGTGCGCTTAAACAGTGCTATCAACATGCGACTAATGCAACCTTAACTGCTTTAAACTAAAACCTAGCTGTATATCGGTACGCAAAGTGACTAATTGTTTAGAAATAACATACATGTCTTTTTGCCCAACTAGCTTTTTTTGAATACTGCTTGATAGGGCATCATCTTCTATGGCGCTATCTATGCTTTCGTAGGTATTTACAATAAGCTGAGCCGATTTAGTCCCTATGCCTTTAACGCCGGGTACATCGTTAGTTTTATCGCCCGCTAAGGCCCAAAAATCAATAAGTTTACTTTGTTCAATACCAAAACGCTGCTCAATGCTGTCGCAATCTAGGTAGGTCTTTTTAAAATAATCGTACACACAAATATAGTCGTTCAAAAAAGGTAAAAAACCCTTATCGGTAGAAACAATGGTACTGTTTATCTTATTTTTTGCAGCTTTGTCGGCTAAGGTGGCTATGATATCGTCGGCTTCATCGTTGAGCGGTTCAAATACAACGATGCCCGTTTGCTCTATAGCTTCTTTAAAGTAGTGCAGCGCATTTTTAAGCGTGTCGGGCATGGGGGCCCTAGAGTGTTTATATTGCTTATAAAAGTGGTAGCGCCAGCTTTTGTCGCCATCAAAAACAGCTATAGCGTGAGTGGCATTTGTTGACTGTAAAAGCTTTTTGCAAGCATGTGCTACGCGCGCGCAACTGGCCTTTAGCATCTGCTCTTCACTATGGTGTGTTTGGTTAGCGTCAACTGCGTAAATGCGCCTAATTAAATTAAGCGCATCAATTAAAAGTAAATGGGGTTTCAAATAGTCAAACTCATGCTTTTATTTCATAACAAGGGATATACTTACTACCGGGTAACTTCATACGACCTTGGTCTACAAAGGCTTGTAATAGTTTATCCATATCTTTCATTAAATCAGGCTCACCACTTAACACATAAGGTCCATGTGCTTTTATAGCGCGTAGGCCTTCATCTTTGACATTGCCAGCAACAATCCCCGAAAACGCTCTACGTAGATTAGCCGCTAATTGCTGCTTGGGCTGTTCTAGGTGCAAATCTAAACTTGCCATGTTTTCGTGCGTAGGTGCAAAAGGTTGCTGAAAATCGTTATCGATTTTAAGTGTCCAGTTAAAGTAGTAGGCATCGCCTTGGCTTTTACGATAATTACGTACATTTGCCATAGCTGATTTTAATTTTTGCCCTACTAGGGCTGGATCATCAATGATTACTTCAAACTTATCAAGGGCTTCTTTGCCTAATGTCAGCTCTACAAACTTACATAACTCGCTAAAGTACGCTTCGCTTTCTTTAGGGCCGGTTAAAATAACAGGCAAACACTGTTTTTCGTTATCTGGATGCAGCAAAATACCTAATAAATAAAGTAATTCTTCTGCAGTACCGGCACCACCTGGAAATATAATAATTGCATGCGCCGTTCTAATAAATGCTTCAAGGCGCTTTTCAATGTCGGGCAAAATTACCAACTCATTTACAATAGGGTTTGGTGGCTCTGCGGCAATTATACTAGGCTCGGTTAAACCAAGGTAACGGTTTTCGCTAATACGCTGTTTAGCATGGCCAATAGTGGCACCTTTCATCGGGCCTTTCATCGCCCCTGGGCCGCAGCCAGTGCATATATTTAAACCACGTAAGCCAAGCTCGTAACCTACTTGTTTTGTGTATTTATATTCTATTTCGTTAATTGAATGTCCACCCCAACACACAATCATGTTTGGTTCGCTGTTAACGCGCAGCGCCCCGGCGTTTCTGAGCATATCAAATACCATGTGGGTAATGGCTTTTTGTTCTTTAAGATCTTTTTCGTACTTTTGGCAAATAAATAAAATATCGCGGATCACCGAAAAAATATGCTCGTGAATACCGGTAATTATTTCGCCATCAACAAAGGCGGTTTCGGGAGGGTTTTCTAATTCAATTTTTATGCCGCGCTCGCGACTGACTAAACGAATATCAAAGTCTTGGTATTTGTCGTAAATTTCATTACTTGCGTCTGTGTGGCTGCCTACGTTAAGGACGGCTAAGGCACAGTTTCTAAAAAGTCGATAACGTTCACTGGCTGAAGATTGCTCTAATAAATCAACTTCCAATTGTGACAGTAAATCTAAAACCCCAGTCGGGTTTAACTGTATTAACATCGGCATTCTCCTTGCTGCTTAAAATGTAAAAACTGCATGTCATCTACTTTAGCACTCAAACTAATTGAGAATTATGACATTATTTACTCATACAAAGGCGATCCCGACCCGTTTTCTTTGCTTCATAAAGGGCGTCATCTGCTCTGTCGAATGCTTTGAGCGGTGTATCGCCTTTTTTAAATTGTGTAGCGCCTAACGAAATGGTGATTTCTATTTCTTTTTCTCTAAATTTAAAAGGAATATTTTTAATCACTTTTCTAAGTTTTTCAAGCGGCTGCGCTGCGTTTAACAACGAAAGCCCAGGCATAAGTAGTACAAATTCTTCTCCGCCGTAGCGGGCTATAAAATCAGACTGCCTTACTGATTTTTGCAGCGCCTTTGCAATAACTTGTAAGGTTATATCGCCTGCAGTATGACCAAATCTATCATTAATTGACTTAAAGTGATCCACATCAATAACCACTAGGGTAACATCCGAGGCTTGGACATTAAATATGTGAAGCTCGTGATTGTAACGTTCATCAAAAGCCGCTCTATTAGGAAGTTTTGTAAGGCTGTCGAGTAAACTTTTAAAGCGTTGCTCGTTTAGGCGTTTTTTATATTTGGTTAGTTTGCCTTCTAAGCTGCCAATTCGCTGGTTAATTTCATCAAAACTGGCAATCAGTGTTTCGCGGTCTTTTCTTTCTAGCTGCTCTTTAGCAATAAAGTCTTGGCTGAGAGATTTTAGCTCGTTATCAACTAATTCTTTTAAAGAGGAAATAGATGTAGCAGATTGGGTTTGCTCGTTTAAATGCTTTATTTTTCCTTCAATACGTTTATTTAGTATATCGAACTCTTCTCCCATTGATTTAGAGCGCTGGCTGGTAGATACAATTGATGAGTGCAACTCTTCTAATGTTTGGTTAAGCGAGACTAAAAAGCTTTGTGCCGATTGACGCTCTTTACTGATATTTTTGACCACGACGCTTATTATATTTAAAGCGGCTTGCAGCAGGGCTTCTACATTATCGTTTTCGGTAATTGCATTTTTTATTTGTTTAATTTGTTCTGTCGATTCATCCTCTAATACTAGCTCATTTGCAAGCTCTAACAGCTTTTTAGCCATACGAGGAGAAGCATTGGTACTTGTTTCATCCGTGGTTGAAAGCTTGCTATGCAAAGCATGGTGATAAAAGTTAATAAGCTGATTTAATATCGGGATGTAGTCGTGCGTAGACTGTACATTATTAATTTCGTGGTCGAGTAAATGTCTTAAGGTGCGGCGGGTATCGTCTGGTAACCCTTTGGTTTTTTGTAAAAGCTTACCGGCTGTTTGTACGCTCGAAAACAGCTCTCGCTGATGGGCTGTTTGTAACGCCTCTTGGTTTTGCAGTAATAATAAAATGTCATCTATTAAAGGGGATAATATTTCAAACCCGACACCTTTATTTAGCGAACTTCTAAATTTGGCGAGTTTATTATCAAGCTCAATATCAAGCCCTTTACAGCTTAAAGACAATTTTGCAGTTAGATTTGATAAAGTATCAACTTGGAGCTTACGCGCATTTTCAATGGCTATCCTTGCTTCAATTGCTTGCTTTAACTTTTTATCTACAGCGTTAGAGTTTTCAGACACCTAAGCATACCGCCATCGTATTAATTACATTACCTTCAGTTTACAACAAAATCATATTAAGTGTAGTTATCTAATTAAAAACTTAGCATTTTTACTTAGACCCTGCATGTAAACTGAGCTATTAGGTTGTTTGTCGTTTTTAATTCACTTTTAATTTATGCCTTGTTAGGCTTATTTCAAATAATAAGTAACCTTGAGTCATTATGAAAAAGCGTTTAGTCCTGTCAATGTTAGCGGCCTGTTGTGCAGCCCCTGCGTTAGCCGATGTAAATTATTCTTTAAGTATTACACAGCCACAACATCATTTAGGTAATGTAAGTGTAGAGTTTCCAAAGTCGGCGCAATCGCATATCGATGTTAAATTGCCTGCATGGCGTACTGGTCGCTACGAAATATTAAATTTAGCCAATGGGGTACGTTACTTTGCGGCCACAGACGACAATGGCAATGCATTAAAATGGGAAAAAATTAATCACAGTACATGGCGAGTGCATTTAGCTGAGCCAACACACGTGAATATTGATTACCAAGTCTATGCAAACGAGTTAGGAAAACGTGCACGCCACATAGACGATAGCCATGCTTTTATTGATGCATCTGGCTTTTTTATGTTTAGTGAATCATTTCGCCAAGAACCAGTTACCGTAGATTTAAAGGTGCCTAAAGCGTGGCGCTCTGTATCAGGCATGGAAAATGCGAGTAATAAACACAGTTTTAAAGCCGCAGATTACGATGTACTGGTAGACTCACCAATAGAAACAGGAATTAACAAACTTCATAAATTTGAAGTAGATGGCCGCCAATACGAGTTAGTCATATGGGGCGAAGGCAACTACGATGAGCAACTAATGCTTACTGATTTAAAAAAATTAGTGACCACAGGTAATGTTATTTGGAATAGCTACCCGTATGAGCGTTATGTATTTATGGTGCATGCTACATCGGGTGCTGGCGGGGCAACTGAGCATTTAAACTCAACCATTATACAGCGCCCACGGAATCGTTTTGGTAGCCGCGAAGACTACTTAGGCTTTATAAGTACCGCTGCGCATGAATTTATTCATACCTGGAATGTAAAAGCTTACCGCCCTAAAGGGCTGGCGCCTTATGATTACACCAACATGAACTACTCAAATTTATTATGGATTTCGGAAGGTTCTACTAGCTACTTTGAAGATCATCTATTAGTGCGCTCAGGCATAGAAACCACCGATGAGTTTTTTAAAGTGATGAGTAAAACGATTAATCGTCACTTACAAACACCAGGTCGAGAAGTACAAAGTGCCAGCGAAACAAGCTTTGATAAATGGATAAACCAAGGCGGCGACCACGCGCGTAATTACAGCACCAATATATATTTAGAAGGCTCATTGCTTTCTATGTTGTTAGATATACATTTATTAGAAACAACCCAGGCAAAAGTTAATTACCGCCAAGTACACAACGCTTTATACAACAAGCACACGTTACCACAAGGGTTTACTGAGCAAGATGTACTGGCAATATTAAAAGACCTAACAGGTGAAGACTACACAACGTGGTGGCACGATAACGTGAGCACCCCAGCTAATATAGATTTTGATGCTTTATTAGGTAAAGTTGGCTTAAAGCTTACTCGTCCTGAGAGCGCTAAGCCACTAGCAAGCATTGATGCGACTGCAAAAAATAGCGGTGAGTTATTAACACTTACCCACGTTCGCAGAGGCGGAGCAGCATGGCAGGCTGGCCTCACAACAGACGATAAAATTGTGGCGGTTAACAAGCAGCATGTTGGAAAAGATCTAAAATCGAGCTTAGAAGTATTTAAAGCGGGTGAAAAAGTCACTATCGATTTTATTCGTCGCGATGCACTTCAATCGACAACCCTCATTTTATCGCAAGATTATGATAAACCTAAAAAGGTGGTTGCTGATAAAAATGCAACTTTATCTCAACGCGCTTTATTTAAAGCATGGGTGGGGGTAGAGCACCCGATTAATGTGCAAGCTGATTAATCATAATAGCGTTTAAAAAAAGGAGCTTTGGCTCCTTTTTTTATATCTTATGCAAAGGTATATCACTTAAAAACCAACCTAAAAGTGCTAATTTTAAGAGTACGTCCTATTATTGTGTTAATAACGACTCTAGGTTGCGTATAAATGAAGTCATTAAAAACCACTCAAATCCTCTCACATCAATTTGTGCTTAACGATCCGCTGCATCAGTTATTTGATGCGATACACAGTATTTCTGTGCAAGGATACGATGAGCAGCGCCGCGTTATTTATTGGAATAAAGGCAGTGAACTGCTTTATGGCTATACAAAGGAATACGCAACCGGAAAAAAACTAGAAGATTTAATTATTCCGCCCCCAATGCAAGATGCGGTTATAGATGCTCATCGTGAGTGGCTCATAAACGATATCGAAATACCCGCGGCTGAGCTTACATTACAGCATCAAAATGGCAGCAATGTTACTGTGTTTTCAAGCCATGTTATGTTTACAAATCAGCATGGGGTAAAACAGATGTACTGCATCGACATAGACTTGAGCGATGTAAAACAAGCACAAGCGCAAGCTATGGATAAACAGCAGATGCTCGAAAAAGTATTTGAAGCCATTCCTGATTTGTACTTTTTACTCAAACCGGATGGCACCATAGTTGATTACCACGCAAATGATTTGAGCAACTTACATTTACAGCCTGAGCAATTTTTAAATAAATCGATGTTTAGCGTATTGCCCTATACTGTAGCCAAAATGTTTAAAGACAATATTAAAGAGCTGTTAATTCACAAAGGTAATGTATGCTTTGAATACGAACTTTTAGTACCCAAAGGCGTTTTGTATTTCGAAGCGCGAGTGAGTTATTTACATCATTCAGACCAAGTAATGGTGATAATTCGCGACATAACAGAGCAGCATGAGTCAAACAAACTTATACGTAAACAAGCCTATTACGATAGCTTAACGCTACTTCCTAATCGTTTTTATTCTTTAAAACGACTTACTCAGCTAATTAACACTGCGAGCGAACGAAACACTTTAGCCGCTGTTATTTTTATCGACTTAGATGACTTTAAAAAAGTAAACGACACACTCGGGCATGAAATTGGCGACTCATTACTTATCAGCGCCGCTAATAAACTGAGCCAAATAGTTAATGAAAACGCGACCGTAGGCAGGTTAGTGGGCGATGAATTTATTATTCTACAATCAGAGCTTCGCAGTAAAAAACAGTTAGAAGCGATTGTTACACGCTTACTTAAAAGCTTTAGAACTCCCTTTGAAATAGATGGTCGCGAATTGTTATTAACGTTAAGTATTGGCGTGGCTTTGTACCCTGATAATGGGGTAACAGCCTCTGATTTATTACGCCATGCAGACACAGCAATGTACCAAGCAAAAGCGCTTGGCAGAAACACCTACGCCTGCTTTACCAGCGAAATGAATACCGCCATAAAAAGGCGGTTAGCAATTGAAGAGCAAATGCATGTTGCTCTTGAAAAAAACGAATTTGAATTGTATTTCCAACCTAAATGCGATGCTAAAACACTTAAAATAATTGAGGCAGAGGCGCTATTACGCTGGAACAATAGTGTGCTTGGTAAGGTTATGCCCGATGAATTTATTCCGTTAGCAGAGCAAACAGGTTTAATTATTCCTATTGGAAAGTTTGTTATTGAGCAGGCATTAGCATTTTTAACGCAGTGGCAGGCAAGCACTCAACAAAACTACAGCATGGCAATTAATTTATCACCAAGCCAATTTAGAGATTCAGAGCTGCTAAGTTTTATAGCAAGCACGTTAGAAAAAACCGGAGTAAGTGCTAAAAATGTCGAGCTTGAAATAACCGAAGGCGTGTTAATGAGCGTACAAACCAATATAACAGAGTCATTGTATGCACTTAATAAGCTCGGTATTAAACTATCCATGGATGACTTTGGCACAGGCTACTCATCGCTTAGCTATTTAAGGCAATATCCGTTTGAGGTATTAAAAATAGATCGCAGCTTTATTTGTGGTATTACCGAAAACCAAGAAGACTACAGCTTAGTTAAAGCCACAATTGCAATGTCGCATAGCTTAGGCTTAAGTGTGGTAGCTGAAGGCGTAGAAACATCAGCACAACAAAAATTACTAGCCGAACTAAATTGCGATCTGATTCAAGGTTACTACTTTAGTAAACCGCTGCCTGCGTTACAGTTACTTGATTTTAAAGCGTTATAAGTACATTTATTATAAGTGTTAACCTAAAACCCATTGAGCTTTAAATAGCGTATATTGAGCCGCCCACCGCATTTAGTATTTAAACCCTTTAGCCAAATAACGCTACACATTAATATGATAGGCTTTACTGCTTCTGCTTTGGTATTTTGATAAAACAAAACCTATGCAGTGAAATAAAACACCCTCTAGATTGAGCAAAACTCATGCCGCAAACTTTAATACCCCTGACACTCATAATTCACTAATTTAATTCATGTGCATTTTATAAGCTAATAATGCTAGGTTTAATCATCACAATATTGAAGGAAATAATTATGAAATTAGAGTCATTAGCACTGCACCATGGTTACGAGACTGAAGAAACCACTAAATCAGCAGCAGTGCCTATTTATAATACCTCATCTTACACGTTTGATAACACGCAACACGGCGCTGATTTATTCGACTTAAAAGTACCAGGCAATATTTATACTCGTATTATGAACCCAACCAATGCGGTGCTTGAACAGCGTATTGCTGCAATGGAAGGGGGCATTGGCGCGCTAGCGGTAGCCTCGGGTATGGCAGCTATTACCTATGCTATTCAATGCTTGTGTGAAGTAGGCACTAATATTGTGAGCACCAGCCAAGTATATGGCGGTACATATAACTTATTTGCTCATACGTTACCGCGCCAAGGTATTGAAGCACGCATGATTAAAGCTGATGATTTTAGCGCCTTTGAAGACGCGATTGATGATAATACCCGCGCAGTATTTTGTGAGTCCATTGGTAACCCCGCAGGTAATATTGTCGATATTGAGCGTTTAGCTAACATTGCTCATAGTAAAGGGGTGCCACTTATTGTTGATAATACTGTAGCTACACCGTATTTATGCCGCCCATTTGAGTTAGGTGCAGATATAGTGGTTCATTCACTGACAAAGTATATAAACGGGCACGGTACTGCTATTGGCGGCATGATTGTCGACTCAGGTAAATTTGATTGGAAAGCGAATGCCACGCGCTTTGCAATGATGAACGAGCCCGATCCGTCGTATCACAATGTGGTTTATACCGAAGCTTTTGCTGAAGCTGCATTTATTGGACGTTGTAGAGTAGTGCCACTTAGAAATACTGGCGCAGCGCTTGCGCCTAAAAACGCATCTGACATTTTAATTGGCCTTGAAACCTTAGGCTTAAGAATGGATCGCCACTGCGAGAATGCACAGCAGCTAGCTGAATACTTAGAAAATCACCCTAAAGTGCTTTGGGTTAATTACGCAGGGCTTAAATCAAGCCCGTATAACGAAATGAGCCAAAAAAATACCAGTGGTAAAGCATCGGGTATTTTAAGCTTTGGTATTGCTGGTGGCCTAGAAGCGGGTACTCGTTTTATTGATGCGCTAAACATGATTTTACGCTTAGTTAATATTGGCGATGCCAAGTCGCTTGCGTGCCATCCTGCGTCAACTACACACCGCCAATTAAATGATGAAGAGCTTGCTAATGCGGGTGTAAGTCGCGATTTAATCCGCTTGTCAGTCGGTATTGAAAACATTGCTGACATAATTGCCGATGTAAGCCAAGCGCTCGATAAAGCATAGTTACCTCACTACCTTTCATAAAAACTTTAAAGCATAAAAAGCGTTAGTTGAAAATAAACTATCGTTTTTTATGTTTTTCTAAAACCAATTAACAAGTATACACCCTTATTTTATATACCTTTTTTATAAAACCTCCCTAAGACTTTTAAATTTCTATCGTTTGTTTTTCATTCACATGTCAATTTTGTATTGACACTAAGATTAGTTACTACTACATTTGTAATAGTACCACTACAAGTGTAGTAATAGGAGCGACAATGAAACTTAGTGATTTTGAAATGGATATTATGCAGCTGCTCTGGCAGGAAGAACCCTGTACCGCGAGTCAACTACATAAAGTGCTTTTAGCTGATAAGCAAAAAGATAAAAAAGTAGCCTATACAACAGTTAAAACTATCGTAGATAGGTTAGAACACAAAGGGGCGATTGAGCGCTGTGGACATGAAGGTCGAGCTATTGTTTTTAGAACAATCGTGACTCAAGACACATTATCGGGGCAAGCTATGCCTAGTTTTATGCAACGATTTTTTAAAGGTAATTCTCGTAGTTTAATTGCCCACTTTATTAAAGAAGAAAAGCTAAATGATGAAGATATAGAATATTTACAAACGCTTTTAAAAAATAAGAAGTTAGATTAAAGGAGAGGGTAATGACGGATTATTTACTAACTTGCACACTTATTAGCTTATGTATTTTGCTTACAGTAAAAGGGCTAAAAAATGCCCCAGCACGATTAAACTTTTACATTTTAATGACTGCCTTGGTATGTTGGTTTGTCCCTTGGCAATATTTTTCCCAGTTATCCTTATTTGAAGGGGCAAATCGTTACACATTCAACGTGGCGCAATTGATTCCCAATGTTAAAGCATTAATACCAAATGCTGAACAAGTAGCAACTAAGGACGAATTACAAAGCGATATGAGTATATGGGACTTATTGCCATCACTTAGTAATGTTTTTATGGTTTTAGTTTTAGCTGGTTTTGGATTGTTTTCATTACGCATGAGCCTTTATGTAAAGCTTATAAAAAACTTATACATTAACTCAAAGCCAAGTCCTGAACTTAAACACATTAACAATCAGTATTCAATTAGACTAACAACCCATACAGAGCCTGCTTTTGCTACCGGGTTAATAAAGCCTGTTATTTGGCTAGAGTCGACGATGGTAAATCGTGAAGAATTAGATTCAGTCATTCAACACGAGGTAACTCATTTACAACAAGGTGATATTTATTGGACGTGGCTTATTTGTTTTATAGAAAGCGTTTTTTGGTGGAATCCTATTTGCTTAAAGTTAACTGGTTTAGCAAAAGAGCAACTCGAACTTAGCTGTGATGAGTTGTGTATGCAAAAGCTAAAAGGTAAATACCAATTGGATTTAGCCAGTTTATTGCTACAAGAGCAAAGTGCTAAAAGCTCGCCTAACTTTTTTACCCCCCCACTTTTGAATATTGCTCATTCTAAGAGTTTTAATATTCAGAGGATCAAAATGTTAAACAAGGAAAAAACAATGAAAAGTAAATATTTGGTTATGGTTGCGGCGGCAATGTCTTTTAGTGCTTTAGCTGCAGCGCAAATTGTAGATGGTAGTTCAGATAACAAGCGGCCAAGTAATAATACGTCTCAGGCTCCTGTTAAAAGTGAAGAATATAAACAACAACTTGCACAGCTTCTAAAAAGTGCTGCTGGGGCAAAAAGTGATACCCCTGAACTGTTAAACCAAGCTGCGCAAGGCATACAACAATGGCACTTAAATAGAGATAAACTTGCTGGTTTTGAAGAAGCTGAAATTAAACTACAAAGCTTTAGGCTGCTAGATCACGTTTACTCTAAACTTGAGCAATATGAAGATATACTGAGTGCTTACGAAAAATGGTATGAGGCTGGTAGTAACCCGCCTTACTTTTTAAAAAATTCACTAGCAACCGCGTATATACAACTAGGGCGTTATGAGCTTGCTGTTGCAGAGCTTGAAGATTTATCAAAACAGCTTGAAGGGAAACTACATGTTGGCTCTGCTGATAACTTAGCACTGGCATACATTTACCTTGATGATTACGATAAAGCGTTAAAAACCCTAGAGAAGGTTGATGCAAAAGACGATGTATACGGAAATATCCTTAAATATTATGTTTATGATAAACAAAATAACCGTAAAAAGATGGATGAAATCAAAAGTAAAATCCCAGAAGCATTTGCAGTTACCCCCGCGTTATTACCACAAAGCGGCCTACCTGGTTCGCAATTGTTGAGATTGCTATAAGTTTTCAATTACGATGAGGCTCGGAGTATCTGAGCCTCTGTTTAATGTTATTGGTACAAATACAGAAAATAGGTCTAGATTATTTAAATCTCTTGGGTAATCGCTTAGCGATAACCTAAATAAAAATGGCTAAAAGTAGTGATTTTTCACAATAGTTGGTATGTTACAAGTAACATTTTATTTAATTGTGTGTGATGAAAAAAAACAAGCGTTCTTCTCTTCAAGATATTGCCGATGCGGTTGGTGTAACCAAAATGACGGTGAGTCGTTATTTACGTAATCCCGAAAAAGTATCAGAGTCTACTCGCACTAAAATTAGTGCAGCTATTGATACGCTAGGTTACATTGCAAATAAAGCCCCTGATTTACTCTCTAATGCTAAAAGCTACTCTATTGGTGTACTAGTCCCATCGTTAACGAACCACGTATTTGCTCAAGTTATAAAAGGAATTGAAGATGTAACAGGGCCTGCAGGATACCAAACAATGTTAGCTCATTATGGTTACAACCCTGAAATTGAAGAAAAACGGGTTGAGTATCTATTGTCGTACCACGTTGATGGTTTAATTTTATCAGAAACCACACACACAGACAGAACGCTAAAAATGATTAAAACGTCAGGCGTACCTGCGATTGAAATAATGGATACTCATCACCCTCCTATGCAGCAAGCGATTGGTTTTGATAACGTTAAAGCCGCTTTTGATATGACGACGGCACTTTTAAATAAAGGCTATCGCAATATTGTTTATATAGGTGCAAGGCTCGATGTACGAACACGCCTAAAATTTCAAGGTTATTCAGATGCTATGTTAGCTAAAGGTTTTACGCCTAAAAGTGTGATGACTGATCAAGCTTCATCTTATAGTTTAGGTGCTGAACTTTTACAAAAAGCGCGTACTGACTACCCAAATACTGACTGTTTGTTTTGTACTAATGATGATTTAGCAATTGGGGCTATTTTTGAATGCCAGCGAAACAACATTTTAGTGCCTAGCCAAATGGGGGTTGTGGGTTTTCATGGCCATGATATTGGCCAAGCAATGGTGCCTCAATTAGCAAGTGTGATCACCCCTCGTTATCAGATAGGTAATGTTGCGGGAAGAGAGTTGTTGAGTCGGATAAATTCAGATTTGGATGCTAGCATTAATTATAAGCAAGTAATTGATACTGGTTATATAGTTCATCTAGGTGAAAGTGTTTAAATACTCTAATTATATGAGCCTAATTACCTGAGCCTGAATAACAAAAGGCTCAGATAATTTTTATATGTGTGATGATAACTATACATACTGTAATTTTACAAAAACAGAGAAATAATCATAGCGACAAGTGCGCCAACAGTACCAATAATGGTTTCCATTACTGTCCATGTTTTAAGAGTTTGCATTTCGCTCAAACCGAGATAGCGACTCGCTAACCAAAATCCTGAGTCGTTTACATGGGAGAGCACAATAGAGCCCCCACCAATAGCGATGGTGACAGCGGCAAGCTGCGCTCCATCAAGGCCTAAAGGCTGAAGCATTGGAATAATTAAGCCGCACGCTGTAAGCATAGCTACTGTCGCAGAGCCTTGAATAACCCGCACAGCGGCTGATAATACAAAAGCGAGTATTACAATTGGTAATCCTGAGCCAGCTAAGTAATTACCTAATGCAGTACCTACTCCTGAATCAACTAATACTTGTTTAAATACCCCACCAGCACCAGTGACAAGAATAATAATTCCCGCAGGTTGTAAGGCACTACCACAAATTTCCATGATTCTAGCATTCGGGACACCGCGCCTTGCGCCGAGCAAATAAAATGCCATTAGGCAGGCAACTAAAATTGCTGTAAATGGATGACCTATAAAGGCTAACCAATTATATAAATCAGAGTCTTTTTCAACAAAGCGGCTACCAATAGTATTTAAACTAATCATAATTAACGGCAAAGCAATCAAACCTAATGCTAATCCAAAACTAGGCGTCCCTTTACCAACTCTTTGGTTATCGTCAATTTGTTCGTGCTGTGGGAGTTCTACATGAATAGATTTAGAAATAATAGAGCCCCAAATTGGACCTCCTATAATCATTGCCGGTATGGCAGCAATAAGGCCAAATAAAATCATATAACCATAGTCAGCGCCTAATTGAGACGCAACCAAAATCGGCCCTGGCGCAGGAATAAGAAACGCCTGACAAGACGCTATCCCAGCAAGTAGCCCAATACCAATTTTAACAACGCTGCCACCGCCTTTTCGTACCACAGCAAAAACAATACCGATTAAAAGTACAACGGCTACATCAAAAAAGAGGGGGAGGGCACAAATAAAGCCCGTAAAGGTAAGCGCCCAATTAGCGTTTTTTTCTCCAAAACGGTGTAAAAGTGTGTGGGCAATGCGATCCAGCGCGCCGGTTTCTTCCATTACTTTGCCAAACATGGCGCCTAAAGCGACCACCACCGCTACAAAGCCTAGTGTTCCGGCCATTCCTTTTTGAATTGTAGCGGCAATTATTTCAGGGCTCATTCCTGAGAATAATCCTGCAATCATAGAAACAAGGATCAAAGAGACGACAGCATGTAGTCGTACTTTCATTACTAAAAAAAGCAATAAAAATATGGAGCCTACCGCTGTTAGTATTAATGATAAATCTGACATTTTTTCCTACTTATATTCAGTGTGAATTATGATGTTTAGTGTGTGTTTAACTTCACTTTCGCATTTGTTACGCGTAACATGTTACCCGTAACTCAATATAATATATACATCGAAAATAATTAATCATTAAATTAAAGCGAGGATAAATACATGAGTAACACAAATGTAGGTCGTATTTATATTGTAATGGGGGTTTCAAGCACAGGAAAGTCAAGTGTGGGTGATGCATTAGCAAAGCGCATTGGCGCTAAATTTATCGACGGAGACGACTTACATCCCAAGGCTAATATATTAAAAATGTCATCTGGGCAGCCTTTAAATGATGCTGATCGTGTGCCTTGGCTCGAAAGAATACGTGATGCTGCATTTAGCATTGAAAAGAAAAATGAAGTCGCGGTAATAGTCTGCTCAGCATTAAAAAAGAAATACCGAAAACAAATATGTGATGGAAATACAGGAATTACCTTTTTACATCTTTATGGTGATTTTGAGCTGGTTAAAAGCCGTATGCAGGACAGAAAAGGGCATTTTATGCCTGTTGATTTACTCAAAAGCCAATTTGAAGCGCTAGAAGTTCCAAAAGAAGATGAGCCCAATGTTATAAATATAGATATTAAGAACTCATTTGAGCAAGTAGTCGAAAGCTGTATTAGCGCAACTAAAATGAATAGCAACAAGCAAAAAGTTTTTAGTTAATCAGTTAACTGTTACTTTTAACATTTAGGGGCTTTATTTGTTATGAGTTAGCGTCTGCTCGTGGTGTTTCTAAAATCGCTTTTTTTTCATCTTCAGATAATATTATCCAATCAAAAATTTCTTCGTTGGTACGCCCACACCCGGTGCAGTAACCGCTGCGCCTTTCGCATATTCCTAGGCAATCAGTTTTAAATTTAGATGGTTTTTTGTTTTGATTTAATTGGCGCATTATTAAAGTCCTAACGGTGGAGCAATTTCAAAGCGAGTAGAAAACCCATTACCTTCTTGATTGGTAGCAAGTGTAATGACAGGGGTTTTAGTATCAAGTACAAAGGTGCTGTAAATTGAACTTGCTGTTTCTTTTTGGCTTTCCAACCAACCTGTTTTGGTTAAGCATTGGCGCAATTGCTTAGCCAGTTTTTGATGAGACTTTATTGTTTGCGTTTGTGTTTTAACAGGTGTTTGGCATTGGTAGCTTGCTTGCTCTGACTTATTTAAAGTAACTGTACACTTTGCTTCAATTATATGAGTATTAGTACGCCATTGATTAGTAAACTGGTTATTTACTTTATCTGTTTTGATTGTATTAAAACCAGTCTCATAACCATTTATTAGGTTATTTATGGTGCTGCATTCATCGGGTGTTACTGTGGTTTTTACAGACTGATTCGTTGTAGTAGTGGTTGTTGTAGTTGTAGTCTGATCAGTTTTGCTGGTACAGCCTGCTAAAATAAACGCGACAATAGAAGGAATAATATAGTTTTTCATAGTTCACAGTAACCGATTAATTTAGCCACGCACTATATCACACGTGATTTACTGTAAAAATAAAAAGGCCCATATAAATATGAGCCTCTTTGTTAGTTACAACTAATGCTATTTATGGCGACCTTGCAAGCATTTAACTACATCTTCAAGGGCTAAGCCTTGGCGTTGTATCAATACTGTAAGGTGATAAATTAAATCAGCAGATTCGTTTGTTAGCTCATCGTTATCGTGTTTCATAGCGGCAAGGGCAACTTCTACGCCTTCTTCACCTACTTTTTGACAACTACGGCTTAAGTCTTTTGCAAATAATGACGCTGTGTAGCTTTTTTCAGGGTCATCATTTTTACGCGCAACAATCACATCTTCTAACTGTGCTAAAAAGCTTAAACTTGGTTTTGCTTCATCACCAAAACAGCTTTGTGTGCCTAAGTGACACGTTGGGCCCTCAGGGCTTGCCAGTACTAAAATTGAATCGTAGTCACAATCTGTATGCACAGATACTACGTTTAAGTAGTTTTCTGATGACTCGCCTTTAGTCCATAAACGCGATTTTGAACGCGAGTAAAACGTTACCTTATTGGTATCAAGCGTAACAGCGAGTGCTTCGCTGTTCATAAAGCCTTGCATTAAAATAACACCAGAGCGAGCATCTTGAATAATCGCAGGGATCATGTCACTTTTAGCGAAATCGACCTGAGCTTGGTTTTGTTGTGTTACTTGCATAATCTTGCTGCCACTTGGTTATCTGTTAAAAATTGTTTTAGTTCGCCAATGTTAATCACATTTTTATGAAAAACGCTGGCAGCTAATGCACCATCTACTTTGCTTTGTTTAAATACATCAACAAAATCTTGCATACTACCCGCACCGCCAGAGGCGATTAAAGGAATGTCACACAGATCGCGAATTTTACTTAGTTGCTCGTTGTCGTAACCGTTACGAACGCCATCTTGGTTCATACAGTTTAATACAATTTCGCCTGCGCCTAGGTCTTGTACGCGTTTAACCCATTCTTGTGTTTTATAGCGCGTACGGCTTGATGCATTAGGATCGCCGGTTAATTGGTAAACTAAATACTCGCCGGTAATTTCATCAAAAAAGCTGTCAATGCCGACTACAACACATTGCTTACCAAACTCATCGTGTAATTCTTTAATAAGTTCAGGACGCGCAATAGCAGGGCTGTTAATGCTTATTTTGTCTGCGCCGCGCTCAAGTACCCGCGCTGCATCAGCCACTGATTTAATACCGCCCGCTACACAAAATGGAATATCGATATTACGTGCAATGCTCTCTACCCAGTTTACATCAAGTAGGCGTTTTTCAACGCTTGCACTGATTTCGTAAAAAACCAGTTCATCGGCGCCAGCTTCGCTGTAGGCTTTAGCCATTGTTAAAATATCGCCAACTATTTCATGGCCTTTAAACTTTACGCCTTTAACTACTTGGCCGTCTTTAACGTCTAAACACGGGATTATGCGTTTTGATAACATGCCAACGCCTCCTCAACACTAAATGCGCCATCAAGTAGTGATTTACCTAAAATAACGCCACCTACGCCCAGCTCTTTAAGCTTTTTAATGTCATCAAGTGAGCTTACGCCACCCGAAGCTTGTACTTTTATGCTGCTGTTATGGCGAGTTAAATCTTCATATAGCTCAAACGATGGGCCCGTCATGGTGCCATCTTTACTGATGTCCGTACATAAAAAGTCAATAACGCCCAAGCTTACATAAAAATCTACAAGCTCAAGTAAACCAAACTCAGATTCACTTAACCAACCATGGGTTGCAGGAGCCCAGCCCGTGGCTGTTTTATTTACATCAAGGGCAATAACAAAGTGCTCTGCGCCAAATTGCTCAATCCAGGCTTTTACTTGCTCGCGTTTTTCTACCGCCATAGAACCAATAACAACTTGGTTAGCACCGGCTTTTAGCCAATCGCTTACATCTTGCTCTGAGCGAATACCGCCGCCCACTTGATACGGTACGTTAAGCGCTTTCGTTGCAGCTTGAATATGTTGCCACTGTTTTTTACTTGGATCGCGTGCGCCTTCTAAATCTACAAGGTGCAATTTACCTGCGCCGCTGTCGGCGTATTCTTTTAAACGTGCGCCAAGCTCAAAAGGGTAAAACTGAGCGGTGTCGTACTTACCTTGGTATAAACGAACAATTTGATTTTGTAATACGTCTAATGCTGGAATAATCACAAATAATCTCTTTATTGTTGGTTAATGGGCCGTTTATAACTGCCAATCAACAAAATTTTGTAATAAACGTGTGCCTACTTTTGCACTGCGCTCTGGGTGAAATTGCATGCCAGCGTAGTTGTCTTTTGCAACAATGGCTGAAAAGGTTTGGCCGTATTCGCCGCTTACAAGTGTTGCATCGTTTACGGTGTGCGCAAAGCTATGTACAAAGTACACTTGCTCGTCTTGTGTTAACCCTTTAGTAAGTGCATGCTCTTTATTTACGCTTAAGTTATTCCAACCCATATGCGGCGATGTTAAATTGCCAACATCAAGGGCTTTTACTTGCCCTGGTATTTTACCTAAGCATTGTACGTTACCTTCTTCGGTGCTTTCGCACAGTAACTGCATACCTAAGCAAATTCCCATAAGTGGGCGCTGGTATTCGTTTATAGCTTGTTGCCAGCCGTTATCTACAAGGCGTTTCATGGCAACAGATGCATGTCCCACGCCTGGTAATATTGCACGCTCAAAACCCGCTAATTGCTCTGGTGAGGTAATGACTGTTGGCGTTTGACCTAAACGTTCAAAGGCAAAACGAACTGAATTTATATTGGCACACCCGGTATTAATTATGGCAATCATAAACATCCCTTAGAGCTGGCTGTTTGTTGGGTCGTGTCTTGTGCTACTGCCATACGAAGGGCACGTGAAAACGCTTTAAATAAGCCTTCTACTTGGTGATGACAGTTACCGTCGCTTACCGATAAAATAAGGCTAATAGCGGCATTATCGCTTAAGCTTTTGAAAAAGTGCTCAACCATTTGTACGTCTAAATCGCCGGCTTTTTCACGGCTAAAGTTAGCGTTTAATACAAATGAAGCGCGGCCCGATAAATCGATTTGTGCCTCTGCTTTACACTCATCCATTGGCAATGCAAAACCATAGCGCGCTATTTGCGATTTAGTACCCAGCGCTTGTTTAAGCGCAAGACCTAGGGCAATACCAATGTCTTCAACAAGGTGGTGCTCATCTATGTGTAAATCACCTTTCGCTTTAATATTTAAACCAATGTTGGCGTGGGTGCGAATTTGGTCAAGCATATGATCAAAAAAGCCAAGGCCTGTTTCAATGCTACCGTTTTTAGTTTGATCTAGGTTTATGGCTACATCAATTTGGGTTTCTTTGGTGTTACGCGTAACACGGCCTTCACGGTTGGCAGTTGTAAGCTTTGTAACAATGGCAGGCCAGCTGCCATCATACAAAATGCCTTCACAACATAAGTTTTGAGCAAGGCCAATATCGGTTTGGCGATCGCCAATCACGTATGAGCGAGCTAAATCAACCTTGCCTGAGCGCATAAGCTCAGTTAATAAGCCTGTTTTAGGTTTACGGCAATCACAGTTTTGCTCGTCAAAGTGTGGACAAATTAATACCTCGTCAAAGCTAATGCCTTGGCTTTGCAGTATGTCCATCATTTTATCTTGTGCTATATCAAAGTCAGCAGTCGGGAAGCTGTCTGTGCCTAAGCCATCTTGGTTAGATACCATTACTAAGCGGTACCCTGCGGCTTGTAATTGTAATAAAGCCAGGATAACACCAGGTAAAAACGCTAATTTTTCTAGGCTGTCTACCTGTTTGTCGGTGATTGGCTCTTCAATTATGGTGCCGTCACGGTCAATAAATAAATAGGGGTTACTCATGATACTTCTTGTCCTGATAAAAGAGGTGAGGTTGCTGGCTTATCAAGGCCATCTAACCAAATTTTTACTTGCTCAAGTTCTTGCTCATTACCAATGGAGATACGTAGCCAATCGTCTTCACCGTATAGGGTAAACGCGCGCATCACTAAACCTTGTTCAAGTGCTACTTTAAAGTAGTTTTTGTCGGCTAATTTTAAGGTAACAAAGTTACCTTCACCAGTGAGAATTTTTAATGCAGCTGGGGATGCGTTTAACCACTGTACAAGTTTAGCTTTTAAACTATTTAAAATAGTCACTTGGCGGCGCATTGATGTAATTGCATCAGGCGCTATGGCTTGTGCTGCAATACTTGCTACCACACCCGATACCGGATACGGCGCAATCACTTTACGAATAGGTGCAAGTACACTTTCTTGTGCAAGTGTAAAACCGGTTCTTAACCCTGCAAGTGCAAACGCTTTAGATAAAGTGCGCAGGACCACTACATTATTATATTCGTTAATCAGCGCTGTAGCACTTTGCTCAGGGCAAAACTCAATGTAGGCTTCATCAACAATAACTAAAGCTTTATCGGCAAGCGCTGTTGCCAGTGCTTTTACTTTTTCAAGGGGGGTTATGCTACCGGTTGGGTTATTTGGATTACAAATAAACACCAGTTTTGAGCTGCCCACGGCCTCAACTATTTCATCAACACTGCCATTAAGTAATAGCGCTTGGGTTAGTCCATTGATTGCAACGTTGTGCGTATCAGCGGTTACTTTGTACATACCGTAGGTTGGCAAAAATAACGCAATGCTGTCTTTAGCTGGTTCGCAGTAGGTACGTACTAAAAGCTCAATGCCTTCATCGGCGCCGCGCGTCATTAATACGTTTTCGCTTTCAAGCTCTGTATAAGCAGCGTAGCGGTCAATAACCAGTTGCGGTTGTGGATCTGGGTAGCGATTTAAATCTTCAATACTCAGTTCAAGGTTTTTAGCATAAGGGCTTTCGTTGGCGTTTAACCACGTTGACCCTGTTAGTTTTTCACTTTTAGCAGAGCTATAGGCAGCAAGAGCTGCAATATTTTGTGGTAATAAGCTTGCCGCTTGTGCGCTCTCATTGCTCATTTTTAATTGCCTCTAAACGAATTGAAACCGCATTTGCGTGTGCATCAAGGCCTTCTGCATCTGCTAGTGGCAAAATAGCTTTTGACAGCTGTGTTAGGCCACTTTTACTTATAGTTTGTACTGTGTAAGTGCGGAAAAAATCAAGTAAGTTTAAGCTTGAATAGGTTGCACTGTAACCGTAGGTAGGTAACACGTGGTTAGTACCCGATGCGTAATCGCCCGCTGATTCTGGCGTGTAGTCGCCAACAAATACTGAGCCTGCATTTTTTACTTTATCTAAGTAAGGTGTTGAATCTGCTAATTGCAAAATTAAGTGCTCAGGGCCATATTGCGCTGATACGTCAAATGCTTGCTCAACAGAGTCGACTAAAATAAGTGATGAATTAGCTAAAGCTTGCTCGGCTGTATCTTTGCGGCTTAACTTAGCAAGTTGGCGTGTAAGTGCCTGCTGCGTTTGCTCAATGATACTTTCGCTGTTACACAATAAAATAACTTGCGAGTCTGCGCCGTGCTCAGCTTGCGAGAGTAAATCTGCCGCTATAAATTCTGGGTTTGCACGCTCATCTGCAATAACTAGTACTTCAGAGGGGCCTGCTGGCATATCGATTGCCATACCTGGAATTGTTTGCGCAACAAGCTGTTTAGCCATCGTTACAAAGCTATTACCTGGGCCAAAAATTTTGTTCACTTTAGGCACTGATTCAGTTCCGTAGGCCATTGCGGCAATTGCACCTGCGCCACCACTTTCAATTAAAGTTGTAATGCCACATAACTTAGCTGCATATAATATCGCAGGGTTAATGCTTTCATCACCTTGCACAGGGGTTGCAAGTACGACGGTTTTAGCACCACTTAATTGTGCAAGTACACCTTGCATAATAACCGATGATGGCAGTGGAGCACTGCCACCAGGTACATAAATACCCACAGCTTCGATGGCCTGATATTTCAGTTCACATTCAACGCCAGGTTGGGTTGATAACTTAATATCTTTAGGCAATTGCGCTTCGTGAAAACGTTTAACGTTTGCATAAGCGGTGTCAATTGCGTATTTAAGCTCTGCGCTTAGTGCTTGCTCTGATGCGTTTATATCATCAAGCGGTACACGTAAACGAGGGTTAGCTCTATTATCAAACTTTTTAGCCATATCAAGTAAGGCTTTATCACCTTGCTCTTTAACATCGCTCATAATTGTTTGGCATATAGCTTCAACCTTGGCGCTGGCAGAAACCGCAGGGCGCATTAGCGCCGCTGCTTGTACTTGTGAAGATTCCTCATTCCAACGAAGCATGGTACTTACTCCATCATTTTTTCAATTGGCATTACTAAAATAGAGTTAGCGCCTAGGGCTTTAAGCTGCTCCATTGTTTCCCAAAATAATGTTTCGCTGCTTACCATGTGAAGCGCTACGTACTCTTCGTTACCAGCAAGTGCAAGTAGAGTAGGTTGGCCAGAGCCTGGTAAAATTTCGCAAATTTCATCAAGTTTAGTTTTTGGCGCGTGTAGCATAATGTATTTGCTTTCTTTAGCCTGTTTAACACCACGAAGGCGCGGCATAAGCTTATTGATTAGTGCTAGTTTGTCTTCATCTTGCAGGTCTTTATTTTGAATTAAACACGCGTTTGATTCTAAAATTGTATCACCTTGAATCAAGCCGTTCGCTTCAAGCGTTGCACCGGTAGAAACTAAATCACAAATTGCATCTGAAAGACCGGCACGGGGTGCTACTTCTACTGAGCCTGTAAGCATTACAGTGCTTGCATTAATGCCTTCGCGTTTTAACCACTGCGTTAAAATTTCTGGGTAGGTTGTTGCAATACGTTTGCCTTCAAACCAGCTTTTATCACGTGGGCCAAGCTCTTGTGGCCATGCAAGTGCAAGGCGGCAGTAACCAAAGTCTAGTTTTGCTAGTTTGCTAACTTCGCTTGGTACACCTTGGCGTTCACGTTCGGCTTGTACTTCTACTAGTACGTTTTCGCCAACAATACCTAAATCACAAACACCGTCCATTACTAAGCCCGGAATATCGTCATCGCGCACACGAAGTACGTCAATTGGCATATTGGTTGAGTGTGCAATTAAGCGTTGCTCACGTAGGTTTAATTTAACACCTAGTTGCTTTAGTAAATCTTGACAATCTTTAGACAGGCGACCGCCTTTTTGGATGGCGATACGTAGACGATTTGTGTTACTCATTATTCATTTTCCTTTAATTTAAAAACTAAAAACCCCGAGGGGGAACCTCAGGGCAAAATGAATCAATGTGTTTTGAATCGCCAGAGGTTCCTTTTAGGAATAACCTCTCAGCGAAAGACCTGACAGGTTATTCCGGTGAATGGTGGTGATGATGTACTGTTGTCAGGTTTAAGCGCATTTTTGTATCCTATTTTGCTTACCGCTATTTAGTGAGCGTTAAGCTTTAATCTGTTTCAATAAATTTCGCATTCATAAAAACATAAACCGCCTAGCTAAGGCAAGTTTTTTTTACCAAATTAAAGCATATCTTATAACTGCCGATAATATTGAGAGCTAAACAGTATTTTTAGTTGTTTTAATGTTTAAATTGTAGGCAAGTTGGGCTTTGTTGGTCAATTTATCTAATTTTTAATAAACAGGTTTAGGAGGGGAGTATGGATATAATGATCCCTTTTTTAGGGAAAATTTCACGGTTAGAGCTTGAGCCTAAAAGTACATTTCATATTGCAGGTGTGCAAAATATGCCACAAGCGCAAAAAATTAAGCTTGAAAATGAAAAAAAGCAGACGCTCAACAAAAAAAGATTAGCGCAGGCGCAGGGCAAAAAAAGTGCAAGTGCAGCTAATGAAAAAGCGATTACTGTAGATGACGAAGGGAATAAACATTTAGATACATGGGCATGATCTAAACCCTTAATAGTAAAAGCCACGTACAACTTTTTACTATTAAGGGTGTGTTTGCTAGCGTTTTTTAGCTTTAATAATGTAAAAGCTAAATATAACAGCTACGGTAAGTTGGGCTATAAAGCCTTGCCACGTAGATTTTAAACCCAGTAGTGTAATATCAAAGCTTATCGGCATTACACTAATCGCGACTAAATCAGCCTCTTGTAATGCAATGACAGCTTTACCCATTAATACAAAGGCAAGTGCAAATAATAAATAAGTTGTATAGGCAAAAAACTTAGCAATAGGTAACTTAATCGAATATTTAACTAACACCCATGCTATAAGCGCTAATAAACCCACACCCAGTGCAAAGCCCATCGCAACCGATGAATACTGTGCTTGCGAGCTTTGCGTTAATAACGACTGATAAAATAATACCGTTTCGAACACTTCACGATATACCGCTATAAACGAGAGGCCCGCGAGCCCCCATAGTGTGCCAGACTCTAATCGCGTATTAATATTTTGCTGAATATATGCCTGCCACTGCTGAGCACTGGTTTTACTGTGCATCCATACCCCAACATATAGCAAAATAATAGCTGCAAATAGGGCGCCTATCCCTTCCATTACTTCGCGGCTGGCACCACTTATTTGTATTAATGTTTGCGCTGCTGCCCATGTTAAGCCACCTGCTATGAGGGCCATTACCCAGCCAATATGAACGTATTTAAGCGCATCTTGGCGTTTGGTTTTTATAAGTACGGTCATGAGCGCAATAACAACTAATAGTGCCTCTAGGCCTTCGCGTAGCAAAATAACTAAACTGGCTGATAGCAAGGCGCCATCACTGAGTGTGGTGTCATTAAGTAGGTTGTTTGCTTTTGTTAATTGTGCAAGTACAGCATTAACTTGTGCGCTGACAAGCTCGGTGTTTTTTTCATTTTTGAATGTGTTACGTAAGTTCATCAATTGTACTTCAATGCTTTTACGCAAGCTTTCATCGTATGCATTTAAGTTATTTTCTATCAGCTCAAAGCCATCTAAATAGGCACTGATAGCCAGTTCGCTGGCTTTTTCATATTCATCATTAGCATGTGCGTTTTGTGCAGCAATAAGTTGCGAGCGTGCAACGCTAAGTGGCTCAGCTTTGTTTTTAAATAAGTGTTCTGGATTACCGCGCAGCCACTTAATAAATTGAACTTGGGCAGGGGATTTATTTTGTGAGAGCTGCGCAGGATTAAGATTAATGATGTCTGAAGTGCTGATTGTCTGGTTAATGTGTTGCGGCTTAGTTATATCTTGAAAAGCTAAACTGCCTACATAAAAGGCGAGTGACCAACGTTGTTGCTCATTAAATTGGCTAAAAGCAACCATTGGCGTATCGTCTATGCCGTTGGATACAGCATCATATAATCCCATAATTGTGCGATTTGTGGCTCGCTCTTTATCCATAAAGTTGGTGGGCTGTGGTGTTAAACCTTTAGCAAGTGGACCATCACCTTGTCCATTTATGCCATGACACATAGAGCAGTTTTCTGAAAAAAGTGCCTTTGTTTGTTTTAGGGGTAATAAAGATGAAGGCAAAGAAAGCTGTGGCATAAATTCAAGCAAAGACTCCCTAAGCTTTGAGCTGGCAGCACGAACACTTTGTACGCTTTGTTTATTTATAATGGCGTTATGTAAGGCGCCAGCTTGTATTTTTATATGACTGTATTGATTATTAGCACTGCTTAACTGTGTGGCTAGCGTGCTTATTAAATTTGCAAACTCAGACATTTCTTGAAATTCGTCTTTACTGACTACCTCGCCTTTTTGCACCGCGCCAACGTAATCAACCCCTACGTACTCTGCAAGTTGTGATATTTGTTTAATCTTAGCTTGCACAGCAGGCGTTGAGGCAAAAGCAGAAAAACATAAAAAAGTGAGTAAGAACAAAGGAAAGAGAAAAACGTGGCGACGTGTAATGCCATAAAATAACGAAAAAACACTTGTATACTTACTGGACATAATTAGCCCTATAAAAAACATTTAAAATTAAAACTATTTTTATTACGCTTAAAATAAATAAAACCGTGCTAAAAATAATCCCCCATAAATAACTAACCCGCAGTGAATAGACTGCGGGTTTAATAAAGAAAACTTAGTGACTTTGCTCGGCAGATTTAATACTACTTTGAATGAGAGGAGAGATAGTTAAACCTTGCACAATAATAGAAAATATAACCACAACATAGGTCACAATAACGATTAAATCATGCAGATCACTGCCTGATATAAATACTTGATCACGAGGAATAGCTGCAGCCATAGCTAATGCTAAACCGCCACGTAAACCACCCCAAGTTAAAATTTTAACGCTGTGTTTGTCGTAGTTTTTAAAGCGCTTAAATATTACAAATGGTGCACCAACACTAATAAAACGTGCTAATAAAATAGCAGGGATCATAACAAGGCCTAAGCCAATTTCACCCATTGTTACTGGCATAGTGACAATCAGCATACCAATAATCAAAAACAACAAAGCGTTTAAAAAGCTGTCGGTGGCGTGCCAAAAGTCTTTAATATAGCGCGTGTTTTCAGGCCCTGTGCGCTCGGTTGCTTTTGCGCGAGTAATATTACCTAAAATAATACCACTGGTTACCATGGCAAGCGCACCTGATATTTCCCATACATTGGCAGCGGCAAAACCCGCAGTTGGAATGGTTAAGGTTATTAATAGGCGTATATTTACATCTTTACAGTTAATAATTAAAAAGTGACCCACAAGGGCCATTGCTAAGCCAAACACGATCCCGCCTATGGCATCAACAAAAAACAGCTCTGCAATGTCGGCTGGGTTGGCATCGGTGCCAAAAAATGCAACAGAAAACAGCGTAGTAAAAATTACCAAACCAATACCATCGTTAAATAAAGACTCGCCTTCTACCTGTACCGAAATACCTTCAGGGGCGCGTAATTGTTTAATAATTGCCAGTACAGCAATTGGATCGGTTGGGCTTATTAAGGCGCCAAAAAGTAAACAATAAATAAAAGGGACGGGCCAGCCAAGAGCGGCAAAAATATAAAAACTTAAATAGCCAATTAAAAAAGTAGAGACTACGGTAGAGAACAAAACTAAAGCGGTTATTTCCCATCGTTGTTTACGCAGTGCCAACAGGTTAATTTCTAAAGCACCTGCAAATAACAAAAATCCAAGCATGCCTTTTAAAAGCAATTCATTAAAATTAATACTGGCTACAATTTGCGTCATTTCTAATGCAGTTGTATCGCCTAATAACTTAACTGAAATAATTAATAACAACGATATAACAACCGAGCCCGTTGTTATAGCAATCGTTGTTTGCATTTTAAGAACATACTGGTTTGCATAAGCAATAAAAATTGCGATAGCAGAGAGAAAACAAATGAGATACCAAGCATTCATTGGCTAACCTTAGATTTATTTTAGAGAAAAAAAAAGAGCGAATTAAACGAGCCGTATATTACTCTTGTGACTAGGCTGTGTCACAGTATTTATGGGGCTTTTAGCACTTTTTTTATGTCTTTAGGAGACATATAGTTAATGCAAATTTACTGGTGTTATTGCTTGTAATGAAGAGATTAACATAAGGTTGCCTAGGCAACTTAGTGGCTGATTACTGCCGTTAATTGAATAAAGTAAACGCGGCTATTTTGCGGGTCTAATAGTGTAATTTAGTGTAAATATATGTATACAATTTGTATCTGTTTAAGGTTTTACTGATTTTGTGTGTTTTTTAACCTACTGTAATTTCTGTGGTTCTTACGTTTCCTAATACTTTACTTGTAAATTAAATGTTTAATTTTCATAACTCAAATTTGTAACATAAGCTTGATCCTTAATCGGGTACAAGTAGTTCCGGTTAATACAAATCCACTACAAACTAAATATTTTGACGGAGCGTAAACGTGAATTTATCAAAAATCACATTAGCAACTTTTGCTGCTTTAACCTTGGTTCAAGCAACAGATGCAGTAGCTGCGAACAAGAAATACCTAAATCAACAAACGGCTTTAAATAACATGATGCAATCAAATTCGGCATCCATTTTATCTACTAGCCCTAAAGACTTGATTGGGTTAAGTGTAAGGAACGAGTTAGTTGTATTAAAAGAGTTTATAAGTAATAACGGTGAAGTAACTCGCCGATATCAGCAAACATATCAAGGTTTACCAGTAATTGGTGACACTTTAAGCCTTACATTTAAAAATGGCATGCTTAAAAAAGCCCATGGTGCTGCGGTGTACGATATTGAAGGCGATATAAACGATGTAAGTGCTAAATTATCTGTAAAACAAGCCATGCTTCAAAGCCAAAATTTAGGCATAGCTGCAAAAACTATAGGCTTAAAAAAACACAATGAGAAATCAAGATTAGCGATTTGGGTTGATCAACAAAGTAAGGCGCATTTGGTGTACGAAGTATCGTATGTAACCTACGGCAAATCGCCATCACGCCCTTATCAAATAATCGATGCTAATACCGGTGAGGTTTTGCTCAGCTACGATAACTTACAACATGCTGATGCTACGGGACCAGGGGGGAATCTCAAAACAGGTAAATACATTTACGGTACTGACTTTAGCAACCTAGATGTGTCTCAATCTGGTAACACCTGTGTTATGGATAATGCCAATGTAAGAACTATAAATCTCAATGGCGGCACAAGTGGCTCTGCTGCCCATTCATTTACTTGCCCAGAGAATACAGTAAAAGAGATAAATGGGGCTTATTCGCCGCTTAACGATGCTCATTATTTTGGTAACGTTATTTTTAATATGTATAACGACTGGGTGGGATCGCCACCGCTAGGTTTTCAGTTAAAAATGCGCGTACATTATTCAAGTAATTATGAAAATGCATTTTGGGATGGCAGCGCAATGACCTTTGGCGACGGGCAAAGCACTTTTTACCCACTCGTAAGCCTTGATGTATCGGCGCATGAGGTAAGCCATGGCTTTACCGAACAGAATTCTGGCTTAATTTACAGCGGTAAGTCGGGTGGCTTAAATGAAGCTTTTTCTGATATGGCTGGTGAAGCGGCTGAGTATTACATGAAAGGCACTAACGATTGGTTAGTCGGGCAAGATATTTTTAAAGGCAATGGCGCGCTTCGCTATATGAATAACCCAGCACAGGATGGACGCTCTATAGATAATCAAAGTAGTTATACCTCTGGCATGGATGTGCACTATAGCTCGGGTGTATTTAACAAAGCATTTTATAACCTTGCTACTACATCCGGCTGGGATACTAAAAAAGCATTTGTAGTTATGGCACGTGCGAATCAGCTTTATTGGAGTGCGAGTACAAATTGGGATTTAGCTGGTAACGGCGTTATGGACGCTGCGTGTGACTTAAATTACAACCCAAGCGATGTACAAGCTGCTTTGGCGGCAGTGGGAGTTAGTTCAAACCTAAGTGCAGGGAGCGATTGCTCGAGCACACCTGTGCCTACGGATGAGGTGTTAACAAATAAAGTAGCACGTATGGGGATCAGCGGCTCTGCAAAAGCGCAGATGTTTTTTACACTCGATGTACCAGCGGGGGCAACAGATCTTGAGTTTAATACCGCTGGTGGCTCGGGCGATGCAGATTTATATGTAATGTTTGGAAGTAAACCCACACTGAATACGTATGACTGTAAAAGTACCACCTCTTCAAGCACCGAAAATTGCAGTATTTCGAACGTCCAAGCAGGCACCTACTATGTAATGGTAGAAGCATGGAATGCTATAGCTGATGTATCGCTTACTGGGAGTTTTAACAATTCAACAGGAGGTGTCACACCGATTAACAGAACCGAGTCTAATATTAGTGTTTCAACTAATAGCTGGGCTCGATTTACTCAAGACTTAGGAGCGGGCTATAGTAATTTAACCGTTACTATTTCTGGTGGAAGTGGCGATGCCGATCTTTATATAAATTATGGTTCGGCGTCGAGTACGTCAACTTATTTGTGTAGACCGTATAAAAATGGCAACAGTGAAACGTGTTCGTTTGATAACCCACAGTCAGGTACATGGTACCTAGATTTAAGAGGGTACAGTAATGCAAGCGGAGTAACACTGAGTGTGTCTGCTAATTAAACATTGATACCAGGGGCCTAGTGCCCCTTTTTAATTTTATGGATACCAGTATTGCCAATTATAAGGAATACCAATGAAACCTTTTAAACTACTAAGTGCGCTGAGCTTATTTACTACAATGGGCGTTGTAGCACAAAGTGAAACAAACAAAGTGTGGGTAAGCATAGATTCAACTGCAGCGGAACATTATGAGTATACCCAGCATGGGTTAGTGCAAAGATTGCCCTTTGCACAGCGCTCAACAAGTGCGCTTGAAAATATAGATTTGGTGAATATACCAGCTGATCAGGTAAATAATCTAAGCGAATTTATGCACCACAATTATAATCGGTGCGGTGGGTTTGTGGCACATGATTCATGGCAAGAGGCGAGCAGTTACGCAACACAATTAGCCACGGCGCATACTATACAAAATACATTAGCATTTAGTTATTCTATTGATAACGAACAAACAGTACAAAATTTAATGTCATCAATTAGCACCGTTAACCTCGATAGTACTGTTAACTCTTTAACCAGTTTTAATAATCGTTATTACACCTCACAAACAGGGATAGATGCTGCAAATTGGTTAAAAACACATTGGCAACAAATAGCGCAAAGTCGAAGTGATATTAGCATTGCAACATACCCGCATAATTGGGCGCAATCGTCGGTTATAGTGACAATTGAAGGCAATGAAAAAGCAGATGAAATTGTTATTATTGGTGGCCACCTTGATTCGATAAATCAGTCAAACCCCAGCAATGGACGTTCACCCGGTGCTGATGATAACGCCTCAGGCATTGCTGTGCTATCAGAGGCGCTGCGCGCTATTGTACAAACTAATTACAAACCACAGCGTACGATTCAAATTATGGCGTTTGCAGCGGAAGAAGTTGGCCTTAGAGGTTCAAGTGATATTGCAAGCAGCTACCAATCGCAGGGTAAAAATGTAGTGGGCATGGTGCAGTTTGATATGACAGGCAATAATGGCAGCCTTGAAGATATAGTCATGATGACTGATTATACTAACAATGCACAAAATCAGTTTTTAGCAGCGCTTTTAGATACCTACTTACCGCAATTAAATTATGGATTTGACCAGTGTGGTTATGGGTGTTCTGATCATGCGTCATGGTATCAGCAAGGGTTTGCAGCCTCTATGCCTTTTGAATCAAAAATGGGCGATATAAACCCGCTTATTCACACCCAAAGCGATAACCAGTTTGATGCTCAACATGCCAGTAAATTCGCCAAGCTGGCAGTAAGTTATGTTGCCGAAATGGCTAAAAATGCCGGCGATACCGCGCCCCCTACTAATAACCAATTAACCAATGGGCAAACACTCAGTGGGATCACAGGGGTTGCAAAAGAGCAGTTTATTTACACTTTAGCTGTGCCACAAAGTGCGAGCAATTTAAAATTTATTACGACTGGGGGCACAGGGGATGCAGACTTATACGTACGCTACAATCAAGCACCTACGCTGAACGATTATGATTGTAAAAGCACTACCTCAAGTAGTAATGAACGTTGCGATATTAATCCCTCTAGTGAAGGAGTTTACTATGTGATGGTACACGCATGGAATGCGATAGAAAATGTATCCATAACCGGAAGTTACAATGAAGGGGGGAGTATTGAGCCTATCAATCGGAGCATTACAAACATTAGTGTTTCTGCTGGGAGCTGGCAGCGCTTTAGCCAAAGTTTAAATACGCAGTACGCATCATTAGATATAACAATGTCCGGTGGCAGTGGCGATGCTGATTTATATGTAAACTTTGGCACTCCCTCTAGTGATTCTGAGTACTTGTGCAGACCATATAAAAATGGCAATAGCGAAACCTGTTCGTTTTCTGCGCCACAAACAGGTAATTGGTATATCGATTTAAAGGGGTATAGCAATGCCAGCAATGTCACGTTATCTATAAATGCACAATAACGTGTAAAGGGGTGTAAGCCCCTTTACAAAATTCTAATTTCAATTGGCTTGCCCTTATAGCCAGGCTTACGTAAAATCTCGCTATTATTTTTTGTAAAGTGACTGGTATTATCAAACAGCTGTTTAGTGCAACCGGGCCGTTAGCGTTATCTTTAGATGGATACACGCCTCGCCAACCTCAAATTGATATGGCCGTTGCCGTTAACGATGCATTAAAAAATAGCACGCAGTTAGTGGTTGAAGCGGGGACTGGTACAGGTAAAACGTTTGCCTATTTAGCGCCTGCCCTTAAATCTAAGGGTAAAACAATTATCTCAACAGGCTCTAAGGCCTTGCAAGAGCAGTTATACCACCGCGATTTACCTCAGCTAGTAAAAGCACTTAATGCATCTAAAAAAACCGCATTGTTAAAAGGGCGCGCTAATTATCTGTGTACTTATAGGCTAAACCAACATGTAGCCCATGTACCAACAGACGATCCTGATGTAATGCATCAACTTGCTATGGTTGCAAAATTTGCCAGTGAAACACACTCGGGTGATTTAGCCGATTGTATTGGTATTGAAGAAGACGCCAAGGTACTGCCCTATGTTAATTCGACAGCCGATAATTGTTTAGGCAAAGAGTGTCCAGACTTTCAATCATGTTATATACGCAAAGCGCGTTTAAATGCAGCCGAAGCGGATGTAGTGGTTATAAACCATCATTTATTTTTTGCTGATATGGCAGTAAAAGACTCCGGTTTTGCCGAACTTATGCCTACTGCCGACGCTTATATTTTTGACGAAGCACACCAGCTTAGCGAAATTGCCAGTGACTACTTTGGTGAAAGTATTAGCACTAAAAAGCTGGTGGATTTAATTAACGATTTACGCGCTATTTACCGTGCAGAAATTCCCGATATGCTGCAGCTTGGGAAAAGCCTTAATAAGCTTGAAACCAGTGTGGCTGATTTACGTTTACAGTTTGGTGTAGATGGAAGCCGAGGAGATTGGCGCGAAAAGCTCAGTGATAAATTAATTTGCGCAGCGCTGCATCGGGTAATTAGCGATTTAGACTTTGTTTATCAGGTATTAAAACTGTGTCTAGAGCGAAGTGATAAAATAGAGCACCCGTTTGAGCGCACTTTAGCGTTTAAAGGTCAGTTAGAGCGTGTTTTTGATACTGCACAAACGGGCTTTAGCTATTGGTACGAAACCACGCGGCGCTATTTAACGGTTAATATTACGCCCCTTAATGTCTCTGCTAAATTTGCTCAAATGATGAAAGACACCGGCGCAGGGTTTGTATTTACCTCAGCCACGTTATCGGTTGATAATAAGCTCGATCACTTTAATGCAAGCTTAGGTATTACTCCTGCGCAAAGTATGATGGTTGATAGCCCCTTTGATTATCCTAATCAGGCGCTTTTATGCTTACCACGATATTTGCCAGAATCGCATGCAGAGAATATGCCTCATGCAATTATAAAATTAACCCTAGAGCTGATTAAATCGGCTAAAGGGCGTTGCTTTGTGCTGTTTACAAGTTACCGAATGATGCATTTGGTGGCAGAGGGGTTAACCACACAAATGGACTACCCAGTTTATATGCAAGGGCAAATGTCTAAGCGTATAATACTGGAAAAATTTACGCGCCATGGTAATGCGGTATTGTTAGGTACTGGCTCGTTCTGGGAAGGGGTTGATGTACGTGGTAGCACGCTAAGCTGTGTTATTATTGACAAGTTACCTTTTGCAGCACCGGATGACCCATTACTGCAAGCCAAAATGCAAGATTGCCAAATGCAAGGCAAAGACCCGTTTGCTCATATACAGTTACCGCAAGCTGTTATTGCGCTCAAGCAGGGCGTGGGGCGTTTAATACGAGATAACAAAGATAAAGGCGTGCTGGTTATTTGCGACAACCGATTAGTAACGCGCCAATATGGCCAAGTATTTTTAAAAAGCTTACCGCCGATGCGCCGCACGCGAAGCTTAGAAGATGCAAACACATTTTTAAAACACATTAACTAGAGTACTAAAATGATTAAAAGTAATATTCTTGCCCTAGACGCCTCAACCGAAGCGTTATCTATAGTTTTACACTTTGAGGGGCAAACATTTCATCATTTTGAAGAATGCCCACAGCAACATAGTCAAAAAATACTCCCTTTAGTTGATGAGCTTCTTAATAAAGCACAGTGTAAATTAAAAGACTTAGACGTTATTGGCTTTGGCCAAGGGCCAGGTAGCTTTACCGGTGTACGCATTAGTGTTGCTATTGCACAAGGGTTAGCTTATTCAGCCAATTTACCATTAGTGGGTGTATCAACCTTGGCAATTATGGCCCAGCAAGTGTACGAGCAAACGCAGGCGCCAGTAGTGTATTCAGCTATAGATGCGCGTATGGGAGAAATTTATTTTGCCCAATACCAGGTAAATAACGCACGCATGGAGTTGGTAAATGAAGAGTGTGTTATAAAACCTGATTTATTAAGCAAAGAGCACATAAACAGTGAAGAGTTACACGCGATTGCCGTTGGCACGGGATTTAAAAGTTACCCTGATGTACTTAAAAACGTTAGCAATATAACCATAAATACAGCCATTACATTGCCAGATGCTCGCTATATGCTTAGCCATGTAGACACGGCCTTTTTAAAGGGCGAGGTTGTTAAAGCAAGTGATGCGCAACCTAAATATGTGCGCGATACAGTAACATGGAAAAAACTACCGGGTCGCGAATAAGCACAAGAGTTGCAAATTGGGTGTTTTTAAATCATAATTTTTAATATGTTTATTGTTGGAAGTTATCTATGACTTTGCCAATTGGCGCTGGTTTTTTTACTGGGGATATTCCTGCAAAGGTTACCTCTACAAAAATTATACCCTCTAAACCACAAGGTTTAGCGGATGATAGCGCCAGTCAAAAAACAAACACAGATTATGTAAAAAGTAGTAAAGTGGGTGTAGAGCTTGCTAATCAATACTTTAGTCAAAACACTAGTAACGCAAAGTACAGCCAAACTATTTATGACCAACCAAGCCCAACGGTGAGTAAAGCAATTTCAACATATACTGAATTTGCAAATTTAGAGCGTCGCGCCGAAGTACAAGATTTAATAGGCGTCGATATATACGCTTAGCCCCAGTAACAGTAAAAAATAAAAAGCCCGAACACTGGTTCGGGCTTTTTGCGTAAGCTTATGGCTACTGTTTAATAAAGCCAATTAGTTTATCGGCAATATCTGTATTATTTTGAGCACCGTTAAAGTGTTCACTGCCTTTACCGTAGGCAAATACTTGTACATCTACAGCGGTGTGTCCGCCTGTTGTCCAACCAGTAAAGCTGGCGTCACTAATAATACTTTTAATGGCTAAATTAAGCGCTGTTTCGCCCATTTTTTTCGCTTGTTCAAGTTTTACTTTATTAGCCGGTGTATATTCAATACCTGTGTTGGCGCGCCAAATAGGCTCTAGATCATCAGCAGCGAGTAATTGCTTTGTTAGCTCAACGGCTGTTGCTTTAACACCTTTAATAACTTCTGTATCCCACTTATATTGTCCGTGCGCACCGAGGGTTAACCCACCAGTTGAATGATCTGCAGTAACCACTAATAAAGTATCAGGGTTTTTATCAATATAGGCTTTTGCTTTTTTAATCGACTGTGCAAAGTCATCCATTTCGGCCATGGCACAGGCTACATCGTTAGCATGTCCACACCAATCAATTTGGCTGCCTTCAATCATGACAAAAAAGCCGTCTTCATTTTGGCCGTCGAGTAAATCAAATGCTTTAGCTGTTAGTTGCGTTAAGTGGTTTGAATTAGCATCAAGCGCAAATGGCAGGCCCATTGGGGCGTATAAGCCAAGTGACGGTACTTGTGTGATCTGACCAAGGCTTTTTATATCATCGCTATATTGATAACCAGCTGCTTTAAATTCATCAACGAGGTTACGGTCTTCTCTAATAAAATACTGCGTACCGCCGCCTAGCATTAAATCAACAGGGAGTTTACCGGCAATTTTGTTATCTATGTATTCATTAGCAATGGCATCGTAATTTCGACGTGATTCGTTATGTGTAGCAAAACTAGCTGGGGTGGCATGGTTAATTTGCGAGGTAGCTACTAATGCCGTTGTCATACCACGTTCTTTTGCTATTTCTAGCATGGTTTTAACGGGCTTTTTGTCTGTATCGACTGCAATAGCACCATTATAACTTTTGTGGCCGCTACTCAGTGCGGTTGCACCTGCAGCACTGTCGGTAACATAAGTGTGATCGTCAGGGTAAGTACGCGCCATGCCTGCTAAAATAGTATCAAATACGGTTGTTTCAATCTGCTTAGTGGTTGGATCATCTTTAAAATAACGATAAGCGGTTGTATAGGCAGGACCCATCCCGTCACCAATCATATAAATTACATTTTTAGGTGCATCGCTTGCATAAACACTGGTAGATGCACATAAAAGCGCTAATAAGCTAAGTTGGTTTTTCATTTTTATCCCTATGAATGTGCTGTTTAAATAGCACCACAATTGTATATGGTTACGGCGTGTTGAATTTGCAGCATAAATACCAAACATGCGCTGCCCAAAAATTCTTTCTAAGGCGATTAAATTTTTTGCTAGGTTTTTACTCAGCCCACAAGGTTCCAAACCTCGTAACAGGATTTAACCGCCCGTAGATTGAACAAGTTTCAATCCACAAAGTTCAATTCGCCCTCGTATAATAATGAAATGAAGTAAGAATAAAAAGCAAAGTATATAAACAGGTTTGGCTAATTGTCACTAAAACAATACAGCCATTTTTTTAGCTTATGTTAATTATAGTGTAATGAATATAGTGGTATACATTACCTACCTGAAGAGTATTTGAGCTCTGTTTGTAATTATTTATTGAATTAATGAAACTTAAAATATTTTAAGTTGTTGAAATTAAATACATAATTAAAATTCAAAAGTTAACCTTACAAATAAAGTGGTCTTTATAAATATAAAAAATATAAAAACTTTTGGTATTAGAGGTCTGACAACTAGTATGTTATAAATAATGTCGCACGTTAAAAAGAGGTGTCTGTTGCAGCCATTTGAAATAAAAACAAGAAATATAACATTGCGTGGCTTACAAAAAGGCACTGGCGATGAGCTGGTTATAGCCTTGCATGGGTGGCTAGATAACAGTAATAGTTTTACACCTATGCTAGATAAAGTTAACCCGCAGCATACTTGGTATTGTGTTGAGTTTGCTGGGCATGGGCTATCTGATTGGCGCGCACAGGACGCTCATTATTATTTTGTTGATTATATTGACGATGTGTACCAACTTATAAAGAGCTTAGGGGCAAAAAAGGTACATTTAGTCGGCCATTCAATGGGCGCAATGGTGGCTGGTTTATTTGCTAGTTGTTTTAGTGAGTATGTGCATTCAGTTACCTTTATTGAAGGGATTGGCTGTGTTACAACCCCCAGTGATGAAGTATGTGAGCAATTAAAAGGGGCGATACTGAACAGAGAGCGCGCCTACAATAAAAAAAAGCGCGTTTATAAATCGCAATCAGCGATTATCGATGCGCGTGCAAATACAACAGATTTAAATAACGAACTGATCACCTTATTGATGAGTCGTAATATTAAGCAAAGTGAACTAGGGTATGAGTTAACAACAGACCCTAAGCTTAAAAATCACTCAGGTTTTAGGTTTGATGAAGCGCAATGTATTGGTGCAATAAAACAATTAATTGCACCAAGCCAATTAATTTTAGGTAACCAAGGTTATTCGTTTGTAAAACAAAATTTGGCCAAGTATATTAGCTATTACAACAACTTGAAGGTAATTAATGTAGATGGCGGGCATCATTGCCATATGCAAAGCAGTGGGTTATGTTTTGAGCATATTCAAGCCTTTATGCTGCAAAATGGTGCATGTTAATTGTAAATTAGCGCCAAATGTGGGATTATTCCTGCATTAGAGTATTTGCTCAATTGTTAAAGTGCCTTACTTAGATTAAGGTTAATAAAAATATAATTATAAACAGGGGCTAAGAGTGGAAAAAATCTGGCTTAAGCGCTACCCAGAAGGTATGCCTGAAACAATCGATCCTGAGCATTACAACTCGTTACTCGAAGTGTTCGAAAAAAGTTTTACCGATTACAAAGATTTACCTGCATTTACGAATATGGGTAAAACATTATCGTATGATGAAATAGATACAGCGACACAACGTGTTGCCTCGTATATTCAAAATGATTTAGGTCTTAAAAAAGGCGACAAAGTTGCCGTAATGATGCCTAACTTGTTACAAACGCCTATCGCTATTTTAGGTATTTTACGTGCAGGGTGTGTGGTGGTTAACGTAAACCCACTTTACACAGTACGAGAGCTTGAGCATCAATTAAAAGACTCTGACGCGTCAGCTATTTTTATATTGGCTAACTTTGCAGACACGCTTGAAAAAGCACTTGCAAAAACGGATGTAAAACACATTGTTGTTACCCAAGTGGGCGACATGGTGGGTGGTATTAAAAAGCATATCGTTAATTTTGTGGTTAAATACATAAAAAAAATGGTACCCAGCTACAGCCTACCAAATACAATTAAGTTTTCAGATGTGTTAGCAGGTGACCCTGCAAAGTATACGCGTCCAGAAATGAGCTTATCTGATCTGGCCTTTTTACAATACACAGGTGGTACAACCGGCGTATCTAAAGGGGCGATGTTAAGTCATGGCAACATGGTTGGTAACCTTGAGCAAGTATCGGGCTGTCTAGATAAAGTATTAGACCGTGGTACTGAAGTTGTTGTTACTGCATTACCGCTTTATCATATATTTGCGTTAACGGCTAACTGCTTAACGTTTATGAAATACGGTGGCTTGAATGTATTAATTACAAACCCACGTGACATGCCAGCATTTGTTAAAGAGCTTAATCAGCATAAATTTACTGCTATTACCGGTGTAAATACCCTGTTTAACGGGCTACTTAATACACCAGGGTTTGCAGAGCTTGATTTTAGTCATTTAAAAATGTCATTAGGTGGCGGCATGGCGGTACAACGTCCTGTAGCCGAAAAATGGCAAAAAGTGACTAATTCTAAATTAATGGAAGGTTACGGTTTAACTGAGTGTGCACCGCTTGTAACTGTAAGCCCGTACGATTTAGAAGCTTATAATGGATCTATTGGTTTACCTGCTCCTAATACCGAAATTAAGCTAATGCTTGAAAACGGAGAAGAAGCGGCAAAAGGTGAACCCGGTGAGCTATGGGTTAAAGGCCCACAAGTTATGCTAGGTTACTATAACCGCCCAGATGCAACTGCAGAATGTTTGCAAGATGGTTGGTTTGCTACCGGCGATATTGCCACATACGACGACGAAGGTTTCTTCTATATTGTTGACCGCAAAAAAGACATGATCATTGTATCGGGCTTTAATGTGTTCCCAAATGAGATAGAAGAAGTGGTTGCCATGCACGACGGCGTACTAGAAGTCGCGGCTATTGGTATTCCGCACGATGTAAGTGGCGAACAAGTTAAAGTTTTTGTTGTTAAAAAAGACCCTTCTTTAACTGAAAAAGATATAATAAATCACTGTCGTGATAATTTAACTAATTATAAAGTGCCTAAACTCGTTGAGTTTAAGGATGAGTTACCTAAAACAAATGTAGGTAAAATTCTCAGAAGAGCCCTAAAAGACTAGTAAACTATAAAAAAGCCGGCATTAGCCGGCTTTTTTATTGTAGGAGATTAAGTGCAATACCAATTGATCGAAACACAAAATCAACTCAACACCTTTGTTGAGCAAATAAAAAACAAGCCTATTTTAGCCATAGACACAGAGTTTATGCGCCGCCGTACTTTGTACCCTGAAGTTGCACTTATTCAAGTATATGATGGTGAGCATCTCGCCCTTATAGATCCACTTGCCGAACTCTCGTTATTTGAATTTTGGCAAATATTACAAGATCCATCAGTACTGAAAGTGTTGCATTCACCCTCAGAAGATATTGAAGTATTTCAAAAACATGCAGGCTTTGTACCTGCTCCATTGTTTGATACACAATTTGCTCTTCAGCTTTTAGGCGAAGGCAACTGTATGGGCTTTGCGCTAATGGTAAAAGAGCTATTAGGCATAGAAATAGACAAAAGTGAATCGCGAACTAATTGGCTACAGCGCCCATTAACTAAAAAGCAGCTCGATTATGCAGCCGCTGATACGTTTCATTTACTGCCTTGTTTTGAACTAATAATTGAGCGTATAAATAAAGCTGAGTTATTTGATATTGTAATAAATGAGAGCGAGTTAATTGCAAATAAACGCGCCTTTCAAACCCCAGATGAGCTGCTTTACAAAGATATAAAAAACGCATGGCAACTAAAACCGCACGAGCTCGCGGTATTAAAAGAATTAGCTGTATGGCGTCGTAATAAAGCTATTCGTAAAAATTTAGCGCTTAACTTTGTGCTTAAAGAGCACAACATGACGGAAATTGCTAAACGTGGGCCTTCGAGCTTAAATACGCTAAGACAAATTCCGGGTGTGGAGTCGATGGAAGTAAACCGCTCTGGAGTCGAAATACTAAAGTGTATTGAAAAGGCCAAAGCACTTGCGGTTGATGAGCATCCGCCAGTGCTTAAACGTTTAATTGATTTTCCGGCTTATAAAAAAGTAGCTAAAGATATTAAGCAAAAAATTACGAAAGTGGCAAAAGAGCAGGGTATACCAGAGGATGTAATGGCCTCTAAAAAGCAAATTAATCAGCTTATTAGCTGGAATTGGAAACTCACCGATGAGCAAAAGGTAAATCATATTAAACCTGATTTACTTAATTCTTGGCGCTACAGTTTTGTTAAAGACGCACTTAAAGAGTGGGATAATTAAACCCACTTTTTAAGCTAACAGGCTATGTTATACCAATTCGCAATAATATTTAATCATTTTTAGGGGCTAAACGTGTCGCTATCTGCGTTAAAAAATTCTCATTTAGAACAACTAAATAGCGATTTTTTTGCCTTGCTATCAACACGTTTTTTCATCCTCAAAATAGATCACTTAATTATGCGAATTGGTATTAAAAATCGGGCGCTACGCTGAACGTTAAACGCTTATGTGTAATGGGGTGATCTAGCGCCAAATACTCGGCATGTAAGTGTAACCTGTTGGCTTTTTTACCGTAATGTGTGTCACCAATAATAGGCACATTAAGCCCTAAGTGATGAGCGCAGTGTACCCTTAATTGGTGAGTGCGGCCCGTTTTAGGGTAGAGCTGTAGGCGTGTAATATTGTTTTTACGTTCAAGCACCTGCCATGTAGTAAGTGCGGGTTTGCCGTTTTTATAACAAACAAGCTGGCGTGGCTTATCGTCAAAATCAAGTCGCAATGGCAGCTCTATCTTGCCACTGTCCTTGGGCACAATACCATCAACCAGCGCAATGTAACGTTTATCAATAGTGCGGGCAATAAATTGCTTTTGTAGTGCTTTGTGGGCTCGTTTATTGAGCGCCACCACTAATAAACCTGATGTAGACATATCTAGTCTGTGCACAATTAACGGGCCTGTAGCGTGCGGAAATTGCGTTTGAATACGTAAATACACAGAATCTTCAATATTGACACCTGGTACAGATAAAAACTCGCTGGGCTTGTTTACAATAACAATATCATCGTCTTGATAGACAATCGGCAGCGTTTTACCTTCAGCAGGGTTAACGAGTAGCGGGTTATCTTCTATGGTGAGGCCTTTTAACATGTGCGATAAAATAGGTTGGCACTTACTGTAGCAAGAAGGGTAGTAGTTTTTATGTTGGCGTATTGCCGATTTAGGTGCGGCCCCCCACCAAAATTCAGCCATAGCCACTGGCTTTAAGTTATTAAGATAAGCGTATTGTAATAGCTTGGGCGCAGCGCAATCTCCCGCACCTGATGGCGGAGTATGCTCTGGCAATGCTGCAAATATGGCATTGAGATCTTTAACTTCATGCTCTGCATTTAAAAACTGGTACTGCGCAAACACTCGCTTTTGTAGGTTTTTAGATAAAACTTTACGGCGCTTTTTTAACTGTTTTATTTCGTCGTGTAGGGCATTAAGCGCCTTCTGTTGCTGAGTTATTTTATCATGCCAGTGATCTTTTATACTTTGATAGTATTTTTTATCTTCTATGCTTTGTTTGGCCAGTTCATTCAAGCTTGCTTGTTGCTCAGGCGTTATTGCTTGGCTGTGCTCAATTACAAGTGCACTGCGCGCCTTTTTACGTGTTTTTCTATTGGCTTGCATTACGCTTTGTTGAGCGTGTAACTGTTGCACAAACGCGGCTTTATCGGCATTTAATGACGCTGTTAATTTATTCAATGTACTTGCATTTTCTAGGGCATGTATTTGCGCATTTATCTCGTTAATTATTTTACTTTCTTTTAAATAACCCACATCTTCAAGTGCCATTGTAGATACATTAGGCACGCATTTTATATCTGTATTTAAATTTTCGAGCTGGCCTGAATACGCCGCTAAAAAGCCAAGTTGTTGTTGCTGGTTTTTTACAACCAGTACACCAAACATTTTGCCATCATTCGTTGCTGTATTGCTGCTGTCATTTTCGTTATACGGTAAATGCGTTTCAAGTTGCTGCTGCAATTGTGTTGCGGCTAAAACAGATAACGGATGAGGCTGGTAGTAAAACGGAAACGTAAATTTATCTGGAAGCGGTATAGAATCTACAGAGCAATCAAATAAAGTAAAACAAGAAGCGTGATTTAACATAGCAAAGTAATAGCAGGCATAAAGCAAAGTAATGGGCCCATAATAACATATTCACTTAAGGGGTACTTGCTTAATCCTCTGCGGTTATTAAACCGCGCTTAGCTAAAAAGCGCACTAATAATAGTGTTAGGTTTTCTCTGCGTGCATTATTTGGCCATACAGCATAGTAACCAAGCGGCTTGAGTTGCCAGTTAGGTAAAATGTGAATGAACTCTTCTCGTGCTAATTGTTTTTTTACTAGGTTTTCGGGCAATATGCCTAGACCCAAGTTTTCAGATACAAAGTGACTTATTGCAAGCGCACTATTTACATTTACGCGCGACTTTTCACAAATACACACCCCTTCGCCATTTGGAGAGGTAAAATCTACAGTGCTGCCGCGCATACTAAAATGAACCCAATCCCATTGTTTTAAATCGTTTGGATGCGTAGGGGGTTGATGTTTACTCGCGTACTTACTTGAGGCAACTAAAAAGCGTTTACTCTCTCCAATTTTACGCGCCATGAGTGAGCTGTCTTCAAGCCAGCCAACTCGAATACTTAAATCGAGTCCTTCATCCATTATATTTATTACTTGGTCTGTGTAATTAAGAGACAAGTTCACTTTTGGGTAGGTTTGCACAAATTCTGCTATCGCGGCTGAAATTTCGGAGCTTGCTAAAAAGGCGGGCAGCGATATTTTTAAAGACCCTATAGGCTCATCACCCACAGAGTTAATTTCGTTCAAACCTGCCTCTGCGTGTTTTGTTATGTTTTCTACGTGGGCGTAAAATTTTTCACCTTCAGGGGTAAGCGACAATTTACGGGTTGTTCTATGTAATAAAGTGACGCCTAAAAACTGTTCTAAGTCAGAAACACTATGGCTAACACGTGAAGGTGCTATGCCAAGCTCCTTAGCTGCAATACGAAATGAACCGCCAGCAACCACTTTGGCAAAAATAGCCATGTGTCGTAAATAGTTAATCATTGTTCTGAAAGTCGGAATTGTATTGTGCCGTTATTGTATCTATTCGCTTGTGAATCGAAAAGTTATATTAGCTGCGAATTCAACATTAGCCTTACAGCCCAATAATTTGGTTGTTAAAAAAAACAGGAATAACAATGAACACATTACAAAAAACTATAGTTGCCGCAATTGCTTTAGCGTGTACCACACCTACTTTAGCTAGTGCAGAGGGGTTTTATTGAACTGCACATGTAGGCTATAGTTCGCAAGCAAATGACTCTCAAGCTATTGGTAACAATATTGCCGTAGATAGTGATTTTCCATCTGAATTTGATGCCGGTGAGGGCAGTGTAGGCAGTATTGGTTTAGGTTATCAGTTCAATCCTCAGTTTAGAGTAGAGGCGCGTATTAGCTATCATGATACCGATTATAGCGATACAAAAGTAGGTGTGGGTGCACGTGAAGGTGAGCAGTATGTATTAAAGGGGGATTTAAAAACCACCACTTATACAATTGAAGGCTTTTACGGTTTTGATAACAGCACCGCGTTTACGCCTTATATTAAAGCGGGTTTGGGGCTTGCCGATAACAGCTATTCTGCAAAATTAGGTGGTGCAGGCATTAGCGCTTTTGACGCATTCGATGGAAATGTTGATGGCTATTACGATGCGTATGCTGATAACGATTCAACTGAATTTACATGGAATATTGGTGCAGGGGTTAACTATCAAATAACTAAAACTATGTCGTTATACACTGAGTATCAATACATTGAATTTGGTGATGTGCAAACCGGACAAGATGCATTTACCGATGGCTTTAAAATTGACAGTGCAGCAAGCCATGAGTTTTTACTTGGTTTACGTGTAAACTTTTAAATTTAAAACACAACACAATGCACCACATACGTGTAGTGAGTGTGCAAAGCAAAAAGCGGCATTTAAAATGCCGCTTTTAGTTGTGCTACTTTTTTTCTTCGTCAGGTAATGTCACGTTGAGCTCAAGTACCGCTAAATCATCTTCGTTTTGATCAAACTGTACCTGCACTGCATCAGTGTTTACATTTACGTACTTACGGATCACATCTAAAATATCTTGTTTTAATTGTGGTAAGTAATCCGGTGTTCCGCGTTGCGAACGCTCGTGCGCGACAATGATCTGCAATCGCTCTTTTGCTAATGACGCGCTATTTTTCTTTTCTGAGCGGAAGTAGTCAAGTAAAGACACATTAACCTCCAAAAATCCGTTTAAATAAGCCTTTTTTCTCAACATCTAAGAAGCGAAAATCGACTGTTTCACCGAGTAAGCGATTGATTGCATCAGCGTATGCTTGCCCTGCATCTGAATCACCATCAAGTATTACTGGCTGGCCTGAATTAGACGCACTTAATACCGCTTGCGACTCAGGAATAACACCAAGTAAAGGAATCGATAGAATATCTTTAACATCTTCTACCGATAACATTTCACCTTTTTCAACTCGATCAGGGTTGTAGCGTGTTAATAATAGGTGCTCTTTAATATTTTCTAGGCCTTCTTCAGCACGTTTTGATTTGCTGTGTAAAATACCTAAAATTCTGTCTGAATCTCGCACCGAAGATACTTCAGGGTTTGTTGTTACAATTGCTTCATCAGCAAAGTACATCGCCATCATTGCACCGGCTTCAATACCTGCAGGTGAATCACACACAATGTAGTCAAAGTCTTCTTTTAGTTCGTTTAAAACGCGCTCTACGCCTTCACGGGTAAGGGCGTCTTTATCACGTGTTTGTGATGCGGGTAGTAAAAATAATTTTTCAACGCGTTTATCTTTAATAAGCGCTTGATTTAGGTTGGCTTCGCCGTTTATTACGTTTACAAAATCGTATACTACGCGGCGCTCACACCCCATAATTAAATCTAGATTACGTAAGCCAATATCAAAATCGATAATAACTGTTTTATAGCCTTTTAAAGCTAAACCGGTGCCTATTGCAGCACTTGATGTTGTTTTACCAACACCGCCTTTACCAGAGGTAACGACAATTACTTTTGCCATGAGATTTATCCTTTAACCAAAGCTGAAATTTCTAATGATTCGTTTTTTTGTTGTATTTGTACTGCATTGCCCCAGTGCTCACCTTGTAATGAGTCGCTGATCCAGTAATTGCCATCAATTGAAACCAATTCGGCTTCGAGCTTTTGGCAATAAATGCAGGCGTCTTTAATCCCTTTTGCACCTGCAATAGCACGCCCGCGTAAGGTGCCATAAATATGCACATTACCATCGGCTATTACTTCTGCACCATGGCTAACTGCACCAAGTACAATTAAGTCTCTGTCTTTTGCATAAACTTGCTGCCCTGAGCGTACCGTGCCATTAATTACTTGCGCAGGTAAGTACACGTTTTTTTCAACAATAGAGGTATTTGGCGCCTCTTGTTTAACGGGTGCACTTTTAGCATCTTGCGAGTAATTTAGTACAGAAAGGCCAGCGGCTTTAGCTTGCGTGTGTTGCTCATCTGAGCCATTACAAACACCTACAGCATTAAAGCTCATACGCTCAATGAGAGATTTTAAATGTACAAAATCAAGTGAGCTGTTTTTAATTTCTTCTAAATTAACAACAATAGGCGCTCCTTCAAAAAAACGAGGAGCTTGGGCTATTTTTACATACAACTGTTCTGCTAGAAGGGCGATATCAGTGCTATAAAGATGCAATACTGACAACGTGAAAAGGTTCCCTTTTAGCTCAAAAATTTGTTCCGACATACACGCTCAATTGATTTGTCTGATTAGAAATTAATTTTAGATAAACGTAGGCTGAATAAGGCCTTTAATGAAATTTCTAATCTAATTTTTCTAACTTATTATTACTCTCATGTTATAGTGTGCGGCAATGTTAAGCAAGATTAAATAGGGCCATTATGCTCACTGCGGTATATAAAAGTAAGAAAAAAGCGGATACCTTCTTATTTGTTGAAAAAAGAGATGATTTTAGTAAAGTGCCTGAACCTTTACTGGCTATGTTTGGTCAACCTATTTATGTAATGATTATCAATTTAGCAAAGCGTGATCATTTAGGCGGTGCCGACCTTGAAACAGTAAAAGCAGCGTTAGCTGACCCAGACAAGGGTTACTATTTGCAAATTCCACCGCCGGAAGAAAATTTACTTAGCCAATTACGAAAAGAAAACGGAGTTGATAGTGATTAAAAAGTTAGCCGTAATTTTATGCTCAGTGTGTTTAAGTGGCTCTGTAGTTGCTAAAACGCAGGCCGAATTTCAAACTTATTTAAGTGACTTAAAACAAGAGGCCATTGCAAAAGGGTACGATAGCAAGTTAATTGACGATGCATTTGCGACTGCCTCATACAAAGAAAAAGTAGTATCGGCTGATAAAAACCAGCCAGAGGTTAAAGAAACCCTCGAAACCTACTTACCAAAACGTGTACCGCAATGGAAAATTGATCGTGCACGTAAACTCTACGCAGAAAATAAAGATGTACTTGAACAAGTTGCAAAAGAGTTTGGCGTACAAGCACGCTTTATAGTGGCACTATGGGGCCTTGAAAGTAACTTTGGCACAATACAAGGTGGCCATAATGTTATTTCATCGCTAGTGACGCTTGCCTTTGATGGTCGTCGTGAAGCACTTTATAAGCGCCAGCTTTGGGCAGCATTAGATATTTTAAAGTCAGGCCATATTACGCTTGATAAATTTAAAGGCTCTTGGGCTGGAGCAATGGGGCAAACTCAGTTTATGCCTACCTCTTTTAACGCCTACGCTGTTGATTACAATAACGACGGCCGTAAAGATATTTGGACCACAAAAGAGGATGCATTTGCATCGATTGCCAATTATTTAAAACAAGAAGGTTGGAATGACTCACTAACTTGGGGTCGCCAGGTAAAATTACCTGAAAATTTTGACAGTAAATACGTGCTAAAACGTGGCACTAAAACACGTAAGCAATGGTTAGAATATTGGAACGACTCAGAGCGCTCGCTTGCAGACTGGCAGGCTCTGGGTGTTCGCAAAGCTGACGGCTCTGACTTACCTAATGTTGATGTACGCGCTGCACTGGTAATGCCTGATGACATTAATAGGCGTATGTACTTAGCGTACGATAACTACAAAGTGTTTATGCACTGGAACCGCTCATATTACTTTGCCACCAGCGTGGGCTATCTATCAGATAGAATTGGTTATCCAAAAATATAATTTATACGCTGTTGTGTAATAAAAAAGCCGCTATGCGGCTTTTTTTATTTGTTTAATCATGTTCTTTTTTAAATATTTTATCTTTTAAATCGATAACCTTGCCAATTCCTGAACCAAGCTTCATTAGCTTATTAAGCTGCTCTGGGCTTAAGCGTTGTAACTCTGAAGACCATTTAGTAACCGTTTCGAGTAGGTTGTGGATTTCGCCCATTTGCTTTTGTGCATAGCGCTCTTCTTCGTTGTTTGCTTCGTCTAAAAGGTTATCACGCAGCAAACTTAGGGTAGGGTCTATTTCACGCTTTTTACGCTCTTCAAATACGCGATTAGCCATATCCCAAATTTCACCCGCTGGGGCGTAATATTCTTTACGATCACCAGGGATATGATGCACTTTAATTAATTGCCATGACTGGAGCTCTTTAATTCCCATGCTTACATTGCCACGCGAGATACTTAGCGCATCGGCAATCTCATTTGCGGTCATGGGCTCTTTGGTGATGATCAGCAAACCGCACATTTGGCCAATCGTACGATTGAAACCCCAACGGCTGCCCATTTCACCACAGTGCATAACAAAGGCTAAGTTTTTTTCAGATAGACTCATAGCTTTTTAAGTTTCAGTAAATTCAGAAAGTAATGCTAGCATGCTGATTTTGGATAGCAAGATTTTAGCTACTTTATAAATCGATTATAAAGACTAAAGTATGATTTAGATTAATATTTGCACATCTATATTGGGATATGTTGTACACACAACAATACATAAATAAATCCTTTTTTTATTTTTTTCAATTACGATGGAATGACTATGAAAGCTGCAATAAATACTCAGTATAAAGGTAAATTACAAATAACAGACCTTCCTAAACCAGAGGTGGGTATTAATGATGTGTTAGTTAAAATAGCGGCTTGTGGTGTTTGCCACACCGATTTACACGCATGTCATGGCGACTGGCCTGAAAAACCCAAAATGCCGTTAGTACCCGGGCACGAAGGTGTGGGTATTATTGAAGAAGTCGGCAGTAACATAAAGCATTTATCAGTTGGTGATAGAGTAGGTGTACCATGGCTTTATAGTGCCTGCGGACATTGTGAATTTTGTTTAGAAGGTAAAGAAACCCTCTGTTTATCTCAACATAATACAGGCTACTCAATTGACGGTGGTTATGCAGAGTATTGTTTAGCTCATGGCGATTACGTTATAAAAATTCCTGATGGTTTAGGTTTTGCTGAGGCTGCACCATTATTTTGTGCAGGTGTTACTACGTATAAAGCATTAAAAGTTTCAGGCGCAAAACCGGGCAATTGGGTCGCTATTGTGGGTGTAGGTGGGCTTGGTCATTTAGCCGTGCAATACGCAAAAGCTATGGGCTTTAATGTTATAGCTGTTGATACGGGAGAGTCTAAATTGGCTCTAGCAAAAGAGTTGGGAGCCGATATAACACTTGATTTTAAACATGTTATACCGAGTGAAGCAATATTTGAGCAAGTAGGTGGTGCACACGCGGTTGTGTGTACCGCTGTATCTAAACCAGGTTTTGAACAAGCTTATAAAAGTGTACGCCGTGGTGGTAAGTGTGTATTAGTCGGTTTACCTCCAGAGGATATGCCGCTACCTATTTTTGATACCGTACTTAATGGCGTCTCGGTAGTCGGTTCCATTGTTGGTACACGTAAGGATTTACAAGAATGTTTAGAGTTTGCAGCTCAAGGTAAAGTAAAAGCCATTATTGAAGAAAAACGGTTAGAGGATATTAACGAAATTTTTGATGATATGCTTAAAGGTGAAATTAACGGCCGAATTGTTGTTACTATTTAATTAAATAGCTACAGCAAAAAAGCACGGTTTGGAAAAAACAAAACCGTGCTTTTTAAACATCTAAACTATTAAAGTGTGTAGCTAAAACTTAGTTTTGCATTACGCTCTTCGCCTGGCATACCACCTAAAAACATGGCTTTAGAGTAGTACTTTTTATTAAACAAATTGTTTAAATTAAGCTGCATGTGCCACTTATCAGTGGTGTACGAAACTGCTGCGTCGTACACCGTATAGCTTGGTACATAGCCATCAGGAATACTAAACGAGCTAGAGTTTGTGCTTCTGTTATCTACAAAAGTAATACCGCCACTTATGTTAACAGCCTCAGGTAGGTTAAACATATCGGCGTAGTAGGTAACCCACGTACTTGCCGTTACATACGGTACGCCTTTTTGGCGTGTATCGTAACTGCTGCTATTTGGGTTAGATTTATCGCGGGCATCTTGGTATACGCCGTTTACATTTACTTTCCATTGCTCGTTTAAGTGCGCATTTAAATCGAGTTCAACGCCTTTGGTTTGCTCTTCACCATCGTAGTAGCTCTCTACTACATCAGGTCCAGACACACCGGCTTCATACAGTGGGTTTGTGTATTCAAGGTTTGTACGCGCGCTTTCAAATACCACCAGTGATGCTAAAAGCTGATCATCAAATGCTTTAAATCTAAAGCCTAAATCGTTACTGATAGACTCAGAGTCTTCACGGTCAGCCTCCGTACCTGCTACTGAGCCTAATACACTGTAGGCAGTACGGCCTTTAGCGTGATTAATAAACACGGAAAAGTTTTCAGTAGGCTGATACGTTGCGCCTAAGTTATAAGTTAAGCCACTGTCTGATGTGTTTGCTTCAGGCGTTGGCTCAGCGCGGCTTGAGCTATAACGCTCATCTACACCATAGTGCTCATATGTTTGCTTAATGCGATTATAAGCAACACCAACTCGAGTTGTAAGCTGCTCAGTAATATAGCCTACGTGCTGAATACCTAAGCCCCACGCTTGTACTTTTTTATTGTAGTCACTGGTTTTTAGCGGGTCGTAGTCATCAAAACTACCTGTTGGCCAATTTGGCGAGCGCATATCATAAATATATGGCAGCGTGCCTTGATAAAGTACATTTCCTTCGCTGTCGTAAATAACTTTGTCTGCATCGTAAATAGAATACTGTTTAAAGCGAATGTCTCTGTCTTCGTAGTTTGCATTAACCAGTAATTCGTTATCCACGTCGCCTAACATAAAGTCATAGCGTAAATCTAAGAAATACTGCCATGACTTTTCATCAGCTTCTACTTGGCGGTATTCTTGGCGTCGCGCTGCAAACGGGTAAAGCACACCGTCTTCAACTAACGGGGCACGCGGGTCGTTATTTATAATGCCATCGCGTGTTGAATACACATAATTAAACGCACCAGTTTGACGAGCAAAGCTTGATGTGTAGTTACGGTACTGTAACTGCTGATTTAAAAATAAATCATCTGTAATAAAGTAATTATGGGTTAGCTTAAAGCGAAGCTCTTCACCTTCATTATCATCCGCCATAGGAGAGATAATACCGTTAGTACCAAAATCGTACGGGGTAAGGCCATCGGTTGATGAAAGCGAATCTGCCAATTGTGTTTGTTGATCCGCAGTTAATTGAACACCATTACCAGATGGGTCATTTACTAAATCTGCGCCAGTTACTTCACCTGCAGTTAAACCATTGGCGGTTTCTGCATTATAAATTCGAATAGGGTGGCCAATAGAATCGACTGCAATTGAGTCTTTAATATAGGCAGCAGAGAGCATGATATCTTGCTTGTCACTTAGTATGTATTTAAGCAGGTATAAATTTCGTCGCGGTCTTCTTTTAAATCACGAAAGCCATCGCTTGAGGCCGTTTTAGCCATTACGCGATACGCTAGGTCATCGGTAATCGCATTGGTGCTATCAAAGGCAAGTGAATAACTATCCCATTGGCCAAGTTCGGCAGATATTTTATGTTTTTCTTCAAACTCAGGCTTTTTTTCAATCAGATTTATAACACCACCAGCACTGCCTATACCATATAAACCGGTAGCAGGGCCTTTAAGTACTTCAACCGACTCAACATTAGTGAGTGAACGAGTTGGGTTAAATGTATTACCTAAGCCTGCACCGCCATACATACCATCGTAAGTGTAATTAGCATCAAGACCACGAATGACTAAATTGTCGCCTATACCGTAGTTATTACCAGCTTGAGTTAAACCACTTACATTACGTACAAGCTCTTGTAGGCTGTCTACACCTTGTGACTCTATAAGTTCACGGTCAATAATAACAACCGGTGCCGGTGTTTCCATTAACGACATGTCTGATTTAGTTGCAAGGCCTGAGCTCATTACAACTTGGTTTTGCTTTTCGTAAACGCTGATGCGCTCAATGTCTTTTTCAGCCGTTGTTGCAGCAACCGCTAATGATGCGTTTAAACACGCAAGTGTAACAAGAGAGTATTTGAATTTTTTAATATTGATAATTATTCGCATTCCACAAAGTGTGCGAATAGTAATAGTTATTATTCGTTAAGTGAATAAAAAATTCTAAAAAAGTGAAATTAATTGCGTGGTAGGTGAGTTATTGTTCTGAAAAGTAAATTTAAGGTTAAATTAATGCGGTAAATAAAAAAGCATGAAAGTGTAAGCTTTCATGCTTTTGTAAAATAATACATTAATTAATGACTATTTTTTATAAACAACGCCTGCTTTCATAACAAAAGGAATGCGCTCAAGCACAGAGATATTTTTAAGTGGATTACCTTTTACGGCAATAATGTCGGCTGCAAACCCTGATTTTAGCTGACCCAGTTTATTATCCATTTTTAATAGCTTTGCACTGTTAATGGTGGCAGCCTGTATTGCTTGTAGTTCGCTCATGCCAAATTTAACCATACGGCTAAATTGTTTGGCGTTATCGCCATGAGGGTAAATAGCAGCATCGGTACCAAATACCATATTTACACCGGCTTTTACTGCGCGGTTAAAGCTGTCGCGCTGCTTTTTAGACACTTGACGTTCTTTATTGAGGTTTTCTTCATCTACCCCATTTTGCTCACCATAGCTCAGTGTGTATTCTGTATTATAAATGTCCATTGATAACCACGTGCCATGTTTTTTAGCAAGTGCGATGGCTTCATCATCTAAAAAGCTGGCATGTTCAATACTATCTACGCCGGCTTTTATAGCTGTTTTAATACCACTTGTGCCATGTGCGTGAGCGGCTACAGGTAAATCACGCATGTGGGCTTCATCTACAATTGCTTTCATTTCTTCAAATGAATACTGCTGTACACCCACTTTTGTACCTTTAGAAAAAACGCCCCCCGTGGCGCAAAACTTAATGGCATTAGCGCCATACTTTATGTTTTCTCGTACTTTTACACGTGCAGCCCATGGACCATCGGCTACCCCTGTTGAAGTGTATTTTAGCTCTGGTGGTAAACGGTTATTATCGCAATGTCCGCCTGTGATCCCAAGCGAAGGGCCAGCTGCCCAAATACGCGGGCCTACAATATCTCCGGCGTTAATACCATCACGCACTGCAATCACGCTATAGCCCTCGGCTCCTACATTTCTGAGGGTAGTAAAACCAGCAAGCAATGTTTTTTTAGCAAAGTGCGCGGCTTTAATGGCCATGCGCGGTACCGACTGACTTAAACGCTCACTTCGAGATACCGTAGGGTCGCTGGTCAAATGTACATGCATATCCATAAGGCCCGGCATTAAAGTGAGCTCGGGTAAATCAATATGCTGATCGTTTTTGGTCATGCTCGGCTTTTTGTTTTGTGCGACGTTAGTGATCACCCCATTATCAATGGTGATCAGCGGCGATTGAATAACCTCGCCTGTGTGTACATCTACCATGGCTTTAGCAGATATATAAGTAAGGGCTTGCGCGTTAAAGCTTCCTAAACACATAAGTGCAACGGAGGCGCTGAGTAGCTTTTTATTCATTGTTTTTTCTTCTGGTGGCGTTTTAATTAATTGAAATGTAACAACCTAATATAAAAGTGTAAATATAATAGGTTAATCGCCACTTATCGTAATTTCTTTATTAACGCAGGTTAAATGCGCATAATCGACTGACGATACTAAAAAGGATTACCATGAAATCAATTAAATTAGCCTTAGTTGCCAGTGGCGTTATGTTTGCTTTAAGTGGCTGTATGAACACACAAACCAGTAATAACACTGGCAATAGTGCACAGCTAAACACGTCAAGCGCACCTGCAGCTATTGTTTCAGAGCTCTCTTATGAGCAGCAATTAGATGTACTTGTAGCACAGTACTACAACGAGTTACTCAGCTTTAAACCTATTAATGCAACTTATAGTGGTCGCAGTGAATTTAATGATAAGTTTACCCCCGCTATTACCCAAAAAAATAGGGCAAAAAAAGCCGCGTTTTACAAAAAGTATCAACAACGTTTAACACTTATTGATAAGTCGCAGTTAACAGGGCAAGCGTTACTCAGCTATGAAATATTACAAAGAGACCTAGCACTTAATTTAGAGGGAATGCAATTTCCAAGCTATATGCTGCCTATTAACCAAATGGCGGGAGCGCATAATACCTTTGCAGGTTTTGGCTCGGGGCAAAGTGCGCAGCCATTTAATACCGCAGAAGATTACAATAATTTTATAAAACGAAGCGAAGGCTTTATTTCCTGGCTCAGCAGTGTAGAGCGCGCGATGGCGAAGGGGATCAAAGCGGGCATTACCTTACCAAAACCATTAGCTAAAAAGCTTCAGCCACAATTTGCCGCGCATGTAGTTAAAAATGCTGAGGATTCGTTATTTTGGGGGCCAATTAAAAACTTACCAGCCTCATTTACCGCACAGCAAAAGCAGCAAATAACGGCGCAATATAAAGCACTTATTATGCAGCAATTAGTGCCTGCATATAAAAGTATGAGCGACTTTTTAGCCAATCAATACATTCCTCAAAGCCGAGAAACGGTAGGCTATAGCGACTTGCCTAATGGTAAAGCTTGGTATGAATATCAAATTAAAAAAAATACCACGTTGAGCCTTTCTGCAGATGAAATACATGAGATTGGTTTAAGTGAAGTTTCGCGTATTTTAAGTCAGATGAAAAAAGTAAAACACGAGGTAGGTTTTAACGGCACCTTAGATGAATTTTTTCAGCACTTACGTGATTCGGACCAATTTTATTACGATACGCCAGAGGCATTAATTGCAGCGTATGAAGATATAAAACAAAAAATAGATGCGCGCGTCCCTTTACTGTTCGATGTTGCGCCTAAAGCCCCTTATGTTGTAAAAGCGGTTGAACCTTACCGAGCCCAATCTGCAGCGGGTGCATCTTATGCAGCGCCGGCACCTGATGGCTCTCGCCCAGGTATTTTTTACATCAATACTTATAACCTAAAAGCGCAGCCAAAATTTTTATTAGAAACACTCTCTATACACGAAGCCGCGCCAGGCCATCACTTTCAAATTGCTTTACAGCAAGAAATAGATGGCCTACCAGATTTTAGAAAATTTGGTGGCTACACGGTATTTGCAGAGGGCTGGGCGTTGTACGCAGAAAGCTTAGGAAAAGAGCTGGGCTTATTTACAAACCCTTATATGTGGTACGGGCGTTTGGCCGATGAGCAACTTAGAGCAATGCGCTTAGTGCTTGATACAGGCTTTCATGCAAAAGGCTGGACTCGACAGCAAGGTATCGATTACATGCTGGCAAATTCGTCAATGGCTAAAAGCGATGTGATAGCAGAAGTTGAGCGTTATATTGCATGGCCTGGCCAAGCACTGTCGTACAAATTGGGGCAATTTAAAATTCAACAATTACGTGACTACTCTAAAAAAGAGTTAGCTGATAAGTTTGATATTAAAGCGTTTCATACGCAAATATTGATTGATGGTGCCTTGCCTATGCCTATTTTAGAGGAAAAAATTAAACGTTGGGTTGCTGCCAGTAAATAGCAAAATGCACAAAGCCCGTACAAATAAAGGCACGGGCTTTGCGCACGCTGTAGCAATACGTTAGAATGCGCGCTCTTTAGGGGCGCGAGTAAATTATGTTTGATCAAGAGTTAGCAAATACACAGTTTTGGCTTAAAAAAAGCTTAGCCGATATGAACCAAAACGAATGGGAAGCGATTTGTGATGGTTGCGGAAAATGCTGTTTAAATACCTTTATTGACAGTGAAGATGAAGACGAATTTACCGCCACCGATCAACTACGTGAAGGCGAAGAGCTTATTTTCACCAACATTGTTTGCCAATACCTTGATAACAATACCTGTGGTTGTAGCGAATACGAAAACCGCCAAACGCTTGTCCCTTCTTGCGTTAAACTGACCAAAGCCAACCTTAAAGATATCTTTTTTATGCCGCAAAGCTGTAGTTATCGCCGTCTCCACGAGGGGCGAGGTTTAGCCTCTTGGCATCCGCTATTAAATCAGGGTGACAAAACCCAAATGCATGCGCTTGGTATTTCTGTTAAAGATAAAACCGTAAAAGACTGTGACGTAAAGCTCGATGACTTTGATTTATACATTGCTGAGTGGCCAACAAAGGATTGCGATTAATGAGCGAGTTTAAGGCTGTAATAGGTTTAATTAACCCAAAAAGCCCGACAAATGTTGGCGGCGTTTTACGTGCCGCGGGTTGCTATGACGCTAAACAAGTATTTTTTACCGGTAGTCGCTACTTAAATGCTAAAAAGTTTCATACCGATACTAAAAATGTTGTTGAACGTATTGCACTTACTGGCACTGATAACTTACTCAGTGTAAAACCTGAAGGCGCAAAGGTTGTGGTTATTGAGCTGATTGAAGGCGCCACGGCGTTACCTGATTTTAAACACCCTGAAAACGCATTTTATGTATTTGGGCCAGAAGACGGCTCAGTACCAAAAGAGATTTTAAAATGGTGCGATGAAGTGGTTTACGTGCCTACAATTGGTTGTATGAACCTTGCGGCCACCTGCAATGTGGTACTTTACGACCGTTTAGCCAAACTTGGTGGGGTAGAGAGCAGCGACTCAACTATTATTAATTCTCGCGATACCAATAATAAAATGAAGTGGGTAAAAGCTTAAGCACCCACTGCTGTAATTTTAATTAAAATTTCTTTTACTTTATGTACTAAGTTCTACACTTTACGAACATATTGTAAATGAAATTTAATTATGCGTTTATTTTTAATCCTCATACTCTTTTCATCTTATTGTTTTGCTGAGGTTCCTGTGACCTACATGCAAGATGATACTCGTCACACTGTAATAGGTGAGCGCTATAAATCGGGTTACCTATTTAGCACGCCAAACAGCAATCAAACAATTCATGTGGTTACATTAGACTGGCCGCCTTACATAGGTAATAAGCTGTGTAACAAAGGCTGGGTATATCAATTTAGTACGGCGATTCTACATAGCGCTGGTTATAGTGCTTATATAGAGTTTGTTCCTTGGGCGAGAGCTGTTCGTTCTGTGGAGCTAGGTAAAGCCGATGTGTTAATGCCAGAGTATTATATTGAAGACACCGCGCCATCTGATTACATAGAAGGTAAAACACGCCGTAAGCTTTTAGGGCTTTCTAATTCGTTTGAAGGCGGTAACATAGGTTTTTTAAAACGCAAAGGCGAGCCCGACAGGTTTAATGGCAATTTAAAGTCGCTTAAAGGCTCGCGTATTGGTGTTGTAAGAGGGTATCAAAATACCCCTGAGTTTGATGCCATGATGGATAACAACGAATTTATCATCATTAATGCCGTTGATGATTTACAGCTGGTAAAGTTACTTGCGGCAAAGCGTGTAGATTTAATTATAGGCGACCCCGCTGTGTTACTTTACTCGGTAAAATATGCAGCTTTACCCGATAGCGAAAAACAGACCCTACTTAGTGCTATTGAACCAGAAAGCAAGGTAATTCAATATAACCCTTTATATTTTGCGATAAGTAAAAAAACACCAAACTGGCTCACTGTATTAGAAGATATTAATACAGCTTTATACAAATTTAAAAATAGCGGCGAAACCCAAAGGATGAAACAGGCCTTATTAAATGAATGCGATTAATTGTAACGTTCCAATTATTTTGTACTTATATTATGTCGCAAACGTGTAAAATCATTTTCAACTTGTTAATGGAGTGAAAATGACGTGAGTGAAATAAATACTAATCAATCATTTGCGGTCAAAGAGCAACAAAATAAAAATTACCTGTTACCGCTGACTGCAATGACCACACTGTTTTTTTTATGGGGTTTTATTACCGTTTTAAACGACGTACTAATCCCTCGTCTGAAAGGCGTTTTTGACCTAACTTACTTTGAAGCAATGCTCGTACAGTTTTGCTTTTTTGGCGCCTATTTTATTGTCTCTATTCCTGCTGGAATTTTGGTTAAACAATTAGGTTATAAAAAAGGCATACTAACTGGCCTAGTGGTTGCCTCAATTGGCTGTATGTTGTTCTACCCTGCGGTAGTGGTGCATGAATACTGGTTGTTTTTAGGTGCTTTATTTGTATTGGCTGCTGGTGTAACTGTTTTGCAGGTTTCTGCAAACCCGTATGTTGCTGCTTTAGGGCCAGAAAAAACCGCCTCATCTAGGCTAAATTTAGCGCAAGCACTGAATGCCTTAGGGACAACAGTAGGCCCGTATGTTGGAGGTATCCTGTTTTTTGGTACCGCAGGTACATTAGCGGCAAGCGCTGCTTCTGCTGAATCTGTAAAAGTACCTTATTTAATGTTAGCAGCGGCCTTACTCATTATTGCTATCGTATTTGCCTTTATTAAGCTTCCTGAAATAGAAGGCCATAAAGAAGAAAATAACCCGGTTAATGAAACTCGCTCACTAACACAGGCACCTCATTTAACAATGGGCGTATTTGCTATATTTTGTTATGTCGGTGGTGAAGTAGCTATAGGTAGTTTTTTAGTTAACTTTTTTGGTGAAGCACATATAGCTGGGCTTGAAGAACACGCTGCTGCTGCACTGATCAGTTACTATTGGGGCGGAGCCATGGTTGGCCGTTTTATTGGCTCTGCTGCGCTACAAAAAATAGCGCCATCTAAAGCATTGGCATTTAATGCCTGCATGGTAATTGCCTTATTACTTGTGACTATATTTACGCAAGGCAATGTAGCCCTGTACGCGGTACTGGCCATTGGTTTATTTAACTCAATTATGTTCCCGACTATATTTTCTGTAGCGATAGAGCGCTTAGGCTCATTAACCAGTAAAGGCTCTGGTTGGTTGTGTTTGGCAATAGTAGGGGGTGCCTTGGTGCCGTTATTACAAGGTTACATTGCTGATGTTGTTAATATTCAGCAAAGCTTTTTTGTACCGCTAGTATGTTATGTATTTATTGCTTGGTATGGCTTAAACGTGGTTCGTTTAGCTAAAAAGTGGTAAATACCCCCCGATGAAAGAGCGACTGAATACGTATTCAGTCGCTTTTTTATTGCCATTTTATAGGAACGTTCCAAGTGCGGGTTTGTTTTTAAAAAAATAGAGTTGTTACAACTATATACCGAATAGAGCTGGTTCTTTATTCTTATTTTAAGTACATAACCTGCTTATCTACCTCATTAACGACGACATACCTTTAAATTTTTGCTAAAAATATAATTAATAACAAAAAATAAAAAAGGGCAGTCATGCTTAACTCACTTAAATTCACCTCAAAAGTGACTATTGCAGCATCTATGGTACTGGTTATTGTACTGGGTTTATTTGCTATAAATAATTACATCGCCATGCGAAACCAAACGCAACAGCAGCTCGATTTAGTCCTTAAGCAAAATTCAGAATCTACCTCACAAAACATTGCAAGCTGGCTTAACGCTAAACTCACCATAGTAAAATCGATTGCGCAAACTCACAAAAATAGTGATCCAAAACAGTTAACCCTTGCCCAGCTTAATACTGCTAAATACGCTGGTGGCTTTAAAAATACGTATATAGGTAAACCAAGTGGTTTATTTATACTTAACGACCAAAGCATTGTGTTGCCCTCTGATTTTGATGCCACCTCGCGCCCTTGGTATAAGTTAGTCGAAAATAAAAGCTATACCGCATTTACCACCCCGTATATTGATGTAACCACCAATGAGCTGACTATATCTGCAGTCGTGCCTATTCAAAGCAATGGCCGCTTTAGTGGTGTAGCGGGTGCAGATATAGACATGCACACCGTGACTGAAATAATTAACGATATTGATTTTTTAGGGTTAGGGTATGCTTTTTTAGTAGATAAAAATGGCCAAGTGCTAAGCCATCCTAATAGCGAACTTAATTTAAAAAACACCTCTGAATTATTTGGCCAACCTACCGCGCTTAATAGTGAATTTACACAATATGATATAGCGGGTGAGCCACAGTTGATATCGTTTACTAAAATACGTGGCATAGACAATGTTGACTGGTATTTAGGTGTAGTTATTGATAAAAACCAAGCCTATGCAGAGGTGTCTCGCTTTGGTGTTAACGCGCTTATTTATATGTTAGTGGGAATTGTGGCCATTATTGTGTTTATGCAATTTTTACTGCGTTACTTAATGCAACCTATGGCGCGCCTAAATGATGCACTAGAAGATATTGCAAAAGGCGAAGGCGATTTAACCAAACGTTTAAAGGTTGAAAACAATGATGAATTTGGCCAAATTAGTCACTCGTTTAACATTTTTATTGAAAAAATTCAGCACTCTATTGAACACGTTAAATTAACGACTGAACAACTCGATAGCGTAATAGCCAGCGTGGTGTCGCAAACACATTCTTCACTAGCCATGCACCATGACCAAACAAAACGTACTGATAGTGTGGCCATGGCGGTTAATAACTTTTCGCAATCGGCTATGGCTATTGCTAATAACGCCAGTGACGCTTCTGTAATAGCTAAAAATGCAGATGAGCATTCAACACAAAACCAGCAAACCTTATTGCACAGCGTTAATAGTATTCATCAGTTATCAGCCAATATGGAACAAGCGCAACACACTATTAATAGCCTTAACGCGCATACAATTAGTATTGGGCAAGTGCTTGAGGTGATAAAAGGTGTGAGCGAGCAAACCAACTTACTTGCATTAAATGCGGCAATTGAAGCTGCAAGAGCAGGCGAGGCTGGGCGCGGTTTTGCTGTTGTGGCTGATGAGGTACGCCAATTAGCACATCGTACTCAGCAATCAACCCAAGAGATTGAAGATACCGTAGGGCAATTACAAAGAGGCTCAAACCAAGCGGTAGAGCTGATGAAAACAAGTATTCAAGACAGTGAAAAAAGCGTAGAGCACGCTGAAGGTGTGAGCGTGTTAATGGGCCAAATAATAGAGTCAATAAAACAAATTAGCAGTGCTAATCATAGTGTTGCCAATGCCACTGTTGAGCAAAACGACCTTGTTAAAGTGCTCGACGCAGACATTACAAGCATGAGTGAGTTATCGGTACAAAGCCAAGAGAATTTAAAAAACACCCTCAATGAATGTACTAAACTTAAACAACAATTTAGTGATTTAGAGCAAATGGTTCAAAAGTTTAGAGTTTAAAATATGCCAAAAAAATCAGTTACAGGACAAAGTTGGTTAAGCCTTATTAACATAGATAAGGTGTATAGCTCGGATAAACAGCGCCAAGCATTTTCACTATTCACCATGATAGCCATTGCTATTATTGTTATCTCTATGTTGGTGGTGTTTAACTACACGGTGTATTCGCCTATTCTTACCACGTCGTTAATAGCGGTAAATATTACGCTTATTAGCGGCACTTTTTATTTTATAAAAACAGCCAAGCTGGAAATGGTTGCACTTATAAGTATGTGTATAGTGTTTATTATGTGTGTGGCCCTTACGTATACAGGCGGAAAAGAAAATACCGCGCTTTATTGGCTAATGTTTTACCCTGTAGTGTGTTTTGCCTCTTTAGGTGTAAAGCATGGCTGCAGGCTTGGCTTAGGCTTATTATTGTGCTGCAGTGTTATTTTATACGGGCCTGATTTTGGCCAAGTTAACTATGGCGGTATTGAAAAGTCTCGTTTTTTAGCCTCTTTTACACTGGTGTTTATTTTTTCGTTTATAGGTGAATATTTCAGGCATAAAAGTCACCTTGCAATTGCTGATATAACCCTTGCGCAAACGCAAGATGCCTATACAGATCAGTTAACGGGTGGCGCGAACAGGCGTTTCATCACCGCTCACTTTTTAAAATTAGCTGCTAAAACGCCCGAAAACTACCTGCCGTTTTCTATTTTATTACTTGATTTAGATTATTTTAAACGACTAAACGATACCTATGGTCATGACTTTGGCGATACAGTGTTGATAGAATTTACCAAATTACTTGATTCACAATTTCCAAACTCCGCAGTTAAAGCCCGTTATGGAGGCGAAGAGTTTGTGGTGATTTTACCTAAAGAAACAGCCCCAGTGGCTACAAAATTAGCCGATGATTTTAGACAATGTGTCGCAAAACAAGCTATTTTAACCAGCGATAATAAACGGGTATTTATTACCTGTAGTATTGGGGTGGCACAGGTTGATAATGTGGATCATTACAGCCGTGCACTGAAACAAGCAGATGAATACCTGTACCTAGCTAAAGAGCAAGGGCGTAACAAAGTTGTATCAAATCACACAGGAACACTATGACTCAAACTAAACTTATATATGTACACGACCCTATGTGCAGTTGGTGCTGGGGATATAAACCGACGTGGTTAAAACTAAAAGCCGCATTAGCTTCGCAGCTGACTATAGAATACAAAGTAGGGGGGCTTGCTCCAGATAGCCAAGAACCCATGCCAGAAAATATGCGCGCTATGCTCCAAAGCACGTGGCATAAAATTAGTGCGATGTTGGGCACACAGTTTAATTTTGATTTTTGGCAGGTTTGTCAGCCAAGGCGCTCTACTTACCCAGCCTGCAGAGCGGCGATTATTGCCAGAGCGCATAATAAAGAGCCACAAATGATAGAGGCAATTCAACATGCATATTATCTACATGCCCAAAACCCATCTGATGAAAGTACTCTAATTACCTTAGCTGAAAAAATAGGGCTAGATAAACAACAGTTTAGCGAGGAACTTTGCTCAGAGGCTTTGAATCAAAAATTACACGAGGAGTTAGCATTTAGTGCAAGTTTGCCAATACAAGGCTTTCCTTCGTTAGTATTAATAACTGATAATAAAGCCATTGCAATTAAAATAAATTACACCGATCACCAGCAAACACTAAACACAATTAACGCTTTATTAGCTTAACAACTAGCCAAAATGCGTGTATTTGCTGCTTTAATACACGCTTTGCATATAAACACTCCGATATAAGACGCAAATGTTACAGCTGTAACAAAATAGACTTTTTTGCGCAACATGCCTGTCATTATTCATCTATACAATTTCATTCATTGAAAATCTTTAGCCTAAAACAAGTCAGTTTAGGCTAAAACAACAAACTAGCAAATCCGCTAATTAACGAGTAAAGGTGTATGCGATGAAAGGCGTTAAACCATTGATCTTAGCTGGTATTGTAGCAGCAAGTGCTGCAGTACATGCCAATGATTTAGAAAAGGTTATCGATAAAAGCAGTGAAATAAATAAATCAGCTGCGCAATCACAAACAAAAATAGACAAGATTGCTGATTCAATGCAAGGACGTCTTCAACAGTTTAAAACCCTTAATAAAGAAATTGATGGTTTAACTGTTTATAACGCGCAATTAACTAAACAGTTAAATAACCAAATTGAAGAAATGGAGTCACTTAACCTTTCAATGGATCAGGTCTCTATTATTGAGCGTCAGATCACACCACTAATGCTGCGCATGATTGAAGGGCTTGAGCAATTTGTAGCACTTGATGTGCCATTTTTGCAAGAAGAGCGCACTAAGCGTATTAGCTCTCTAAACGCCATGATGGACCGTGCAGATATTAACTCAAGCGAAAAATTCCGCCGCGTATTAGAAGCATACCAAGTAGAAGTTGATTACGGACGCACTATTGAAGCCTACACCTCACTGCTAACGGTAGACGGTAAAGAGCGTGAAGTAGACTTTTTACGCATTGGCCGCTTAGAGCTTATTTATTTAACACGTGATGGTAAGCAAGCTGGTAGCTGGGATGAAGAAACAAAATCGTTTGTTACTTTACCAGACTCAACAATTAGCCAAATCAACAAAGGTTTACGTATCGCACGTAAGCAACTTGCCCCAGATATGTTAACTCTGCCAGTACACGCAGCAGAATAAGAGGTTGAAGATGAAACTGTTTACTCAAATGACAAAAATGGCCCTTTTTGCTGCAAGCCTAAGCTTTGCAGGCGCAAGTGTGGCAGCTGAGCCTATGGACTTAGACTCACTATTAAAAACACTTGAAGAAGGCAAATCGGCTCAAAGCGCGCAAAACAAGCAACGCGAACAAGAATTTATGGCGCGCCAAAACGAACAAGTGCAAATGCTTAACAACACACAAGCAAAACGTAATCAAATGCTTGCTGAGTCTGAGCGCTTAGAAACACAGTTTGAAGAAAACGAAATTAAACTTGCTAACTTAACAGATACACTGTCTAAACGAATGGGTTCTCTAAAAGAGCTATTTGGTGTGCTTCAGCAAGTTGCAGGTGATTCTAGCAATAAGTTTGCTACCTCTGTGGTATCAGCTGAAATTGCGGGTCGTAGCACATTTATGGATGAGCTAGCACAAAAAATGGGCTCTACTTCAAAGCTTGCCTCTATCGAAGATATTGAAAAAGTATGGTTTGAGCTACAACGCGAAATGACAGAGCAAGGTAAAGTAAGCCGCTTTACTACCGATGTAATTGTACAAGGTGGTGAAAAAGCACAGCAAGAAGTGGTACGTGTAGGTGCTTTTAACTTAATCTCTAACGGTAAATACCTAGAATTTAACCCAGTAACAAATACCTTAAGCGAGTTAAATCGCCAGCCTGTAGCACGTTTTACTGCAACTGCTGAGGAGTTACAAAATGCAAAAAATGGTGTTGTGCAGTTTGCACTTGACCCAACGGGTGGCTCAATTTTAGGTTTATTAGTGCAAGCACCAGATACCGAAGAGCGTGTACACCAAGGTGGCACAGTGGGTTACGTTATTTTAGGTGTAGGTGTTATTGCTTTACTTATCTCACTTGAACGTTTTTTCTCATTACTGATTATGGGCGGTAAAATTCGTCGTCAACTTAAAGATGATGTAGCACGCGATGACAACCCACTTGGCCGCGTAATGAAAGTTAAAGATCAATTCCCTGATGTTGCCCACGACACATTAGAGCTTAAATTAAGCGAAGCTATTTTACGTGAAATGCCAAAAGTAACGCGTAATTTAACGCTTATTAAAATCATCTCGGTGGTGGCGCCACTGCTAGGTTTACTAGGTACAGTAACCGGTATGATCAACACCTTCCAAGCAATCACATTATTTGGTACAGGTGACCCTAAACTAATGGCTGGTGGTATTTCGCAAGCATTGGTAACAACGGTGCTAGGCTTAGTTGTGGCAATTCCTACGGTATTTTTATACACCCTACTTAATACACGCGCTAAAAACATTTTGCTTACTATTCAAGAGCAAAGCGCAGGTATTATCGCACAGCGAAGCGAGAAGGGAGCATAAACCATGGTGCTATTGATTGACTCAATCAATGCTATCCGTGATTTTCTCGACACTGGTGGCCAAGTCCTCTTGGTCATCGGGGTGTTAATCTTCGCGATGTGGTTATTGATACTCGAGCGATTTATTTATTTTTTCAAAGGTTTTCGTAGTTACAAACAAAACGTAAAAGCGCAGTGGAAAAGCCGTGCAGAGCGCAATAGCTGGAATGCTGAGCAAATACGCCAGGCGATGATTTCACGTGCTTCAATGCGTTTAGACACTAACTTAGCACTGATAAATGTAATGGTTGCATTGTGTCCGCTACTTGGCCTGTTAGGCACAGTAACGGGAATGATTGAAGTATTTGATGTAATGGCAATTACCGGTACGGGTAGTGCGCGCTCTATGGCATCAGGTGTTTCTAAAGCAACTATTCCAACCATGGCAGGTATGGTTGGCGCACTTTCGGGTGTATTTGCCTCTACGTTTTTACAGCGCAGAGCCAAGCGCGAAGTTGAACTACTTGAAGACAGCATGGTTTTAGACCATTAAGTAACATTTTGATAAGCGGCTTATAGAGTCGCTCATCCTAGGAGAATAAAAATGAGAGCCCCGTTAGGAAACCTATTACAAGAAGACGAAGCTGAAGAAATTAACATGACCCCAATGTTAGACGTTGTATTTATCATGCTTATTTTCTTCATCGTTACCGCCTCGTTTGTTAAAGAAGCCGGTATTGATGTAAACCGCCCAGAAGCCGCAACAGCGGTTAAAAAAGAACGCGCTAATATTTTAGTGGCTATTTCTGATACAGGCGAGATTTGGATTAATAAACGTCAAATCGATGTACGTGCAGTGCAAGCCAATATCGAACGCTTAAAAGCAGAAAACCCACAAGGGAGCGTGGTTATTCAAGCTGATAAAAAAGCCACCACTGATATGTTAATCAAAGTAATGGATGCGTCGCGTGCTGCAGGTGCGTTTGATGTTTCGATTGCTGCACAAGATGCGTCTTAAGGGTTAGCCATGTTGCGATATTTAGTAGCATTAATAGTAGCGGGTGTAGTGACCTTTATGCTGTTTTTAGGCATGCAGGCACTGATCACCGGTGGTGAAGGTGCCATGTCGGAGCCAGTAAAAGGAAACGTTTTAGACTTTGTACGTTTGAAAAAAGAAGAAACGGTACAAAAGAAAGAGCGTAAACCGCAAAAGCCACCTACACCAAAAGAGCCACCACCGCCTATGGAGTCGCCGCAAATGCAAAATAATGATGCAAACGCGGCCAGTAATAATTTTGATTTTGGTGCGGATGTAGGCAGCGACGTTGACCTAGCGGGTGGCTTAGCGCTTGAAACAAGTGATGGTGAATACTTACCTATTGTAAAAGTAGCTCCAGTGTATCCGCGTCGTGCTTTGTCGCGTGGTATTGAAGGCTATGTAATTGTTGAATTTACAGTAACTAAGCAAGGTACTGTACGTGACCCGCAAGTAGTAAAAGCGGTCCCTGAGTCACTGTTTGATAGAGCAGCGATGGATGCCGCACTTAAATTTAAATATAAACCGCGCGTAGTAAATGGTGAAGCCGTTGAAGTAGCGGGTGTTCAAAACAAAATATCTTTCCAAATTAATGGTTAACTTATCTTAATTGGATGAAATAGCGAGGCGATTATGAAATTACTACCTACAGCTAAAAATTTAAAACTGGCATTATTTTGCACTGCCGCGATCGGTGCAAGTATTGTTGTGCCAAGTACGCTAAGCTTTGTGCCGGGGCTAAACGTAGCAACTGCCCATGCAGAGCAAGAACAAAAAACAAAGCGTGTACCTGCACTGCGCGAAAAGGTTTATAGCCAGCTTGCTCGTGCGCAAAAGCTCGCTGACGATGGCGATGTTAAGGGTGGACTTGAAGCACTTAATAGCATTCAAGAGCGAGCTTCAAGTATGAACTCGTACGAAATTGCAATGATGCATAATTTTTACGGCTTTATTTATTACAACGAAAACGACTTACCAAAAGCGATTGCCTCGTTTGAAAAAGTGGTAGCAGAAGAAGCCATTCCTGAATCACTTCGTTTAAGTACTACATTTAGCTTGGCGCAATTGGCAATGGCCAACGGCGAGTATAAAAAAGTTATCGCGTTTTTAGATAAATGGGATGCAATAAATACTAAACCTAAAACAGAAGGTTACTATTTATTAAGAGCACAAACGTATTATCAGTTAAAGGATTACCAAAAAGGACTTGAGTATATTACTCAAGTTATTTCACTAAGTGACAGTGAGGGTAAAACCCCTAAAGAAAACTGGCTGGTGTTACAACGTGCAATGTATTACTCACTTAATCAAACAGATAAAGTGGTTGATGTACTTGAGCGTATGGTAAAGCTATACAATAAGCCTGAATATTGGGTTCAGCTCTCTGGAATGTATGGCGAAACGGGCAAAGAAAAACAACAGTTAGCAGTGATTGAATCAGCTTATCAACAAGGTTTTTTAACTTCTAAGTCTGATTTACGCCAGCTTGCTCAAGTTTATTTATACAATGGCTTGGCGTTTAAAGCTGCAGTCGTTATGAGTGAAGCTATTGATAAAGGTATTGCTGAAAAAACAGCAAAAAACTACGCTTTTGTAGCCGAGGCAATGATTCAAGCTAAAGAAGATGAAAAATCTATTACCTACTTTGTAAAAGCGGCTGATTTATCAGAGCACGGTAAATACGAACAACGTTTAGCTGAGGTTTACGTTAACACAGAGCAATATGAAGAAGCTGCCGATGCTGCGCGTAAAGCACTTGATAAAGGTGGCCTTGATTTTGAATCAAATGCATTTGTTGCCTTAGGTATGGCTCAGTACAACATGCAAAATTTTGATGCGTCAATTTTAGCTTTTGAGCAGGCAGAAAAACATAAAAAATCTCAGCGTTTAGCGCAGCAGTGGATCAAATATGTAAAGCGTGAAAAAGTGCATGCAGAAACACTCAAAACAGCTTTATTATAAATTTTGAAGCGCTTTACTAATTTAAAAAGTAACGCGCTTAAAACTATTTCATAATCGCAACACCAAAACCGCCTTAGGGCGGTTTTTTTCGTCGCTTTAAGTAGCCAATTATTTGATTTTTAATAAGTTATCATTGTCATCTTATGGTTATCAAACTGTAACTACTTTGTCATAAGTCTCCCGTATTGTTACCGCAGCTAAACTCAAGTGACCTTAAAGCATTGTTTAAGTGTTTTAAGGTGACTTGAGTTTATTTAAGCACCTAAAAAATAATTAAATACTTTAATGGAGTGAACAATGAAATTATCTGACTTATTCAAAGTAAGTTTGATTGCAACTGCAGTATCTTTAGCAGGTTGTGGTGGAGACTTAGTAGTATCTGAAGGCGACACGACTATCAATGAAGGTGATACAGTAACTAACGTTGTTGAAGGCGGTGACGATACAAGTGATGAAACGTCATCACGTGATGATTCACAAAATGCGACTACTGGCTTTCCTACTAATATCGATAATGCACTTACTCAAGGTTTAGCAACTGATGTTTCTAGTGAGTTTTCATCTATTACAGATAAGCCAGTTTATCGCTTAGCTGCAGATACCGTGTTCACTACTGATGTATCGTTAACAAACGATGCACACTGGATATTAAATGGACGAACTGCCGTTGGTAATGATCGCGCAGATAACGCCAAACTTTATATTCAACAAGGTACAACGATTATTGGCGAAACAGGAGATGACTTCCTAGTTGTTCGTCGCGGTTCACAAATTGAATCGGTAGGGACTGTAAGTCAGCCCATTACAATGACCTCAATTCAAGATGTTACAGCTCAAGAAACAACGATTGGCCAGTGGGGCGGTTTAGTACTATTAGGTAACGCGCCAGCAAATTCTTGCGGCGACCAAGAAGGTGAAGCGACAGCTGATGAACTTGCTAATTGTGGTGTGTCGGCTGAAGGTGACGCAGGCCAATTTGGTGGCGATATCAGTGATGATAATTCAGGTACTTTAAAGTATGTACTTGTTAAGCAAGCCGGTAAAACGTTAGGTAATGGTGATGAGTTAAATGGTATTACGTTTGCCGGTGTTGGCTCTGCAACTACAGTTGATTATATTCAAGTACATGAAAATCTTGATGATGGCATCGAGTTTTTTGGTGGCACCGTTAATGTAAGCAATGTTGTACTTACCAATATTGGTGACGATTCGCTAGATTGGTCTTTTGGTTGGACGGGCTCAGCTACAAACGTTTATATTCAGCAAGCGGCTAATGTTGGTGACAACGCTATCGAAGCTGATAACTCTGAATTTGATTCAAGTGCAACACCATTAACTTTACCTACTATTTCAAACGTTACAATTGTGGGTGCTGAGGGAAATAACGGCATTCGTTTACGTGCGGGTACTGCGGGCGCTCTTAAAAATGTATTTGTAACGGGCCCAGCTACTTATGAAAACTGTTTACGTGTAGGTTCAGATTCAGTACCACGTGCTGAGGATGGCACGCTTACGATTACAAACTCTATCGTTGCTTGTCAAACTGCAGCGAATAATTTTGGCAGCGAAGTTATTAACGGTGGCGATGTACAATCTTGGTTTGAAGGCCAAGACGCTAACCAAACACTTACTCCAGCTGATTTAATGCTAGATGACAACGGTTATACACCTCTTGCAGGCTCGCCGCTTATCGCAAATGGCCAAGTTGGTGCTTTTGATGGGTCAACTAACTGGATGGAAGGTTGGACCGTTGGTATTAATGGTGGCTTCCCTACTGATATTGATAATGCGCTTGCACAAGGCTTAGCATCAGATGTTTCTAGCGAATTTCCAGCAATTACAGATAAACCAGTATATCGCTTAGCTGAAGATACAACGTTCACAGCAGATGTAACGTTTACTAACGATGCACATTGGATTTTAAATGGTCGTACTGCAGTTGGTAATGACCGCGCAGATGCAACTACATTATATGTTCAAGCGGGTACAACGCTAATTGGTGAATCAGGCGATGACTTTTTAGTTGTACGTCGTGGTTCACAAATTAATGCCAATGGTAATGCAACTGCACCTATTACAATGACATCTATTGAAGATGTAACAGGCGCTGAAACAACAATTGGGCAGTGGGGCGGTTTGGTACTTTTAGGTAATGCGCCTGCTAACTCGTGTGGCGATCAAACTGGTGAAACAACTGCAGAAGAATTAGCTAACTGTGGTGTATCAGCTGAAGGTGACGCGGGTCAGTTTGGTGGTGATATCAGTGATGATAACTCAGGTGTTCTTCGTTATATTGTTGTTAAGCATGCAGGTAAAACACTGGGTAATGGTGATGAACTAAACGGTATCTCATTTGCAGGTGTTGGTTCACAAACAAAAGTAGAATATATCCAAGTTCACCAAAACCTCGATGATGGCGTTGAGTTTTTTGGTGGTACTGTAAATGTACGTAACATAGTACTTACTGACATTGGTGACGATGCATTTGATTGGTCGTTTGGTTGGACAGGTCGTGCACAAAATATTTATATTCAACAAAGTGCTGTTGGTGGCGATAACGCTATTGAAGCTGATAACTCAGAGTTTGATTCAAATGCTACACCTTTAACTAAACCATTTATCTCTAACATTACAATTGTGGGGGCTGATGGTACAAATGGTGTTCGTTTACGAGCCGGTACTGCTGGCGTTCTTCGCAATGTTGTAATTACAGGACCAGAAGATTACTCAAACTGTTTACGTGTGGGGTCTGACTCTGTAGCCAATGCAGAATCTGGCGAGCTTTCTATTGAAAACTCTGTAGTGGCATGTAGTGAAGATAATAATTTTGGTAGTGAAGCAATCGCTGGTGGTAACGTTCAATCTTGGTTTGAAGGCCAAACAGGTAATCAAACGCTTACATCTGCTGGTCTTAGTTTAGCAACCGATGGCTTTACACCTAAATCGAGCTCTCCATTATTAGGTTCGGGTGTTGATTCGTCAGACCTTGATTCATTCTTTACTAAAACAGATTATATTGGTGCGTTTGATGGCGATAATAACTGGATGGATGGTTGGACAGTCGCTATAACACCAAGTTTTCCTGATGATATTCAAAATGCCTTAGAGCAGGGTTTTGCTACTGATGTATCAGCGAGCTTCCCTGCAATCACAGACAAGCCTGTTTATCAGTTAACTTCTGATGTTGTATTCACTTCAGACGTAACATTAACTAACGATGCACATTGGATTCTAAAAGGCCGTACAGCGGTAGGTAATGACCGCGCTGATGAAACGACTTTATATGTTCAATTTGGTACTACGCTTATTGGCGAGTCGGGTGATGACTTCTTAGTTGTTCGTCGTGGTTCTAAAATAGAGGCCGTGGGTAGTGCAACTCAGCCAATTACTATGACGTCTATTGAAGATGTTACTGGTGGCGAAACGACTATTGGTCAATGGGGCGGTTTAGTGCTTTTAGGTAATGCACCGGCGAACTCGTGTGGCGATCAAGAAGGCGAAGCTACCGCTGATGAACTTGCTAACTGTGGTGTATCTGCTGAGGGTGACGCTGGCCAATTTGGTGGTAATGACCCAGAAGATAACTCAGGTACTTTAAAATACGTGGCAGTTAAACAAGCAGGAAAAACGCTAGGTAACGGAGATGAGTTAAACGGCATTACACTTGCGGGTGTTGGTAGCCAAACAGAGCTTGATTACATTCATGTTCATGAAAACCTGGACGATGGTGTTGAATTCTTTGGTGGTACTGCAAACATCAGTCACCTTGTTTTAACTAACATTGGTGATGACTCACTAGATTGGTCATTTGGTTGGACAGGTAAAGCGCAATACGTACTTATCAAACAAGCTGATTCAACAGGTGATAATGCGATTGAGGCGGATAACTCTGAGTTTGATTCAAATGCTACACCACTTACAATGCCTACAATTTCTAATGTTACTATTATTGGTAATGTAGGGGTTAACGGTATACGTCTACGTGCAGGCACTGCAGGTATTCTTAAAAACGTGGTTGTAACAGGCGGGGCAGATTATTCAAATTGTTTACGTGTGGGTTCAGATTCAGCGCCTCGCGCCGAGGATGGTACATTAACTGTTACTCACTCAGTTGTTGCATGTGAAACGGCAAATAACTTTGGTACGCAAGCTATTGGTACTGGTAATGTTGAATCTTGGTTCTTAGGCCAAACAGGTAACTCTGTGCAAGCAGCCACAGACCTTAATCTAGCAGATAACGGATATATGCCTTCGGCTGAGTCATTACTGCTAGGTAATGGTTTTGATTCTTCAAGCCTAGATAGTTACTTTGATTCAGTAGATTACATTGGTGCAATGGATGCACAAACAGACTGGACAGCAGGTTGGGTTAAGGTAGGTCTTTAATCCCCTCTACTAAAAGCCGGACGTAAGTCCGGCTAATGTCTTGTTTTGTTTCGGAGTATAAAAATGAAATCTTTTAAACCCTCTTCTCTTGTTCTTTCTAAACTAAATTGCGCAGTTATGGCTGCAATTATGGGGCTATCAGTAAACACAGCTATAGCAGCCGAAGCCGAAGCCGAAGCTCAAGAAATAGAAGAAGTAGTTGCTGTTGGCCAGCGACTAAAAGGTAGTGCAGGCGCAGTACTACAAGAGCGCCAAAATCAGGCATTTGTTGCTGATATTATGGGCGCTGATCAAATATCACGCACAGGTGATGGCGATGCAGCTTCAGCGCTTCGTCGTGTGACTGGTTTAACCTTAGTCGATGGTAAATATATTTATGTTCGTGGTTTGGGTGAGCGTTATTCAAGTACCCAACTTAATAGCATGTATGTTCCGAGCCCCGATCCCACTCGATCAGTTGTTCCACTGGATTTATTTCCATCGGATATTATTGAAAGTTTAAGTGTTCAGAAATCGTTTTCTCCTGACATGCCAGCGCACTTTGGTGGTGGTAATGTAAATATTCGCACCAAATCTATTCCTTCTGATTTTTTGTTTAAAATACAGTTAGGTACTTCATATAACACTTCTAACAGTGACACAGGTTATTTTTACAGTGGTGGTGATGATGATTGGATGGGGCGCGATGATGGTACACGTTCATTACCTTCATTAATTTCTACAGCGCTTAAAAGTGATGCAGGACTTGAAGGTGACAGCAGTACTACGCTTGAGCAGCGTCAAGTGCTCCTACAATCACTTGACTGGCAAGTTGGACCTACTGAGAAAGACGTTGATCCAGGCATGAATTTTTCAGTAGCACTAGGTGATAGGTTTGAGTCTGATGTGGGTACATTTGGTGTTCTTGCCGCTGTTTCCTATGACAATGAATGGGAAGTAGTTAAAGAGCAAAGCGGTACAAACTTAGGTAGTTTAGGCTGTGAAGATAAATGTTTTGCACAAACTTATGATGGCATATCTACTGAACAAACCGTTCGCTGGAGTGGCACATTAAATTTGGGTTATGAATTTAATAATAATCATAAGTTTGAACTAACGAATATTGCCCTTCATGATATGAGTGACCGAGTTCGTAACCGTGATTTTTTCGATGCTAACGAATCAGAAGAAGGTGTTACTGAATTACGCCGTGTTGATGTTATGTATGAAGAGCGGGAAATGTTCTCCACGCAACTCAAAGGGACGCATAACTTTCCTGAATTAGAAAATTTATTTTTTGATTGGTATGCCGGTACAAGCCGCGCCAACAGAGATGCTCCTGGCGCATTGGATGTTGTTTTTCAAACTAACTTAAATGATGGTGTATTTGAATCGGAGCAGTTACAAGATGTTGCTGCAACAAACGTTACTCGTGATTATCAAACGTTGCATGATGATGTAGATACGTATGGTTGGAATATGGGTATCCCATTTTATGGTGATGGCTATGAGTTAGAGCTTAAGGTGGGTGGCGATTTTTCTGAAAAAATACGTGATGCAAGCAATATTCAATTTGGTATTACGCACCGTGGTATAGCTGATGACTTTACATTTGGCTCAAACATAGACCAAATCTTTTCTGACGATAATTTAGCTAATAGTGAGTTTTATACAAGTGTTACTGGTTCTGGCATTTTTGATGATGGTACTGCTGATGGTGATAAATATAGCGCTGCACATAAGTTAGACGCTTATTATTTTATGGCCGACTTTTTCTACGAAAACACTTGGCGCATAACAGGTGGTATTCGTTGGGAAGACTTTTCTCAAATATCAGTCCCTTTTCAAGCACATACGAATTTCTTTGATGGAACAATTGATGAAGTGAGTGAAGTTGCAATAAAAGAAGATGATTTTTTTCCATCTTTAGCAATTACTTACATTATGGATGAAGAAATGCAGTTTCGTTTAAACTTGAGTGAAACAACGATTCGCCCAGATATGCGGGATGTAAGCTCAACCTATTACGTTGATCCATTGACAGAGTTTTTAGTGCGAGGCTCACCTACGCTTCAAAGCTCTAAGCTAAAAAATGCTGACTTTAGGTTTGAGTGGTACATGCCTTCAGGCAACAATTTATCAGTTGCTTTGTTTTATAAAGATATTGAAAACCCAATTGAGATGGTTGAGTTAGCGGGTGTTGGTGGAGCTGCTCCGCAGTTACTTACAGCAAATGCACAGTCGGGTGAACTAACGGGTATTGAGGTAGACTTTTTAACTGACTTTAGTTTTATTCATAATGACCTATCTGCCATTTTTTTATCAGGTAACGTTACTTTATCTGATTCAAGTGTAGAGCTTGGTATAAATGATGCCGATGGGGTTGATTCTTTATTTGAACAACAACTAAAAGAGGCGTTGGAAGCTGACTCTGTCTCTAACATTGTTACAAATAATAAACGTCGCTTAGTTGGTCACTCTGAATGGGTAGCAAACTTACAAATGGGTTATGACTCTACTGATGGTTTTCATTCAACTTCAGTTGTTTATAACGTGTTTGGGCCGCGCATAATAGTACCAGGTACGCGTGGTAACGAAGACGCAGAAGAAAAGTCATTTCATTCTCTTGATTTAGTTTATTCTTACTTCCCTAACTTTAATACTAAAGTTAATTTTAAAGTTAAAAATATACTTGGCCAAGAAAAAGAAATTGAACAAGAAAACTTAACACTTTGGCGTCAAGAAGAAGGCACTGAGTTTAGTTTAAGTTTTAGCTACGAGTTTTAATTTTATACCCAAGGAAGGGGATATAATAAAACCTAACTACCGATTAGCCCTGTATTTAATACAGGGCTTTTTTATGACTATGAAAAATATTTAAGTTTCGATTTATTCACTAGTTTTAGTGCGCTTAGGGTGTTATTTTGACGTTAATAAAAATTAATTCTCACGCAATGAATTTTAATTTTTAATGTATTAAGGCATCTTTTATGAATCAAACAGTGGAAAAAACAATGAAAAAAGTAGGATTAGTCGGTTGGCGTGGCATGGTTGGCTCTGTGTTATTAGAACGTATGCAGCAGCAAAGTGATTTTGCACATATCGACACCACCTTTTTCACCACCTCACAAGCTGGGCAACTCGGCCCTGATATTGCTGGCGACGCAAAACCGTTATTAGATGCAAGTGATGTAAATGAACTTGCTAAAATGGATATTATTGTTACCTGTCAAGGTGGTGATTATACCAAAGCGGTTTACCCTAAATTACGCGAATCGGGTTGGGATGGTTACTGGATTGATGCAGCTTCTGCACTTCGTATGGTTGATGACAGCATTATTGTACTTGACCCTGTAAATAAAGATGTCATTGAACAAGGTTTAGAGCAAGGCGTAAAAACTTTTGTAGGCGGTAACTGTACCGTATCGTTAATGCTACTTGCTTTAGGTGGCTTGTTTGAGCAAGACCTAATTGAGTGGGTAAGCCCAATGACTTACCAAGCGGCCTCTGGTGCCGGCGCTCGTAATATGAAAGAGCTTATAGCACAAATGGGTGCTATTCATTCAAGCGTTGCCGAGCAACTAGATAACCCAAGTTCAGCTATTTTAGAAATTGATAAAATAGTGAGCGAAAAAATGGCTTCAAGCGATTTACCACAAGACCAATTTGGCGTGCCGCTAGCCGGTAGCTTAATTCCTTGGATTGACGTACCAATGCCAAGTGGCCAGTCTAAAGAAGAGTGGAAAGCTCAGGTTGAAGCGAACAAAATTTTAGGCTCTTCTAAACAGCCTGTGCCAATTGATGGTTTATGTGTACGTATTGGTGCAATGCGTTGTCATAGCCAAGCGATGACCATTAAATTACGTGAAGACATTAGCGTAGAAAAAATTGAAGAAATTTTAGCTTCGCATAACGAGTGGGTTAAAGTTATCCCTAATGAGCGCGAAATTAGTGCGACTGACTTAACCCCAGTTAAAGTAACAGGTACGTTAAGTATTCCTGTTGGTCGTATTCGTAAATTAGCCATGGGTCCAAAATACATTAGCGCATTTACCGTGGGCGATCAGCTGTTATGGGGCGCAGCAGAGCCTCTTCGTCGTATGCTTCGCATCATTGTAGACGGTGAATAATTTCTGCATTTGAAAGTGTATATTAAATAGGGGTTAGCGTATTGCTAACCCCTTTTTTAGTTAAGCGTCACTGCATACGCTACTTTATTTTTTCCTTCGTGTTTTGCTTTCGTTTTGCTATTTACAACGCTTGCGCAATGGTGCTGTAACGCGCTGTATATAAACACACTGTATATAAAGCGCATAAGTTTGTGCTTCATTAATACCTAGGAAAAACGTAATAAATATTAATATTGCCACCCCCTATGCTCTGTTGGAGCAGTCATAAAATTTATGAGTATATGAAAGGCTAAGTAAGCTTGGTTAACTCGGCTCATTGCATTTTTTGGTATAGCTTTTGCTCGTAATAATCTATTACAGCTTTATTTGCTCGGTTTTAGCTGCTTTGTGGGTACTTAATTCACTTATGCAGGTATTTTTTACTTATGCCGAGATGCTAAGCCTTCAAATAAGGATAGATAATGGCTTCTACTTTTAAAAATACACGCAAAAAATGGTTTTATGCTTTAGTGGTGATAGCCTTGGGGTTAATTTTACTCAGAGCTTTAGCCCCTTATGCGGTTCAATATTATGTAAATCAGCAGCTTGAACAAACCCAAGGCATAACAGGGCATGTGGGTGATGTTGATTTGTACTTATACCGAGGCGCTTACGCTGTTGATGAGGTAGAAATTTACGCGGTAGATGCCACGCAGGTGCCTAAGCCGTTACTGTCTATTGATACACTTGATTTTTCGCTTGCGTGGTCTGCTTTATTAAACGGTAATTTTGTCACCAACATGGCTTTTACCCGCCCAGAAATTGTTATTTACGACAAAGACCCAACTACCGCTGAACAAAACCAACAGGTGAAAGATGAAACCACGTGGGTAGGCCTTGCTAATGATCTCGTGCCTTTTGCAATCGATACGCTACGTATAGACAATGGTAAAGTAACCTTGGTTAACGCCACCAGCGAAGGAGAGCAGCCTACTTACGTATCAAATATAAACGCTAACATTAACAATATTACCAATGCACAAAACCTCTCTAAAACCTTAGTCACGAGTTTAAAAGTAGAAGGGCAGCTTATGGGCGAAGCTAAGCTGTCTTTAAATGGTAAATTAGACCCTTTTAGTGATGAAGCTAATTTTGATTTTAATGTTGAAGTGCAGCGTTTTTCGGTTAAAAATCTCGAAACTGTTTTTAAAGTGTATACCCCATTTGACATTGAAGCCGGCGGAATAGATGGCGCAATGGAATTGGCCGCTAACAATAATAACTTAAATGGATATGTAAAAGCGGGTGTGCACGATTTAAGTGTTTTTTCGTGGCGCGAAGATATAGAAAAAGATGATGACGGTCTATTTACCGCTATTTTTGAAGGCAGTATTGATTTACTCAGCTCGTTATTAGAAAACGACGAGTCAAAGCTGGTGGCTGCTCGGGTGCCCATAGACGGGCAGTTAGATAACGCTGATGTATCTACTTTTGAAGCCGTGGTTTCGGTGTTAAAAAATGCGTTTTTTGAAGCATTTAAAATGAAGGTTGATAATGTAATTTCGTTTGAAAGCACGCAAGAACAACAAGGTGAGTAACTAAAAGCCCTTTGTATTAACTCAATACAAAGGGCTTTTTAAGTTTTAGCAAGTAAAATAGATCAGCTATTTATTGGAGTTGGTAATATCTGAGGTTTTACTTAATAACGTTTTTAGCTCAGCTATTTGCGCTTGTAGTTCAACCACTTGTCCTTGCGTTGCAGGAAGTGAGTTATTATCCGCTTTTAGCTCACGGGCATTTCGGTGCTCCTCGCTCATTACTTCTAAAATGGCACCTACCATCATGTTTAAAAACACAAACGCGGTTAAAAAGATAAACGTGAGGTAGTAAATCCAGCTCAGCTCGTATACCGCCATGGTTTCGTACATAATGTCGGTCCAATCTTCAAAGGTAGCTATCCTAAATAGCGTTAACATTGAAATGGATACATCTTGCCAAAGCACCGGGTTAATATCGGCAAACATCATACTGCCCATGGCTGCGTAAATATAAAAAATAACAAACATAAGCAGTGCTATATAGCCCATTTGCGGAATGGCTTTAAGCAACGAATTTACAAGCAAGCGCAGCTCTGGGATCATAGATACTAAACGCAGTACCCTAAATATACGCAGCAATCGGGCAAGTAACATAGTTGAGCCTGCAGCTGGGTATAGGCTGCCAAGTACAATAATGGTATCGAATATATTCCAGCCCTTTGAAAAGAAGTCTTTTATTCCTTTACTTGCAATAAATCGAATAATGAGCTCGATTAAAAAGAAAGCTGTGATCCCTACATCCATCCAATTTAGAATAAATTCTACGGTGGGGTGAAGAGAATATGTATGAGCACCTACGGTGAGGGCAGAAACAACAATGACAGCTATAACAAATGATTGAAATATCTTGCTTTTGTCTATACGCTGAAACAGCTTTTGTAACTGCGACATCATAATTATGGGTCCTATGCAAAGTCAGGTTTTTATGACGCTAATATACAATAATATTGTTGCTTTCGATAACGAAAGTGTAAGGAATTCTAATGTTAATCAGTCAAATAACTAAAAGCGCATTGCTGTTTGTGGGATTTTCGGTACTTGCAGGGTGCAGCTCCGACGCTCGCTTTCACGAAATTCAATCAGCGCGTTTAGATGAATGTAATTATAAAGCCGATAAAGAGTATTACGAGTGCCTTGAAAATCAAGATAAAAATTTTGAAGAGTATAAAAAACAGCAAAGTGAACAAACACAATAATTTATGACTAAAACACAAAAATTGCGTGATAAACAAATACGCCAAGCCCTCACCAACGCCTGTGAACAAATAAAAACGATTCATTATGGTTTTGCTTATTTAACACACACCATTGATTTAAAAAATGAAGCAAAGTCACTAAAAATAAGCTGCTATTTTGAGGATGATATAGCCTATAACGACACCGAAGCGCATTTTTGTCAGTTAGTCGATATTATTCACGCTGAGCTTAGCAAAATAAGCTTACCGGTAGCGGCTAAGCAAATAGCGTTTTTAGTTGATTAACATTGGTTTGCCTAGCTATGGACGTTATAATTACCAAAATTATTTTTAGGATGTAAAGCATGGCTGTTCCATCGCGCTCGCAAATCACACCAGGTACAACCGTAAATATTGTATTAAAAGAAGATCAACGCAGCGGCACATTAACTCAAGGTGTAGTTGAGCGTTTATTAACTAAATCACCTAATCACCCGCATGGTATTAAAGTACGCCTAGAAGATGGTCAAGTCGGCCGAGTAAAAGAGATTTTATAATGACAGCGTTAACAGAGCAGGAATTTTGGGATTTAGTGACCACGCCTGAGTTAGGGCTCGACCCACAAAGCGTAAGCGACAACTTAAAAGCTAAATTGAGCGAGTTAACCGACGAGCAGCTCATTGCTTTTGATAAATTTTTTGGTATTCACATGCGCAAATGTTTTACCTGGGATTTATTTGGTGCCGCATTTGTTATGGCTGGCTGTAACGACGAGTACGGTTTTAGCGAATTTAGGTGCTGGCTAATCTCCCGCGGGGAGACCGTATTTAATAACGCATTAAGCAATGCCGACTCACTTGCACAGTGCTCCCCTGTGTATTATTTAAATGAGCAACCTTACCCTTATATTGATGAATACGACTTAATAGCCGGTTTATTATTCGAAGAGCGTAACGACGACGAATTACCTTTTGTACCCTCAGGCGAGCAACCTGCAGGTAAACGCTTTAAAGACAAACCCAAGTTTTTAAAACAAAGCTATCCGCAATTATTTGCAAAATACTGGCAGTAAAGTCACTCTTAGTGGTTTATTTATTTAGTAAATAAACCACTTTGTTTTATTACTCGTAAAACATAACTACAACACTGCATTACATAATGCTAAGTGCTGCGTCCTTTTTTTAGATTAAATCTCTGTTATAGTTATAAAAATTAGCGCGCACGTTACTTACTACGAGGATACGCCCACTTAATGAAAACCTTACTTTGTTTTTTAATTTCGACAACCTTTATTAGTTCATCTGCATTGGCTGCGCCGAGTAATAAAAGCCGTTTTATACCGTTATTAAAAACAATGCTTGGCGATTACCAGGTGGTAACTGCTAACTCCCCACTGTGTGTGGATAGTCAGTTGAGTTTAATTAACCCAGTTTACCCAGACGCGGGTTTTAAATTAGGCGAGCATATTGCGTTTGAAAGTTTACACAACGGCACCCGTACAACTAAAAAGCCAAATTTTTGTTTTGTAACTAGCTCGTATAAATACAAAAGTGATGGTGTTGATAACAGCTTAAAAATGAGCCGCTGTATTGACCCCAATAACGAAAAAACCATCAGACAAAGCATTAAGTTTACCAGTGTTACAACGCTCAAATATACGCAGAATACCCCTGCAGTAGAGTGCACATTTGCAAGGCAAGTTGATTAACTTACTTGCAATGAATTTGCGGTATATCGTGCCAGCGCGTTGTGTATTGGGGCGATAAGTAATCTCTGTTCATATGCCAGCCTTGGTTTAGTTTGCTGCTGGCTAGGGTGAGTATGCCTTTTCCGTAGCGGTTGTTTATTGTATCAAGACACTGCATTAATTTAGGGTTATCAGCACTTTGGCTAAATAAATCAGTTTGCTGATACTGCACCGAGGTAAGCTCTAAAGCGCCTACACCACATTTATAAAACCGTACACCTGGCTTGTAAATATGAGTAAATACTTCTGATACAGCATTGGCCATTACGCAGGTATCGTTAGTGGGGGTGGCAAATTTATATATAAACGACTTTTTACAATAGCGGTCTTCGTGTTTGCCAGTGGCGGCAAATATATAAAGCTGTTTTGCTAATGAGCGCTGCCCTCGTAGTTTACTGGCAACCGTGGTTACGTGGTTAATAAGGGCGGTTTTAAGTGCAGTAGGCTCACTGATCCGCTCACCAAAGCTGCGAGTAGAATATATTTCTCGCTTATCTTGGCGTACATCGTCCCATGTTAAGCACGCTATACCATTTAGCTCACTTACGGTACGCTCTACTACCACACTAAACGCGCGGCGCATGGTTTTAGGGTTTTGCTGTGCCAGATCCCACGCGGTATGTATGTTCATTATATTAAGCTTTTTAGCTAGGCGCTTACCTATGCCCCATACATCGGCGCAGCTCATTCTTTGTAAAATTGCTTGGCGGCTTTGCTCGTTATTTATAACGGCCACCCCATCAAACCCGCTTAGCTTTTTAGCTGCATGGTTAGCGGCTTTTGCCAAAGTAGGGGTTGGGCCAAAACCAACACCCACAGGGAGTTTAGTTTCGCGCCAAACGGTGCGCCTTATTATATGCCCGTACTCGTGCCAGTTTTGTATAAGGGGTGTGTAGCCAGTAAAGTGCAAAAACGACTCATCAATACTGTATATGTATTGTGTGTCGCAAAAGCGGCCAATTACGTTCATCATTTTGGCGCTTAAATCGGCGTACAACTCATAGTTACTCGAACGTACAACCACCTTGTGTTGCTCAAGCAGGTGCTTAACTTTAAAGTAAGGGCCAAATTTAGGAATGTTTAAGCGCCGAGCTATCGGGCATACCGCACATACGCAGCCATCGTTATTAGTTAAAACCACCACAGGTTTAGAGCGAATAGCGGGGTCGAACACTTTTTCGGCACTGGCATAAAATGCAACGGCATCGACTAAGGCGTACATTTTAATAGCTCAGGGCTTGGGCGGTGCATTCTAATCGATAGTGTAACCACTCCCTCTAACTGAAACTCATCAGCTGAGGTTAGTTGTACCGGCTTATGTAAAGGCGATGCAGAGAGTAACCGCGCATTGGTTTTATCTAATAGCTTACACACAAATAAGCCATTTAAGTTAGCAACAATAACATCGCCGTTATCGGCTTGCTCAGCACGGTCTACAAGCAGTAAGTCGCCCTCAAAAATCCCCACCTCTTGCATGGAATTACCCGAGGCAATACCAATAAAGGTGGCGTCGGGGTGCTTTATTAATAGCTCATCAAGAGAAACACCGAGCTCGGCGTATTGCGCCGCGGGCGATTCAAACCCACACACACCGGCTTCTATATAAACGGGAATAACAAACATAACACAACCTAAAACGCATATACTGTATAAGTGTACAGTATATGCGTTTTGTGTAAGTTATGCCAAGAAATGAAAGACAGATCACGCCATGTTTTTGATCATTTGTTGCGCGGTATCTAAAAAGTCTTTGATTTGCTGCGGGTTTAAGTTTTTACACATTTGATCATTTATTTGCTGCTCAGAGGCTAATAACTTATCAAACAATGTATTGCCTTGCTCGGTGAGCGACAAAATAAAGCAACGTTTGTCGTGCTCACTTGCTTGCTTATTAATCAGATTTAAGGCAATAAGATCTTTAATTAAGCGGGCAATTTGGGCTTTGTCGCGCTGTGTTTTAGTCACAATGTCGTTAGCGGTACAGTTAGATGTACTGGCAATAATGTGTATACAACGCACGTGCATAGCATTAATACCAAGGTCGCCTGCGTTAATAGCCTCGCGAATTGTTACGCGGTAATTTTGCATCAGCTCAAATAGGGTATTTGATAAAAGCGTGTTCATAAGCTCTCTAATGGTTGACAATGTCAATTAGTTTGTTATAGTTGATTTTATCAACCAATGGGGCGTTGTGCAATGCTTGCTTTAAAAAGCAGTTAACTATTTTGTTAAACGAGGTGATTTTAAATGGGTAAACAAGTTCGCAAAGCTACGGTACTAAGTACTGAACAAATAACACCGCATTTACAGCGCATTGTTGTAGGCTCAGATGAGTTTTCGGATTTAACACAAGCGCATATTGGCAGCTATGTAAAAGTGCTTATTCCCCAAAATGGCAAAGTTGATTTTAATTTAAAAACCGCGTGTATGCGCTCTTACACAATAAGAGACGTTGATGATACAACGGGCGCGTTAACGCTCGACTTTGTAATAAACATGCACCAAGGTCCGGCTACGCAATGGGCTATAACTGCAAAAGTAGGTGACGAGGTTGGCATAGCGGGCCCAGGTCCTAAAAAGCTTGATAATTACCAGCATCCGCATTATGTATTACTAGGCGATTTAACCTCAGTTAATGCAATAAAAGGGTACATGCAGCAGTTACCCGCCAGCGCAAAAATTGACGCGTTTGTGCATGCCCCTACTGAGCAAGACATTATTGATTTACACACGCAGCGCGATGTTAATTGGTTAATTACAGATACACCGGATACGGATATGCTCAGCGCGCTTAACAATTTGCCACACACAAACGAGCCACCTATTGTATTTATGGCATTAGAGGCGGGGTTAGTACGTAAAGCAAAAACCTTACTTACCCAGGATTGTAATATACCGCGCAGTAATATAGTTTCTTCTGGCTATTGGAAAAAAGGCGTAGACTCAGAGGGTTATAAAAAAGAGCGCCAGCAAAGCCCTGAGCTTGCATGAATACCTTAGAGCAAAACAGCCTAACGCTATTTTGCTTTTATCCATTACCTAACTTGAATTGAATAAATAGCAGACCCATTTAAGTGTTTTATGCTGATGATGAAGCCCATTGTTAGTATGCATTTTAAGGAGCTGCTATTTTGTTATCTTCCATTCCCTTTTCGTTATTAGAGCTTGCCCCCATGATCAAAGGGGACAGCGTTTCTCATACGCTCAATAAAACCACCAAATACGCCCAGCGTGCCGACCAATTAGGGTTTAATCGCTTTTGGCTAGCCGAGCACCACAATATGCCTGGTATAATTTGTGCTGCCACCTCAATATTAGTAGGTCACATTGCAGGTAAAACTCAGCGTATACGGGTTGGCTCTGGCGGAATAATGCTGCCGAATCATTCGCCCTTAGTTGTGGCTGAGCAATTTGGTACGTTAGAGAGTTTATACCCTGGACGAATAGATTTAGGCCTTGGCCGCGCCCCTGGTAGTGATCCAGTAACCAGCCGTGCACTAAATAATGATATGAGCCGCGCAGAAAACTTCCCGGGCGAGGTAACAGAGCTGCAAACATTATTAGGCCCATACAATGGCACACACCCTATACGTGCTATTCCAGGGGAGGACACAAACGTACCGCTTTGGTTATTAGGCTCAAGTTTGTTTAGCGCCCAATTGGCCGCGCAAAAAGGGTTGCCTTATGTATTTGCAGGGCACTTTGCACCGCGTTTTGTACACGATGCCATCGCACTATATAAGCGAGAATTTAAAGCCTCAAATGTACTCGATAAACCCTATGTAATGCTTGCCTTACCGCTGGTAGCAGCAGAAACCGATGAAGAAGCGCAATACCTCTCTACCACCTCAAAGCAACGCGTGCTTGAATTAATACGCGGCAAAGAGCTGTGGCTAAAGCCACCAGTAGAGAGTATGGAAGGTTTATGGAGTGAGCAAGAGCGCGCCCACGTAGAAAACTTTTTAAGCTTAAGCGTTGTTGGCGGGCATGTGAGTATAAAACATAAATTACAAATGATAGCTAAAGAGCTAGAAGTGGATGAGTTTATATTTACCAACGATGTTTACGACAGCGAAAAACGCCACCGAGCTCTAGAAATTTTAATGGAAATAAAGCATTAATTAAAAAAGGAAGTGTTTAGTTAAGCAAGCGTACACACAAGCCTTGCTACTATGTAGACATCATTAAAAGTGAATACAAACTTATTAACTTTAAGTGATGTCTGAACAAACGCTTTCGATAATTAAACATACTTAGGTTGCCAAGGATAAGGCCCATTTTGCATTATTTATCGTTCTGTTTTTTCAATCAAACTGATTTAAACAATCAATTTTAAGACATCACTTTTATTTTTTATAATGTAGTTATTAACCAAACATCATTAAATTAAAGGAAGGTACACCGTGAACGCTCTAACAACCGCATCGGCTAATTCAGTTACTCATACAGCGCAGCCAAAAGTTGCTCTGATAGCTGAAGGTGGCGGACAACGAGGGATATTCACAGCCGGTGTATTAGATGCATGGTTAGAGCAAAACTACGACCCCTTTGATTTATTTATTGGCACCTCTGCCGGCTCGCAAAATTTAACAAGCTATTTAGCGCGCCAAAAAGGTTACGCTAAACGCTTAATTAGAGGGCTTTCGCGTAACAAACGCTTTTTTCAACTAGGGCGTGGTTTAATGGGTAAGCACATTGTTGATTTAGACTGGTACTTTGAAAAAACCACCGAAGTAAACAGAGCCCTTGATTTTAAAACAGCAAAAACCAGCCTAGGTGAGCGAGAGCTGCTTATAACGGCAACCAATGCACGCGACAGAAAAGCTTATTACCTTTCACCTACAGGCGAGGGTAAGCAATGGCGAGATTTGTTAAAAGCATCGAGCGCGTTACCTTTTTTGTATAAACAAGGCGTTAAACTTACTCCTTGGTTAGGTACAAAAGCGGCAAACGAAGCGCATTTAGCTGCAGAGCAATCAAGTGAAGATTTTTATTTAGATGGCGGCTTAGCTGCGCCACTGCCTGTACGCGAAGCTTATAACCGTGGCGCACGAAAAATCGTGGTAATTAGAACCGTTGATGAGCATTTTCAGGCGCAAACTGCATGGGTTCAAAAGCTTAGAACATTTGCATGTGCATCAGGCTACTGCCCAAAAACACTTGATTACTTGATTCAACACGAGCAAGCATACCTAGACGAGCTAACGTTTATTGCCAACCCACCTAGTGATGTAGAAATTATACAAATTTTTGCAGACGAAAAGCTACACAGTAAATTATTAGGTAGCTCAAATGACGATTTACGCTTTGATCATAAGCTAGGTGTAAAAGCAGGCCGCGCTTATTTAAAAAGCCAAAACGCACGTATAGTAGATTACGCACACAGCTACGCTATGTAGCTGTGTATTAACGCTTAAACTTAAATTACTACTTAAGTTTAAGCGTTGGTAAAGTGCAGTGGCAAAATTAAAGCTCTGCTTTTTTTAAACTTATCGATGGCTTTTTATTGCTAATCGCCGCACCTATTAAAATAAGCGCTAAAGCAAAAAAAACTGACCAACTAAAAGGAGCCTGCGAAGCGAGTATTAAAATAAAAGTAGAAAGCACCGGCGTTAAAAAACTTAACGAGGCTAATAGCGAGCGGTTACCAAATTTTAAACCATAATCCCATAAATAAAATGCACCTCCCACTGGGCCTAACCCTAATAAAATAGCGCCTAGCCATTGTGAAACAGACAAACTAGTAACGGTTGTTTCAAAATAAGAATGTGCACAAAGGGCAAGCACAGCCACAATAAGCGAAAGCCAGCCTATGTCATCTACTTGGCTATTAAATTGCGACATTAAATAAGAATAACTAGACCACAGTACTGCGCAGCATCCTGCAAAAAAATACCCTAAGTAATACTCACTATTAATAGATAATCCACTGCCATCGGTAATTAAACTAAGCGTGCCTAAAAACCCCAGTAATCCGCCCAATATTGCTTTAAATTTAGACCCAGGGGTAGCCACAAATACACCCAGTAATAATGGCCAAAGGTACACAATTAAACTTACCTCTATTAAAGGGCCGTATTTTAAAGCCATAAAATAACAAAAGTGAAAACCAAATAAGCCGGTAACACCTATTACAATTTGTTTTTTAGAAAGCTTTGGAGGGGTTAATAATGGCTGTTTTGTAGCAAAGCGTTTTACTAATAAAATAATAAAAGAAAGTGCAAAGCACATAAAAAGTAACTGAAAAGCCGGGAGCGCTTTGGTTAAATTACCTAGTAATGCTAAAAGCCCCCACGAAAATATTGCTAAAAACCCTATGTGTGTTGCCATTAATTACCCTCCGTAAATACTATGTACTGAGTGTATCAATATAGGTTTTTAAAAATATGCTAAAAAGACGGTGTTATTGTTTGCTCTGACGCTATTTAACCTACGCTCTGCTTGAGCTTGCTTTATTATCTTGTGTTTAGGTTATCTACATTACTGCTTTGCAAACGCCTTAGGTGGCTGTCCAAAATATACATTAAACCGGCGGCTAAACGCAGAGGCATCGTTATAACCAATGCGCTCGCCTACTAAAGCAATCGGTAAGTCTGAATGGGTTAAAAGGGCGCGAGCGTGCTGCATTCGCAACATAGTTAAATATTGCAGCGCACTCATAGTGGTACTTTTTTTAAATACAGTTTTAAATTGTGTAACGCTTAAACAGGCTATATCGGCCAGCTCTTTTAACGTGTAGGGGTAGGCTAAATTTTGCTTAACAGTGGTTATTACATTATCTATTCGTTTATCAATATTACTGTGGTTGCTTTGCTTACAAAGTAATAAGTAAAATAAATCAAAAGTTGAATTAGTAAGCTTTTCATCGCTAACAACGAGAAGTTGCTGCTCTATAAACTGTAAGTAACTTAATAAACGGCTATCTATTGAGATTTTAGGGCATAAAAGGTTAATAAGGTTTTCAGGGAGTACGTCTAAATCTGCCACAATAAAACGCGCGGCTTCATCGGCCGTAAAGGCATGCACTACGTTTTTCTCTATAACGATACAACTGCCCGTACTCACCGTTGTTTTATAGTCATTATTTAACGTTATAAAAATTTCCCCGTGTAGGGGTAAAACGAGTTGATGGTAATTGTGCTGGTGGCGCTTTATATCTTGCGAATAATACCGAATAGAAAGCTTATTCATTGCCTACTCCAATACCTAATACATAAACCGAGTATTGCCTAACATACTTTAAGTAAAACATGGCGTTAATAAACCTAAGTAGATGACAATAATATACTGGTTTCGCTATTTAAAATGCCTTCTATTTCGCGTACTTGCCTGAGTACGCCATCAAACTCACCTAAATTTGCCGCCTGTATTTCAGCCACTAAATCCCAAGCGCCATTGGTTGTATGTAACTTTGTTAGCTCTGGTATGCCGCGCATGGTTTTAATTACCTGCGATGTAGATTTACCCACCACTTCCACCATCATTATTGCTCTTACAGCTTCGGTTTCTATGTGTTCGTGTACACGCACCGTAAAGCCTAATATAGCGCCCGATGAGACTAAACGGTCTAAGCGGTTTTGCACTGTCCCGCGCGACACCTTTAAAACATCGGCTAGGGCTGAAATAGAAGCGCGGCCATCTTTTCGTAATTCGGCTATTAATGCGTTATCTAATGAGTCGTAAATGTAAGGGGTCATAAAACGCCTTGGGTTATGTGTTTATTACAAATTACTAAATTTGTACTTTATTGCATAGCAATTTGCTAAAAAATACTATTATTTGTATAAACTTTTGGCATTTTAAGTAACACCTCTGGCCTATAAACTTATTTCAATTAATTTATTTAGTCATTAAAGAGGTATTTATGAGTCATTTTATCGCACAACCTAAACAAGGTGTTCCATTCGTTAGCGTACAGGCAATGGCCAAACTTATAAATAAAGTCGGAATAGAAAACGTATTGCTTGAGCTTACTCAAAGATTAGAACACGACTTTGCTCGCTGGGAAGAATTTGATAAATCGCCACGTTATGCGGCGCACTCTCCTGATGGCGTAATAGAGCTTATGCCCGTAAGCGACGGTAAAATGTTTAGCTGTAAATATGTAAATGGTCATCCAAAAAACACCTTTAAGGAACTTCAAACCGTGGCCGCATTTGGTATTTTGTCGGATGTTGATAGCGGCTATCCGGTCATGATCAGCGAAATGTGCTTACTAACAGCCTTACGTACAGCGGCTACATCGGCGCTTGTGGCAAAGTATTTAGCGCCTAAGCACTCAACAACGCTTACATTAATTGGTAATGGTGCACAGTCTGAGTTTCAGGCATTAGCTTTTAAAGCCGTATTAGGCATTACTCACATTCGTTTATACGATATTGATAAAAACGCCTCACAAAAAGCCTACAACAACTTAAGTGGTTACGGTTTAAATGTAACTCTATGCAATAGCGCAGAAGAGGCCGTACAAGGCGCGAACATTATTACCACCTGCACAGCCGATAAAAAAAATGCCACTATTTTAACCAGCGATATGATCCCCCAGGGCGTGCATTTAAATGCCATTGGTGGCGATTGCCCTGGTAAAACAGAGCTTGATTCAAAATTATTAACGCGCGCAAATGTGTTTGTAGAGTACGAACCGCAAACCAGAATAGAGGGCGAAATACAACAAATGAGCGAAACCTTTGCCGTAACAGAGTTTCATAAAGTAATTAATAAACAAACACCTGGGCGTACAAGTAACAACGAGCTTACTATTTTTGATGGGGTAGGCTTTGCAAGCGAAGACTTTACCGCGCTGGTGTATATTAAAGACGCGCTGGTGGCTGCGGGTGAGTTTGAACTACTTGATTTAATTACACAACAAGCTGATCCGCGTAATTTATTTTCGGTACTTAATAGTACACAACCATCAAAAACACCTAAGCAAGAGCAAGTCGCATGAGCCACATAAAGCAAGCACCGACAGCGGTGGTGATGGTGCGCCCGCATCACTTTACATCTAACCCACAAACCATGTTAGACAACACGTTTCAAAGTACCTGCAACTCACAAAATCAGAGTCAGCTTGCCTTTGACGAAGTCACTAATGCGGTTAAATTATTACAAAACGAGGGCGTAACGGTTCATCTTTTTGAAGACGAACATACACACACGCCCGATTCTGTGTTTCCAAATAATTGGTTTTCTACTCATCAAAGTGGCGAGCTAGTTATGTACCCAATGTACGCAGAAAACAGAAGGTTAGAATATCGAAAAGATATTATTGATTTTTTGACTAATCACTATAAAGTGTTGTCTGTGACTGATTATTCATTTTTAGCGAAAGAAAATGCATTTTTAGAAGGCACAGGATCGCTTGTTATTGACCACCCCCATAAGCTTGCTTATGCAGTAGAATCTAAGCGCACTACTAAAACCGTGGTTAATACAGTGTGCGAGCAATTAAAGCTAAAACCTGTTGTATTTAACGCCTACGATGAGCAAGGCACTGCGGTTTATCATACTAATGTATTAATGTGTGTAGCCACAGAGTTTGCCATGATCAGCTTAAATATGGTGCCAAATAGTCAGCACAAACAATTAACTAGCCATTTTATACAAAGCCATTTAGAAGTAATAAACTTATCTAATGAGCAAATAAGTAGCTTTTGCGGCAACGCAATAGAGTTACAAGGTACAAATGGTCGTATTTTAGCACTCTCACAAACGGCGTTTAATGCACTTACAACCGAGCAAAAAGCAGCAATACAAAAAACAGCTAAACTTGTTCCGTTACCTATACCAACCATAGAGTCGGCGGGAGGTTCGGTTAGATGCATGATTGCTGGCATACACCTGCAAAGTAAATAACCTACCACTAAGTCAACATACTAAGGCAGCTTAGCTGCCTTAATCTATGGCTAACATGCATTATTAAATGCCAATTACTCAACTATGCGCTGAGTAAAAACATAATAAATACAAAAAGGATTAGCCCATGTTCGATACCGTAGTAAAAAGTGTAAATGGCCTATTATGGGGAGAAGGCCAAATACTAATCTACATACTACTGTTTGCAGGTATTTGGTTTTCGGTACGTTTAAAAGCAATTCAAATAGTAAAATTTAAACACATGTTTAGCCTGTTAAAAGGCAGTAGCAAGTGTAAAAAAGACGACATTTCATCATTTCAAGCATTGTGTACAGGCCTGTGTGCCCGTGTAGGTACAGGTAATTTAGCCGGGGTCGCTGTTGCAATTTCACTAGGCGGAAGCGGCGCCATATTTTGGATGTGGGTTATAGCCATACTAGGCATGGCAACCGGCTTTGCTGAAAGTGTATTAGGGCAAGTGTATAAAGTACGCGATAGTAGTGGCGAATTTAGAGGCGGCCCCGCCTATTATATTCAACAAGGTTTGGGCAGCCGTGCCTTTGCTATTGTGTTTGCCGCGTGTTTATTTTTAGGTTATGGCTTTACCTTTAGTGCCATGCAAACCAATACCATAACCGACGCCCTTAACTATGCTTTTCAAGTACCTACCTTTTATTCTGGGTTAGTTATTACCGTATTAGCAGGCTCAATTATATTAGGTGGCTTTAAAGCTATTGCCCGCTTTGCTGAGCGAGTCGTGCCATTAATGGGCATATTATTTGTAGCCGCGGCGGTTATTATTACGATTATGAATTTACCGCAAGTGCCTGCCATGCTTAAAGATGTGTTTTTATCTGCATTTGGTTTACAAGAAGCAGGCGCAGGAGCAATGGGCGCTGCCATTAAAAACGGTATACAACGCGGATTATATTCTAACGAAGCCGGCGCAGGTAGTGTGCCGCACGCTGCAGCAAGTGCTAGCCCAATGCCTAATCATCCAGTTACACAAGGGTATATACAAATGCTTGGCGTGTTTTTCGATACAATTGTGCTTTGTAGCTGTACCGCGGTAGTTATTTTATTGGCCGATGTAGATATAAGCGGCGAAATGGAAGGCATACGTTTAACCCAAAGCGCCATGACCGCACATTTAGCACAAGGCGGTGTGTACTTTGTTGCGGCAGCCATAACCTTATTTGCTTTTACCTCGGTAGTGGCCAACTATGCTTATGCCGAAAGTAACCTGCATTTATTTAAGCTCGATAACAAAGTAGGGCGCACAATTTATACATTACTTTATTTATCAATGATGCTGTGGGGCGCATCTGCGTCTCTAAAAGAAGTCTGGGATTTAGCCGATATAGCATTAGGGTTAATGACAGTGGTTAACGTTATCGCTATTATATTGCTCACGCCGACTATTTTGTCTGTTAATCGCGACTACAACACACAAAGAGAAAAAGGCATAGAGCCCGAATTTAAAGTAAAAGACGTAAAAGTACAGGGTAAATGCGAAAGTGGCATTTGGGATTGATTCCCGTATTTTTAGCAATTTTAACGATAAAAAGCGGTTTTATGGCAACATAAAACCGCTTTTTAATTTTGCATAATTATTCAATTTTGGGTTATGTGAACAGCACTAAAATATAAGAATAATAAGGTAAACTGATTTAATGATCGACATTCACGCAGGTAAAACAGCAGCAAAAATTATTAACGAGCAGGGCTTTAAACCCGAGTTATTTACCTCTTTTTTAGGGGCAAGTGGCGGGCCTAAATGGTTTACATTATTTGGCTTAGACAAATATATTTTTGGTGAGTTTTTTAAAAACCGCACCCAACCGCTTAATTTAATTGGGTCATCAGCGGGTGCTTTTCGTTCTGCATGTTTTGCACAAAACGATCCGGTTGCTGCCATTGAGCGTTTAGGAAAATCATATTCGCAAACCCGTTACACGAGTAATAAACCAACACCTGCTGAAATTACACTAAAAGCCCGCGCATTATTAGATGATGTATTTGGGGAGCACGGCGTAACCGAAATTTTAAATAATCCTATTTTTAAAGCGCATTTTATAGTGGCAAAATCGAATGGCTTTATTGCTAGTGAAAATAAATTAATTCAACTTTTAGGTTTATCAAAAAGCTATATGCTTAATCGGGTTAACCGAAAATTATTAGGCTCGCAGTACGAGCGATTTATTTTTGGCGCGCCAAACAGCAACTTATCAATAACCGACAGTTATAATTTTAAAACCCAAAACATACCACTTAGCCAAACAAATTTAAAAGATGCCTTACTTGCATCGGGCTCAATACCGCTTGTTATGCAAGGGGTAAAAAATATTGCAGGCTCACCACAAGGCATGTATCGCGATGGCGGGATCATTGACTACCATTTTGACTTAAAAATTAATAACCCTGGCTTAATTTTATATCCACATTTTAATAGCGAACCAAAAGCAGGCTGGTTTGACAAAAGTTTAAAACGTAAAGTTGCACCGCAAAATTACGATAATGTTGTGATGATTTCACCTTCAAAAAAGTTTGTAGCAGGGTTGCCTTACGGAAAAATTCCAGACAGGAGTGACTTTACTATACTTGATGCAGACACACGTATAAAATATTGGAATACCGTTTTTAGCGAAACTGAAAAGCTAGCTGAAGATTTCGATAAAAAATTAAAAACTAGAACTTATTATTAATAGGCTAAATTACAATTTAGTCGCTAAACTATTGGATACCAGAACAATTGATTAACTGCACTGGTAGCCAATATACTGTAAAGCGCCTGATAGTTATAAAATGCTATTTTGATATTTCATCAATATACTCTTGGAGTTTGCTTTGAGCATTTTCTTTACCAAATAAGATTTGGCAAACCTCCTGCAAACCAGGATCGTTAAGAATATCCTGCGTTCTAACAACCAATGAAATCTTAGACCGGCGGCGCAAAAAGTCACTGAGTTTAGTTATCATTTCTCGCTCGGCAGCATGCTCTATTTCTACACGTAAGTATTCAGAGTGTTTAATAAGAAGTTCTGCTTTTTCAGGTACTTCGCGAATTTTTTCAAGCATGTTAATGCTATTTCTACCGTAGCGCCTCCAAAACCGTTTACTAAGCGGCTCAGTTGATGTAATAGGTGTTAAACCATCTAAGTTCATTAATTTTGCACGATGCAAAAACTCATTTTTAACGGTGTCGTCAGGCTCGCCGTACCATTTGTAGTCTTTATGTGGCAGGTTAATGCCTAGGCTTGTAACCAAATCAGCTACTTCATCGCCAACATTAATACAATCAGTTAATTTACCGCCAAAAATAGACAGGTATTGTTTATCCTTATTCGTATCTATTGCGTGTTTGCGCGATAGCTGTACCCAATCAGCTTGGCCATTACCGTCTTTTTTAATAGCTAAAGGCCTAACACCGCAACGCTCGGCAATAATGTCATCTTTAGTCAGTTCTTTTTCTAAATCCAGTAGCTTATTTGCGTTACCTAGAACAAAATTTCTGTCTTCATCAGTCACTTCTGAGTATGGACTATGAACTTGTGTATCGGTTGTACCAATACAAGTTTTAGGCCCCATGGGGATCACAAAAAACAATCGTCCATCGTCAGCAAAAAAAGTTAACACCTTATGGCTATTCGTAATTTTATCAACAATTAGGTGAATACCTTTTGAAAAAACATGATTATGAGCCGTTGTTTGGTTATTAACGTCATTAAGCGGATCAACAAACGGACCCGCAGCATTAATGATAACCTTAGAACGAATGTTAAATTGTTCGTTAGATATTTCATCTACCGCTTTTGTAGTCCAAACGCCATCAGCGCGCGTTGAGCCTTGTGAACTAACATAGTTAGCTGCAATACAGCCATGACTCATACTGGAGCGAATAAAATTAAAAACAAAACGCGCATCGTTATCTAATAAAAAGCTATCTGAATATTCAAACCCGGCCTCAACATTTTTTGTATCAACAACAGGCTCCAAAGACTTAATTTTTTTTGTAGTAAGGTATTGAGGAGATTTTGTAAAAAAACGGCCCATAAACCAATAGAGAATAGTCCCTAAATAAACAAATAATGCAGGAAACCTAAAGCCTTTTTGAATACTTGTAAAAAAACGAATTTCTTTAACAGTAGAAGGGTAACTACGCATTAAATGGTTTCTACTTTTACAAAGTTTGTTAACTAGATTATATTCATGGCCTTCTAAGTACTTTATACCACCCCATGCTAAATTAGATGAGTTTGAACTTGTAAAACCAGCAAAATCACCTTTGTCTATCAACGCAACTTTAGCACCTTTAGCCGCTAGTGCTGCAGCAGAAACTGCACCGTTAATACCTCCTCCAATAATCAAAACATCATAGACATCTTGAGGAAGCTTTTTAATATTGTTGTCTCTGAGTTGACTCATCTATTGGATTACCTATTTTAAGAAGCTTAATTAACTATATAAGGCCTAAAGGGCTCTAAGGTGTAATTTTTAAATATTTAGGGCGTTTTACTTGCATTGCGAAATATCAAACCTTGCCTATTTATTAATACAATCCCAAGACTAAAAATTATTGTCACGGGGTAGGTATTCAACATCTAACGTAGGATAGCAGGTAAAAATATTTATAGGCTGAAAATAAACATGGTACAAATTTTCCCTTTAATAAAAATAACACTTAATAACGAACATTTGCAAACATTAAAATACATAAATGAAAATCAAACTTTTGCAGTGGTTGTAATTTAAATTTTGAAAAATTAGTACGTTCTAGCTTGAGCTAGCGTATTTAGAAAAAAAAGAAAGGTATCTTAATAATGCCAACGACATAAAAAAAGATGGATTATAGCACCTTGAAAATTGCGCTATGGCAGAGTAAAAATTGCAATATAAAGTTATGATTAATAATTTTTACACTGTACTGTCTGCTATATCCCCATAAACGAGTATAAATACAGCTTTAAACATCCCTATGCTGTTTATTTTAATGGGCTAAATGCAGTGTTACATCGTGCTCTTTTAGTAAAGTAAGTATACTTTCAGGTGGCTGCGCATCAGTAATGAAATTATTGGCTTGTGTAATATTACCCAATCTCACCATTGCATATCGACCAAATTTAGAATGGTCGGCGGCCAGTAGAACGTTACGTGAATTTTTAATAATTGCCTGTGCTACACGTACTTCTCGATAGTCAAAATCAAGTAACGCGCCATTTTCTTCTATACCACTGATGCCAATAATGCCAAAATCCATACGAAATTGATTAATAAAGTCTTCTGTTGTTTCACCAATAATGCCGCCGTCTCTGTGTCTAACCTCACCGCCTGCAATAAGCACGGTAAAGTCTTTTTTAACGCCTAATATAGCCGCAACATTTAGGTTATTAGTAACCACTTTTAAATTTTCATGATTAAGTAATGCTTTCGCGATAGTCTCTGTTGTGGTGCCTATGTTTATAAAAAGTGAAGAGCCATTGGGTATCATACTAACGATGTGGTCAGCTATTTTTTGCTTAGCTTCTAAGTCCATAATTTTTCGGGTTTGATACGCGGTATTTTCAATACTTGAAATTGCACTAGCACCGCCATGGTGGCGCCTTAATTTATTTATATTGGCTAAATATGTGAGATCGCGTCTGATAGTTTGCGGCGTAACCTTATAATGACTTACCAATTCTTCTATAGAAATTGAACCTCTTTCTTTTAATAATTTTAGTATGGATTCGTGTCTCTGATCTTGAGTCATGTGCTTCACATTTGAGAATAAGCTATCGGCAAATTATAGATTAAAAACAAATGAATGAAAATTACATATAAATAATTATATATTAAGGACGTATTTTAGTTGTATGTACCGATAAATCCATGTAATAGTAAAAAAACGAAAATAATCGAAAGTAGAAGTGAAAAAAACAATGAATAAATACATTCTTGCAATAGATCAAGGCACAACTAGTTCTAGAAGTGTACTATTCGACTTAAAAGGTAATATTGCTTACTTAGAACAACAAGAGTTCGAGCAACACTTTCCTAAAGCCGGCTACGTAGAGCATAAAACAGATGATATTTGGCATTCTGTTAAACAAACGACTGAAGCGGTAATGAAGCACATTGACCCACAACAAGATAAAGTGATTGCAATTGGTATTACTAACCAACGTGAAACAACCATTGTGTGGGACAAAAAAACAGGCGAGCCTGTTTATAACGCGATTGTTTGGCAAGATAGACGTACGTCAGAGTTTTGTAATAGTTTAAAAAAAGCTGGCAAAGAAAAAATGGTTAGCAAAAAGACAGGGCTTTTAATCGACCCTTATTTTTCTGCAACAAAAATAAATTGGATTTTGGATAACTGCGAAGGCGCTAGAGAAAAGGCAGAAAATGGCGATTTAATCTTTGGTACTGTTGATACGTATCTATTGTGGAAATTAACAGGTGGAAAAGAGCACCGCACCGACGCCACAAACGCATCACGTACTATGTTGTTTAATATTCACACCCAAGAGTGGGATCCAGAATTACTTGAACTTTTCAATATACCTAAACACATGTTACCCGAGGTTATGGACTCATCTGATGACTTTGGCGTAGCAGAGCAAGCATATTTAGGTTACGAAGTTCCTATTTTAGCTATGGCCGGCGATCAACAGGCTGCACTATTTGGGCAAACATGCTTTCAACCCGGCATGGCAAAAAGTACCTATGGAACAGGGTGCTTTATGATGGTTAACACTGGCGATAAAGTCCTTGAATCTGAAAATAGGCTTTTAAGTACAGTAGCTTACAGACTAAATGGTAAACCAACCTATGCGCTTGAAGGTAGCATTTTTGTTGCAGGTGCGGCAATTCAATGGCTTAGAGACGGTTTACAGCTAATCGAAAAAGCAGATGAAACTGAATCACTTGCGTGTAATACCCCTTTAGACCACGGTATTTATATGGTACCAGCGTTTACTGGATTAGGTGCACCTTATTGGGATGCTAATGCGCGGGGCGCTATTTTTGGTTTAACCAGAGACACCGGTATTAAAGAGATTGTAACCGCTGGATTACAATCAGTCTGTTTTCAAACTAAAGATCTTCAAAAATCTATGGAGTCAGATGGGGTGCGTCCTCAGGTACTGAGAGTTGATGGCGGTATGGTAAAAAATAGCTGGCTTATGCAGTTTTTGTCTGATGTGTTAGGTGCAGAAGTTGATCGTTCTAGCATAAGTGAAACAACTGTATTAGGCGTCGCCTATTTAGCAGGTCTAAAAGCGGGTGTTTTCCCATCACTTGAGTCATTAGCTACAAACTGGAATTGCGATAAACGATTCGTACCCGATATGACTAAAGTAAAACGAGATGAATTGTATGCTGGTTGGTGTAATTCAGTCAAAAAAGTTCAAAGCGAAGATTGCTTGCAAGAATAAATGGTAAAAATTATCTGATTAAGTTTTTTAATATACGTTATTAAAAACTAAAACAGACTTAACGTTAAATATAAAATACGTATTTATGATGATGTAAACCAAATATTATAAATATTTGGGCTTGTCTGATAAATACATAGTTATGGACGGTTTTTATCACTAATAAGGAATATTAAAATGTCACCTTTCTTAGCTGAAATAGTTGGCACAGCATTACTAATTTTAATTGGTGGTGGGGTTGTTGCTAACGACATACTCAAAAAAACATTGGGCCATGGTGGCGGTTGGATGACAATCACTACAGCTTGGGCATTTGGTGTTTTTATCGGCGTTGTTGTTGCCGGCCAATACAGTGGTGCGCACCTAAACCCTGCGGTTACATTGGGTTTAGCCGTAGCAGGGTCATTCCCCTGGTCTGAGGTACCAAGCTATATTGTTGCTGAGTTTATAGGCGCTATGATCGGCGCTTCATTAGTGTATGCAATATACAAAGATCACTTTGATGCCACCGACGATCCGCTTTTGAAACGAGCAGTATTTTGTACATCTCCAGCAATACAAAACACATTTAGGAATGTACTTAGTGAAGTAATAGGCACATTTGTTTTACTCATTTGTGTATTTTATTTTTCTTCGGCTGAAATTTCCGACGGCTCTGGTGTAAAAATAGGTTTAGGATCAATTGGTGCCATTCCTGTTGCATTTGTAGTTTGGGGAATAGGGCTTTCTTTAGGTGGAACCACAGGATACGCGATAAATCCAGCTCGCGATTTAGGCCCGCGCATTGTTCATTCGTTATTACCAATAAAAGGAAAAACGGATAGTAATTGGAGTTACTCATGGGTGCCGGTAATTGGCCCATTAATAGGTGGGCTATTAGCTGCTTGGTTTCATATTTTAATTAGCTCAACGAACACTATTTAAGTTAAATACACACTAAACGCACAGACACATTATTAATACACAAACTAATTAATTATATAATCATAAAAAATAAAAAGGGCGCATAGCCCTTTTTATTTGTGTAAAGTTAAATAAAATTACCGCACGCATAATAAATAGTTTATTAGCAAAGCAAGTCATTGTTTGCATGTTAAATGTATAATGCAATGAGGTGCTAAACTAAATTCGTTTTTATTTAAAATTAATAAGGCCGACTTAATTTTATATTTTAATTTAAATTTAAAAAGCAGGGCGCTTAGATAAAAAAAAAGTAACACCACAAAAATTACGATAGCGTTGTGATGATCTCCCATCAAAAGAATTTATAGCAGGTTTACCTTATGGAGAATCCCAGACAGAACGACTTTACTGTTTTTGATGTAGATACACACATTAAATATTGGAATAGCGTTTTTAGTGAAACTGATAAGTCGCTTGAGCGTTTGATAATAAATTGATGACTAGATAAAATCTATGGGTGTAAAAGATAATAAGTTAAGGGCTGCGTAAAGATAAAGGTAGATTCGAAAAATTAAAGCTAATCTCATAAATAGAATTTGAAGAATCCTATTCGAAAATTAGTTTCAGCTTAATTACATTGTGATGTGTTTTCCCAACTAATTTAGGATAATCATAAGATCTTGTGTGATTTTTAATTTAAAAGGCTAATTATTAATACCTTAATAATTAGCTTTACTATTTATATAATGACTTTGTGAAATATAATATCACGGTTTCTTTTCCATAAAATAATTATTTAGTATCGACAAATTGTTACCTATAAAATATTTCATTCACTAAAATTTTTATCAAGTTTATCAACTAGGGTGCGAAAGTCACTAGTTAAAATTTCCTTTGAATTTGGAGCTAGCACTATTGCTTGTGAAAAATACTTATTTTTAAGTAGTCCATCACTATTTTTTTCATGTAATAGACCAATTCGGAAGTAAGTTAAAGCAAGGTTTAAGTTTGTTCCTTCAATTGAAAGCTCATCTGGGCCAATAAACTCTAATAAACGAGCTAGTGAGTTCAATGCATATAAACCGGTGGCAGTATCATTAAACAAATAAGCTTTATGGGCTTCATTAATTTCATTTTTTAAATATGAAGATGTTGAGCTATTTGCAAACACATTACTTATGGATAGGGTGAAAAATATGAAAAACGTCAATATTTTGAAAGTAGTCACTTTTTATTCCTTTAAATAATTAACAGTATTTAAAACATACAAGGTTGTATGTGATTTTACAACTTTAAATACACAACCCATAAATTACGTTATGTTAAATTGAATGATTTATTAGAAAGCGAGCGTGATTATACAAACCAGCCCGCTTTTAGGAGAGTAATTAGGTGTTAATTTAGCTCAGAATCTACCCAAAATTTAGTGCCTTTTAGTACTGCTTGAAGTGCAAGGCCATTTTCGGTTAAAGAATATACGGTAACTTGGTCGGCAATGGCTTCTGCAACCAGTGCTCCACCTTTATCTTCGTATTTTGCTGCTGCATCTGCGTTTCCGCCAAAGGCCCAACCGTGTTCAATAAATCTATTTACTGCCGCTTGGTTATGAAAAACCATAACAACGTTAAAATCTTTAACGCCTAAACCAAGCCCTAAACCGGCTTCACCCATATTCATGTAGGTTGATTTACCCGTTAAGTTATTTTTTACTACACCGTACCCGCCACCAAAACTAGCTAAAACTACATTTACGTTTGCGTTATCAAATACGGCGTAACCGGCAGAATTGGCAATTTGTTTTTTAACATCGGGTTTTTGTGCGTATAATTTGTCGAGGGTATTGTTTTTCATGCTTTGAACTAAAGCACGTTTTTCGCTAGGTGAAGCACTACCTGTAGTAGCACAACCTGTTAGTAATACACTTATTGTAAGTAGGGCTAACACTATAAATTTTTTCATAAAACTTTCCTTAATAAGATTCATACCAATACACAACAATGTTTAAATAAATATACTTTTACTATGTCCAATACTAGACAGTATCGGACTTTAGCGTTAAGCTGTAAGTCTATTATTTTATTGAATATTTATACATTATGCTTGTTGCTTTAGTTGATACGTTAAAACAATTAAGATACCAAATTGCTCATCTTGACGACGGTACTCTAAACTCAGAATACCCAGAACTTGCATCCTTTATACAGCAAGTTGGCTTGACTGTAACTGAATCAAAGGACGATCTTAAATTTTTATACCAATTTTTATATGTGTACGGCCGAAAATCTGAGGCAACATTTAATCGTTTTCGTAATGAGCTTGAACGATTTTATTTGTGGTCTTGGCTAATTGCCGAAAAATCTGTATTTAGTTTAAAGCGCGAAGACATTGAAGAGTATGTTGATTTTATGGCTGAGCCAGATAAAAAATGGGCTTCAACTTCGGTGCAATGGCGTTACAAAGATGAACAAGGTATTCGTCGATTAAATCAAAATTGGCGCCCTTTTATATTAAAAGAGTCAATTGCGAGCCAGCAAACATTAGCGGCTATGTTTACTGCGCTAAATGTATTTTATAAGTTTTCTATTTTAGAAGAAAAAACGTTTGCTAACTTTGTGCCTGTAGTGAAAAAAAATAGCCCCTATTTGGTAGTTCAATCTCAAATTCAGATCCCAGACACCTTAAGTGACATACAATGGGAATATGTATTTGGCGTAACACGCGATTTATGTGAAAAAAAACCAGAGCTTGAACGTAACCTATTTACGCTCGCGTGTTTAAAAGGGCTATATTTACGTATATCAGAATTATCAGAGCGCCCGCAGTGGTCGCCAGTTATGTCACACTTTTGGCAAGATAATGACGGCTTTTGGTTTTTACGTATTATGGGCAAAGGTAACAAGCTGCGAGATGTTACGTTAAGTGATGATTTTGTTGAGTATTTAAAACGTTACCGATTATACAGAGGGTTACCCGCCCTACCACGCGTTGATGAATCTGAGCCATTGGTGCATAAAATTCGTGGCCAAGGTGGGATGACGGTTAGGCAAATTAGGCGTTTAGTGCAGCAAAGTTTTGATTTAGCTCAGCAATCGTTACTTGATGACGGGTTTAAAGATGATGCAGAACAACTTGAAGCAGCCACTGCCCATTGGCTTCGTCACACGGGTGCAACACATGATGCGCAAACTCGACCGCTAAAACATTTATCGGAAGATTTAGGCCATTCTAAAATTGCGACAACCGATCAAATTTACATTCAAACAAATATTAAAGAGCGAGCAAAATCAGGCGTTAAAAGGAAAATTTAATGGAATACTTAGTAATAGCATTTATTGGTTTTTTATTTTTAGTTTATTCAATTTCAATAAGGCAGTTAGAGCGCACAGAAATAACAGGCCCTATGTTTTTTGTTATTGGCGGCATGTTTTTGGCGTTTTTACTTCCTAATGAAGGCGAAAAATTAAAAACAGGAATAGATTATTTATTACCACTGATAGAGCTAACGCTAAGTATATTTTTATTTTCTGATGCGGCTAAATCTAAGTTAGGTGTATTGAGGCATAGTTTTCAATACCCTAGCCTATTACTATTCGTTGCCCTACCCTTAACTTTATTGTGCGGTATTGGTGTTAGCTTATTTTTATTTGCAGAGTTGTCGTTAATTCAATCGGCACTGCTGGCAATTATACTTACACCAACCGATGCCGCTTTGAGTAAAGGGTTATTGCAAAGTACACAAGTGCCCGAAAAAATTAGAGAAGGTATAAATACCGAAAGTGGATTAAACGATGGCTTATGTGTACCAGTATTTTTAATTTTTATTTTATTGGCTAAAAACCCTGACTCTGCTATTACTGCTTCACATACATTAGGTGTGTTTTCAAGAGAGCTTGGCTTAGCATTATTGATTGCTGGTTTTTCTATAGCGATATTTATTCCGGCATTAAATTTTGCAATGCAGCGCCATTACTTTGCAAAAAGCACCAGCCCATTTTTACTTTTAGGTTTTGCGATGGCGGTGTTTTCTATCACTCAATATTTTCATGGCAGCGGTTTTATAGCGGTGTTTATTGCGGGTTTGTTATTTGATAAATTTTCTAAAACTGATATTCGCGCTGAGCTAATAGAGGATTCAGAGCACATTGCTGATTTTACTTCGTTAATGATTTGGTGTTTATTTGGATTTGTTTGTGCGTATTTAGTAATTCCGAAATTAAATACAAATATAATTGTGTATGCCTTATTAAGCACAACATTAATTAGAATAATTCCGGTTATGTTATCGCTACAATTTACAGCACTTAATTGGAAGGAACGTTTTACTTTTGCATGGTTTGGGCCACGTGGTTTGGCATCTATTGTTTTTACTTTAATGGTAATAGACACGCAAATAGAAAATAAATACGATATTGCCACTATTGCAATGACCACTATTTTATTTAGCGTGTTTATACATGGTATAAGTACAAAGCCAATTGCAGATAGCTTCGTTAAAAAATCTAAATAGCGTTTATAAAAATTAGCGAATCTATTGTTTTGCTATGAACACGTTTTTTAGCTTTAAAATAAATCACTTAACTAAGCGAATTGGTATTAATAAAAAAGGCGTAACTTATTTTTAAGTTACGCCTTTTTTATTTTTAACTTTTACTAGCTAAGTACCTGAGCGAGCAACTCTATTGGGTGCTTTGGTTTAAATTGCTCAAAACGTTTTACTTGGCTGCGACACGAAAAACCGGTAGATAAAAGTTGCTCTGGTTTATTTTTATCTACTATTGGTTTCCAACTCATTTCGTACAGTGCACGGGAATTTTCTTGGTTTTGTGCTTCATGGCCATAAGTACCGGCCATGCCACAACACCCAGTATTGGTTGTATTTAGGGTTAAACCAATATCAGTAAAAATTGTTTTCCATACGCTTGCCGCTTTTGGTAAAGCGGTTGTTTCTGTACAGTGGCTTAGTAATGTAAATTCAGTATCGGTTTTTTGTTTAGCCGATAATGATTTAAACGATTGAGTTTGTAACCATTCATGGGCAAGTTGTACATGAAACTCGCCGCGATTATTTTCTAAAATGGTTTTGTATTCATCGCGATAACACATAACTAACGATGCATCTAAACCAACCAAAGGCGAATTAATATCTGCGAGTTTATTTAAAAATTCTGCGCCATTTTTTGCGGTTACTTTAAACTCATGCAAAAACCCTTTTACGTGTTGGGCTTTACCATTAGGTTTAAACGGTAATAGCATCGGCTTTTTACCCAGCGTGGTGATAAGTGTTATAAAACTTTGCACTAACTCGGCTTCGTAAAAGCTGGTAAACGGGTCTTGCACTATTAGCACATAGTCATTTTGTTCATCGCTTGAAAGTGAATTTAATAATTCAAAATCAAATTTATGTGCTTTTGCTACGCGTTTTTCGAGTGAAGGCACACTTAATTGGGGTGTATCTACATACCCTACTGTTTTTTTAATTAAACTACTTACTAAGTTTGTTTTAACAATTGGGTTGATCACACGTGCAAATTTAGACATTACAGGCGCCGAACTTTCAATGTTAGCGACTAAATAATCTTTAAGTGGGCGCGCGTAATAACTGTGATAATAATTTAAAAAGCGTGCTCTAAAAGTAGGTACATCCACTTTAATTGGGCAAGATGTTGTACACGCTTTACACGCTAAACATTCATCCATTGACTCTTTTACTTCGTGAGAAAAATCGTAAACACCTTTGTTTTTTTCACGGCTATGAACAAAACGCTCCCACCAGGTAATAACTTCGCCTTTGTTAAGCTCTTTTTCTACTTCGAGCAAATCTACATTTTTAGACTCTTGAAGTCGTAACCATTCTCGCATTAATGTTGCGCGGCCTTTTGGCGAATGCCTGCGATCGCCGGTTACTTTATATGAAGGACACATGGGAGAATTTTCGTCGTAGTTAAAACAAATGCCGTTACCATTACAGGTCATTGCATTGTTAAAACTTGTTTTTACATCGATAGAAATTTGCTTATCGAAGTACGAACGTTTTTGCCCATCTACACTAACTAGTGGGTCCTCACTTTCTATGGGAGTACATATTTTACCAGGGTTTATTCTATTATTAGGGTCGAACGCTGTTTTTATTTTACGTAGTTGTTTAAATAAATGCTCGCCAAAAAACTCAGGGCCGTATTCACTTCGGTAACCTTTACCATGTTCGCCCCACATTAAGCCGCCGTATTTAGCGGTGAGTTTTACAACTTCGTCTGAAATTTTACGAAGCAGTTTTTCTTGTTCAGGGTCGCACATATCTAGCGCCGGGCGTACATGTAAAACACCCGCATCAACATGGCCGAACATACCGTATTGTAAATTATGGCTATCGAGTAATGCTCTAAATTCTACAATGTAGTCGGCTAAGTTTTCTGGCGGTACGGCGGTATCTTCAGCAAAGGCCAATGGCTTTTGGCTGCCTTTGACATTACCGAGTAATCCGACAGATTTTTTACGCATTGCATAAATTTTTAAAATGTCACTTTTACTGCTGGTTAATTGATAGCCAATAACACCATTGGTTTGATTTGCTACGCATTCATCTAATAATGTGCAAAGTGTGTTTACTTTGTCTTTTATATCTTCAGGTGATACTGCATTAAACTCAACCATGTTGAGTCCTTGCATATCTTTATTTGGTACATCGGTTATTAAGTCCGATACTGAATGCCAAATAATATCTTCGCGAGCCAGGTTTAATACTTTGCTATCGACTGTTTCTACTGATGTTGCACGCGCATCCACTAAAAAGGGAGAGTGGCGAAGTGCCGAATCAAAACTGTCGTATTTAATATTTATCAGTGTTTTAAATTCGGCTATGGGAGTTAGGTTTAATTTAGCTTCAGTAACTATACCAAGCGAGCCTTCTGAACCGGTAATTAGCCTACTCATATCAAAAGTTTGTAAGTCATCACTTAGCACATGTTCTAGGTCGTAGCCTGTTAAAAAGCGATTTAAGCGTGGAAATTTTTCTAAAATAGCTTGGCGCTCATTTAAAGAAATTTCCAATACTGTTTTGTAAAGGCTACCGATTAATGATTCTTGCTCGGCTATTACTTTAGCTTTTTCTATGTCTATTGGTGATGTCACCATTGGGCTGCCATCGACTAAATAGGTAGTAAGTCCTAAAACATGGTCGCTAGTTTTACCGTACACTAATGAACCTTGACCTGATGCATCAGTACTGATCATTCCGCCAATAGTTGCTCGGTTACTGGTTGATAAGTCGGGTGAGAAGAAAAAGCCGTACGGTTTTAAAAAGTCGTTTAATTGATCTTTAATTACACCTGTTTGTACTCTAACCCAACCTTCTTCAACGTTAATTTCGAGTATTTCCCGCATGTAGCGAGACAAATCAACCACTATTCCTGGTGTGAGTGATTGCCCATTAGTACCTGTACCACCACCACGTGGGCCAAAAGTAAGCGACAAAAATGGGTCGCGAGATGCTGTTTGCAATGCCAGTTGAATGTCTTTTTCGGTTTTAGGAAAAATAACACCTTGTGGGATTTGCTGATAAATACTGTTATCAGTAGAGGCGGTTAAACGCGTTGCATAGCTTGCATCGGTGTCTCCACTAAATCCCTGATTTTTAAGTGTACTTAAGTAGTTTGCGACAAGCTCTGTCGCTGCATCTTGCTGTGTAATTGTTGCTATCATGACGGCGATAATTTAAGGCATTTGTGTAATTATATCATGGTGATGGCTAATAGAAATTGAAGATTTTACAGTTTGTAACACTCTTTTTATCGTATTTTGAGGTTCTGTATTTATAATCAAGTTAAACCAATGTGCAGAGTTTTATATGAAAAAATTACTATTACAGATCATAGGTGTGTTCTTTATTTTGCTGGGGCTATTTTTTGCTGTAGTAGCTAGGGCGTGTTGACCTTTGGTTGTTGAATTTGCAGCAGTATGTTTGGTTTTTAGGCAAGGCAGAGCCTATGTAGTGTTACTCCCCATAAATAGGCGATAACGCAGCATAAATACCAAACATGCGCTGCCCTATGGGTTCTTTCTAGGGACGATTAACTCTTTGTTACTCGATTTTTACTTAGCCCACTAGGTTACAAACCTTGCGCCGCGATTTAATCGCCCCTAGATTGAACAAATTTCAATCCACAAAGATAAACACGCCCTTAGCCCCTCCTTGATATTTTTTATGGCGGGGTTACTGTGCTTTTCTTTTTACTACCCAAAAGCGAGGCATTATTTAAAGCTTTGCCAAAAAGCCTTAACTAAATCGTGTAATTATTTAGATAAAAAATTAGCACGGTAATTTAGCCCACATACAAAAATGCCAGCATAATTGCTGGCATTTTTATTTTTTACGGGTACTGATGTTTATTTAGCAAGTTTGTCTGCTAGGTATAACCATGTTTCTAGTACTGTATCTGGATTTAGTGAAACAGAATCAATGCCCTGCTCTACTAACCATGCTGCAAAATCTTCATGATCTGAAGGACCTTGACCACAAATACCTACATATTTGCCCTTTTCTTTAGCTGTTTTAATTGCCATAGAAAGTAGCTTTTTAATCGCAGGATTACGCTCATCAAATAAATGTGCGATTAGGCCTGAGTCACGGTCAAGACCAAGTGTTAGCTGAGTTAAATCGTTAGAGCCGATAGAAAAACCATCGAACATCTCTAAAAATTCATCGGCAAGTAATGCATTTGAAGGAAGCTCACACATCATGATTACTTTTAGACCATTTTCACCACGTTTAAGGCCATGCTCTTCTAGTAATTCGATAACACGTTTACCTTCTTCAAGGGTACGTACGAATGGGATCATGATTTCAATGTTGGTCATACCCATGGTGTTTCTTACGCGTTTAATTGCTTCACACTCAAGGGCAAAACAATCACGGAAGTCTTCAGAGATATAACGTGCAGCACCACGAAAACCAATCATTGGGTTTTCTTCTTCAGGTTCGTACTGCTCACCACCTACTAAGTTTGCATATTCGTTTGATTTAAAATCAGACATACGCACAATTACACGCTCTGGTGCAAAGGCACAGCCTAGCGTTGAAATACCTTCTACTAATTTAGAGATATAAAACTCTACCGGTGATTCGTATCCGGCAATAATGTCGGTAATTTCTGCTTGTAACGCAGGTGATTGGGCATCAAAATTTAATAGCGCTTTAGGGTGAACACCAATCATGCGGTTAATTACAAATTCAACACGGGCAAGACCAACACCTGCATGTGGTAAACGTGCAAAGTCAAACGCGCGGTCTGGATTACCTACGTTCATCATCACTTTCATTGGCAGTTCTGGCATTTTATCAACGCGCGACGTTAGTATTTCAAAATCTAAAATACCTTCGTAGATGTAACCTGTATCGCCTTCAGCACATGATACCGTTACTTCTTGGCCTGCTTGAATTAAATCGGTTGCGTTACCACAGCCAACTACCGCAGGAATACCAAGTTCGCGGGCAATAATTGCTGCGTGACACGTACGCCCACCACGGTTTGTAACAATAGCCGCGGCGCGCTTCATGATAGGTTCCCAATCTGGGTCAGTCATGTCGGTAACTAAAATGTCGCCTTCTTGTACTTGGTCCATTTCTTTAATTGAATCAAGTACACGAACAACACCACTACCAATTTTATGACCAATTGCGCGGCCTTCAGCAATTACATTGCTTGTGCCATTTAATTGAAAACGCTCCATAATATTGGCATCTTCGTTTGAGCGAACGGTTTCTGGGCGCGCTTGTACTATGTACAATTTGCCATCGTTTCCGTCTTTTGCCCATTCGATGTCCATAGGACGACCGTAGTGCTTTTCGATTATTACAGCTTGTTTTGCAAGTTCTTGCACTTCTTCATCTGTAATTGAAAATTTGTTTGAAAGGTTTGGCTCTACGTCAACAATTTCTACTTGTTTGCCGTGTGCCTCATCTGTTGAGTAAATCATTTGAATGGCTTTTGAGCCAATATTACGACGCACTACTGATGGCAACCCTTTTTGTAATGTTGGTTTATGAACATAAAATTCATCAGGGTTTACTGCGCCCTGTACAACCATTTCACCTAAACCGTAGCTTGAAGTAACAAATACAACGTCTTCAAAACCAGACTCTGTATCAATACTAAACATAACGCCTGATGCTGATTTATCTGAACGTACCATACGCTGAATACCAGCAGATAATGCAACACCACGATGATCGTAACCTTGGTGAACACGGTACGATATGGCGCGGTCGTTAAATAAAGAAGCAAATACGTGTTTAATAGCGACCATTACTGAGTCGATACCACGTACGTTAAGGAAGGTTTCTTGTTGGCCTGCGAATGATGCATCTGGCATATCTTCAGCGGTGGCTGATGAGCGTACTGCAAATGATACATCAGCTGATGTATCGCCATGAAGTTGGCTGTATGCGTCGCGAATGGCTTGGTCTAGGTTAGGTTGGAATGGGGTATCGATAATCCATTGGCGGATATCGGCACCGACTTTAGCGAGTGTATTTACATCATCAACATCAAGCGTATCTAAAATGTCGTGAATTTTTGCATTGAGTCCAGATTGCTCTAAAAACTCATTGAAAGCGTCGGCTGTAGTGGCAAAACCACCCGGAACCTGTACACCTGCGTTAGCGAGGTTTGAAATCATTTCACCCAGTGAGGCATTTTTGCCGCCAACACGAGGAACATCTTGCATACCAAGCTCTTGATACCAGAGAACGTATTCTTGCACGGGTCTTTCTCCAAAAAACAAATTGTAGTTGTAACTGTGAGAGTTAAGAAAGAAAACCTTTTATAAAGGTCACCTTCATTCTACACTGGCATTAGACCTCACGTAAACCGTGAGTAAGTCATTTTAGGGATTAAACGTAATAAAAAGGTTAACTATGAGAACTGCTTTTTATATATCAGACGGCACTGCTATTACCTCCGAAGTGTTTGGTCACGCGACTTTGTCGTTATTTCCGGTTGAATTTAATCATAAAACTATTCCTTTTGTAGAAACAGAAGAAAAAGCAAATGAAATTAAAGCGTTAATAAACGCAACTGCTGCAAAAGAAGGTGAGAAGCCATTTGTATTCTTTACCTTCGTAAATCACAACTTAAGTGAAATTATTAAATCGGCCGATGCAATCGCGTATGATTTTTTGTCTACTTACAGTGAAAAAATAGAAAAAGAGCTTAATGTTGCGCCAGTGCCAAAAATGCATCGTACCCACTCTATTCATGAAAAAAGTTATGACTTTAGAATAGATGCGGTTAACTATGCCCTTATGAATGATGATGGCGGAAATATTAAAAACTTTTCTGAAGCCGATATTATTTTAGTAGGTGTTAGCAGAAGCGGTAAAACACCAACAAGCTTGTACTTAGCCCTACAGTACGGCATTAAGGCTGCAAATTACCCAATAACTGAAGACGACTTAGAGAGTGAGGGACTACCTAAATGTTTACTCCCTTACAAACATAAGTTATTTGGGTTAACTATTGACCCTGAGCGTTTGGCTGCAATTAGGCATCGTCGTATGGCAAATTCTAAATACGCATCAATAAGACAATGCCGAATTGAAGTGCGTGAAGTTGAAATGCTTTATAAGCGACATAAAATTGCATACTTTAATTCTACCCATCATTCTGTAGAGGAAATATCTGCAAAAATCTTAATAGACAGTAACCTTGAGCGACGTAAGTACTAACCAACTAATTTACTGTTTTGCTAAAAAAAGCCGCTATATGCGGCTTTAATTTTTTATTTATTATTTACGAGCGTCTTTTAATAAGTCAGCTACTAAAAAGCCTACTTCTAATACTTGGTCTGCATTTAGACGCGGGTCACATTGTGTTTTGTAACGTTGCGCTAGGTCATCATCAGATAAACCGTATGCACCACCGGTACACTCTGTAACGTGCTGGCCAGTCATTTCTAAGTGGATACCACCTGCGTATGAACCTTCAGCTTTATGTACAGCAAAAAACTGGCTAATTTCGCGCATGATATTATCGAAGCTACGCGTTTTATAGCCTGATGTCGCTTTTTCAGTATTACCGTGCATTGGATCAGAGCTCCAAATAACTTTACGGCCTTCTTGCTGAACGCGTCTTACAAGTGCTGGAAGTTTTTCCGGCAGTACGTCGGCACCCATACGTGTAATTAGCGTTAAACGACCCGGAATGTTATCTGGGTTTACTGCATCAATTAAACGAATTAGGTCATCTGGGTCCATTTCTGGGCCAACTTTAACACCAATAGGGTTTTTAATACCTTTGAAAAACTCAATATGTGCATGGTCTAATTGACGAGTACGCTCACCAATCCACACAAAGTGCGCAGAACAGTCGTACCAGTCACCAGATAGGTGATCGCGACGAGTTAGTGCTTCTTCATAGCCTAGCAATAACGCTTCGTGAGACGTGTATAAGTCGGTTTCTTTAAGGCTTGGCGCAATAGTAGAATTAATGCCACATACTTCCATAAATTCAAGTGCGTCTTGAATTTTGTCAGCAAGCTGTTGGAATCGCTCTTTTTGCGGATTAGCGGCTACAAAGCCCATGTTCCAGCGATTCACTTGGTGTAAATCTGCTAAGCCACCTTGTGCAAATGCACGAAGTAAGTTTAATGTAGCAGCACTGTTGTGGTATGCCTTCATTAAACGTTGTGGATCGGGAATACGTGCTTCTTCTGTAAACTCAAAGCTATTTATAATATCACCACGGTAAGATGGTAAAGATACACCGTCAATAGTTTCTAAATCTGCAGAGCGTGGTTTAGCGTATTGACCTGCCATACGTGCAATTTTAACAACTGGGCATTTACCGCCGTACGTTAAAACAACAGCCATTTGTAAAATGGTTTTAAATGTATCGCGAATATTAGCGGCATTAAAGTCGCTAAATGATTCGGCACAGTCGCCACCTTGAAGTAAAAATGCACGACCTTCACATACATCTTCTAATTGTTTAAAGAGGCTTCTTGTTTCTTCTGCAAAAACAAGTGGCGGAGCACTCTTTAACTGGCTCTCTACTGTTTTCAGTTCTTCTTGATCTGGGTACTGTGGCTGCTGTAGTATTGGCAGTTCTCTCCAGCTATTTGGGTTCCACGATTGCATGTTCTTTCCTCATTCCTACTTTACCTGATATAAAGAAATTAACGTATGCATGGCCCTAAGTTCAAGGACTATATTCACTATTTACCAACTAATTTGTTATGAGTTAAATATATATAAGGTTATTTGTGATTTTAAGGCTGCTCAGGCTTAGTTTTAAGCGTTGTTTAATTTTATTATTTTTATTCAAATACAATAAGTTAAACTTATGAAGGCGCTTTTTTAACCATCCCAAACCAAATTGAATTCAAAGCCTTAAAGTTAACAGTTTTATTGGGAACACATCATACTATAAGTGGGTTAAATGTAATCTTAGCTTTACAGTGATAATTTAATTAGATTATCTAGGTGGCTAGTAATTGGCTCGAGTATATGATATATGGCTCGGGGTTGTGCAAGGCTATAGCAATAAGTCCACTTTATTATGTACAGCTGTGATCAGGTTGTTGCACGATGTCAGTACTCTAATTAGAGCTACTAAAAACAGTCTGTATGAACCACTACTTTAAATATTAAGTTGTAGTAGAGTTCATTTTTACAGAGCAGCCTTCCCCATCACAGGTGCCTAGCGCTGTATTACAAGTATCACTTTTAAGAATTATATAATGAGTGCCCAACACTATCTAAAGTGGCGAACCAAAAAATTGATTGCTGGCCTTAAACTAAAGGCTCAATAACTATTTTACACAGAGCGATAATATATAAAAGTATAAACCGCCCTGACAATTACCTGCGTTACAACAAATTTCCCCATATAGCTTATACACATAAGTGTATTTATCACGCCTGGTTTAACTAATTCTTTATGTTATATGCAAACTCTTAAGCACCGAATCTCACTAGGATAAACAAATGACACTAAAGAACACATCATACTTAGCTCTATTTAAACGTAATCTTAGCTTTAGTAAGATGAATTAACTTTAAAAAACCAAAGCAAAAGGTTAAACTTAATAATTATATAAGTAAGATGTGTTCTTAAGGTGGTTATGGTTTCTAAAGTACAAATAAGAAGTCAGTTTGATTTAATGAATGAATTAACATCGTTATTGATTGATGAATTACGTGTCTTTGAATATTCAAAGGCTGAGTATTATCAGCTACCAGATATAAATAGTGTTGATGAAAATATTATTCCCGAGTCAATCCCTGTACAAAAATCAACCGGTGAAATTGCTCATAGGGCAATTTTAAACTCATTTACTGATATTTATAAAAAAGAAAGTTTAAGTAGTAGAGTACTAAAGCGTCATCCTGGGCTTTTGGTTTTAAAAAATGCAGATGTCGCAGCATTAACTAGCCGAATACAACAAGTTAATAAAGCTAAGGCTGCTTTTAAGGAGTGTGTTTTGGCTATCGATAATAACGATGCTCGATTTGAAGCTGTTCATAACGCGGTTCCAAATTTAATCACTCTTGCAGCCTATCGAAAAATTCATTTTCAAAGTGAGTCCCCTTTTTCAGTGAGATTTACTTGGATGCATAAGCATGCAACTAAAACTCTAACTAAAAAAATGGCACTTGAAATGCTCGATAAATCTGCTGGTTATAGAAATCCAAGAATGATCGACCAACAAAAATGGCAGTCCCTTGTTGCACAAGAGCAAATGCGAGTAGCTAGTTTAGGTGAAAAAGAAAAGTTAAGAATTCGCCGCCCTACCCGAGTAAGTCCCCAAGTTAATGTTAGGTACACCGCAGAAAATAGGTATCACGTAAGTGCTGCATTGCCGTTTATTTTAATTAACCCACAGCCCGATGTTAAGTTAGGTACTTTGCCAGATTATCAAAAACCAGAGTCTCACCCGAGAAAAAAAGAGTATGACTTTTTAGTGGATAGGCTTTACTTAGAACAAGTAGATAAATAATTATGTTAAAAAGGCCACACTGTGTGGCCTTTTTGGTAAGTAGTCTAGTATTTTAACCGTTGTTATTTTTCAACTATTTCTTCTATTTTATCTTCATCAATTAAAACTGCGTTTTCGACAATTCGTTTACCACCTTGAATCTCAATACGCTTATTGTGCTTATTGAGCGTGAGTATCTCATCACAAAACTGATCAGAAGGATGCATTTCATAGGTGTAATCAATAATATTACCGGTTTTATCATCTTTTACATTAGTAATGCTGTATTCTGAAATAGCCCCTTTTTCAATCAAGTCTTTCATTGTTGTGGTCATATCACGGCGTAATGCTTTTAATTTGTTTTCTGTGATATCGTCGGTTGAATATATAGACCCGTATTTTTCCATAATAGATAGCAATCTAAAATGATACGTTTTACCAGGCGCGGCATAACGCCAAAGGTGATATAAACGCAGCATCATCCAACGCGATAAACCACGTTTTAGCTCTTGCGCACTGTTAAAGTAATACCCTTTGTATTCAAGGTTATCAATCATGTTATGAACAAATGCATTTAAACATGCAACACATTTAACGTTGCCGCCTTGACCTTTTTTACCACTAAAATGAAGAGATGATAAAAAGTTCATGTTTGACTCATAAAAAGAGTCATCAATATCTGTATTTTTAGTATCAGTAGCCGAGTATTTAAATGAAAGTTTAGAACCTTGAAGTGCTTCCAATGATTCTTTAATTTGTGGGTATGGCATTGATTGGCCAACCGCTTTAAGTTCTTGGGCTAATTCGTTCATCGAAAAAACCACGGCATATTGAATACCGGACTTAAAATTGATTTTTACGATTTTACCTTTCGATGCAAGGCGAATTAACGCGCGCTCAACTTTTTCTTCTCTATCCGATGGCCACACTAAATATTCTACGTCTTCGCCATCTTTACGCGTGCTTACAACAGCCGGTGTAATTTTTATTTCGCCGTCATATAAAATACCATCTACTTTTTCGGATATTTTACGCGTAATAATTGTTTTTTTAGGTGCTTCTTCCAATGGCAATTTTTTATGCCCAGAACGTACAAAACGGCCCCATAAATCATAGTGGTTAAACGTGTTTGAATAAGCACGTAACCCATGAGCGGCATTTTCGATAGAAATTCGCACATCTTTGTTATCTGTAAATAGTGCTAAACTTTCGTTATCAATTGCACTTTCCACCCCGTGTATTTGGCCCCTAAGTGTATCGGGCAAGTTATCTACCGAGATGTTGACCTTTCGGCTCATTGTTCTGATTTCCATTTTTTATTGCGACAGCTAATAACAACACATTAAGCAACAAAAGTTAAATGTTTAAGTTAGTATAAAACTGATCCGAGTATAAATAAACGTAATGGATCATTATTATACTAAGTAGAGAGTGATAAGCTTAATTTCAGATCACTATTTTACTAAGATAAGCTTCTCAAGCTAAATTTTTACTAACTCAATTTATTTTTTGTCCATTAAAAGCGCTATTTTTAAACTTTTTACACGACAAACGTTAGTAAAATAAATACCTGCTGTGGATAACAGTACTTCGAGTTAGCATAGATCTGATCTGTACTTACTACAGATCAGATCTATACCAATTAAACGCCCTGCTCTTCGTAAGCTTAAGTGTATAACTTTCTAATTTACTTGGTAAAAAACTGATCTCACACAGTCATTTTGTACATAACTTATTGAGTAAGTTGTGCATAACTCTAATAATTAAATAAGGCTTAGTAAAAAGCTGATCTGCATGTAGATAAAGATCTGATCTTAACCAAGTATAAAGGTGATCTGCTTTTTTTAACATTATTTATAAATATCATATAGTTACATAGCTATTATACACCCTTAACCTTTATTACCTTATATATTTAACCACCTTTAAACTTCTTTATTTATACTAAGCAATCTTAAAGGTGTAAAAATATTTTTAAATGTCTTGTTATTAAAATGCATGTCGCCTTAAATAGTTGTTTACAGCTATTTGAATGGACATTATACTAACTGCCTAACTTTGAGGAAGAAAGTATGTCTATCAATAATAACGCGCTAAGTACTTACCGGCTTTTAAAAGCAACAGCCGAAGTTGCTGAAAAATCTTTAAAAGGACGCATACAACATTATCGCGCTCATCTTAAATCAGAAGAAAAAGAATTAAGAACTTACACCCAAAAAGCGGCAGCAGATTTATTAGGGTGTAATAATCGTACCTTAAAACGTCGTCATGACAATGGTGACTTTGATGATTTAAATATTAAGCGTGGTGCAAATGGGCACTATGCGTACACGTTAGTTAATATTTTTGCGATGGCCGATATCATGGATATTCAGCCAGATCACCGCACTGCTAACGATAAACTCCAAGTTATTGTTATTAATTCACTTAAAGGTGGCTGTGGTAAAACAACCAGTATGGTTAATATTGCTGCTGCATTGGCGACGACTAATATCAAACGTTATCGTATTGGTATTATTGATTTAGATCCTCAAGGTTCGTCTTCTAGCTTTTTCCCTTCTAACGATCACGACCCTGTTACGGTAGGCGACTTAATGCGTGATTGTATTGATTTAGACGAAGGCGAAACCTGGCCAGAGTTTGTTTCTAGTGCTTTTGTTACTACGCATATTCCAAATATTCGTGTTTTACCCTCAGGTATGGATGACTTTTACTTTGAACACGAGACAGCAACACTTTTAAAAGACACCTCTAATTACGAACAAACACGTCATTATCATAAGCTTTTAGAAAAGGTTATTGAGCCGGTTAAAGACGAATTCGATATTATTTTAATCGATACCGCTCCTACACTTAACTTTATGTTTTATAATGCTTTAATGGCCTCTACGGCGATGCTTATTCCAGTTCATCCAGAAGCTGTAGATTTTGATGCTAACAATAAATATTTAAAGCGTTTAGGTGAGATTTACCACACAGTAGCGGCACTTGGTCATGAAGGTTGGGACTTTATGCAGTTTTTAGTGACCAATTACGTTAAGGGTAATCATTCACAGCGCGATATTGTTAAAGATGTACGTAGTGCGTTTGGCCGCCAAGTAATGAGCTACCCAATTAATCACAGCTCGGCAATTACGGCTAGTTCATCGTCTTTTAATACCATATTTGATCAAAAAGCATCGGATAGTTTAGCAAGTCGCGAGTCTTTATTACGCGCGCAAGAAAATATTAAAGATGTTGTGGACGAATTAGAAATGCTTATTCGTTCTAATTGGGAGTCAACCCAATCATCACTTAACAACACTAAGTAAGGATGTTACATAAAAATGGCTACAAAACGTAAAAACGACACCCGCTTAGATCCATTTGCAACTGCCGTAGGCAATAGCAGCCTTGATGCATTACTTGAGCAAGCAAGCGCTGGTGATGTAATAAGAATGCCTGCGCCAAGCGACCCTACACGCGAAATAACCTTAGTGTGTAAAGTTATTGCTCATGCAGATATTGAATCTAGCACCACGGTTTACGGTAAAAACCGCCGTGTACAAGCGCTATTAAACGAAAAGTCGGTTTCTGATATTTTACCTGCAATTAGTGAAGATGGACGTAATCAACACCCTGCTTTACTTTGGGATCAGGGAAATACTAACTTAGTACTTGCCGGTTCACGTCGTCGAAAGGCATGTATTTTAGGTAATGCCGATTATTTAGTTTTAAGCTCTCCTGATTTTACCGATCAAGATGCTAAAATTTTAGCTGTATCTTCAGATCAGTACATAGCTCCAAGCCTTTGGGAGCTAGGACAAGCTTATCAACAAACTAAAAACGATCTTATTGAGCAAGGTAAAAAAGGCTCTTATCGCGAAATTGCCGCTATTGAAGGTGTATCGCACACCGCAATTGCAGATGCCATTAAAGCGTACGAGCAAATCCCCGCTGATGTAATTTCACTTTACCCAACGGCTAATCACGTAGGCAGAGAAGTCGCTAAAAAGCTTGTTAGTGCAAAGGAGCGCGACGAGCAGGCGTTTAACGCCCTAGTTAGCGAATTACATACAGACGATGAGATTAACGCCATTACAAGCGACGACAAACGCGCTATGGCAATTACTAAACGTTTAACTACCGAGCCTAGCGTGGTTGCTAAACGTGAAGCTGTATTTGAAAACAACTTTATAAACGTACAACGTAATTTAAAAAGTGGTGACGTATCTATTAAAATAGATAATAAAGTATTGACTGACAAACGCTTAGAACAACTTACTAAGCTGTTAAGCGCGTTTAATTAGCCCCTTATTACTTAGTAAAATAGTGATCTTAAAAGCCTGTTAGGTTAGTTAAATTCTGATCTGATGGGCTTTTTACTTAGTAAAATCCTGATCTTTTTTGCTATTTATAACCTATAAATCCCTCATTTTTGCTCTAAAGATCACATTTTTACCAACTGAATTTAGTTTTTACGACTATTTGATGCTGGATCTTAATTTGTTAGTAAAAAACTGATCTGTAAAGCCCCTGCATTGTTAATAAATTGTTTGTAACATGTGTGTTTGCTGTTTACTTATTCTCATATTGGCAGATAAAGTGTCATAAAGTACGTATAAACCGATTTTTTACTAACCTAGCAGCTCCAACCAGTTTATATAACGTTAATATTGCTTTTGCTGTGCGCAGTTAAAGAATATACTGGCAGAATTATTTTAAAAATTTAATACTTAGAGTGACATGTCTGCTAACTTATCAAAAAATGATTTACTGGCTATTTTTGAAGAAATAAAAAATGAGCAGGCAACCTTGTTCCCTCTTTCTGAGCGCTTTATAAAAAAGCTGTTTAGGCCCAACGTGCTCGATAAAGGCAAAGAGTATTATAAAAACGACCAAATTAGTTGGTTAGAGCACAGCAGTGATTTTGCTGTTATTGATTCAACGGTACAAGGCGACACCGGATCAGCATTTAACCAACGCATTGAGATCAGTAAAGTACCTACTGGTTACTCTGTTGATACGCATTGTACCTGTAATGCTAAAACCAAATGTAGGCACTTAGCCGCTGTATTATTTAAACTTAAAATAGAGCACTCAGGTGAATACGGAGAAGACTACTTTATTAACGATTGGTTTAGTGAACTGACAGCACTTAAAAGTGTTGATGCTAAAGCTCCTTCGCAAGTTCTTTTATTTGTATTAGACATTGAAAACAATAAAGTATTTTTAACGCCAAAAATTGCCAATTACGACAAAAATAATAATTACACGCTCGGGCGCAATTTAACTGAGCAACAATTAAATAGCTTTGTAACGCCAAACGATTTGCTCGAAAGTGACTTTAGACTCTTTAGTTGGATTCGCTCACAAAATGCAGTAGGTAATTTAGAGCTAAAAGGTCAATGGGGCTTTAGCGCTCTACAACAATTAATTGCCACCGATCGTTTATTTTTACAACGCTCTCGTGTTGCTATTAAAGCGCAAACTGGGCAATCGCTTAACTTTAATTGGCAGCAGCAAAACGAGTTATCGCAATTAATTATTGAGCTTGAACACAGTAAAAATTGGGCATTGATAAAAACCACGCCGCCCGCTTATTTAGACCTCGATCACTTTAAAGTAGGCCGGATCAGAACACAGCTTAGCGCCGACGAAATCGCTCATTTACAATCTATTCCCGCACTGCACGATGCTAATTTTGATCGCATTTATAAACAACTTGCCGACAATTTTGGCGCCGGTGTTATTCCGCATCCGAATAACGAACAAGTCAATGTTAAGCAACTTGGTAATGCTGTTTTAAAAGCCACTATGGATGAGCAAGGGCTTAAAGTTTCGCTATTATTTAAATATAAAAATAAAAATTATTTAGCGGGAACAGCACCCGCGAGCTTAATAAATAGTGCATTTGAAAACACAGTAACAAATGAGTTAGTAAATTTAGGTTTTGAGTTTTGTAAAGGGGGTTTACAAAGTGAGTTTATATTTAATAAACAATCACCTATACATTTACATTGGCTTGTTTACGAAGTATTCCCTGGCTTTAAAAAGCGTGGCTGGCAGGTAACTCAAACTAAAGTAAATGTAGCCGACCCCCAAGGGCACGTTACACTCGATGTAAACCGTGCTGCAGGTCACCAAATGCATTGTAAAGTGCAATTAAGTGATGCCAAAGCCGCTGTACTTTTTAATACCGATGATGCCACGTATCAATCGTTAAATCGTCAAAGTGAGCTGTTTTATTACTACCCTGTTGGGCGTCAATTTGGTGTTATTAGTAAAGCCGCCATTAATTTACTGACCGAATTTAAACAACGTTTTGAATTTGTTAAAACACGCGATGAATTTAATATCCCGCTTTCTTATTTACCTGAGCTGGTAAAGCATACCGCAGTTACTATAGATCTTCATGATGACTCATTGGAGCGTTATCTTGATGAGTTAAACAACACCGAGCAGGCAATGCCCGTGGTGCCCTTACACGGTTTAAATGACTCGGTAACACTACGTGAATACCAGCAACAAGGCGTTGATTGGCTTAGCTTTTTAAAGCGCCACCAATTAGGTGGCATACTTGCTGATGACATGGGGCTTGGCAAAACGCTACAAGTTATCGCCTTTTTAGCCAGCAGTTTTAATCGCCCGCAAGCGGGCCCTACTCTTATAGTGTGCCCTACAAGTTTGGTAAGTAATTGGCAAAACGAAATAACCAAATTTGCTAAAAGTCTTAAAGTAACCACTATTTTTGGCTCGCAACGTAATGAGCCTTTACAACATTTAGCGCAAGCGCAGTGTATTTTAACTACTTACCCATTATTAAAGCGTGATATTGCTTATTACTCGCCACTTTATTTTGAAAATATTATTTTAGATGAAGCGCAATATATTAAAAACGATACTGCACAAGTCTCGCGCTTAGTTAAGCGTTTAAATGCCGACTTTAAGTTATGTTTAAGCGGCACGCCAATCGAAAATAATTTGTTTGAGCTTAAATCGTTACTCGACTTTGCAATGCCTTCATTACTTGGCTCGCAAGCGCACTTTAAACAGCACTTTCAAACACCTATTGAGCGCGAAGCCGATTCAGAGCGAGCTGAGCAACTAAAAGCGCTTATTATGCCGTTTATATTACGCCGCACAAAAGCGCAGGTAGCTCAAGAGCTGCCACAAAAAACAGAGCTGTTAAAAGAGTTTGAGTTTGAACCTAAGCAAAAAGATATGTACCAAGGTATTACGCGCGCCCTAGAAGAAAAGCTCATCGACTTATTTGCTGAGCAAGGCGCACAAAAAAGTAAGCTCGCATTTTTAGAAGCGCTACTAAAGCTAAGGCAAATTTGTTGTCATCCAAAATTAATTGAGCCAGAAACACAAGCAGGTTCAGCAAAATTAGAATGGCTAACTACGCATTTACCGTTAATGCTAAGCCTTGGTCGTAAAGTGATTATTTTTAGTCAATTTACCTCTGCGCTCGATTTAATTGCAGAGCGTTTAAACGATATAAATATCAAATTTAGTATGCTAACTGGGCAAACGCGTCATCGCGACAAAGTTATTGACGAATTTACCAGTGGCAAAACCTCGGTGTTTTTAATCAGTTTAAAAGCAGGCGGTACTGGGCTTAACTTAACTCAAGCCGATACCGTTATTCACTTTGATCCATGGTGGAACCCTGCTGTTGAAAAACAAGCCACCGATCGTGCTTATCGTATTGGCCAAACAAATCCAGTGTTTGTTTATAAATTAATTATGAGCAATTCAATTGAGCAAAAGGTATTTAAAATGCAGCAAGATAAGCAAGCGCTAGTTGATGCATTATTTACCGATAAATCAATGAGCTTTACTTCGTTTGATGAGCAGCAAATGTTATCACTTATAAAAAGCTAATTTTTTTACTTAGCATGTGAACTAATTTAACCAAACGGCGTCTATTATATTGCTTGTTGAATAATTGCAGTTATCACAAGCTTCATGTTGATTTCCCTGATTGGTTACTAAATTTAGTAATGATTAAGCCAGCCCTTTTAGCTGGCTTTTTTTATGCCTGTAATTAACACCTTAAATTGCATTTTTTATAAATTGTTTGAACTAAATTTAAAAACACGCGTCTACTATAATGCTTGTTGAATAATTGCAGTTATCACAAGCTTCATGTTGATTTCCCTGATTGGTTACTAAATTTAGTAATGATTGAGCCAGCCCTTTTAGCTGGCTTTTTTTATGCCTGTAATTAACACCTTAAATTGCATTTTTTATAAATAGTTTGAACTAAATTTAAAAGGGCGCGTCTACTATTATGCTTGTTGAATAATTGCAGTTATCACAAGCTTCATGTTGATTTCCCTGATTGGTTACTAAATTTAGTAATGATTGAGCCAGCTCCTTTTAAGCTGGCTTTTTTTATGCCCACATTTTAGTTTTTAAATTATTTATATTTTTATGTGAACTTAATTTAGTGTGCGGCGTCTACTATTATGCTTGTTGATTAATTGCAGTTAACACAAGCTTCATGTTGATTTACCCCGTTTAATTACTAATTTTAGTAATGATTGAGCCAGCTCCTTTTTAGCTGGCTTTTTTTATGCCCACATTTTAGTTTTTATAATTATTTATATTTTTATGTGAACTTAATTTAATGAGTGGCGTCTACTATTACGCTTGTTGATTAATTGCAGTTATCACAAGTTTCATGTTGATTTCCCTGATTGGTTACTAAATTTAGTAATGATTGAGCCAGCCCTTTTAGCTGGCTTTTTTTATGCCTTTAGTAAATGTTACGCCCTACCCCCCACTACCTTTATTCGTTATGATGGCATGTCTCTAAATTTTATAAGTTTATTTTATGTTTACTCAGTTATTAACGCATATAGATTGGTTAAGTGCCAGCGCAGGGCTTGCAACAGGGCTCGTACTATATGGCCTAGTGTCGCTCCCTTCTCGTAATAAATTAAAACAACACATTAGCGAGCAACAGCAACAGTTATCGTTATTACAAAACCAGTACGACAATAAACAGCTGCAATACACCGCCTTATTTGATGAGCACGAGCTGCTCGAGCAATCACATCAAGAGCAACGCGATGAAGCGCAGCATTTTAAAACTCGCTTTAGTGAGCAAGAAAAACAAAGTGTTCAATACAACCACTTTTGGCGTAAAGCCGAAGGCGAACTTAGTGCCTTGCGAGAGCAATATAACCAGCGCGATATTGAGCTTAATAATATGCGAACTACGCTTGAGCAAAAGCAGCAAAACTTTACCGAGCAGCTTGCACAAATAGAGCAAAGCAAAAATGTGCTTAAAAAAGAGTTTGAAAACCTAGCTAATAAAATTTTAGAAGAAAAATCGCAAAGCTTTAAAACCCTAAATCAAGAAAGCATTGAGCAACTATTAAAGCCAGTTCAAGGGGAGCTAAAAGGCTTTAGAGATAAAATGGAATCGATTCACGTTGAAGACTTAAAACAACGTGCTGCCCTTAAAACTGAGCTACTGCACTTGCAAGCTAAAAGCCAAGCTATTACCGAGCAAGCCGATAAACTTAGTAATGCCTTACAAGGGCAAAAAAAGACCCAAGGTAATTGGGGCGAACTAATGCTCGAAAACGTACTCGACAGCGCAGGCCTGCGTGCGGGTACTGACTACAAACGCGAAGTATCGTTTAATACCGAAGACGGTCGACTGCGCCCCGACGTAGTGGTGTATTTACCTCAGGGCCGCCACTTAGTGATTGACGCTAAAACATCGCTAAACGCTTATACCCGCTACGTTAATGCCGAAAACGAGCTAGAGGCTAGCCAAGCAATTAAAGAGCATGTAAATGCTGTTACCGCGCGTATTAACGAGCTTGCCAGTAAATCGTACGATCGTCTCCCTGGTATAAATTCGCCTGAAGTAGTTATTATGTTTGTGCCTATAGAATCTGCATTTGTAGAGGCGCTTAAATATCAAAGCGATATTTACCAACAAGCTATCGAAAAAAACATTTTAGTTGCTACACCAACGACTCTGCTTACAAGCCTTAATATTGTTAAACAGCTGTGGCGCTTTGAAGAGCAAACCAAATACTCTAAAGAGCTGGCGAATCGTGCAGAGCGCTTTTATAACAAGCTCAATGGTTTTTTAACGAGTATGGAAGGTGTTGGCAAACAACTAGACCGCGCAAAAGAAAGCTACGATAAAGCCTTTTCACAGCTTTACCGTGGTAAAGGTAACTTAATTAAACAAGCTTCAGAATTTAAAGAGCTAGGTGTATCGGTTCAAAAAGAGCTACCAAACGAAAGCGTAGAAAAAGCCCAATTAGAGCTAGATTAAATTCGATTTATCTCTACTGTTTTATACATTAAAAGGAAGGTTAATGGTTTTTCCCTTACTCAATTCGCAAAGGTTAGCGTTAACCCCTATAAATTATGAGGATAGAGACGCTATTTTTGCTCTTGGTACTGTGGAGCAAAAATAGCGTTATTTAAGTTTTATGGCTGAAAAGCTAGTAAACGCTGAGGCAAAAGTAATTGAATACATAGACGTATATTACGTAGAAACATTATTTTGGGGCGCAAATTCTCATACTATTGCGGTTGGTTGGCCTCTAGTGCCTGTCAACTTACAAAAGCTTTATATCAATTTTCATGGTAAAGCGCCGCAAAACTAATACAACTAAAGCTCACATGTACTCGCTTACGCCTTTAATACTCCACCTCATTTAATAACTCATTTATTTTTTCATCGCCAATACACTCTCCATTAGACCAGTTTGCATTAAGCAGTGTAATTAAATTACCAATACGCTCTGACTTACGCTGTAGCTGCTCTATTAGTGCATTAGCTTCATGTTGTTTTTGAGTGAGGCGCTCAATAATGGCGTTGTGATCTAGCTCCTCATTAGGCTTACGCAGGGAGGGGATTTCTTCAAGCGAAAACCCTAAACTTTGTGCAAACTTAATCATTTTAAGCTGCTCTACACTGGCTTTGTCGTATTGCCTATACCCGTTGTTATTTCGCGTACCGGGTGGCAGCAGCCCTATACTTTCGTAATACCGTATGGTGCTTGCTGCAATACCTGAGTGCTTAGCTAGTTCACCTATTTTCATTATTGCCTCTACTATAAAAAAGCGGGTTGACCTTAAAGCTGACTTTAAGGTTATAGTGCCTGTAATGTCAATTTATGGTTTATATGTATGTCTGAGTTTGAACAATCTGCTGTATTTACGCCCTTTACCCTACCAAGCGGTTTAACGCTTAAAAACCGAGTAGTAAAAGCCGCTATGGAAGAGAACCTCGCAGAGGCCGACCTAACGCCATCGCAAGTGCTTAAAAATGTATACAACGAATGGGCAAAAGGCGGGTGCGGGTTAATTTTTACCGGCAATGTTATGGTTGACCACCTTGCAATGACAGGGCCTGGCGGCCTTGCCCTTGAGCAGCAAACCGATATAACGCCTTTTGCAGAGCTTGCTCGTTTAGGGCAACAAAACGACTGTAAAATTGTGATGCAAATAAATCACCCTGGCCGCCAAGTATTTAAAAAAATGGGCGGTAAAGCGCTAAGTGCCTCTGATATTGCGCTTAATATGGGTAAGCACTCTCACTTATTTGCCCAGCCAACAGCTATGGATAAAAGCGAGATTAGTGATGTTATCGCTCGTTTTACCCATACAGCGCAACAGGCCGAAAAAGCAGGTTTTAATGGCGTGCAAATACACGCTGCACAAGGCTATTTATTAGCGCAGTTTTTATCTCCACTAACTAATAAGCGTGATGACGAATGGGGCGGTAGCCTTGAGAATCGCGCGCGATTATTACTTGAAATAACACGCAGTATTAAAGCGCAATGCAGCGCCGGTTTTTCGGTATCGGTTAAGTTAAACTCAGCCGATTTTCAGCGCGGCGGCTTTGAGCCGCATGATGCGCAAGCAGTTGTTAATATGCTTAGTGCATTAAAGCTTGATTTTGTAGAGCTTTCAGGCGGCAGTTACGAAGCACCGGCTATGCAAGGAACAACGGGTGATGAACGTACACTTGCACGTGAGGCGTACTTTTTGGAATTTGCCAAAGCAATTAGCGAGCAATCAACCATACCCATTATGACCACCGGTGGCATTAGCCGATTAGATGTGGCAAATAAAGTAATTAGCTCAGGCGTAGCGCTCGTTGGTATGGCCACGGCACTGGCTTATCAACCTAATTTAGTTAATGCGTGGCAAAGTAATTCAGTGCAGCCGCTGTTAATGCCGCGCGTTACCTTTAAAGACAAAACCCTTGCAGGGCTTGCCGCTATGGCGCTGGTAAAAAGGCAAATTCGCCGAGTGGGCCAAGGCAAACGCGTTAAAGCAAATGCCTCGGCTATTTTTACTTTAATAAGTGACCAAATACGCGCTGCAAAGCTTACAAAGCGCTATCGAAAACGCTTTGCAAAAGAGCTAAATTAATTAGCTCTAGTTTAAACTGATATTTTCTATGCCACACTTGAGAGCGTTGATTGATGGGCGTTCGCATATGCCCAGTTAACGCACTCTTGCGCTAAAATAGCAATGGTATCTAGGCAGGTGTCTGGCGAGTGTTTGGCTTGTTCATTTAACACAAGCGGTATTTCTGTACAGCCAAACAACACGCAGTCAGCACCTTGAGCAAGCATTAAGTCGTATGCCTTGCTTAACAAGTGGCGACCTTTATTTAAATCGCCCGCTTTTACGGCGGTTATGCCATCCATTATGGCTGCTTGTTGCTGAGTGTTTGGTTCAACAAAATCAATATTGTGCTGCTTAAACGCATTTTGGTAAATGCCCATATTAAGCGTAGCGGTAGTGGCTAAAATACCAACCTTTTGTTTGCCCGTGGCTTTTACTTGTTTTATAACACTTTTTACAATGCTAATGGTGTGTACATCGGCATTTTTAGTGAGCGCGTCGTACCAGTAATGCGCGGTATTACACGGAATAACAATACAACTTACACCTAAGCTTGTTAGCTCTTTAAAGCCTTTTTTAAGCTCAAAAAATGGGTTTTCGTCTTCAAGACCCATTAAAAATTTTGTTCTGTCAGGAATTTGCGGGATATTCCTTATAAACATAGGTATATGCTCTTGATCATTTTTAGCGGGCGATAGCGCAATTACCTGATTCATAAATGAGGCGGTAGCCAAAGGCCCCATTCCACCTAATACGCCAAGAGTTCTAAGCATGATTGCATTCCGGTTATTGAGTTTATAGGCTTAATTTATAGTGTTTTATTTAGTTTGAATAATGCTATTATTTTAACATCCATGCACAAATTGCATAACTAAGTGGTCGCTATGAATATTGAAAGTAAATGGTTAGAAGATTTTTTAACGCTCTCGCACACAAAAAGCTTTTCGCAAGCGGCAAAGCTTAGGCATATTACGCAACCTGCATTTAGTCGGCGTATAAAAGCCCTTGAAGACGCCCTTGGCGCAGCCCTAATCGACCGAGAAAACTTGCCTATAACCCTTACCCCAAGCGGTAAAATATTTCATATAACGGCGCGTAATTTAGTTAACCAAATGAATACCTCGGTTAGCATGCTTGAGGAGTTATCGGTGCAGCAAAATTATTCTGTAAAGGTTGCAGCCGCACATTCTTTAGCGAGTTTTTTAACCTTACAACTCGCTAACTTTCAAACGCAAGATGAGCGCGACATTGTACTTAATTTAGAGGCTATAGACGTAGATAAAGCCACCGAAGCGCTAGAGCAAGGTGAATGCGACTTACTTATTGCCTTTGATAACGAACGCCTTAAACTGCCGCCGTTTAGTCATCAAAAAATAGGTAATGCTAAGTTATTACCTGTTAGCGCCTGTGACGAGCAAGGTAAAGCCTTATATAACCTAGAAAGCGCAGCGCCTATACCGCATTTAGCCTACAGCCTCGACTCCTACATGGGGCGGCAGTTAGAGCCTATTATATCGGGCGCTAAGCTTAAAAAGGTGTTTGTTTCATCCATGACTGAGCTTTTAAAAGTGCACGCTGTAGCGGGCAATGGTATTGCCTGGCTGCCCGACTACGTTATATCGAACGAGCTTAAAAATAATACCTTGGTAGTTGTAGGGAATGAGCACCATTGCGTGCCAATAACTTACTATGCGTATAGGTATCATGCGGCTTTGCACCCCGGTGGCGAAAGTGCGTGGAATAAATTAACTGAGCTAAATATAACCTAACTGTAAACCCCCGTTACAGTTAATAAGGTATTATTAATTTAAAACGATAACAGCTATGTGCAATTGAATTTTAATTATTTACCTATTTTATTATGGAGTTTTATTTCCATAATAATTGGGTGTTTTGTCTCTTTTTTAATACTCTTGATAAGGCCAAAATAGCGTCATCAACACAGAGTATTAACTAGCTAACGAGGCAACTCCCATGAAAGCAATTGGATATCAAAAAAGTTTACCTATCGAAAACGAATTATCATTACAAGACATTGAACTTGAAACGCCAACAGCACACGGCCACGATATTTTAGTAGAAGTTAAAGCGGTATCGGTTAACCCGGTTGATTTTAAAATTCGCCAAGCAATGCCAGCAGCTGAGGGCGAGTATAAAGTAATTGGTTGGGATGCAACTGGGGTTGTTAAATCGGTTGGCGAAAACGTATCGCTTTTTAAGCCAGGCGACAAAGTATGGTACGCAGGCGACATTACGCGCTCAGGCAGTAACGCGCAGTTTCAGTTAGTTGACGAGCGTATTGTTGGCCATATGCCAAGTTCGCTTTCGTATGGCGAAGCCGCAGCATTGCCGCTTACCAGCATTACTGCGTGGGAATTATTGTTTGACCGTTTAAACGTAGCTAAAAACGATGATTCTAAAAGCATTTTAGTTATTGGTGCCGCCGGTGGTGTGGGCTCAATAATGGTGCAGCTATTAAAGCAGCGCACTAAATTAAATATTATTGCCAGTGCTTCTCGTGCTGAAACAATATCGTGGTTAGAAGATTTAGGTGCCGACACTATTGTTAATCACCGTAACCCGTTAAGTGAAGAATTTGCAGCTAAAAACTTAAGCGAAGTGGATTACGTTGTTAGCTTAAACAATACAGAGCAGCACTTACCTGAAATTGAAAAAGTAGTGAAGCCACAAGGTCAATTTGCCCTTATTGATGACCCTGAAACACTTAATATTGTGCCATTTAAAAACAAAAGCGTGTCGGTACATTGGGAGCTTATGTTTACTCGCTCGTTATTTAAAACCGACGACATGCAAGAGCAACACGTTATTTTAAATAACGTAGCCACTATGATTGACCAAGGGCAAATTAAAACTACGGTAGGTGAGCACTTAGGTAAAATTAATGCAGCCAATTTACGCAAAGCGCATCAGCACCTTGAATCGCAAACCGCTAAAGGTAAAGTGGTGTTAGAAGGCTTTTAAGGCCTTTAGCTAATATAGTTTTTTTGAGTATACCCAAGCCCTAACGGGGCTTTTTTGTGGCTATTATTTATATAACTTGTTGTAATTAGGAATATGTTTTACCCAAAATGCAGGGCTGCCAATATACTCTTGTACAGTTTTTATAAATTCGCTCACCAGTGGTGTTTGTTTACGGTGAGGATACAGCGCGTAAATACCGGCGCCCGATGCGCTAAGCTTATAATTAGTTAATAGCGGCACTAGCCCCATTTCGTCTATGGGTTTTTCTAGGTTAAATAAATCTAGCATCACATACCCTAAACCCGCTTTTGTGGCATCAAGCATGGCGCGTACATCGCTTACCTTATAGTTGCCTTTCATTTTATGAGTTTTGTATTCATCACCATGAGGTTGGGTGCTTAATTTTATTTGATCTAGGCTTACATCGCCATTGCCATAAACCACCGCAGGTAAGGCGATAAGTTCTTCAGGTGTGCTTGGCATACCATGGCGTGCAATAAAGTCATTAGAGGCAACCAAAGCAAAGTGCATATCAGATATTTTTTTTGCCATTAGATTGGAGTCATTCAATTTGCCAATTCTAAATGCTAAATCGTAATGGTCGGCAATAATATCGTTGCGCTTATCATCAAGCATGAGGGTTATTTTTACCTCAGGGTACTTTTGCATAAATAAATTAATGGCCGGCTGCACATACTGCTGCCCAAAAAACATGCCCGAGGTAATACGCAAAATACCTTTAGGTTTTGCTTGGTAGGAGTCGGCAATGCTATGAATATCACTGAGCGTATCAATTAAAATATGCGCTTGCTGGAGTATTTCCTCTCCTGCGGAGGTAAGCGAAAACGAGCGCGTAGAGCGATTAAGTAACTGTATACCTAAACTGCTTTCTAGCTTTTTAATTTGCTTTGAAAGCGATGAGTTGTCCATATCGTGCAGGGCCGCGGCTTTTGCAAATGAGCCTTGCTGTACTACATCAACAAATAGCGCTAATTGGTTGGTGATTGACATCTCACTCTCCTAAATCCCAATAAGGTGTATCGGTGTAATAATTGCTCGCAAAATCAACAAACGCGCGCACTTTACTGGGTAAAAACTGCCTGTTTGCGTACACCATATAAAGCCCTATTGGCTCAGGCTCGTAGTCTTTTAATATACGTACTACTTTACCCTGTGCCAGCGCCTCACCAGCTATAAATGTTGGCTGCATGGCAATACCGCCACCTGCTATAGCGGCATTGAGTAGCAGGTCGCCATTGTTAGCAACTAGGTTACTTTCAAGCTTTAACTCGTTTTTAAGCTCGTTCGCTCCACGTAGCTTTTTTGTGGGCTCGGTGTGTGCGTAGCGTAAATAGTTATGCGATTGCAGCTCTTCTAAGCTAGTAGGCGTGCCGTGCTGCGCTAAATAAGAAGGAGAGGCAAATACCGCTAACCTAATAGGCGCTATTTTTTTAGCAATAAGTGAAGAGCTTTTTAAAACCCCAATGCGCAGCGCTATATCAATACCTTGCTCAACAATATCAACAAATTGGTCGGTAAGGTTTAGATCTAATTTTAAATTTGGATAGCGCTTTTGAAACTCAACCAATAGCGGTGCTAAGTGCTTAACCCCAAACGACATAGGGGCACTAATACTGAGCACACCTGAGACATTTTCGTTTAGGTTATCGAGCGAATTTTCCATGTCGTCTATATCGTCTAGTACCTGTAAGCAGCGGGTAAAATAGTGATCTCCCGCCTCGGTAGTGCTTACTTTGCGCGTGGTGCGGTGCAGTAATCGGGTAGCAAGCCCCTCTTCTAGCGCAGACACATACTTGCTCACAAGTTGCGGCGATATATCGAGCTTATCGGCAGCTTTAGAAAAAGACCCCTCTTGTACAACACTTACAAAAGTCTTCATGGTGGTTAGCTTATCCATTATTAGCAATGCCTTGTTTATAATTTTTAAATAAAGATCGTATTAATTATGTTTATAAAAACAGTTAAAGTCCACACATCGCATTTTTGCACAGTTAGTGAGTTTTTATAGCGTTATAAACACATTTTTTTGCGTAAATAACTATTTATTTACAACAAAATGGAGTTAATACGTGCTACTGCAGCAATCACGCTTCTTTTTATCCATTCTAACGCCAAGTCGGGTTTATTAATAATGCAGTATCGCTGTACGTGAATAAGCACGCTTATATTTTTATTAATGACTAAGAGATAAAGCCATGAAAAGATTAAACAACAAAGTAGCCATCGTTACTGGTGCAGCACAAGGTATTGGCGCTGCTTATGCAAAAGGTTTAGCTCAACAAGGCGCTAAAGTTGTGCTTGCTGATTTAGCCGACCCAAGCGCAGCTGTAGCTGAAATTATTGCCGCTGGCGGCCAAGCAATAGGCTGCAAAGTAGATGTAACGAATAGTGAATCGTTAGATGCCATGGTAAAACAAACCGAAGCTGAATTTGGCCCGGTTGAAATATTAGTTAACAATGCTGCTATATTTGCTGCGCTTGAGCTTAAACCATTTTGGGAAATATCTGAAGACGAATGGGATTTAGTTATGCGCGTAAATGCACGTGGGCCTTTTCAGTGTACCAAAGCAGTGTTGCCTAGCATGCGTAAATTAGGTCGCGGTAAAATCATTAACATTGCATCGGGTACATTTTTACGCGGTGCACCTATGTTTTGCCATTATGTGGCATCTAAAGGCGCGGTTGTTGGGCAAACACGTGCGTTGGCCACTGAGCTTGCTAACGATAATATTTTAGTTAATTGCCTATTAGTTGGCTTAACCGAAAGCGAAGGCGTTAAAAATAACGCACAGTTTGATAAAGCTAAAAATAGCACACTAGGCTCACGAGTAATAAAACGTGCAATGGAACCTGAAGACTTACTTGGTCCTATTTACTTTTTAGCTAGTGAAGACAGCGATTTTATGACCGGACAATGTATTAATGTTGATGGTGGTGCAATTAACTACTAACACGCCTGATTGCTTATTTAGTGTTAATTTAAAAGCCGATGTTTACGCACCGGCTTTTTAACGTGGGGGAAAATAAAAATCAGTTTAACAATACTGTATTTATAATATCTCAATGGGCGCTTTATTTATTAACAAAATAAAAGCCAATAAAATACGGGGATATTAATAAAACCCTTAGGTATTACCATGGCTCAACCTGCACTATTTATCTCTCACGGTTCACCTATTATGGCCGTACAGCAATCGCCAACGTCTGACTTTTTAAAAGCGCTTGGCAAGTCACTCAACACGCCACGCGCTATTGTTATTTTTTCGGCGCACTTTGATATGGCCCACGATGAAGCGGCTCATAATATTGTAATAACCGCAGGGCAAGCGCCTGAAACCATTCACGACTTTTATAATTTTCCTGCGCATATGTATAACATTAAATACCCAGCTCCAGGTCATCCTGAGCTTGCGGGTAATATTGCAACGCTATTTAAAAATAAAGGCATTACAGCAATACTTGATGAACGCCAAGGCTGGGATCATGGTGTATGGATACCACTGCGCTTAATGTACCCGCAGGCAAATATTCCTATTGTACAAGTGTCTATAAATACTCGATTAGGCGCAAAAGCCATGTATGAATATGGGCAGTTACTTGCCCCACTTCGTGACGATAATATATTAATTATTGGCTCTGGCGGCATTAGCCACAACCTACGAGAAGTGTTTAAAACCCCTGCTACACCTAACCGTGTACAAATGGTAAAAGCGTTTACCCAATGGGTTGAATATAAGCTTTTAGCGCAAGACACGCCCGCACTTTTAAATTACTTAGCCGATGCACCTCACGTGTTATTTAACCACCCTACCCAAGAGCATTTTTTACCACTCTTTGCTGCTTTGGGCGCAGGCGGCAAGCAAGTTGAAAAACTCTTTAGTGATATTGAACTGGATATTTTAGCGCTTGATACCTATAAGTTTTATTAATTTTAATCAGCACGCTGCAAGCGCCTTGTGTTTTTTTAATCAAAGTGTAATGGGGGTTTACAAAGCGTATGTTGGGTTAAGAGCAGCAAAGCCCAACATAAAGTTATAAAGTGGGCTTTAACGCAGCTTTTTAATGTAATTAGATGTGGCGCTATTTTTATGCGCGTCACCATAAATAATTGGTGACGGATAGTATTCTGCGTCTAACTGTATGGTGGAGGCAACATCTTCACCAAAGTAATCGGCAATAAAAGCAAGGCACATATCCATACCTGCTGACACACCCGCACAAGACCAAATATTGCCATCTTTTACAAAGCGTTCTTCAACTACGGTTACAGTGTTATCTTTTTTAAGGTGATCTAGAAAAGCCCAGTGGGTGGTTACTTTTTAATGCTTAAATAGCCCCGCTTTTTGCATTAAATACATACCAGTGCAAATAGATAAAACACTGTGGCAGTTTTCAGCTGTTTTTTTAAGATAATTAATAACGTCAAGGTCTTCCATTGCTATACGTGCACCACTACCGCCAGGTACAAATAATACATCGGGCTGCACTGGGTCAGTAAAATGATAATCGGCACTAAAACGCATGCCGTGCTCACCTGAGGGAGTCATAGAATTTAGCGATATTAATTTGGGTTTTTCACATAACCCCTTTTCTGCCAGCAGACCTATTAGTTCCCATGGACCAACTAAATCCAGCTCTTCAACTTTGTCGTAAATTAAAAAATATATTTTCATACTATGTTATTTAGTCCTTTAATTTGTATCGTTTTTAAATAATAGGCGCTGCAATCGTGTTGTAAACTTTATTAATTTGAGCAATCGTTCAAAGTAAGTTAAGCTCAAAACGACTAACCTACAAGTATCTTAAAATTATTGGGAGCAAACATGGCAACCACACTCGCATTTGACGTATACGGCACGCTTATAAACACTCACGGCGTGCTGTCTTTACTTGAAGATATGATAGGCAATAACGCGCAAAACTTTTCAAATACATGGCGCGAAAAACAATTAGAGTATTCGTTTAGGCGTGGGTTGATGCAAAACTATATACCGTTTTCGTTATGTACCAAACATGCCCTCGATTACGCGTGTTTAGCGCACAAAACGCAGCTTAGTGATGATCAAAAGCAGCAATTGCTTGAGCAGTATAAAATTTTACCGGCCTTTGACGATGTTAAAAAAGGCCTTGAGCAACTTAAAGCACAAAACTACCGGTTGTTTGCATTTTCTAATGGCGCTGCTGATGCGGTTAATAAATTGCTCGAAACTGCAGGTATTAGTGAGCTTTTTGAAGGTGTAGTAAGTGCCGACGATATGAAAACATTTAAGCCAAACCCAGGTGTTTACAGCCATTTTTTACGCGAGACCAATTCAACAGGCGCAAACACCTGGCTTATTTCGAGTAACCCGTTTGATATTACTGGCGCTATTTCACATGGTATGCGCGGAGCATGGATAAAACGCTCTGAGGATTCTATTTTTGATCCGTGGGAAATTCAGCCAACCACCGTAGCCACCGATCTAGTGGATTTAAAAAATAAGCTTGAAGATATCAATTAAGCTGCATTTTTTCTTTTATATCCCTCTTTAGCACTTAAGTTGTAAAGGGGGTTTACTTCCTATAGTGGTATTGCCCACTTATCATACGTTTGCTTTTTGCTACCCTCTCTCATCTCTCAACTCTTATATTTAAACCATCGCACTATTTTACAAACTGTCATTATTTAGCACACATTTTGGCACCCTCTCATAGCTCATTTTATATACTTTGTTAGTTTTTAAAGTAATTCCTTATAACTAATCAATCACTCCTAATTGCGAAAATAAACCTATATCTAACCCTTAATCATTATTGTAAATGCAAATTGTTACCATTAAGATCTTCAACCCCAATACAAGTACAACCAAGGAGCGAATATGTCACAATTACAATCGGCGCAGCTCAGCCCTGTCGAAAATAAAGCAATATTTGAGCAAAACGGGTTACCTCCTCAATTTAATCTCGATCAGTTTATTAACTACCAAATAGCGTCGTTGCAGGGGCTTTCGGCTGTACAACAAGCTATGGCTAAAGCGCAAAAGCCGTTTTCTGGTGTGTCTGTTAATACGCTTGCCGCCACTGTAAATGATGTCGATTTAGCCAAACCTCTTGCTGATTTTCCTGCCGTATTAAACGAGCTTAAAAGTGTGTATTTAGATCACGCTGTTTATTTTCATCATCCGCGTTATATGGCGCATTTAAATTGCCCCGTTACGTACCCTGCAGTTGTAGCAGAGCACATCATTGGCGCAATCAACACGTCGGTAGACACCTGGGATCAAAGCGCTGGCGCGACCCTTATTGAACAAAAATTAATTGATTGGAGCTGTGAAAAAGCAAAATTACCTAGCACTGCCGATGGCGTTTTTACCAGTGGTGGTACGCAATCGAACTTAATGGCTATGCTTGTTGCTCGCGAAGTCGCAGTGAGCCGCTATGCACCTAATCATGAAGTAAAACTGCAAGGCTTGCCTGAAGTAGCCTCACGTTTTCGTATTTATTGCTCTGAGGTGGCGCATTTTAGTATTCAAAAGGCAGCGGCATTACTGGGCCTTGGTTATAACGCGGTGGTGCCCGTGGCTACAAACAGCAAAATGCAAATGGATATGGACGCGCTTAACCATGCAATTGCGGATTCTAAAGCTAAGGGCGATTTACCTATCGCCGTGGTAATTACCGCAGGTACAACCGATTTTGGCTCAATTGACCCTGTTGAAGACATAGCAAAACTTGCTAAAAAAGAGCAGCTTTGGTGCCATGTTGATGGCGCATACGGCGGCGGATTATTGGTAAGCGAGCATCACCGAAGTGCCCTAAACGGCATAGAACAAGTAGATTCAATTACCATTGATTACCATAAATCGTTTATGCAACCGGTTAGCTGCAGTGCTTTTTTATTAAGTGACAAACGCCACTTTAGCCATATTACCCTTTACGCCGACTATCTAAACCCGCTTGCTGAGGCCGGCAATGGTACGCCAAATTTAGTTGATAAAAGCTTACAAACCACACGCCGTTTTGATGCCTTAAAACTGTGGTTAACACTGCGCACCATGGGCGAAGCACCACTTGGGCGAGCGTTTGATAAAGTAATTGGCCTTGCTCGTCAAACCCATATTGTGCTTAACGACCACCCTGATTTTGAAGTTATAAATTACCCAGAACTTAGCGCATTGGTATTTCGCTTTGCGCCAGAGGAGCTAAAACATAACTCCGATTTACTCGACACCCTAAACCTGCACGTACGCCAAACATTCTTAAATACTGGTGAAGCCATGATTGCGCGCACCAAAATTAACGGCCGTCATTACCTTAAATTTACGTTACTTAATGCCCAGTGCCAATTGAGCGATGTGCGCGCCGTGCTTGAACAAATTAGCACTATTGCGTGGCAAACGTATAAGGAGCAAAAATAATGAGTAACCAACCTTATGACTTTATAGCCATTGGCCTTGGCCCATTTAATTTGTCGTTAGCGTGTTTAAGTGAGCCGCTAGAGGGCGTTAAAAGCTTATTTTTAGAGCAGCGTAGCCAATTTGATTGGCACCCCGGAATGATGCTAGAAGGTGTTACCTTGCAAACGCCGTTTATGTCTGACTTAGTGACTCTTGCAGACCCTACCAGCAAGTACAGTTTTTTAAATTATGCCAAGCTTAATAATCGCTTATACCCATTTTATATTCGCGAGAGCTTTTTTTTACTGCGCAAAGAGTACAACCTCTATTGCCAGTGGGTGTGCTCGCAACTTAGTAACGTAAGCTTTGAGCAAAGTGTAACTAAGGTTGAGTTTTGCCAGCAAAGTGAGTGCTATACCGTTACCTGTAAAACCCCTAATGGGGAGCAACACTATGTTACACGCCACATAGTGCTTGGCACCGGCCCTGCCCCATATATTCCTGATTGCGCAGTGCAAAGTAATTCAAATAACGTACTGCACAGTAGCGATTTTTGCCACCGCCTTGATGAGCTAAAAGCGGCTAAACGCGTTACGGTTGTAGGAGCAGGACAAAGTGCGGCTGAAATTTATCACACTTTATTACAACAAGCCGTGCCACAAGGTTTGCAGCTAGATTGGATTGCGCGATCGCCTCGTTATTTTCCGCTGGAATACACTAAACTCACCCTTGAGATGACCTCTCCTGAGTATGTTGATTACTTTTATAATTTAAAAACCGAGCAACGAGATTGGCTTAATCAAAATCAAAAAAACTTATTTAAAGGCATTAATGGCGATTTAATTAATGACATTTTTGACACCCTTTACGCGCAAAGCCTAGATGGACCCATATCTACCACATTTAAAACTAACAGCAAGCTTACTAATACACGTAAAAGTGCTGGTCGCTTAGTCACTGAGTTTTATCATCAAGAGCTAAATGAAGCCTTTGAAATAAAAACCGATTACTTAATTTGTGCCACAGGCTTTAAATACAAGCGCCCTGCTTTTTTAAACCCCATTGCACAGCAACTCCCAGAAGATGAACAAGGCCGCTACTTAGTTAGCCGCGAGTATGCAATAGATAGCGAACAAAAACGTATATTTGTACAAAATGCAGAGCAGCACACCCATGGCTTTGTAACCCCCGATTTAGGCATGGCGTGTTATCGCAACAGTATAATTTTGCGCGAAATACTCGGTTATGCGCCGTATCAGGTTGAGCAAAAAATTGCTTTTCAGTGTTTTGATTTAAGCGATGTAGAAACCCATTCACAGCAAAAGAGTAACGCCGCATGAGTTTACGTTTAGCGCTTATTTTGCTTACGGTTATTTCGGTAGTGTGCGACACCTTATTACTGCCGTTTTATCCGCAATTTTTTGCCAGCGAATTTTCTGTAAGTAACCCCACACTTATTGGCGTGTTTGTAGCTAACTGTTGTATTACCGTTATGCTCGCGCTGCCACTGTGGGCAAAGGTTGCCAAAAAATACCACGAGCTGGCTCTTTGGCTTGTAACGCAAGTGATTGCCGCCTGCTTTGGTTTACTTTGTTATTTTGCAACTAACGTGTGGGAATTTTGGTTTTATTATCAGCTTATGTTGGTGCTTAAAGCCAGTTACCTGCTTATTTACCCGTTTGCACTGCGTTTAGAGCAGCAAAGTAAGCACCTTTCTATTATTGGCTTGTTTTCGGTACTTATGCACTTTGGTGCTATTGGCGGCGCGTTAGTGGGCGGGTACTTTTTTAGTATAAATACACCGCGTTATGCATTGTTATTAAGTGCTGCGGGCGATGTTATACAAGTGCTGCTGTGCGCCTATTTAATGGTGAGCTTAAAGCTAGGTATTTATCAGCACGCGATTGAAAGCGAAAAACCGCGCACTCGCACGCCGTACTTTATTTGGCAATTTTGCTTTATAAGCGTGGTGGTTTATTTTAGCGCGTTTTTAATTAGGCCGTTTTTTACGACCCATTGGCAAGGAATGAGCGCACAAAGCAGTGCATTCCAAAGTGCGCTTGTGTACGCCATTCCTGCTTTTGCAGCCCTACTTATGCTGTTGTTTAACCACTTTCGGCAGCACTTACCTCTTCCTACGCTTAGCCGCACCAGTACGTTTTCGTGCGCACTTATTTTTGGCGCTATTGGGCTTTATTTACAGGCGCAAGAGTCGGTGTGGTTAGTTGTTAGCTCGCGCGTTTTATACGGTATAGCGCTGTTTCAAGTCATGGTTTTATTAGAAGTGATGCTATTTGCTAAAAGCGAGCCTGCTCACTACGGCAGTGATTTTGCCAAAGTGCATATTGCGCAAAATATTGGCGTTATTTTAGCGTCGTTATTAGTGGGTATGAGCGTGGAATATTTTAATACCACCGTGCCTTTTTACTTTGCTGCCATTGGCTTTGCAAGCCTTGGCGCTATTTTGCTATGGCGCGTTAAATTTGTTGGCCAAGCTGCACACACAGCCACTTAATAATTAAAAAAATTTAGGAGTTTTTATGTATTTTTCATCTTTTGTAACCACGTTACAACACACAGGTAATGTGACTATGCGGTTACTACAGCAAAGCGATATGCCCATAATTTGCCAGTGGCTTACACTACCTTACGCCCATTTTTGGGGTATGAGTAAACACACCCCCGATCAAATGTGCAGCGCCTACCAAGATATAATTAACAACCCGCACCATCATGCCTATGTTATTGAGCAAAATAATGAGCTGCTTGCCTTAGTTGAGCTTTACAGCCCAAAGCACGACAAACTACTCGCAGCTGCCTATGAGGTACTGCCAAACGATACCGGCATGCATATTTTACTTGCCCCAAATACACAGCCTAAGCGCCATTTTAGTTTTGAAATAATGCAGTGCGTATTGCACAGTATTTTTACTAATAATGCCGATGCACGCGTAGTAGTAGAGCCCGATATTGCCAATAGTAAAATTCATACCTTAAATAAGCGTTTAGGCTTTGTGCATACTAAGCAAATAACCCTTGGTGATAAAAACGCCTACCTTGGGTTTTGTAATAAAGCTGCATTTGAAACGCATGTTAATTTACATCACAAAGCGCAAACGCCAATAAACACCGACTATGTAAAGTTTGACCACTGGCAGTGGGCTAACAGGCACTTACAAAGTAAAGCCATTAGCGAACTGGTACACGAGCGCTTATTGGTTGCAGAGCAAACCCCACAAGGTTTTAAAGTAAATATTGAAGGGGGTTATTTTATATTTAATGGCCGTGCTATGGCGCTTAATCACATAGATATAGACGAGCCAAGCTTATGCTTTTATAACCTTAACAACGAGCAAGCAGAGCTTGATGTACTGCACTTTTTTAGCGTGCAAGGCCCTGCGCTGGGTTTAACTGGCGAGCGTTTAGCCACCTACCTTGAAGAGCTTAACGCCACACTTGCCAGTGCCTGTTATAAACGCGAAAACAACACCCTTAGCGCAGCCGAACTTGCGCAATTAGGGCTGCAACAAATAGAGGCTGCAATGAGCGAAGGCCACCCTGCGTTTGTGGCTAATAATGGCCGAATTGGTTTTAGCAAAAGCGACTTTTTACGCTATGCGCCAGAGGTGGGTAAACCGTTTAAAGTGCTGTGGTTAGCGGCGCACAAAACAGTATGTGATTTTGCTTATAGTGAATACTTTAGTGATTACCCAAGCCATATTAGTGGCGAGCTTGATTTAACCACTCGTAATGCGTTTAACAAAGCGCTAAAAACGCAAAACCTAAACCCCGACGACTACCTATTTATGCCTGCCCACCCGTGGCAATACCAACATAAATTAAGTGTGGTGTTTGCCAACGAGTTTGCCAATAACCGTTTAGTGTATTTAGGTGAAGGCGACGATTTATATCAAGCGCAACAATCTATTCGCACGTTATATAACTGCTCACACCCGCATAAGCCGTATTTAAAAGTGGCGCTGTCTATTTTAAATATGGGTTTTATGCGCGGGCTTTCGCGCGCTTATATGGCGGTAACCCCGGCTATAAATGATTGGGTATTTAATAAAGTAAACTACGACCCCGCGCTCAGTGCGTGCAATTTTACTGCACTAAGAGAGTACGCCACCTTAGGGTATGCGCATCATACCTTTGAGCAAAGCGCATTGGGCGATACACCGTATCGTAAAATGTTTGCCTGTTTATGGCGCGAAAACCCAAACCATAACTTACAAAATAATGAGCAGCTCACCACCATGGCCGCACTACTGCACCTAGATAACGACGGTAAAAGTATGGCAGGTGCATTAATAGATCAAAGTGGTTTAAGCACACATGCTTGGCTGCAACACTATTTTAACGCCTATCTTATTCCGTTAGTGCATTGTTTTTATGCCCATAAATTAGTGTTTATGCCGCACGGCGAAAACCTTATTTTAAAACTTAAAAATTCAGTCCCTGTGGGCGCTTACATGAAAGACATAGGCGAAGAAGTCGCGCTGCTTAATAGCACTGAACCTTTACCTGAGGAAGTGTCGCGTATTCATATTGCTATGCCAAAAGAGCTTGAGTTACTGAGCATATTTACCGATGTATTTGACTGCTTTTTTAGATACCTAGTGGCTATTTTAGTAAGAGAAGAGCGCATTACCGAGCACGACTTTTGGCACGGCGTTGCGCAAAGTGTTAAAGCGTATCAACAGGCTAACCCTGCCTTAAATGCGCGTTTTAAAGAGTATGATTTTTTTGGTGATGAATTTGCACACTCTTGCTTAAACCGCTTGCAGCTTGGCAATAATAAACAAATGGTTGATTTAACCAACCCAGCAGGCAGTTTACAGTTTGCCGGAAGTTTAAATAACCCGGTATCGGCAAAGCTGTATGGCTAAGCCAGTAACCCTTGCGCACTTTTTATTTTGCCCAGATGAGCCAGCTACTGCGGCTCACCCAAGCTTAGATTTAGTGCGCACATTAGCGATTCATTGCAAGGCGCACTACCCACATGCGCCTAGGCAATTTATTAGTCGGCATTTATATTTGCAGCTTTGTTGGCAAACTATTTATGCCTATTGTTATTGGTATACGTGTAAACACAACGCGCATAGTCCCATGCAATTACAGCTTAAAATTAATGGCGCTTATAGCCGAGGGTTTAACCTCAGCGGTGCGCCTATATTAAGTAAAGCCGAGCAAAACACTGCACTTATTGAGTTTATTAGCTGTGTAGGTAAGTGGATCAATACAGATTATGCGCTGGGTGAAAAAGAGCAAGGGCGCTTATTAATCGACACCCTTAACAGTGCATTTGAGCGCGCACATAGCTTAAATTTAGCAAGCGCTGATCACACTACACATTGCCATCAACAGCTACACAATTTAATCAGCAATCACTTTAATTTAAACAGCCCATTTAAATTAACGGCCGATCGCTTAACGTGCTGTCGTTATTATTTAGCTGGTTACAGCAAATGCCAAACCTGCCCTAAAAAGGATATTAAAACCAATGAACACACGTCTTAAAACGATAGACCTTGCCCGAGGTGCGAGCGTTTTTATTATGATTTTGGTACACACCCTATGGATGTACTCGAGCACAACGCTTCAAAGTGAGAGCCTATTTGGTGCTGTTATTCATATACTTGGCAAAGGCACAGCCTCGTTTTTGGTGGCAATGGGGCTGTCTATGGCGCTTTCGCGCAGGCAAACCCCCATGTTATTAATTAAGCGTGGTATACAGCTTTTACTCCTTGCGTATTTGATGAATGTGGCAAAGTTTTGGCTACCCATTGAGGTATTTAATACCATGCCCGAGGCATTTATAAATGCCTATGGCTGGCAAAGCCCGCTCAGTGCTGGGCAGTTACAATTTATGGTGTTAACCGGTGATATTTTACAACTTGCTGGGGTGAGCTTAGTGCTGTTTGGCGCGCTTAATATTGCCCGCTGGAAAACCCCATGGATTGCATGTTTAGCCATGGCTATTGCACTTGTAAGCCAGTTTGTTAGGGGGCAGCAGTTTGCGCTTTCGCCTTACATTAGCGATTTGTTTTTTGCTAATAACTACCAAGTTTATTTTCCGGTATTTCCGTGGGTAAGCGCTATATTAACGGGGTATGTGCTTGGGCGTGTATATATAAATAGCCAACATAATGCAGCGTATTTATTTAATGTGTGTGCAAAGTTAGGGGCCGCATTATTAGTGATTGGTTCAGTGTGGTTATTTATTGATTTTAAAGGCCAGTTTGGCAACTTTTTTCACTTAAATGGCGGCGGTATTATTTATTTAGTGGGTTTAAATTTATGTGCATTAGCCTTAATAGAATATGCCATTGCCAATAAATTTAATGGCCTTATTACACGCGCTCTTTTATATGCGAGCAAACATGTAACGGCCCTTTACATTATTCAATGGGTGCTAATTTGCTGGCTTATGGGCGTGTTTGGTTATCATACCCAGTCGTTTTGGCCAACGTTGTGCTTAATGGTACTTATGAGCTTATTAACCTTTGCAGTGCACAAAGTGTATTTGCAAGCTAAGCAAACCATATTCGCTATTAAGCAAAAGCCTAAGCGCACAGCATAAACTGTAAAGGGGCTTTACGGGCGCAGTTACACGCGCCCTAGCCGGCCTTTATTGCTTCAATTACTGTGTTCATGCGCTTTGCCATTGGCCTATTTCGGTGATGGCATACATAAATATTTTCACTAATCGGATTAGCTAAATGGTGCGTTTTAATAAGCGCAGGTTTATTAAATGCGCTAACAGCATGCGCAGGTAAAACCGTAAAACCTAGCCCTAAACTGACCGGCTCCAGTATTAAACTTATTTGGTTAGAAAACCCCGTGCGCTTAATTTGATCAACATGCTCAAACTCGCTGTAGTTTTCGCTAAGTAATAGCTGCGCGTGGTGTTTTGCATCGGGATGGCCAATAAAGCCAAGCTCACATAAAACCTCCCATGTTGGGTTTTTAATATGTGTGGGGGTTACTAATAATAAAGCTTCTTGGCCAATTTTGTGGCTGGTAACTTCGCTAAGCGTGGGGGCTTGGGTTAAAAAGCCTATGTCGGCACTGTGGTTTGCCACCGCTTGCTCTACACTGGTATTAGGTGCAAAGCGATAATCAATATTAAGCTTGGTATGCTCAGCCTGTAATGCTAATAATTGGCTATAAAATTGTAGCCCACAACTACCAGGCGATTGTATTTTTACTAGGCCGCTGTAAGGCGAGTCATCTTTTAATTGTTGTTCTAAAAATTGCCATTCTTTTAATAACAAACTGCCTTGCTGATACAAGTTTTGCCCATGCACGGTAAGGGTAAATTGTTTGCCGTGGCGCTCTAATAGCGCGCAGTTTACTTGCTGCTCTAGCTTTTTAATGTGCTGACTTACGCCCGATTGGGTCATAAAAAGACGCTCGGCGGTTTGGGTAAAATGATTTACCTCAACCAAAGTACAAAACGTATTTAACCATGTTGGATTTATCATTACAAAACGTACTCAAAACGATGATTAATGATAATTTTACTTAATGTTAGTCGATTCGTAAACTAACTCCATCAACTAGCCACAAGATAAGTCACAAGTTAAAGAGGAAGCATTATGAGTCATACATATCCACGTAGTTTTTCGCACATTGGTATTTCGGTTCCCGACGTTGAAAAAGCAGTCGAGTTTTACACTAAGGTGATGGGCTGGTACACCATAATGGAGCCTACCGTGATCACTGAAGATAACAGCCCCATTGGCGAAATGTGTACCGATGTATTTGGCCCAAATTGGGAAAAATTTAAAATAGCGCACCTTTCAACAGGCGACCGTATTGGTGTCGAAATTTTCGAATTTAAAAACCAAGAAAACCCTAAAGACAACTTTGAATACTGGAAAACCGGTATCTTTCATTTCTGTGTACAAGACCCAGATGTTGAAGGCTTAGCGGAGCGTATTGTTGCTGCAGGTGGTAAAAAACGTATGCCAGAGCCACGTTACTACTACCCTGGCGAAAAGCCGTACCGCATGATCTACATGGAAGACCCATTTGGTAACATCCTTGAGATTTACAGCCACAGCTACGAGCTTATTTACAGCGCAGGCGCTTATTAAACGTAGCTAATTTAAAAAAGTTTAGCTAAAAACAAAGGCCGCAGTATTTATTTACTGCGGCCTTTTTGTTTTAAATAGACTTGTAGATTATTAATTTGGCTAATATTGGGTGTATAAAAATCAATATCTTCATTTGATTGATTATAGGTACATACACTGATAGCTTACTAATTGCACAAAGTTGTTCTAAAGGAAAAACATGAATCTGTCACTAGAAGACATCACCGCCGATAACTATGAAGCCATATGCGAATTGGATGTTACTAAAACGCAAGAAGAATACGTAGCGTGTAATATGTGGTCGTTAGTTGAGGCGCACTACAATAGCGGGTATACCTGTAAAGCGATTTACTTAAATGCTCTGCCAGTTGGCTTTCTTATGTGGGTACAAGAAACCCCTGCAAAGGTTTCTATTTGGCGCTTTATGGTAGATCAAACTCATCAAAATAAAGGCATTGGGCGCAAAGCACTGGCTATGGCAATTGAAGAGATTAAAACGATTTCTAAGCTTGAACAAATCGAGATTTGTTATAACCCGCAAAATCCTGTTGCTAAAAACTTTTATTCAAGCTTCGGGTTTGAGGAAGTGGGCCTCGATGAGGATGACGACGATATGTTAGCGATTATTAAGCTATAATTTTAATTATTAAAAAGGGATTTTTATGAAGCATCTTATTACTGGTTTAGTTGTACTTTGCCTATCTTATTCGGCTCATGGTAATGAAAAAACAGCGCAAAATTTTATTACTGTTTTTAACGAGGGTTCTCAGAGTGAAGTTATTGAGTACCTCTCAAATAATATGTCTCAGAGTAGAATAGAGACCTACGGCCTTGATGCTTATGTTGGAGTGTTTTTAAACGAGAAAAATACTTATGGAAAACTAAAAGTATTAGAGTACCTACCAGAAAAAAATAATAATGATCGTATACGTGTTATTTCTCAAAATAATAACTTTGAGTATGAACTTGTTATAAATAAACAAAGTTCTCCTCCTCACAAAATTAACTACAGCAGTTTTAATGATGTTGAGTTAAAAAATATAAAAAATGCTTCACTCACCCCAAAAAGCTTTAGCCAAGAATTAGCGCAATTTATTGATAACTTAGATAATAACAACGCGTTTTCTGGTGCTGTATTAGTCGCTAAAGGCCAAAATGTTTTATTTCAAAAGGCGGTAGGTTATGCCAGCAAAGAGTGGCAGGTTAAAAATAATTTAGAGACTAAGTTTTCTTTAGGCTCTATGAATAAAATGTTTACCGCTATAGCGGCGTTGCAACTTATTGAAAAAGGCAAACTCAAGCTCGACGATAAGCTAGTTAACTTTGTAGATAAAAGCTGGCTTCCTGAAGGCGATACAGATTTAATTACTGTTAGGCACCTTTTAACGCACACATCAGGATTAGGTAACTTTTTTAATGAAGAATTTAATGCCAGCAACAAAGAGGCATATCGAGACCTTTCAGCTTATAAACCCCTAGTGGCAAGTACCCCTCTTCTTTTTAAACCTGGCACACGAAACCGATACAGTAATTCAGGAATGCTAATGCTTGGGCTTATAGTTGAAAGTGTAACTGAGGAGTCTTACTACAGTTATGTAGATAAGCATATTTATAAAAAAGCGGGTATGCAAAATTCGGGGAGCTTTGCACTAGATGATGTAAACAATAACCTAGCAACGGGTTATTTAAAGCGAATGCATAGTAGCGGCTGGGTGAATAGTATTTACACCAGAGCTATTAAAGGCAGCCCTGCCGGTGGAGGTTTTTCGACGGTTGGGGACTTACACCGTTTTTCTTTGGCGTTAACACAATTTAAATTATTAAATAAAGAGTTAACACAAGCAGCTTATAGTGAAAAAACACAGTATAATTCAGCGCCTTGGTATGGTTATGGTTTTTCAGTCGGTGGAACCGATACTAATCGAGTTATAGGGCATGGCGGTGCATATTTAGGTGTTGATGCGCGGTTAGATATACATTTAGACGATGACTTCATTGTTGTTATTTTAGCTAATCAGTCAGATGTAGTGTCACCGGTAAGAAGAAAAATCAATGAATTGATTTCTAGCTATAAGCCGTAACAAATTTCAAATTGGAGTAACAGCCATCATAAGGCCATTTGCAGAGAACGACTTTTTAGCCGTTCAAAATATTTATCAGCAAGGTATTGATACCGGCAACGCGACTTTTCAAACTAAAGCTAAAAATTGGGAGCAATGGAATAGTTCTATGCTCAACTGTTGTCGTCTTGTTGCAGTTGAGGATGAAAAGGTGCTTGGCTGGGCCGGGTTATCTGCGGTTTCTAGCCGTGAGGTTTACTCGGGCGTTGCCGAGGTAAGTGTATATGTTGCAAACCAAGCCCAAGGTAAAGGCTTGGGGCAGGCACTGCTTAAAGCACTCATTAATGAGTCAGAAAAAAGCGGTATATGGATGCTACAAGCCAGTATATTCCCTGAAAATACTAATAGTATTGCTTTACATGCTCGCAATGGTTTTAGGCCGGTTGGAAATCGAGAGAAACTAGGTAAATTAAATGGTGTGTGGCGCAATGTAGTTTTAATGGAAAGGCGAAGCGCCATAGTGGGTTTATAATCACACAAACAGCGCAATAAGTACGTATGTGCCTTTGATTAGTATTAAACCATATTAGTGGCCATTGTGGCCGCCGAAAAAACTAATCATTAAAGCAAAATATCTTGCCAATTATTATCAATATTTTAAGTTGTCGAGTGACTAAATAGTGCCATGAGCGGACGGTTGTAACCTTATTCACTTGTTATAACTCTATGAACTCAAGACAAAACTCTTCATTTGATATTCTTGCTTGTTTAATCGCTACGTGAGGATAATTTTTTCTTACCACCGTTAAAATGTTTTCTTTTACATTGTTTTCTATACATGCACCTAGAATTATCTCTTTAACCGCTGAGTTAGGAAATTGAAATAGGTGTATCGGTAAGGAGGTTGTTGTGCTGATAGTCTTTTCGCTATCCTCCAATACAGCACACATTCTCCATTCTTGCTCATATTCCCAAGCCTGTGACTTAATTAAAAATAGCTCGACACCATTCAATTGATTTAAAAGTTTGGAGGGTCTAATTTTACTGTATGTGACTTTACGCAAATGATAAAACTCATCGACCTCGCTTCTCTTTTTGTTGAAGAAGGGTGAAGTATTATCAAACCCGATACAGAACCCTTTATGAGAATACGCGTAATGCGACCACATCAGAAGATTGTCGTTTTTTTCCGTTAGAGAAAGAACACCAATTAATGTGTTTGCTTTATCAATAAAAACTCTAGTTGTTTCACTGCCCATTTCTTTAAATTTGGTTTCCAAAGAAGGCCAATGCTGTTCATATAATTTACGTGTAACTGCTTCTAGCTGTGCAGGTGAAATTTGTTTGCGTATTTCTGAAGGGAATTTTTGAAGTTCTTCTTGAACCATTGTTTTAAGATCTTCATCCATAGCCTTATCGAATTCTTCCTTTGAAGCCACTGACGAAATTACTGATCGAAACTCAAAAGGATCATTAAAATCGGCTGGCTGAGTAAAACGTATATGACCAGAGGCTAAAACATCAATTCTATCGGGCTCTAGGTATTTGAAAAGCAAAATACTCTCTCCTTGAGTTATAACGCCACCTTAAGTGGTGAGCGACAGTTTGCTAAAATGTGAAACGAAGTGGAATCGAGCAAACTGTTACGAATCCGACTTTAAGGCCTGTTATGCAGCTGCTTTTCGAGTTTTAAGTATTTCTCTTAAAGACATTATTCTTGCTACATCTTCTTGGCAGACCTCCTTTATTTTTTGTAACTCCATTTCGACATAATTTTTATCAATTTCACGTTTGTCTTTGACAAGCTGTCTAAGGAACGTTTCATATGAGTTTTGTCGGAATTTATTTTGATCATAATTATGATTAATATAAAGTTGATAACGTGATTCATAATCTATTATAAGGCTTTTATTGACCACTTTACCTTCTTTAACTGCATGGAAGTAAATTCGAGCACTTGCAATCGAGTTTTTAATTATGTCACACTCAATAGGAGTAGCTACACCGTTTAACTGAGAAGTCATTTCATGATATGCGCTCTGAAGAAACTTTCTGGACTGCTCTACACTTGCCTCATTTATGTCCTTTTTGTAGCCCATGATGTTCTCCATGTGCTCAAGGCAAGTATCAATATAATCAATTACTCTTTGAGTTTTTTCTTTTTGTTTAGCACTTCGTATCCCAAAAGCTTGCAGCGCTATACCAATTAACTTTATCACTTTTAATATTCCGATATTTACAGGCTACTCATAGCTGCATAACAATTCAATAGTGTGCTCATCGCGCATATTTCTGCCGACTTAACGCTCATTTATCTACTTTTAACAAATTACCTAAGGTATTACTATAACTAAGTTTTCTAAAGTTTTTAGGTAAAGTTAAATAGAACAATATTAAAGGTGGGTGTCATTGTAAGAGTAAAATTTCACTCGGGAATTTTTTCATATTTAGTTAAGCTTTAGCTTAGTTAAACATAATCATTAGCCTTAATTTAGGAGTTTACGTGTTAGAAGCGCTATTTGTATATGGTACCTTGTGCCCAGGGCATCCGAACGAACATATTCTTGCCAATATTGGCGGTACGTTTGAGCAAGGCAGTGTAGTTGGCAATTTAATTAACGAGGGCTGGGGCGCCAAAATGGGCTTTCCTGCACTGGTATTAGACGAAACAGGCCAAGAGATAAAAGGCTATGTGTTTAGCTCAACTAATTTAAAAGATCACTGGCATGTGCTCGATGAATTTGAAGGCGATGCGTACTCACGCATTTTAACGCAAATAAAATTGTTAAACGGCGAATACGTTCAGGCAAATGTATATGCTCTTAACGTTAAGTAATTTATATAGCAGCGCTTTTTAAGCTAAAGCGCTGCTATAATTTTTTAATTAACTGCAAAATCGTGAGTTTCTAAATAGCTTGGTACGCTTTTAAAACAGGCCTTTAGCTTACTTGCAAGCGTTGTGGTTACTGGCGCATCACATTTTAACTGGCCATTATATTTTCCGTTAGTTAGTGCTACTAAACTGAGTGAGTCATAACTTGGTCTACTTTGTATTTTATGAATTATCACCCCCTGCTCTGCTGAAACCTTTATTAAATCAAACTCTTCTTTTTCAGGTTGTGTTATAGCGATCTTTTTTACATATAACGGATTTTTAAAGGTCAGCTTTGTCGAAAACAAAGCCGTACCTCCGCGCTCAAAATGGCCATTAAACACAGTAGTATTTAAAGTGGGTGTCAGCTTATTTATTAATAAATTTAAATCAAATTTGGTTGGTAAAATGGTGATCTGAGTTTGTTTTTTTAGTGACTCGTTCAGTGCATTTTTGATTATTTTAAAGTGGGTGTCATTGGTAGTTACTTCGTACACTATTTGGTAGTTGTGTGGGAGGGCGTATAAGGGCATGTGGCTAGCTAGTAGTTTATCGCCCGCTAATATAAGCGCCATACCATGAAATCCCACGTAGCTGTGGGTTTTGTGTGTGTTATACGTGTTTTGTTGAGGGTCGCTTGCTAGTGCTGCGCTTGAAAATAAAATAAAAATTAGCAGTATGTATTTCATGTTAATGCTCAAAAATAAATATAGCGTCACTATAAGCTGATTTTTATGTATTAATAATCGATAATAAGTTATTAGCTGTTTCCTTTTAATCAATACGGTTTGGCGCTATGCATTTAGATGACATTGAAAAAGTAATTCATATGGCGAGTTCGCAAAATCTGCATACAACCGCTAAGCATTTTAATATTACCCCAGGGGCGCTGTCTAAAACGCTAAAAAAGGTTGAGGCAAACTTAGCCACGGAGCTGTTTAATCGTGTGGGAAAAACCTTAGTACTTAATGATAAAGGCAAAGAGTTTGTTAAGCACAGTAGTGATTTAGTTCATAATTACCAGCAGCTTACTAGCCGCTTTAAAAGCGATAACCATAAATTTAATGCAGTTATTGCAGGCCCTGCAATTTTACTTAAAAGTGGCTTAAAAAAGTTACTTACCCCTCTTAGCAACCTGCCCTGTTCGGTACGTATTAATAATGTGTTTGAAGGTGAAGCCATAAGCCAAGTTGCATCAGGCGCGGCGCATATTGCGCTAGTAACTCGTGAGGCATTAAATAACAGCTCACACGCTAATTTAGTGGCGGTTGATGTATTTAATACTGGGTTTAGTGTGGCTGCGCATGCTTCGCATCAGCTAGTACAAACTGGCTCTTTAACGCTTAATAAAAATCAATTACTAGAGCTTGCTTTTGCATGCCCTTTGTTTTCACCACTGTGCGGCCTCGAGCAAGGTATAGGCTCCGACGGCTGGCAAGATAATATTGCACCGCGCAATATTGTATTTAGATGTAGCGATTACAGTGCATTAATAGAGGTGGTACAAAGTGGCTTGGCGTTGGCGTATTTACCTAACTTTGTGATTGATGATTTAGGGCTTACAAAATTAACTGTAAAGGGGGTTAACAGTCACTACAGTGAAAACATTGTAATGATATACAAACCTTCAAAGGCCGATGGTTGGCTTAATAAACTTATGCATTCTTTATAAAAAAGCGCTTAAAAATATAAAGCGCCTTAACCACTACATTAAGACGCTTTAGGATGAAAACTTTAATTTGCTAGCTATTAAAAATTATACGCTAACGACATTTTAAATTGAGTTGGCGCACCTGGGTAAACCCATAAAGCGTTGTAGCTGCTTTCGGCGTAATCTTCATCAAAAATGTTATTAACACTCACATTAAGTTCTGTTTGCTCGGTTAAGTTTACGTTGCCAAACACGCCTACTAATTGGTAGCTCGGTAGCCTAAAGCTTAAATCGGCGGCATCACCTAAACGGTTGCTGGTGTATTGGTAACTTGCACCAAACTCAAGCTCTTTGCCCATTAATGCTGTTTGGTGGCTAAGCGTAAGGTTTAAGTTATTTTTTGGTACATTTACCAGCGGGCTGCCTTTTTCAATTGGCACGCCCCAATCGGCATTAATAATGTCGTTTGCTGTGGTGGCATCTATATAGGCGTACGATAAGTTAAACGCCGTTGCATCAGTAATATAGGTGTTTAAATCAAGCTCAAACCCTTTACTATCGGCTTTACCAATAGGCGCTGAAAATCCAACGTTTACAGGGTCTGCCACTAACATATTACTTTTAGACGCATCAAAAAATGCCACAGTACCGTTTATGCCTAAGTATTCAAACTTAGCGCCAACCTCAAACGAGTCACTGTATTCAAAGCCAAACGGGTCGCCGCTTGCATCAGTGCCGCTCAGTGGTAAAAAGCCTTCTGAGTAACTGCTGTAAAAAGTGATTGCGTTATTTAGCTCGTACACTACGCCAACACGAGGGCTTACTTGGCTTTCAGAGCTGGTCGAAAACACGCCGCTGTTGGTTTCTAAAATATCTTGGTCTACGCTGTCAAACCTTAGGCCCACTAATAGCTTAAATTTGTCGGTAATATCCATTTGGTCTTGAACATAAATACCGTACGCCTTTTGCTCTTCGTCGTTTTCGTAAAGCAGGCTTACTGCTGGGCGTTCTACATCGTAATTTGGCTCAAAAATATCAACGGTATAAGTGCCGTTACCGCCTCGATAGCGAGAAAGCGCTGTACGTAAATCGTACTTGTATGCATCGGCACCTATTAATAAATGATGCGTAATACCGGCTGTGTCTACACTGCCGCTTAGCTCAAACTTAACACTTAAATCTTCTACTTCGTAGTCGCGATAACGCTGCTGGCGAGTAAGTGTGCGGCCATCGTCAAATAACGATTGGCGCGATGGCGAAAGCTCAGCATCTGACGAAAACCCCGTTAACGTAGAGCTGCGGTAGTTTGCACCGGCCACTAACGACCATTCATCGTTAATATCGTGATTTAAAGTAATTTGGTGCCCGCGCGAATACACCTGCGTGTCGCCATCGTTAGGGTTACCTAAATAACGTGAGCTTGGTACGGTGTCAAAATCGTTATCGAGTACGACAACACCACGGTCAAATAACTGCGCTAAATCTACGTATTCAAACTCATAAGTCACACTGGTTGATGCGTTTATTTGATGATAAATAGACGGCGTAATTACCTTTTTATTGGTGTACACCGCATCGCGGTAGCTGTCGCTATCTTGCCATGCGCCATTTATTCTAAACGCGGTGGTGTCGTTAATGCCGTTTGTGTAATCGCCTTCAACGCGATTAAAACTGTCGCTGCCTAAGCTCAGTTTTAGCTCACCTTGCGGCTCAAACTGTGGCTTTTTAGTCACAATATTTACAGTACCGCCGGGCTCTGAGCGCCCATAAAGTGCTGAGCCTGGGCCTTTTAGTACTTCAATGTAATCAATGTTAGATACATCACGCGGGCCGCTAAAACCACGCCCACCGCTAAAGCCATTAATTAAATAGCCCGATGGCATGTTTTCGTTACCCGAAAGACCCCGAATAGAAAAGCTATCCCATAATGCGCCGCTGTTATTTTTGCGCGAAATACTGGCCGAAAAATCGAGCGCGTCTTGTAATTTAGTAATGCCTTTTTGATCAAGCGCAGCACTACTAACACTTACAATAGATTGCGGCATTTGCTTTTGAGGAATGTCGCCGCGGTATGCTTGTTTATAAGTAACCGATATTTTTTCAATTTCGTCGTTTTGCTCTTGCGCCACTGTTTGCGCACTTATGCCTAAGCAGGCTAAATAAATTAAAGAATACTTCATGATAATAGGGAAATCGAAGGTGTTATATTATAACAATAAGTTTAACATGCGTTACTTTATAACAAAACAACTTTTTAAAAAATCACAGAGCGATTAATTAATGCACTAGCGACTGCCGAGCCATCACGTTAGTATGGAGATCTCTTTAGGTTACATAACGATAATTACATGAGTATAAAAACAAACGCGTTAATCTATTTTTTAGCCTTTTGCAGTGGCTTTTGCATTATGGGGATTGAGCTATTAGGCGGGCGTATTTTAGCGCCTTTTTTTGGCAGTAGTGTACACATTTGGGGCAGCATAATTACCGTATTTATGCTTAGCCTTTCTTTTGGGTATTTACTCGGCGGTAAGCTAAGTACTAAAAATGCATCGCTTACAAAATATGGCTTAATATTTTTAACTGCCAGTATTATGGTGGTGCCTATTGCGCTTTTTTCGCAGCCAATAATGGAATTTATTTTTACCCACATTGAAGATACACGCTACGGCTCGTTACTTGCCTCTACGGCGTTGTTTTTTATTCCTACCGTTATTTTAGGCATGATCTCGCCTTACTCGGTGCGTTTATTAGTCACCGACAGCCATAAAAGTGGCCAAGTGGCGGGTATTTTATATTTTGTAAGCACGTTGGGCAGCGCCTTAGGGACTATTATTACCTCGTTTTACTTTGTACTGGCGTTTGATGTAAACACCATTATAAGTGCCTTTGCGTTAACCTTGGGCCTGTTAGGTGTGCTGGCAATTACTGTTAATAGCCTTGCTGGTAATAAGGAGCTTGCCCATGCGTAACTATTTATTATTTTTAGCGGTACTGTTTTCAGTTGCGGCGCACAGTAATGTAGTGCACGAGGAGCGTTCTTTATATCGCAATATTATTGTTGATGAAACACGTGACCTACGCTGCTTAAAATTTAATACAAAAAGTAGCCAAACCAGCCAAAGTTGTATGTACAAAAACAACCCCGACAAACTGGTTTTTAACTACACAAAACTTACGTTTGCCAGCCTTTTAGTAACCGATAACCCTAAAAATGTGCTTATTATTGGCCTAGGTGGCGGTACGCTTTCTAATGTCATTCATGCGCTTTACCCTGCAGCTAAAATTCATAATGTTGAAATAGATCCCGCCGTTTTAAAAGTAGCCCGTAACTATTTTAACTCTATAGAAAACGATGCGGTCACCTCAAGCGTGCAAGACGGGCGTATATTTATAAAGCGCGCAGCCATTAAAAAGCAAAAGTACGATTGGATTATTCTTGATGCGTTTAACGGCGATTATATTCCTGAGCACTTACTCACCAAAGAGTTTTTTGAAGAGGTAAAAAGCGTATTGGCCGAGGGCGGTGTAATTGCCGCTAATACGTTTTCGAGCAGTAAATTATACGAGCATGAGTCGGCAACTTACCACGCCGTGTTTGGCGATTTTATTAACGTAAGCCGTGCTAATCGTTCTAACCGTATTATTTTGGCGGGTGTAAACTCTATGCCTACTGAGGCGCAAATTAATCAGCGAATTAAAGCACTTAACCCGCGTTTAAAAAAATACGATGTAGATTTAAAAGCAATTAGTACCTATATGCAAAGTACCAAAAACAAGCAAGATTGGCCTGCCAATACAAAAGTGCTTACCGATCAGTACTCCCCTGCTAACCTCCTTAATTTTTAAATCCACAAATTTATTTAGCCCCAGCCTTGGGGCTTTTTTATTTGCCACACCCCTCAATATTTACTTAGCACGCTAACCAATGCTAAAATACTTAGCATGCTAACTAATTTGAGGTGGTTATGACTACTCAAAAACCTTTTCACGAAACGCTCGATTTAACCATTATTGGTAACATGGGGCGGGTTCATAGGCTGTGCCGCGAGGCCATCACTTTAGCTGTAGAACCTTTAGGGCTTACGCAATCGCGCTGGACGGCACTAACCCATATAAATATGTTGGGCGAGGGCATAACGCAGCTTGAGCTTGCGCAGAGTTTAGGAATAGAAATGCCCTCGCTTACCCGCACATTAAAGCAATTAGAAGAGCAGCTTTTAATTACCCGTAAAGTTGATGAGCACGATAAACGCAGTAAAAAAATTTACTTTACCGAGCAAGGTGGTGCAATTTTACAGTCGCTAAACGAAAAACTCATTGATATTAAAAGCCAGCTATACAGCGGGCTAAGCACACAGCAACTCGATGCGTTTGCTTATGGCATCGTCAATATGGAAAAAAACGCACTAAACTGTATTAAAGAGTAAGAGACACAATGACACCAGATCAAAAATTTACTCGTTATGTAAGGCTTTCGTTAGCGTGTTTTGTTGTTATATTTATTTACTATTTAATTGCCGACATGTTTATGCCGGTAACGCCGCAAGCGCGGGTTTATCATCCTGTGGTGCAAATTGCCCCGCAAATAAGTGGCCGTGTTACTAAGGTATTGGTTAACAATAATCAAACCGTAAAGGCTGGCGATGTATTGTTTGAAATAGACTCAGGCCCGTATAAATTAGCGCTAGAGCAGGCACAGCTTGCCCTTGACGACGCCAAATTACAAAACAAACGTTTAGATACCAATGTAAAAGCACTTGAGGCGCAAATTTCGGCGGCCAAGGCAAAGCTGCACGAACAGCAATTACTAAATAACCGTGGCGAAGCATTATTTAAGCAGCGCTCTATTTCAGAGCAAGAGCTTGAAAGCATTAAAGCTAACTTTGAAGCAAGTAAATCAAATGTCGCCTCATTAGAAGCGCAATTGGCAGAAGCAGTACTTGCCCGCGGCGAAAGCGGCGCGCAAAACTTAGCGCTTCGCCATGCTGCAAACCAATTAGCACAAGCCGAGCTTAACTTATCGTACACCCAAGTGCGTGCGCTAAGCGCTGGTGTGGTTTCTAACTTACAACTACTTGATGGCGCATATGCGGTAACGGGTAGCCCGCTTTTAGCTATTGTGGCTAATAAGGCCGACCTTGTTGCCGATTTTAGAGAAAAGTCATTACTAAATATGAAACCAGGTAGTTTGGCGCGAGTGGTATTTGATAGCCGCCCAGGTGAGGTTTACAACGCGCATATAAGCACGTTTGAGGCAGGCGTAAGCGATGGGCAACTCAGTGCTAATGGCTCGCTTAGTAGTACCGAAACCAGTAATCGTTGGGTGCGCGATGCTCAGCGCCAGCGTATTCATTTAGTGATGCCAGATAACGCTAAATTAATTGCTAATATGCCAAGTGGTGCCCGTGCCACTGTGCAACTATTGCCAGAGTCAACAATTGGGCAATGGTTAGCGTCGGCTCAAATTAGGTTTATTAGCTGGCTACACTACATTTATTAATGGAGGCCGTATGACTCAAGCTGTTAGCCAAGCACCGCAATTAGACTCAAACGGTTTACGCCAAGCGCTGCGCATAGCCGGTGGTTGCACCATAGGGTTTACTATTAGTAAATTAATGAACTGGCCATACGGTATATTTTTTACTGTTTACCCTATGTTGCTACTTGGTTTAGTGCCGGTGTTAAATAAAAGCATTGTGCGCCAGTTTTTAGCCAGTGCCGCCATTAGTATTCCAATGGTTTTAATTATGCAGGGCTTGTTTTCGCACCTTCCGGTACTGATGACCATTATCGTATTTTTAGCGTTTTGCTTTTTGTTTTATCAAATGAGCTCAGGTGCGGCTTTTTTATTTGGCGCACTAGGCGTGGTTGGGTTGTCGATTCAACTGCACTTTTCAAGCTATGTAACCGGTACAAGTAGTGTATACCCGCTTATTTTAAGTAATGGTTTGGCTACTGTTCTCTCTATTGTTATAGCGTTTGTTATGCATGGTGTTTTTCCTGATGTAACCGCGCGTGCCGTGAGGGCGGTACCCGCTAAAGCCAAAGAAAGCATTCGCCATGAGGTATTATTATGCGCAACGGTTGCTACGCTTTCGTTTGTGGCGTTTCAAGTCCTCGATTTACAAGATTCAATATCGGCGCAAGCCTCATCGGTATTAATTTTGTTTTCGCTGTGCTGGAAAGCCGCAGGTATGGCCGGTTGGCAGCGCGCTATTGGTACATTAATTGGCTGTAATGCTGCGCTGTTGGCGCAAGTGTTATTGTATAATCACTCTGACTTTTTATTGTTTCCGGTGCTTATACTGTGGACGTTATCGTTTGTATTTAGCCGTTTTCATATTATTGGTGGCGGCGCACCGGGCATAGGATTTGGTGTGTTAACCACGTTTGGTATTTTGTTTGGCAACTCTCTAGGCCCCGGGCAAGACCTTGTTTATAGCGCCATGTATCGCTTTAGCTCTGTTGCGGTGGCTATTGTGGCTAGTTTATCTGCGGTGTATGTAATGCACCATATATTAAATCGCTTTAGTGCCACCCGCCATCATACCTACGAATAGCCCACTCACGCCTACGCTTAACTATTAGCTGTAGGCGTAAATTAAGCATACTTTACTGTAAAGCCTTATAAACTTAGTGAGTTATAACTTAATGTTACCGCGCAGGGCTTTGGTTTGCCCATGCTTGGTTTTTTTATCCATGCGCTTGCGCTGCGAGTTACGGCTTGGCTTGGTTGCGCGGCGGGCTTTATTTACCTTGGTTGCACTTAAAATTAAATCTTTTAAACGTTTTAGTGCATCTTCTCGGTTAAGCTCTTGGGTGCGAAAGCTTTGGGCTTTAATTACCACCACGCCCTCTTTGGTGATCCGAGAGTCGTTTAGCTTTAATAGACGTTCTTTGTAAAAATCGGGTAACTTTGAGCGGTTAATATCAAAGCGTAAATGAATGGCGCTGGCTACTTTGTTAACGTTTTGGCCACCGGCACCTTGCGAACGTATAGCAGTTAGCTCTAGTTCCCATTCATCTATAGTGACAGTATTTGAAATAGTTAACATTACGTTCAGCTCTTATCGACAAAAATGCAGTATAACATTTGTAACTATATTTGTGCTGAATCAGCTTAAGTTATAGAACTTTAAAGCATTTATACTACTTTATAGCCTAATTACACCTAATACTTTAGTTATGTATTGGCAAGCGCTTACATTTAGTTTTTAATGGCTTTAATTAAATAATAGGAAACGCCCCATGAAAAAAATAATTTTATCACTTAGCTTACTAGCAATGAGTTTTTCTAGCCTTGCTGAAGATATTAGCGAAGGCCAATTACAAAGCTACATGAAAGCACTGCCGGCTGTTTCTAGCTGGGCTAGCAGCCAAGATTCGTTAAAAAACCTAGATTTAGCAAGCATGCTAGGTGGCTCTGCTGATCAAAATGTTGAAGAGCAAAGCTCTCTTGCTAATAGCGCATTAAGCATGATTAAAGAGCAAGGTTTATATAAAAGCTTTGCCGATATTACTAACCGTTACGGTTTTTCGCCTGAAGAATTAGTATCTGTTGGCTCAGAAGTATCTATGGCTTACATCGAAAACCTTAAGTCGGGTCTTTCAGCTGAAAACCAAGAAACAGCAAATAAAGTAATGGGTGGCCTGCAAAGCCTTAAAAGTGCTAAAAGCAGTGACGCTAGCTCGTTAATGGGCTCGTTTGGTAAGGCTTCAAGCGCGGCTGAAGAATCTACAGACCCACTAGTAAGCGAAAACAACCTTGAGCTTGTGAGCGAGTACATGCCACAGCTGCAAAAGATTTTTGCACTACTATAATTTTACAAATAACCTAAACGTAGGTTAAGTAAACACGTACATAAAAGGTGGCATTTGCCACCTTTTTTAATGCCTAAAATTTAAAAACCTTACGACATTTTACGAATTGTACTCAGCGGTGCTATTCGTAAAATCCAATGCAGAAATGCCCACGGCCAGCTTGGCACAAAGCTGTTGGCTTTTTCTTTATTTATTGCTTTTACCAGTGCTTTGCAGCCAGTTTCGATATCAACAATAAACGGCACTGTTTTTACTTTTTCGTTTATTTCGCTTCTTATAAAACCTGGATGTACACAGCTTACTTTTATAGGCGTGTGCATTACATCTATGCGTATGCCCTCACTTAATGAGGTAATAGCCGCTTTAGTGGCGGCGTAAACGGTCATGGCGCGCCTAAAACCACGTACAGCACTAATAGATGAAATAGTCACTAAGTGTCCATGGTTTTGCGCTCTAAAAATTTCCATTGCGGCCTCAGCTTGCGCAAGTGCGGCCACAAAGTTAGTTTGTGCGGTTTGTTTGTTGGCATTAAAATAACCCGTACCAATAGAGGCTCCTTTGCCCATACCAGCGTTTATAATCACTCTATCAAGGCCGTTAAGCTCTTCTTTAAAGGCGTTAAATACGCTAAATACTTGCTCGTGGTTGTTAACATCAAGCACTTTTATGCTAATGGTTATATTTGGGTTTATTTGTTCAAGCTCACTTTTTAGCTGCTCTAATAGCTCAAAGCGCCGAGCACATAAAGCAAGATTACAACCTTGTTTTGCAAACTCTTTTGCCATGCCTTTGCCTAAGCCTGAACTTGCACCTGTTATTAGTATGTTTTTGCGCATAATTAGATCCTTAGGTGTATGTAATTAATTTTTGTTGTGGGTGGCACTCTAAAAAGTGATGCTCGTTTAAACTACTTATCGTTAATTTTTGATTTTTTCCTTTGCCGCGCGCCACTACTTTGGTTACGCCTGCGTTTACTAAGCTCCAATTAATATCAATAAAGCGCTCGAGCTTTAGCCCCATTAAATGGCTGGTTATAATGCTAATAGGCCCGCCAGAGGTATAAATAATTACTTTTTTACCGTGGTTTTCATTGGCTATTTGTTCAAGCGCGCCAAGTACACGCGCAGTAAATGCATTAAAGCTTTCGTTATATTGAGTGCTGTCGGGATTGAGTACCCATTGCTGTATGGCGCTAATAAATACCGTTTTAAAGTATTCCATAGGCTCGGCTTGCTTGCTAAGTGCCGCGCGAACTTGGCTTGGGGTGGCAAGCTGTGGGTTATAAACGGCTAAAATATGCTCGTGATCGTATTCGTTTAATCGCGCATCGTTTATTAGTACCGGCGCATTATTAGCACTTACTAAACTCAGCTCTGCGGTTTGATTATGGCGCAGCATACTGCCAGCAAATACAGCATCGGGTGTTAGCTGCTTTTGTGCTAAATATTCACCTAGTAGTGTGGCTTGCTGTTGCCCTTTTGTTGAGAGCGTATCGTAATTATCAGCCGAAAAACTGGCCTGCCCGTGGCGTACTAAATATAAAATACACATTAGACTTTACCTTGGTTGTTAATGGCTTTTTTACAGCGCCATAAAAGGTAATGTACAAACACCCAAAAGTGTTTAAAGGCGGGGTTTTTAGTTTGCCCATGGTGATAGCGGTAATAAATTTGCTGCACAATGCCGGCAAGCCTAAATAGCCCGTACACTTCGTAAAAGGTAAAGTCATCTACGGTTATATTCATTTTTTTACAGTAGTAGGCCACTACTTCTTTGCGCGTTAGCATACCCTCTAAGTGAGTGGGTTGACGGCGTGTGGCTTGGGCTAAAAAGTCATCTGCTGGCTCTACCCAGTAAGCCAGTGTATTGCCCAAGTCCATAAGTGGGTCGCCAAGGGTGGCAAGTTCCCAATCTAAAATACCCAGTACGTTGGTGTAGTCGTTTGCATCAAGCACAACGTTATCAAACCTAAAATCGTTATGTGTTATACAAATGCGCTCGTTACTTGGCATGTTGTTTTCAAGCCATTTAATTACTTTTTTGCCGCTGGGTACATTCCAAGTTTTGGCTTTAGTAAAGCGCTCGCTCCAGCCGCTAATTTGGCGCTGTGTATAGCCTTCGCCTTTGCCTAAATGGCTTAAGTTGGCCTGTTTGTAATCTACTTTGTGTAACTCTACTAGGCAGTCGAGTACGTTTTCGCACAGCTTTTTGGTGCGCTCGGGCGTGGGGGTTAATCCGCGTGGTAAATTTTTACGCGGAATTATCCCCGTAAGCTTTTCCATAACGTAAAAGTCGGTGCCGAGTATGTTTTCATCGTCGCAAAACGCCTCCATATTTGGCACATAGCCGTAAACTGGCTTTAGCGCCTGCTGAAGTTTAAACTCGCGGCCCATATCGTGTGCGCCTTTGGCTTTGGTGCCTTTGGGCGCACGGCGTAAAATAAGCGATTGCTCTGGGTACTCTAGGCAGTAGGTCCAGTTTGATGCCCCCCCTGCGTATTGAGTAACACTTGGCTCGCCAGTTAATTGTGTAATGTGTTGTTTAAGCCAGGCATCTACCTTTTGGGTGTCGAGCTCTTCGCCTTGGCGTACGTTTTTGGCTTGATCTAATAATTGTGTGTTCATTGCTAGCCTTTATTATTTTGATTTTAAACGTTGCATAGAGCGTGTTTTTTTCAGCATGTTTTTAATGTACCACTCAACGGGGAGTAGTTTTTTCATTAAAAAGGCCTGTTTACCTAATTTATGGGTCAAAATTAAAAATGGGCGTTTAAGTGACTGCTTATAAATAATATCGGCAACTTGTTGTGCGTTTATGGGGGAGCGCTCAAAGGCACGGTTAAGCATGGTTTTCATGGCCGGCTCGCTAGTGCGCATTGATTCATCAAGATTGGTTTTAAAAAAGCTTGGGCACACTACGCTTACATCTATATTATCGTGGGCGAGTTCAAGCTTTAGGGTTTCGCTAAAGCCAATAACCGCTGCTTTTACGGCGTTATAACTGCTCATAAACGGAATAGGGGTAAGCCCTGCTTGTGAGGCTATATTAATAAAGTAGCCACCGCCTTGTTGCTTAAATACGGGGTAAAACGTTTGGCACACCCGCACCATAGAGAGCAAATTAATATCCATAATCCACTGCCATTGCTCAAGCGATTCGCCCTCAAGTGAGCCACCCGTGGCTACGCCTGCATTATTTATAACAATATCTACGCCCTGCCACTTGGTTTGGATAATATCGTAAAGCCCCTTTACATCTGCTTGCTTGGTTACATCGCAGGCGTAAAAAAAAGCATCGGCTTTTAGTGCTTGCAGCTCACTAATGGTTATGGCTGCACGCTCGGCGTTTATATCGGCAATACAAATTTGTAAGTTAGCGCCCAAATTACTTGCATAACTCAGGGCTAACGCTTTACCCAGCCCTGTGGCTCCACCTGTTATTATTAGTCGTGTTTTCATGGTGTTGCCTTAGCGGTATTTGTTAAGTTCGAGGCGCGAAACCATGCCCATATGTACTTCGTCTGGGCCATCTGCAAGGCGTAAAATACGGCCCATTGCATTAAACGAGGCAATAGGAAAGTCGCTCGACACCCCAGCACCACCAAACACTTGTATTGCCATATCTGAGACCATTTGCAGCATATTAGGTACTACTACTTTTATGCTCGATATTTCGGTCATGGCGTGTTTAACGCCTTGAGTGTCTATTTTCCATGCCGCGTGCAGCGTTAATAAGCGGGCTTGATCTATTGCCATACGCGCTTGCGCTACACGTTCTAAATTACCGCCTAATTTAAGTAAGGGTTTACCAAAAGCGCTGCGCGATAGCCCGCGTTTAATCATGAGCTCTAAACAGCGCTCTGCTGCGCCAATTGCGCGCATACAATGATGAATTCGCCCAGGCCCTAAGCGCCCCTGTGCAATGGCAAAGCCTTTGCCTAACCCTAAAATAAGGTTTTGCTTTGGTACGCGTACGTTATTAAATTCCATTTCGCCGTGGCCGTAGGGGGCATCAAAATCGCCACAGGCACTTAGCATACGCTTAATGTTTACACCGGGTGTGTTTAGCGGCACAAGTACCATTGAATGCTGGCTGTGTTTATCGTTTTCGGGGTTGGAAAGCCCCATAAAAATAGCCACCTGTGCATTGGGATGACCAAGGCCGGTGGTCCACCATTTTTTGCCATTTAAAATGAGATCGTCGCCATCAACATCTATGGTAGCTTGCATGTTTGTCGCATCTGATGAAGCGACATCGGGCTCGGTCATGGCAAATACTGAGCGAATATCGCCATTTAATAATGGGGTTAACCACTGTTGTTTTTGTTCATCGTTTGCAAAATGATAAAGCACTTCCATATTGCCAGTGTCGGGGGCGTTACAATTAAATATTTCTGAGGCAAATAAACATTTACCCATTTGCTCTGCAATAGGGGCGTACTCTAAGCAGGTTAAACCTTGTGCTAGTTCCGCATCGGGTAAAAATAAGTTCCACAGGCCAGCGGCTTTTGCTTTAGTTTTTAATGGCTCAATGTGCTCACTTAACTGCCAAGTGGTCCAATCGTTTGAATTATTTTTAGCATGGTTATGCGCAACTACTGCTTGCTCAATAGGCAATACGTGCTCATCCATAAAGGCGGTTACACGCTTTAAGTAGTCTTGGCTTTTTTGGCTTGGCTCAAAGTTCATTAGGGTTGCCTGTTTATTTTTTAGTTAACCCAGCATAAAACATTCGCCCCAATGAATTAAATGAAATATATTACCAGTTAAGTGTGAATTGCATTCATAGTATGAGCGGGTAATAATGATTGAAGCTAAAAATATTCAGCAGTTAGATTTAAATTTACTTAAAATATTTGAATGCCTATACCGTGAAAAAAACATGAGCGAAACCGCAAAGGTGCTGTACATAACGCCCTCAGCAGTTAGCCATGCTATAAAACGTTTGCGCAGTGTATTAAACGATCCGTTATTTGAGCGCCAAGGGCAATTAATGCTCCCCACCCCTGCGTGCCAACGTATGGCTCCCGAGCTAATAGATTTACTCGAAAAATTACGCCAAGTGCTACAAGCCTGCGGTGATTTTAATTTAGCGACCACTGCACAAACCTTTAAAATAGCTCTGCACGATGCAATAGAGCCTATTGTTTTGCCTAAATTGCAACTTGCACTGGCAAAACATGCTCCCAATGCAAGCTTTGCGAGCGTAAAATTAAGCCGTGAAGATATGCATAAGCAATTAGCTAATCATCAAATAGATATGGCAATTGATGTAGCACGGCCAATAAAAGCGCCCATTAGCCACGCTGTTCTCTCAAGTGATCACTTTTGTGTACTCATGAAAAAAAACCACCCGCTTAAAAACCAACTCAATATAGACAATTATTTAGCGGCTAAGCATGTTGCGGTATCTAACCGGGCAACCGGTACTGTTATTGAAGATATTGCGTTATTGCAGTTGAGTTTTAATAGGCAGGTGGCTATACGTTGTCAAAATTATTTTGCCGCGAAAGAGGTAATAAAAGACGCGCCATTTTTACTTACTTTACCTTCAATGGTTGCCAGTCAATTGCTAGACGACACGCTAATAGCACGGCCCGTGCCCACCACTATGCCTGCTATTTATCAGCATTTATATTGGCATCAGAGTACTGATAAAGACGATGCTTTAGTATGGTTACGTGGGCAAGTGCAGCATATTTTTAAACGTTAATAGCTATAAAAAAAGCGCCAAACTTAGTGAACTAAACTTGGCGCTTCGCGTTGTTTTTTTAAGCGTTTACAAGGCGTTTGTTTATAAACTTAAGCCCAGCAATTAATAACAGCGGCCTAATAAACATGCCAAGGCCATATACACCGCCTGTTACTGCGTATTCTGGCTTATTTAAAAAGCTTATAGCAATTAAAATAGCCAGCGATGCGTTTTGAATCCCTACCTCAATCCCAAGTGTTAGTGAATCGGTCAGATTAAGGTTTGAAAGCTTAGCTATGAGCAAGCCAATGACCATTGAGCCAATATTTAATGCAAGGCAGGCCCAAAATACAGCATCAAACGAGCTTGCCAGTAAGGCGCGTTCTTTTATTACTAACGCGGCTATCATGGCGAGCATAAAAAATAACGAAAAACACCTAAAAAACGGCTCACTTTTAATCGCAAATTCGCTTTTGCGAGGTGACGGTAATGGTTTCAAGCTCACTTTTATTTATTTTTTGCTCGCCAGCTTGTGCCATACCCACGCTTAATGCGCTGAGCGTAAATAAAGTAAGTGTTTTTTGTTTTAAAAAAGCAGGTTTTAAACGTGTGTGTGATTGTGTGTGTTCAGTTGTCATAGCTGCAACTCCATTATATAGGTTATTTTTATTGGATAATTTTGCTTCTATTTCATACTGACGAGTCTTAAAATAAATAACAGTGATGTTTATTTATTCAACACTATTAGTAATATTTATAGTTAAGCGAAAAAGTGTTGTGTTAAATGGGGTTATAGCGGGTTTAAAGCGGGTTAAAAAATACCAGTGGGTTATCGGTTTTATTAGCGATTGCCGAGCTTGGAGTGTTTGCTGCATTGATAAAGGCGGTAAGCTGTGGTGCATTTTCGCAAAAAATAATATCCAGTGCTAAACGGTTTTTGCCGTATAAGCCTCGGTGAATCATATTGGCTGAAAACAACAGTAAATCTCCCGCATTAAGTTTAATAACTTTGCCTGTAGTTAGGTTATCGCTTGGCAGTTTATTATTTTTTGCAAAACGTACATTTAGCTCCTCTGGTGTATCCCAATTTTTATGCGAGTGGGGCACAAGCTCTATGCCTGGCTCGTCTTCAAAGGCTAACCGGCAGTGCACTACGTCGGGCCCGTTTAACGCAGCTTGTTGCTCTTGCACATTTAAATGGTATTGCATATCGCGATGCCAATAATTTTTTTGTGTAACATTAACGGGATTAAAAAATAACTGAGTATTTAAAAACAGTGGCTCACTAATCGCCTGTTTTACACGCTTAATTAATTTGTTATCAGCTATTAAACCAAATAAGGCTTCGTTTTGCTGCGCCGTTAAATACTCACTATTTGTTATGCCTGAGCTATTAATGGCACGGGATTTATAAAACTCACGGTTATTAGCCTTCCACTTTGTATGGAAGCTTAGGGCGTGTTGAACTTTGATGGTTGAATTTGCAGCAGTGTGTTTGGTTTTTAGGCAAGGCAGAGCCTATGAAGTGTGGTTATTCCACATAAATAGGCGATAACGCAGCATAAATGCCAAACATGCGCTGCCCTTTGGGTTCTGTCTAGGGGCGATAAACTCTTTGTTGCTCGGTTTTTACTTAGCCCACTAGGTTACAAACCTCGCGCCGCGATTTAATCGCCCCTAGATTGAACAAATTTCAATCCGCAAAGATCAACACGCCCTAATTGCTGGCTTAATTTTATTTAGCTCTTTGGTACTGTAAAGCCCCTTTACAAGCATATAACCGTTTGATTTATAACTGTTCATTGTGGTTCTTTATTTAATATTGCAGCAACGCGCCCAGCAAGTTCTGGCAGTACATCTTGTGCAAACCATGGGTTCTTTTTAAGCCAAATATTATTGCGTGGGCTTGGGTGTGGTAGCACCAAATGCTCCGGCCAATATTCACGCCACGATTTTACTAACTCGGTTAAGGGCCTGTTTTTAGTATGCGGTAAATGATAAGCCTGCGCGTATTTACCAAGCACGATTGTAAGCTCTAAATTTGGCAGAGCGGCTAGTAATTGCGCTCTCCAAGCGGGTGCACATTCTTTACGCGGGGGTAAGTCGCCCGACTTACCTTTACCAGGGTAACAAAATCCCATAGGTAAAATAGCTATTTTTTGCGGATCATAAAACTCATCAACACTTAGCCCAAGCCATTCGCGTAGGCGGTTTCCGCTGGCATCGTTAAAGGGCTTGCCAGTTTCGTGTACTTTTATGCCCGGTGCTTGGCCGGCAATTAAAATACGCGCATTGGCATTAAATTGTATAACGGGGCGAGCACCTAACGGTAAATGAGGTTCACAGATCACGCATTTACTAACTTGCTCAATTAAATTGATCGGATCCATATAAATTTGGCCTTAAATGCTTAAATTTTGTTCTAAATGGCCATTTAGACCTAATGAGTTGGTAAAAAATCGGTTTATTTTACTCAAATTAGTTATTAGTTGGTAAAATCGTGATCTCACTTGAAAGTAACAACTAATTATTTGATATGTTTATTGTTTTTCTGACCATACGGCAAATTCGTTACCACTCGGCTCGGTAAAGTGAAATCGGAAGCCACCGGGGAACTCAAAAATAGGTTTTACTATTTTGCCGCCATATTGCGCTACTTTTTTAAAGGTTGCGTGAATGTCGTTACTGTAAAACACCAGCAGTGCGGCCCCATGTTGAGTAAGTGATTTAAGCGGTGCTTTAAAAAAGCCACCATCAAGCCCTTGGCCGCTAAATGCCGTATACTCTGGGCCATAGTCGGTAAATTGCCAGTTAAACACGTTAGTAAAAAAGCTTTTTGTAGCTGTTAAATCGCACGCGGGAAACTCTACATAATTTAGTTTTTCGTGGTTGCTCATTTTAAATTTACTCTTTGGCTTGCCAGTATTGACCACTGTAAACCTTCGTAATTAGCTAAGCAATAACCGTAAAACAGCAGAGATCAGTATTTTACTAACATGCTAGGCACTAATGTTAAATTAACTAGAATATACAAATGAGAATCGCTATCTTTTGTATTTGTAAGCTTTATAATAACGCCTTATTTTTATTCTCGTATTTGAATAAGGGATTTGTTAACTATGCAGGCACCTCTGCACATAGCACCTTTTACAAAAACTAACCTAGCTGCGCTTTTAAATGTGGCCCAAAGCTATAGAGTGTTAGTATTTTTGCGTTTTATTATTGCCATAGTGGGTGGTTATGCGTTTACCTCAGCGTGTATTTCATTATTAAGTGTACTGCTGCCCATTCCTAAGCAAGATGCCGTATTACTGTGTGTGTCTATCAGTATTTTAATTTACGCCGCAGTGTTTATTTATGCGTTTTCGGTTAAGTCGTTAAAAACTGTTTGGATCAGTATTTTACTAAGTACAGGTTTTTTTGTTGCTGTATTGGCATTACTGAAGGGTTGGCTATGAAAGACAGTTTTTTTAGGTCGATGACCTGGCTACATACCTGGGTGGGCTTACTTACCTGTTGGATTATTTACGTAATATTTTTTGCAGGCACAGCGAGCTTTTTTAGAGACGAAATAAATCTGTGGAATCAACCGGCTATACACAATGTGCAAGCCCAAACCGACAGAGTGGCCGCGCAAAGGCAGCAAATTATTAATGGCTTTGATTATTTAAATCAGCACGCTGCAAATTCCCCTAGTTGGCGTATTACCTTGCCCGAAGAGCGTATACCGTATTTAGTATATGGCTATGCAAAACCTAAAGAGCCAGGGCAGCGCCGCAGCCAGTTTGTAAATACCCAATTAAACCCGAACACCATGCAAGCGCTGCCTCCTTTTGTTGAAAGTAAAGGTGGTAACTTTTTTTACCGGTTGCATTATCAGCTTTATTATTTAGATGCCATAACAGGTCGCTGGGTAGTGTGTTTTGCCAGCTTTTTTATGCTGCTGGCAATAATTTCGGGCGTGGTTATTCATAAGCGCATATTTAAAGATATGTTTACTTTTAGGCACAATAAAGGGACTCGTAGCTGGTTAGATGCGCATAACTTAAGCTCGGTACTTGCCCTGCCGTTTCATTTAATGATTACCTACACAGGCATCATTACACTTATATTTATGTTGTTCCCCTACCCTGCGTTAACGACGTACGACAAGGGTATGCGTGGCTTTTTTAACGATATAACACCTAGCAATAACGTGACTAATAACGCCCAAGACAGTGCAGAATTGCTCCCTATAAACACTATTTTGGATCAAGTTTATACCAAGTGGCCTAGTGCAGATATTACGCGTGTTCAGGTTAGTAAACCGAATATGGCCGCTTCAACAATAACGGTATTGGTGAGCCCTGCAAAGGCGCTTCGCGATCAATCTCCGCGGCTTTTGTTTAGTGGTGCTACGGGCGAGTTAGTTGCACAAACTGATGACGAACTTAGCAGTAGTAAAGCACTTTATGAATCACTTAACTCTATGCATACAGGGCGCTTTGCTACGCCTTTACTGCGCTGGTTATACGTACTTGGCGGAATTGCAGGCTGCGTAATGATTGGCTCTGGCTGCATAATGTGGGCTAAACGCATACGTGAGCGTAATAAGGGAAAAGCCTCATTTGGCTTACAGTTAGTCGAAGGTTTAAACCTTGCCACCATTATGGGTTTACCACTGGCTACTTGCGCCTTTTTTATTGCCAATAGATTACTTAGTCCAACCGTAGCAGGGCGTGGTGAAAAAGAAGTTACAGCGTTCTTTTTAGCATGGTTAGTGGTTGCCGTTATGGCACTTTTAAAGCGTGATAGGCTGCAATGGCGTGTAATGGCAGCCATAAATGCCCTCGCGTGTTTGAGTGTACCGGCAATAAATGCGCTTACCACACAGGGCAATATAGTGAGCTACTTACTTAATAAACAATGGGCCTTGTTTATTTTCGATGCGGTATTTTTACTGTTTAGCATACTGTTTTTAGTACAAACCGAAAAATTACGTACTGCTTCTAGCGCATCTAAAAAAACAGCTAATAACCTAGCCGATAATAAAAAGAGGCAAAAAGCATGATTGATTTACTTAGCTTTAGCCTCTGTTTGTTTGCTTTTAATGGTTTTGCTTTGGCAAAGCCAGCGCATTTTAAAACGGTGTTTACAAAGCGTCCCTCTAAGCTGCAAAGTAATTTACTGCTAATAGTTGCTTGGATCAGTATTTTACTAAGCTTATTGCTCTGTGTGGTTACGCAGCAGGGATACGGTGCTTTACTGTTTTGTGGCTTTATGGGGGTAAGTGTATTAATTATAACGATTTTTTATAATTTTATAGAAAAGTTGATTAAGCCATTTAGCTTTTTAAATATGTTACTGATTGGCTTATCAGGGCTATTACTGGCAGTAAATTCACTTTAGTTAGTAAAAACCTGATCCAAAGAAAGCCATTAATTTTAGGCAAAAAAATGGCAAGCTATAAAGCTTGCCAACAATAGGGGGATATTCAGTATGTCCAACACTTGCATGTCTCGTTGCAAGTGCAGCTAATATAGCCCGAACATATTTAACTTACCTTACAGTGAGATGATCATTTTATTACAGCTGTAACAATCATTTGCTCAACAACTGTAAAGCCCCTTTACATAGCTAAGCATCCTACTGTTTCACCCAAATAATTTGCTCTGTAGCAAAGCCTAGTTTGTTTGCTTTAGCTATAAAATGTTGTTTAAGCTTGTCACTAACGGTAGGTGTACGCGATAAAAACCATAAAAAGTCGCGGTTATAACTTGTAATAAACGCATATTGGTAGTCGTCTTGGTCTAATTCAAAAATAACGTAAGCACCATAAAATGGGCCAAAAAACGAGACTTTAAAATGGCCTGTGTCAGTCCCTTCTACAAATTTAGCTAAGCCCTGTGCTTCATCCCACTTTTGCTCTTTAGTTATAAAACCTTTGTTGAGCACTTTTACAGTGCCATCGTCGTTTACTGTGTAAGTCGCGGTTACTTGCTCCATACCCTCTTCGAATGAGTGATCAAGGCGGGCAATTTCGTACCACTTACCTTTGTACTGCTCTAAGTCAAAGTTTTTAACCGGAGTAATGCCCTCAGGTGCGCTTGTGCAGGCGGTGAGTAAAAATAACCCTGTAATGAGTAAAATAGTCGTAATGGCCTTCATGAAAGCTCCTTTTTAAAAGTGATGTTGTTTGTACGGCTCTAAGCCAATAAAGTTTGCTAGCCGATTAAAATAAATTGCTATAGGATCAGCTAAATACTAGAGCAATTAAAAGATTTAAGCATGAAAATATGGGTAGATGCCGACGCATGCCCTGTGGTAATAAAAGAAATACTTTTTAGAGCCGCTGAGCGCACGCAAACACCAACCATTTTAGTAGCTAACCATGCAATGCGCATTCCGCCTTCTAAATTTATAAGCCGCGTACAGGTTTCGAGCGGGTTTGATGTGGCCGATGACGAAATAGTAAAACGCGTAGAAAAAGGCGATTTAGTTATTACTGGCGACATACCGCTTGCCAGTGAAGTTATAGATAACGGCGGCCAAGCACTTAACCCGCGTGGTGAGCTTTACACGCCAGAGAATATTCGCTCGTTATTAAACGTGCGCGACTTTATGGATACCATGCGCTCAAGCGGCGTAGAAATGAGTGGCGGGCCACCACCGCTTAGCCAAACCGACCGCCAAAACTTTGCCAATAATCTCGACCGTATTTTAGCGCAAAAAAAGGCGAGTTAGTGTGAGTGAGCAACTAATTGGCTTAGGTGAGCAAGCCTTTAGCGTAGCCGTTTATGTGGCAAAAGCGCCGCCTATGCCCTACTTTGCAACTCTACAAAGTGTTGAGCCTGTAATAAACGAGCAAATAAATACCATAAACCACCACTGTGGTAATGGCTGGCGTAAAGTGTTTAATGTATACGCTAAAGTGTTGTTTGCGCTACCGAGTGAGCATTACAGCTTTGCTAAACAAGCCGCTAGCTGGCAAGCTTATCGCGATACACTTTTACTGCAAAAAAACAGTAAAACAGCGCTGTTATTTAGTGCGCCCATCATTAACGGCACAAATAAAAACCAACTGCATATTATTGCTGGGCGAACCCATGCTAAAAACTTATTACAGCAAGGTAATCTTAATGCGCAATTTAATTGGTTAGACGATGAGTTTGCAATTGATACAACGAATAACATTATTGTGTGCCCGTATTTTGATTACCGGCAGTTAAGTAATATTAAAATAGCCCGATTAAGCGAGCTAGTTGCCAAGCTTAAAACATCTAATTAAAAATGTAAGGACTCAACATGGCGGGAATTTTAGAGCTAAATACGTTATTAAAATCAATGAACCCCGAGCTTAAACAAGGTGAATACATATTTTGTTGTTTAGCAGGCAACCTTGCCGACTACGTTCATTTAAACCCACTTGCCAGTTACGTTGAAGAAGAAGGCCTAACCCTTATTTTAAATGCAGATACCGCCGATAAAGCCGGTATTACGTATGAAGCTAAATATAATTTAATTACCCTTAATGTGCATTCAAGCCTTGAGGCTATTGGATTAACCGCTGCGGTATCGGCCAAATTAACCGAGCATAATATTAGCGCTAACGTAGTAGCTGCGTTTTATCACGATCATATTTTTATACAAACCGATAAAGCGCAGGCCGCGATGAAAGCACTTGGTGAGATTGGTTAAAGGTAGTTGATATAAACCAGATCTGAGTAACACGTATTTAGTGGGATGCGCCCTATGCTTATGTAAAACACAAAGCCGATATTGCAGTATCGGCTTTTGGTATTAATTAGTTTTGATTGCAAAAGTGGTGCGCTACAGGCTCAATTTTTACTGTATCGCCTGCATTTACTACCACGCATTGCGTGTTTTTATCGAGTTTTTGCTTTTGAATAATAGTAAATTCGCCTTCGTTAGCTGCGTATAAATTGAATTGATAGGCATCGTTACCGCCTTCAAATAACGCGGTAAATAACCCTCCCACTAACCCACCAATTATTGCTCCGCCGAGCATTTCTTCGCTGTTGCCATCTAAGTTATCGACAAAGCCGAACCCGGCGCCAGCTGCTATGCCTGTGCCTACTTCAGATGAAAGTGTGACGGGTTGTATTGATTCTACCGATGCGTAGTAACGCTTAATAATTTGGTTTTGATTGTTTCGCTCAACCCCTGGAGATGCACAGCCTGATAGGAGTAATACCGCGATAAGATACTTTTTCATGTTGAGTCCCTGTTAATATTTAATAGGGAAATAATAAGTAGCAACGCATATAAAAGATGTGAGAAGTTTGTTTGTTGCTGTCAGGAAATGTAAGGATGTGTATAAAATAAAACACCGAGTATGCATACTCGGTGTTTTGGGGTTATGTTACTTAAATTTTATACTATTAAACAACGTATCCGCTAAAACCAAGCGCTTTAAAATAAAGCTTAGGAATACCGTATTTGCACTCGTTAAGTAACTCGCTAAAGCGCATTCTATCAAGTGGGTAAAATTCACTGTCTAAGTTTTGAGCTGTGTAGGCTTGCCCTGCATCACTTAAGCCTAAATCGGCACACACAGTAATTTGTGCTTCGCGCTCAAAGTCGGTTTCGGGTTTCATTAAATCGCTAATAAATAAGTTTGCGCCTTTATTTAAATTAGCTTTAATATTTTTTAGAAGCTGCTTTTTGCTGCCGTCGTCTTTTAAAAAGTGCATTACGAGTAGGCATAGCGCCGCATCGGCCTTGGTAGATAGCTTATCAAGCTCGCCTTCAATAACATTAACGCGCTTTGCTATGCCGTGCTCTTCAAACGCTTGTTTAGCAATTGCGAGCATATCACTTGAGGTATCTTGCGCGGTAAATTGCCAAGTAGGGTTAAGCGCGGCAAGGGCGAGTATTTCTTTGCCTGTGCCTGCGCCCACGACTAAAATATGTGCGTTATCTTTAAGGGTTGCTTTAAGTTGAGCATTAGTAAGTTGGTGCAATAGCTCATAACCAGGGACTAAACGGGTAATGCGGTCGTTGTAATGCGTTGCTTGCTCGCCTGTGAATGTTGGCATTTTTTAACTCCTTTATAAGACTTCAACAGTGGAGTATCCACCACTTTTTTTACTTACATGTACTTGCGTGGCTACGCGTTCACTCATTTCACTCACATGCGATATAACCCCTACTTTACGGCCTTGTGCTTGTAATGAGTCGAGTGCGTCCATAGCAACGCTGAGTGTTTCGCTATCTAACGTACCAAACCCTTCGTCAATAAACAAAGAGTTGATTTGCACTTTGTTTGAAGAAAGCGATGCAAGCCCTAATGCCAATGCTAGTGATACTAAAAATGATTCACCACCAGAGAGCGTATTAACCGAGCGTTGTTCGTCGGCCATATCGCGGTCAATAATGGCTATATCGAGCGATTGCGCAATGGCAGTGAGCTCGTAGCGTTTATTGAGGGTTTTTAAATGGCTATTAGCATAATGCAGCAATATTTTAAGGGTTTGTGTTTGCGCTAAATTACGCATGGTTTTACCGGTTGCATCCCCTAATACTTTATTAAGCACGTGCCACTGCTCTACCTGCTTTTTAAGGGTAGTAAGTTCAGCGTGTTTGCCTTTAAGTGCTTTGGCGTTTTGATTGTGTTGCTCAAGCGCGGTATTAGTGCCAAGCAAACTATTTTGTAGCTCAGTTTGTTTATTGGCTAAGGACGTTTCTTGCTCTGCTAATTGGCTTTCGCTTTTTTCGGGCTTGTTAGTATTTTGGTGATCTGTTTGCGCCTTTTGCTGTTGCTTAAGCGCTGCATTTGCGTCTGTAAGTGCTGCTAAACGCTGCTCAAACTGCATTAATTGCTCTTTTATTTGCTCACTAGTCAGAGTTAGTAAAATAGCGATCTGTTCGTGATTTACCTCGCTATATTGCGCTTTAAAGTCGCTAAACCAGGCATTGTAGCGTTCTTCAAGTATACTTTGCTCTTGAATTTGCTCTGCCAAGCGCTGCTCAATGTTTTTGAGTGTTATAGCGTGCTCATCGCGTTTTTTAATTGCGCTGTCGTGGGCTTGTTGGCTTGTATGTAACGCCTTTTGGCATTGCTCAAGCTGCGCATTAAGTTTTGCTTGATAATCATCGGCACTTAGTGGCTCGTTGTTAAATAAAGCAAGGCGCTCTGTGCGTGTGGTGCTTTGCAGTTGTTGCGCTTTGGCTAAATCGTCTTTTAAAACTTTAAGCGCTTGCTCACTTTTAGCAATTAACGGTGTGAGTTGCTGTAATTGCTGATTAGCGCTGTCTATTTGTTTTTGACTTTGTTCAAGCTGAACTTGTGTTTGTTGGTACTGCTCAACCTGCTGGCTTAAATCGCTCATATTAAGCGTGTTTTTTTGCAATTGCTGCCAAAAGTCACTGTGCTCAAACTGTGCATTAAGAGTGCTGGTAAGCTCGTTAACTTGCGTATTTAGCTCTGCATGTTTAGTGTTTATTTGGCCAAGCCTATTGGTTAATTCAACATGCTGATTATGCAATTGCTGCTGTGTATGTTGCTCGGCTTTTACGTTATTTATTAGCTGATTTACTTGTTCTTGCAGGGCTGTTTGCTGTTTTTGCGATTCAAAATAGTGCGATTTTTGACTGCTGAGTTGGGCGTATGTTTCATCAAGCTGCTGTGCTGTTAAGTCGTTAAGCTCTGTACGTGCCCCTTGCATTGTTGTTTTGATTTCTAGCTGCTTTGCCTGTGCGCTCTGTATGGCTTGGCTGTATTGGGCGTGCTCAGTGACAAGTACAGCATGTTGAGTTTGGTGCTGATGCAGCTTAGCTTGGGCGCTATCGTGTTGCTGCTTAGCTAGGTTATAACTTGTTTCAAAATCGGCTATTAGGTTATTTAATTGCGGGCTTTGGCTGCTTGCATACGGGTGCTCTTTTGCCCCGCACACTACACATGGCTCGTTAGGGGTAAGCTGCGTGCGTAAATGCTCTACGTTTTCGCTGGCACGCAGGCGAGCTTGATTTAATGCGTATTCACTGTGTTTAAGTGCTTGCTCGCACGAGGCTAAGCTTTGTTGCAATGTTGTTTGAGTTTGCTCACTGTGTACAAGCTTGGCCGCAACCGCCGCTTGTTGCTGTGTGCTGTGTTTTATTTCTTGATTAAACTGCTGGTAGCGCAAACGCTGATCTTTTAAATATTCAATATTTTTAAGTTTGCTATCGCATTGTTCAATATTAAATTGGCGTTGTTGCTCACTTAGCTGGTTAAGAGCTTTTTGTTGATGCGCAAGTTGTTGCTCTTGCAGCTCTACTTTTTTAGTTTGCTCTGCTAACAGTGCCGCTTGTTTACTTTGCTCTTCTAACAGCTGTTGGTTTTGCGAAGTGGTTGCCTTCATTTGCTCATTGGCACTTAAATACGTATTAAAACTATGTTGGTAATAATTCCAATCATTAGCCAATGGTTTAAGCTGCGTGTGCTTGTTTAGCCACGTTTGATGTCCTGTGCTGAGTTTTGTTGCCTCATCGAGTGCATTTTGGCTTTGCGTGTACTGCGTTTGTAATTCGCTAAGTTGCTGCTGCTCTTTTTCGCTTTGCTGAGTCAGGCTTGTAATGGTTTGTACGTGTATAGCAAGTTGGCTGTCGAGCTCACGGGCTTTTGCAATAATTGGCTCTGCCGTTTGCTTTTGCTCTTGCGCTGTTTTTAACTCGCTTTGCTTTGTTGTAAGTGTTGCGGCCTGCTCTTTTATAAGCGCAGCATGGTCAATCGCTTTTAAATCGCTTATTTGCGTACTAAGTGCTTTGTTTTGCGCCGTTAAGTACTCATGACGTTTGCGGTTGTCTTTTATTTCAAGGGCGCTTTGTGCTTGTTTAGCTTGCTCACTTTGCTTTGCTATTGCATCAAGCTGTTGTTGCGCGTGTTGTTGCTGCTCTACTGCGTGTTCTAGTGCCTGCGATAAGCTAGCTGCTTGTTTATACCAATTTAAGTATTGCTCTGTTGCTGCATGCGTTTTTTTAGTTTGCTCAATTTTTTTAAGTAACTGATCGCGCAGGGTTTGTTTAGCACTTAATTCGTCATCGCTTAACAAGGTGTAGCTTGCAAGGCTTGCATTAAGTAATTCATATTGATCTTTTAGCGCTCTATTCCGCTCAAAAATACGTTTACCGATTAAGCTAAATTTATCGGTGCCGGTTAAACATTCTAAAAGTTGTGCGCGTTCATCCCCTGTGGCTTTTAAAAAGGCTGCAAACTCGTGCTGTGCTAATAATACCGCACGCGAAAACTGATCAAAGCTTAGCCCTATTTTGTTTTCTACTTCTTTTATAGTTTGGCTTTTATCGGCTATTAGGGTTTCATCGGGCAAGGTTAGTAACGTATGCTCAGCCACTTTTAGCTTGCCGGTTGCCTTTTTGTGGGTGCGGGTAATAACGTAGCGTGCGCGGTATAATTGTTTGTCTTGGCCAACAAAATCAACCTCAGCAAAGCCTTCCCATTTGCCTCTGCGCAGTAAGTTACGCGCATCGTTTAGCTTTATACTGTCGCCGTTAAAATCAATTAAGTTGCCTTTATCGCCTTTTAAGCGTGCTGTTTTAGTATAAAGCGCTAAACAAATAGCATCTAAAAAGGTGCTTTTACCTGCGCCTGTGTCGCCGGTTATTGCAAATAAACCCGCGTCTTTTAGTGGAGCTTGAGTAAAGTCGATTTCGGCATCGACTATTGAGGCTAAGTTATGAATACGAACTGCGGTTATTTTCATAGTTGCTCTTGCTCCGTCAGCTCACTTATTACATCGTTTAACAGTGTTTTTAGCTCATCTGGTACAGCTTGGCCGGCCATATCTTTGTCGTTTGCAAAGGCTTGTTCTAATAAGTTTAATGGGTTGAGCATTTCAATTTCGCTTAAATCTTCAAATACGGCGCTGTTATCGCTTGTTATGGTTTGTTCTCGTACCCGCTCAATGCCGCAAAATTTTACGTGTTTACCCTCAAGTGCTTGCTCTATTTGTTCTCTAAAGGTGGTGTCGGTATCACTTGATTTAAGTTTTACGCGTAAATAAGGGGCAATAGTATGTTGTGATGTATCGAGCGCTTTAATTTGCTCGCATAAGTCGCTTAATGGCACGCACTCCCCTTTTGGTAAAATAATCACTTCAGCAGAGCGTGGAATGTAAAGGGGGTTTACAGAGGTGCTAATAGTTTGTTTTTCATCACTTTTAAATTCTACTACATTAACTTGGTGCGTGTACTTACGCTCTGAAAACGACATAGGAATGGGCGTACCGCTGTAACGAATAACGTCTTTTTTAGCCACTTGCTGCGCTTTGTGTAAATGCCCCAGTGCTACGTAGTCTGCCTTGTTACCAAATACGTTGGCCGAAATAGACTCCTCCCCACCAATCACTAAATTACGTTCTGAGTCACTTGAAATATCACCGCCTTTGGCATGTAAGTGCCCCATTACAATTAACGGCGAATTTTGCGCGTTAATGCTAGAGGCGTGATCCAGTGCAAGCTGATAGGCTTTTTCAACGCCTTGTGCGTAACTAGGGCCGTTTTTAGTATGACTAAGTGAACTTATATCGCTGGTACGCAAAAAAGGCATAGCGACGATTACAGCGCGTTTATTTTGCGTATTTATTTCAATCACGGTATTGGCTGGGTCGGTTACTTCAAAGCGCCCCACTACATGGGTGTCAAACTGAGCAAGTAAGGGCTGCGCCGCTAATATACGATTTGCTGAGTCGTGGTTACCGGCAATAATAACAACATTCAATTGCGGGCAACGCTTTTTAGCATCTTTTATAAATTGGTAAAGTTGGTTTTCGGCGCTGGCACTGGGCGTGGCTGTATGATAAATGTCGCCTGCAACTAAAAGTATATCTATGTGTTGCTCTACAAGGGTGCTAAGTAGCCAAGAAAAAAATGCAGCGTGCTCATCACGGCGGTCATGTTCATAAAATTGTTGGCCTAGGTGCCAATCTGAGGTGTGGAGAACTTTCATATCGCGCTCTTAAAAAAACCATAAGAGCGCCAATATACCCAAGGCAAGTAAAGATGCAAGCCTAGGGAGGGCTTTAGTTTAGGTAAAACTATATATAGCAATAATAATGACAGGAAGCGCTAACAAAGCCATACCTAGCGGCATTTTTAAACTTTTAGTTTGCTTTGCTTGCAATGCTTTTATGGCATTCGTTTCGTTACAGGCGGCTACTTTATCAATATAAAAATAACCTGAGTCTAGATACTGCTTACAACTTTGCTGATTTGCTGGAATGGCTATTAGCTCTTGTTGTTTTTTTAGGATATAAAAATCCATACACCCACCACATTGCTTACTGGTAATAAGTACATATTTGAGAATAATTGTAACGATTTTATTATGCTCAAATAAAAAAAGTGGGCGATTTTAAATATAAAATGCACTAAATATCAACCTAAAATTTCACTATTTTTAATTTATCGTATAAATAGTTAATATTAGTGAGATCACGGCAATATTTGCGCCAATTATATGCCACTTTTTACTGTGTTTTTGTTCAGTAGATAGACGTTTTAGTGCATCTTGCTTATTGCATGCCGACACCACATTAACATACGAATATTGGTTTGATTCGTAGCGCTCTAGTAAGTCTTTATCAGCAGGGATAGCTTCGAGCTGATGATCTTTTTTTACAATGTAAAATTTCATATCGGGCTCCTTTAGTTTAAATATGCTGCTTAATTTGTATTGAACCTGAGCGCATTAGAACCGTGTAAACACTGCTAACGCTATAAATTTAAGCTCAATTAAAACAACATATTTTTGCACCTTAATTTAATCCTAAGCTAATGGCATGAATTAGGCCTGAACCCTTATAAATACTGCATTTGTACCTTAATTAATACACATCAACTAGCTGTGAAGTGTAAACCCCCTTTACAGTTTTAAAAGCGGCTTAATTTACTGATTAAAAAAGCATGTTAAAACAACGTGAATATTACCGTGTTTAATGGGCGGTTGGTCGCTAATTAATTGAACAAAAATAGTAACTTTGTCAAAGTACGCTCACAAAATTCCACTAGGACTCATAATGAAAAAAACAGTTCTTACGCTAAGCGCGTTTGTGTTGCCTCTGGCAATGTCGAGCGCTGTGTTAGCGTCATCCGTTGAGCAAACTAAAGGCTCATTCGTTGATAAGTTTCGCCAGTTAGACGAAGCGCTTCCTACCCCAAATGTTTATCGTAGTGCCGCAGGTGAGCCAGGCGAAAAATACTGGCAGCAACGTGTTAATTACGACATAGATGTAAAGCTTGATGAAAAAAAGCGCCGCTTAACAGCAAGCCAAAGCATTGAGTATAAAAATAACTCGCCGCATACACTTAAATATTTGTGGTTACAGTTAGATCAAAATATTTTTAAAAGCGACTCAATTGCCGAAACCACAAAAACGTTTAAAAGCACGCTAAATAGTTTACCTGCGCAAAAGCCGGCTAAATTAAGTTTAGGTGAGCTACGTCGTCAACAATTTATGAGCGACAACGAGTTAGGCTATACAATTAGCAATGTAAAAGATGACAATGGTGATGAACTGCGGGTTACTGTTGTTGATACGCTAATGCGTATAGATTTAAACGAGCCGCTAAAACCAGGCAAAGAAGCTGAGTTTAGTATGAACTTTGCTTTTAACATTGTTGAAGAAGATGCCGTAGGTGCACGTTCTGGTTACGAGCACTTTGAAGAAGATGGCAACGATATATTTTTACTTGCGCAGTGGTTTCCGCGTTTAGCTGCGTACACCGATTACGAAGCATGGACAAACAAGCCGTTTTTAGGCCGTGGTGAGTTTACGCTTGAGTTTGGTGATTACGATGTAGAAATTACTGTACCTGCTGATCATATTGTATCGGCAACAGGTAAGTTAGATAACGCAAGCAAAGTGCTTACACGCACGCAGCGTAACCGCTTAGAAAAAGCTGAAACAGCAAAACGCCCTGTATTTATTGTTACTGAAGAAGAAGCGTTAGAAAACGAAAAACAAGGTACCGATAAAACAAAGACGTGGCACTTTAAAGCAGAAAATGTGCGTGACTTTGCGTGGGCGTCATCGCGTAAATTTATGTGGGATGCAAAGGGTTACCAGCAAGGTGGCGATGAACAACCTTTAGTGATGGCTATGTCGTTTTACCCTAAAGAGGGTGGCGATTTATGGAAAAAGTATTCAACTGAATCTGTAGTACATACGATGGAAGTGTACTCTCGCTATTCATTTGACTACCCATACCCTGTAGCGCAATCGGTAAATGGCCCTGTAGGTGGTATGGAATACCCAATGATCACTTTTAATGGCCCACGTACAGAGCTGCAAGATGATGGCTCGCGCACTTATTCTCAAGCTGAAAAACGCTTTTTAATTGGTGTGGTTATTCATGAAGTTGGCCATATTTACTTCCCTATGATTGTAAACTCTGATGAGCGCCAATGGACCTGGATGGACGAAGGTTTAAATAGCTTTTTAGATGGAGTTGCAGGGCGTGAATGGGACCCAACTATACCGTGGGGTGTTGAGCCGCGCGATATTGTTAGCTACATGAAATCGCAAAACCAAGTACCTATTATGACGCAGTCAGACAGCGTACTACGTTTAGGCCCTAATGCTTATACTAAACCAGCTGCGGCACTTAATATTTTACGTGAAGTTATTTTAGGCCGTGACTTATTCGACTTTGCTTTTAAAGAGTACGCACAGCGCTGGAAATACAAGCGCCCTACTCCAGCAGATTTTTTCCGTACGATGGAAGAAGCCTCAGGTGTTGATTTAGATTGGTTTTGGCGCGGTTGGTTTTACAGCACCGACCATGTAGATATCTCGTTAGATAAAGTGTATCAATTACGTTTAGATACTAAAAACCCTGATATTGACTTTAAACGCTTACGCGATATAGAAGCAGACAAACCAACATCACTATTTGTTAAGCGCAACCGTGAAGAAGGTAAGCAAACTTGGGTTGAAAAAAATCCAGATATTACCGACTTTTACGACGAAAACGACCGCTTTACTGTTACTAATAAAGAACGTAACGCGTACAACAAGTTTTTAAAAGGCTTAGAGCCGTGGGAGCGTAAAACGCTAGATCGCGCGCTTGAAGAAGATAAAAACTACTATGTTATGGAGTTTTCAAATTTAGGTGGCTTGGTAATGCCTATTTTGTTAGAGCTAACTTATGAAGATGGCACAACCGAAGAGCGTTATATTCCGGCTGAAATTTGGCGCCGTAATCACAAAAATGTTCAAAAGCTTATTGTGACAGATAAAAATAAGCCATTGGTATCGGTAAGCGTTGACCCTCGCTGGGAAACAGCTGATGTAGATGTTGAGAACAACAACTACCCTCGTCGTATTATTCCTTCACGGATTGAAGTGTATAAAAAGAAAAAGAGTAAAGCGAAAGTAAGTCGAGATATTATGCAAGACATTAAAACTGAGCTTAAAAAAGACGAGAAAAAAGATGGTGAGGAGCAACAATAATGCGCTTTTTGCTTATTATTGTTTGCCTTTTAGTTGCTGCGCCAAGTATGGCGCATCAACTAAAGTCATCGGTTACTACGGTGCTTTTTAATAAACGTACTAACAATATTGAGCTTATGCATCGCTTTTATTTGCATGATACTGAGCATGCTGTAGCGCATTTATTTAATGGAAAAGCCGATATCATCAGCAACAAGGCCGACCAACAACGTTTTGTAGAGTATGTTGAGTCGCATGTTGCGCTGCAAACCTTAAAGGGTAAGCCATTAACGCTTAGCCAAGTAGGTGCGCAAATTGATGGAAAGTTTTTTTGGGTGTATCAAGAAGCTCCTATCCCAAAAGGGATTGAAGGCATAAAAATGAGTAACGGCGCACTTCGTGACTTATGGCCTTCTCAAGTAAATATGGTAAACGTAGAAGGTAAAGGCAAGATTAAAACCCTTCACTTTACCCAAAACGATACCTGGCTCGAGGCTAAGTTCGAGCAATAAGTACTTCCCCAACCTACGCGCACTGCAGTTTATGTGCGCGTATTCTCCTTTTGTTTATGCTGTGTTCATTTTTGATCTGTTATTACTAGCTGTTCGTAGAATTTTAGTAATTAATTGGTGTTTATAAGGCTAAGTATTAGATAAGTGAATACTTTTCTAATACTTTGTTTGATAAACATTTGCTAAATTATTCTCATGAAGTAGAGTCATTATGTGTACACATGTTGTATTGATTTTTACCCCATTCAAGGAATGATATGAAAGCTCAAGTAGAGGCTATTCAAGGAGTTATATTTGATTTAGATGGCACGTTAGTATCGTCTGAGTTAGATTTCTCTCTTATAAAAGCACAAATAGGTTGCCCATGCGAGCAAGACCTACTTGATTATATTGCCCAGCTTCCATCGCCCTACATGCGTGAAGAAGCGATGAATATAGTGCATCAGCACGAGCTGCAAGACGCTCAGTTTGCTACTATATTGCCAGGCGTAACCGAAGCCGTTAACGCCCTTAAAGTTAAAAATATTCCTATGGCTATTGTTACCCGCAATTTTGATAAAGCGGCAGCCATAAAGCTGCAAAATAACCCGCTACCTATCGAAACGGTATTAACCCGTAGCGATGCTCCTGCCAAACCCGATCCCAGTGCCTTAAACGCAATTGCAACACTTTGGAATATCAGTGCCAGCAATTTGTTATATGTTGGGGACTTTTTATACGACATTCAGGCTGCACATAATGCCAATATGCGCGCTTGTTTGTATGCGCCTAATATGGTGCCTGTTTATGCCGATCAGGCTGACTACGTTTTACGCGACTTTATTGAATTAGTGACTTTAGTCGAAAGTTACTCACAAAAAGTAGAGTTATGTTAAATAGCGCTTAACTTTTATTTTTGTGTAATTACTCCTGTATTATTTGCATAGGCTCGTCCTTATTTATTTAGCAAATAGGTTGTTTTAAATTCAGTTTGTAAAGTTCAACAGACCCTAGCCCAATAGGGTTTGAATTGGTAAAATATTGCAAAATTAACGTATTGATTAGAGGCACAAGATGGGCAGAGCATTTGAAGTCCGTAAGAGCTCGATGGCTAAAACAGCCAACGCAAAAACTAAAGTTAACTCAAAGTACGGTAAAGAAATTTATGTTGCCGCTAAAAATGGCGAACCAGACCCCGATGTCAATCAATCACTGCGTCGTCTAATTGAAAAAGCAAAAAAAGACCAGGTTCCTGCTCACGTAATAGAAAAAGCAATTGAAAAAGCAGCCGGTGGGGCAGGGGAAGATTATTCTCCAGCACGTTACGAAGGCTATGGCCCAGGTAACTGCATGGTTATTGTTGATTGCTTAACCGACAACCCAAACCGTACAATTAAAGACGTACGTTTACCGTTTACCAAAACAGATTCAAAAATTGGTACACCGGGCTGTGTTGCACATATGTTTGATCACCTTGCTGTACTTGGTTTTGCCGGTGACGATGACGAAGTGGTACTTGAAGCACTAATGATGGCTGACGTTGATGTAACCGACGTTGAAGTTGAAAATGGTAAAGTGTCGGTATTTGCACCCCATACTGAGTACTATAAAGCGAAAACAGCGCTTGAGGAAAACTTTGAAGGGATTAACTTTGAAGTAGATGAAATTACGTTTGTTCCGCAAGTACATGTTGAAATTGAAGACGAAGAAGTAATTGCTAACTTTGATAAGTTCATCAATATGCTTGAAGACTGTGATGACGTACAAAACGTATATCACAATGCAATTGTTAAAAATTAATTTAAAGCAAAACTACAGTTAGCTTTAAATAAACAAAAAGCGCGTTTTGTGTAGGCAAAACGCGCTTTTTTTGCATTAAATAAATGTTAGCTATTCAGCTAGGTTATGGTGTTTTGCTTTATATTTTAAGCGGTAGCTGTGTAATAGGGGCTCGGTGTAGCCACTTGGCTGCTTAGCACCTTCTAATACAAGCGCTAAAGCGGCTTGATAAGCAATACTATTTTTAAGTGACTCTTGAGTTTGCGCCATTGGCTTATACGCACTATCGTGCTCGTTTTGGCCATCGACTACCTTGGCCATTTTAGCCATAATCGACTCTATTTGCTGCTGTGTACACACACCATGCTGTAGCCAATTTGCCATATGTTGGCTTGAAATTCGTAAAGTTGCTCTGTCTTCCATTAAACCTATGTGATTAATATCAGGCACTTTTGAGCAGCCAATGCCTTGGTCTATCCAACGTACTACATAGCCTAAAATGCCTTGTGCATTGTTCTCAAGCTCACTTTGAATATCTTCTTTACTGAGCGTTTGTGGCTGGGCCATTAAAGGCGGTGTAAGTAAATCCGTAAGGCTTGCCATGCCGCGTTTGGCAATTTCTTTTTGCTCGGTAAATACATCTACATCGTGATAATGCATAGCGTGCAAAGTGGCAGCGGTAGGCGAGGGCACCCACGCGGTATTAGCGCCAGACTGCACATGAGCCAGCTTTTGCTCCATCATAAGGGCCATTTTATCTGGCATTGGCCACATACCTTTGCCTATTTGCGCTTTACCGCTTAGGCCGCAAGCAAGGCCTGTATCAACATTACGATCTTCGTACGCTTTGATCCACGGCTGAGTTTTAATAGCAGCTTTTGGCAAGGCGACCCCTGCGTGCATTGAGGTATGAATTTCATCGCCGGTGCGGTCTAAAAAGCCAGTGTTTATAAACACTGCGCGCGCTTTAGCTGCATGTATACAGGCTTTTAAATTGACTGAAGTACGGCGCTCTTCATCCATAATTCCCATTTTAAGGGTGTTTCTTGGCAAGCTAAGCGCATCTTCTACCATGGTAAAAAGTGTATTTGTAAAAGCAACTTCTTCAGGGCCATGCATTTTCGGTTTTACAATATTGATACTTTGCACACTGGTATTTTTAATGCCTGAGTGTTTATTTAAATCGTGCAGGGCGGCGGTCGCTGTAAACATTGCATCCATAATACCTTCAAATACGTTTTGGCCGTAAATGTCGGTAATGGCGGGGTTTGTCATTAAGTGGCCCACATTACGGACAAACATCATGCTGCGGCCTTTTAGTGTAAGGCTACTGCCATCAAGGGCGGTATATTGCCTATCGTTTTGTAAGGTACGCTCTATGGTTTTATCACCTTTTTTAAACGATTCAACTAAGTTACCTTGCATCAAGCCTAGCCAATTTTTATAAACTTGTACTTTATCCTCGGCATCTACTGCGGCAACAGAGTCTTCGCAATCCATAATGGTTGTTAGTGCAGCTTCAAGCAAAACATCTTTTAATCCTGCTTTGTCGGCTTGGCCAATAGGGTGGTGATGGTCTATTTGCAGCTCTACATGCAGGCCATTGTTTTTTAATAAAATAGCACTTGGGTTTTGCGCCTCGCCTTGGTAGCCAATAAGTTGCTCAGGGTTTTTTAATTGAGTATGCGAGCTGTCTCTTAGGGTGATAGACAAGGCGCCTTCAACAATTGAGTAGTTGGTGCTTTCTATGTGTGAGCCATTTTTAAGGGGCAGGGCCTTATCTAAAAACTGGCGCGCATACGCCATTACTTTAAAACCACGAACTGGATTATACGTAGTGCCTTTTTCAGCGCCGTCGTCTTCACTTAATACGTCGGTACCGTACAGCGCATCGTATAACGAACCCCAGCGCGCGTTAGCCGCATTAAGCGCAAAACGTGCGTTGCTAACAGGCACAACAAGCTGAGGGCCTGCGCTGAGTGCTATTTCGGGCTCTACATTTTGGGTTTCAATGGCAAAGTCTGCAGGCTCTGGTACTAGGTAGCCAATGTCTGTTAAAAACGCTTGGTACTGCGCGCTATCCCACGTTTTATTTGTTTTATGGTAGTCATCTATTTGTTGTTGTAGCTGCTCGCGCTTAGCTAAAAGAGCGTTATTTTGCGGGGTAAGCGTTTGTACTATGTTTGCAAAGCTTTGCCAAAATTGCTGCTCAGATAAATGAGTGCCTGGGAGTAGCTGTGTTTTTACAAAGTTGGCCAGCTGTGTATCTACGCTTAGCCCTGAGTGTGTGAGAGTGTGTGCCATATTTACCTTCCTTAAACGGTCGCGGTGTTGTTGTGTGCGTTAAAGCAACAATAACGCAAAAAAGGCTCAGTGCGTGCTTTTTAGCCATTCACAAAAAATATAGCGGCAATAACAACTATAAATTTACTAAATCTAAAAAATAAGCCTAATGTTGAATTAAGCGATACGGAGCACACACTCCTAGCCACTCTCACAATAATTTAAATAATTTATAGACCCGTTCGAAGGATTTTATTATGACAACATACACACGTGAAACCGATACTCTAGCAACACTTTGCCAATCTCAAGGTAGCGCATGGAAAGCCATTAACCCTGAATATGCAAGCCGCATGCGTTTACAAAACCGTTTTCGTACGGGGATTGAAATTGCACAATACACCGCAGATGTAATGCGTGAAGATATGGCCGCTTACGATAAAGACACTAGCCAATACACACAGTCTTTAGGTTGTTGGCATGGTTTTACTGCGCAACAAATGATGATGGCAATAAAGCGTCATCAAAAAACAACTAAGCGCAGTTATGTTTACTTAAGTGGTTGGATGGTTGCTGCACTTCGCTCTGCATTTGGCCCGTTACCGGATCAAAGCATGCACGAAAAAACCTCAGTGCCTGCGCTTATTGAAGAAATTTATACGTTTTTAAAACAAGCCGATGCCCGTGAACTAGACCACTTATTTAATGATCTAGACGAAGCGAAAGCCAATGGCGGCGATGTGCAAGCGGTGCTTGATAAAATTGATAATTTTGAGACGCATGTAGTGCCTATTATTGCCGATATTGATGCTGGTTTTGGTAACGAAGAAGCAACCTACCTACTTGCTAAAAAGATGATTGAAGCAGGTGCGTGTGCCATTCAAATAGAAAACCAAGTGTCTGACGCTAAACAATGTGGTCACCAAGCAGGTAAAGTAACTGTACCGCACGAAGATTTTTTAGCAAAAATTAACGCTGTACGTTACGCGTTTTTAGAACTCGGCATTGATAACGGTATTATTGTTGCGCGTACCGACTCATTAGGTGCAAGCCTTACGCAAAAAGTGCCTGTGTCACAAACGCCAGGAGACTTAGCTAGCCAGTACAACGCGTTTTTAGAAACCACACCTATTAACGGTGTAGATGATTTAAACGAAGGCGATACGGCAATGAAAATTAATGGCCAATTATGTAAGCCAACGCGTTTAGAAAACGGTTTATACCAGTTCCGCGAAGGCACTGAAAAAGACCGCGTAGTACTAGATTGTGTAACAAGCTTACAATCGGGCGCTGACTTATTGTGGATTGAAACCGAAAAACCACATGTTAAACAAATTGCAGAGCTAGTTAACCGCGTTAAAGAGCAAGTACCTGATGCTAAGCTTGTTTATAACAATTCACCGTCATTCAACTGGACGCTTAAGTTCCGTGAGCAAGTGTACCAAGAGTGGCAAGAAGCGGGTCGCGACTTGAGCGCTTACCCAAGTCTAGGTGATAATAAAGGCCTAATGGCGCCAGAAATGGACGATACAGAGCTTGCTGCTGAAGCGGATGTATTAGTGCAAAACTTCCAGCGCGATGGTGCACGTGAAGCGGGTATTTTCCATCACTTAATTACACTGCCTACATACCATACGGCTGCACTAAGCACCGATATTTTATCAGAAGGTTACTTTGGTGATATGGGCATGCTTGCATATGTACGTGATGTACAACGCCAAGAAATTCGCCGCGAACAAGCCTCAGTTAAGCACCAAGATTTAGCAGGGTCTAATATTGGCGATACGCACAAAGAGTACTTCTCTGGTGAAAACGCACTTAAAGCCGGTGGTGAAGATAACACCATGAACCAGTTTTAACTTTTCTAGATAGTGTTACTCAAGGGCCGTAAGGCCCTTTTTTTGTTGTATTAATATAAATCAGGCTCGGCTAAATTTAGTTTGGATCACTATTTAACTAGGTAGATATTAAGTACAGCTATATGGCTGCTTTTTTACTGTAAAGCCGCTTTAAAGTGCAAAATCCCCCTTTTAAAAGGCTGGTTTTTACTGTTTTACCCAGTATAAATAAAATAATAAACCGAAATTTTACTAACCTGGTGCCTCTATAAAACAATTTTTTACTAACTGAGTGCTTATAAACAGTGGCTCAAACCGATTTTTTACCAACTCAAGCGATTAAAATTACAATAAACCGAAATTTTACTAACTGAAAAACGCCTAAGTCCGATATGGATAAGCTCAAAACTGTAAAGGGGGTTTACAGTTTGGCATTAATTGACCTAAGCGTTGGTTAACTACAAAAAATAGCCACGTAGGCGTGGCTATTTTTAAACCTAAACACGGAGCTTATTTTTTGTTTGAGTGTTTATCAAACCACCATTGAATGTAGGCAACCTTGGTCATTAAGTTAGAAGGGCGCGCCGTAATACCGTGTGATGCATTAGGAATACGCACCATGGCGGTATCAACACCTTGTAACTTAAGGGCTTGATAAAACTGCTCGGTTTCAGAAATAGGGGTACGGTAATCTGCCTCCCCTGTTAAAAGCATCGTGGGCGTTGTTACGTTACCTACATAGCTAATAGGTGAGCGTTTCATATAGTGTTCAATATGATCCCAAGGTTTACCTGGAAACCAGTAATCGGCAAAAAATGGATAAAAGTCGGCAGTTAGTACAAAGCTGATCCAATTAATAACGGGTTTAGCCACCACTGCTGCAGCAAACCTGTCGGTGTGCCCTACAATCCATGCGGTTAATACACCACCGCCAGAGCCACCGGTTACAAATAGTTTAGACTCATCAATAAAGCCTTTCGCTATTAGCGCATCAACGCCGGTCATTAAATCGTCAAAATCGTTACTTGGGTAATTATGATGAATTGTTTGGGCAAACGTTTTACCGTATGAGTCACTGCCTCGAGGGTTCATGTATAAAACCACGTTTCCTTTGGCTGCAAACAATTGCACCTCGGTACTAAAGTGAGGGCCATAATTAGCCACAGGGCCGCCATGAATTTCTAAAACAAGTGGGTATTTTTTTGATTTATCAAACCCAGGAGGGTATGCAATCCAACCTTGAATTGGCAGCTGGTCGTGGCTCGATTTAAGCCAAATCTCTTCTACGTTGGCAAGTTCTTTATCGCCTAACGCATCGGCATTGAGTGTAGTGAGGCGACGAGCTTTGCCTCGTTTTATAGTGGCTATATCTGCAGGGCGCTGAGTATCGGCAAGTGTAAAAGCAATTTCGCCATCTTCGCTTACATCAAAATCGCCGCCCGAATAAGGACGACCAAACGCAACGCTACCTATTTGCTCGGTGAGCACTTTACGCTTACCACTGCGTGGTTGGTAGGCAAGGGCTGTTTGGCCTTCGTCTGCGTAGCTAAAGTAAACCCCTTTTGAATGGGCACTCCATTTAATTTGCCCCACACTTCTATCAAAATTAGGGGTTAGGCTTTTTGTATCGCCCGTTTTTAAATCACGAATATAAAGCTGCGTGTTTTCGTAATTGGTGCGTTTATCATCATACCCTGTAAAGGCTAGGTAACGCCCATCGGGAGATACTTTAGGTTGTTGGTCAGGGCCGTTTCTATTGGTAATGGCAGCAATCTTTAAGGTGCTTAAATTAAGCTGGTATATTTCACTATTAGTGGGTTTTAGTTGATTTTTCTCGTGCCGATTGGCCGAAAAATAAAGGCTGTTGCCGTTTTTACTAAAGCTTACTTCGCCAGCGTTATTAAACTCATCGTGTGTGAGCTGCTTTGCATTGCCGCCATTTGCATCTATTGCAAATAATTGGCTAAAACCTTTTTGGCTATAACCGCCTCCGTCGGCACGGTAGTATACATCGTCTATAAATTTAGCAGGTTCGGCCCATGAAGCGCCTTTAGGCTTGCCAGGTAAGTTAACAGGTGGTGCACTGCTACTTGGTACAAACATACTAAAAATAAGCTGCTGAGAGTCGGGATGCCAGGTAATTGCGCGTGGGCTGCTGGTTAGGTTACTAATTTTTGCTACAGCACCTGTTTTAAGCCACTTCATATAAATTTGGCTGCTGCCATCGCGGTTAGATATAAACGCAAGGCGTTGCCCATCTGGCGATAGTACCGGGGAGTGATCCATATGCACGCCCGAGGTAAGCGGTTGCAGTTGTTTAGTTTTATAATCAACCGACCAAATGTTACTGACTTTACGGTCCGTTTTTATATCCATACGGTTACGAACAAAGTAAACCGTTTTACCATCGTCTGTTATATCAATTTGATTGGCGTATTCAAGATTAAACACATCTTGTAGCTGTAATGTGTTGTCCTTTGCAAAAGCTAACTGGTTACTACCAAGTAATAAACTGCTACTTAAACTAAGTGCTAAAAGCGTCTTCATTTGTATTCCCTGTTTGGTTTTTGTATATGTAGTTATATGTCAGCAAAGGAGGGATGAAAAGCGCGATGCGGTGAAACTATAATTTAATACCGGTTTAAGTAAAACATGGTTATTTTAGAGTAATAAATAGCGGGCTTACTGCGTTAAATTTTTTATATGCAGCGCCATGTATTTCAGCGCTGTGTTACTTATGCTTTGTTACTGTGCTGTGTTGTTGCGCTCTTTTAAAGCGATATTAGGTTGTACATGATTGGACTAAATGGAGGTTAAAGCTGTAAAGCCCCTTTACAGCTAAGTAGTTTTTAAAGTAAACATGCGTTTTATAGCTTGAGGCTTAATAACGAGTCAAAAGCAAGGTTAGGTTGCTGATGCACACAATGATTTAATTTCTTTAATAAGAGCTATACCGGCTGCGTTATCGCCATGCACGCACAAACTGTTGGCATTTAAGTTTAAGGTGTTTCCTGAGCGAGTGGTTACACAACCCTCGGTTAATAGCTGTTTTACTTGTGCTAAAAGTGCTGGCTTGTCGTGAACGCTGCCATCAAGGTGGCGAGATACTAAATGCCCTTCGTCTGTATATTGCCTATCAGCAAAGGCTTCTAAAATAAGATCTACACCTAAACTATTGGCGGCAAAGGTGTGTTTTGCAGAATCTTTTGTGGCTAACAGCATAAGCTTTAATGGTGCAGGGTAGTGCGCTATGGCAGTAATAACTGTTTGTAAAATATGATCGTTTTTCATCATGTCGTTATATAAAGCACCATGTGGCTTAACATAGCTAAGTGTTAAGCCCTGTACTTTAGCCATGCCATCAAGGGCGGCAATTTGGTAATGTAAGCAATTGGTCAGTTCTTGCGCGCTAAGCGCCATAGAGCGCCTGCCAAAGCCTTGTTGGTCGGGGTAACTTGGGTGCGCACCTATTTGTACATTGTGCTGCTTTGCTAAATACAACGTATCGGCTATTACATCTGGGTCTCCACCATGAAAACCACACGCAATATTTGCCATATCAATATGAGGCATTACCTCATCATCTAACCCCATTTTCCATGCGCCAAAGCTTTCGCCTAAATCGCAATTAAGTTTCATTTTTTATCCCTTGTTATTATTATTTTATGGTAACTGGCAGTACGCCATGAGCGTGTGCATTGCCTAACAATACCTTAGCAAGCGCTGTAAACGCAGGCCCTGCAACAGCATTGTTTTTATCTGTATCTATATTATACGCATAAGAAGCAAGAACTGCATTAGCTCTGCTGCCAAACTGAGCTATGTCGTAGGGGGCACGTAAACTTATAAATATTGTTTTTTTATTCACTGATGCAGCTATATCCAATAAAGATGACAGCGCTTTAGGTTGCTCAGCGGTATTGAGTGCAAAGCGAGGGTCGTCTTTTAAGTCATCCATCCCGCCAATCTCTACAGCGCTTTGATTAGGCGTAGCGTTGCCTGCAATAACAACATCTGCATTTTTAATTAAGCTTTGCGCCTTTACAGGGTCAAACCCTTGTAAACTACTGCAACTATATTTAAGCCCCGCAGTACTTATAGCGCTAAGCGCTTGCTGCATGGCCATGCATTTTCGGGTATCGGGCATAATAATATGGATGTGTTGCCCTTTGCTTAAATTAAGAGGCAATGCATTATTGTTATTTTTAACCTCAGTAATAGCATTTACGGCAAGCTCAGCTTCTATTTTGCGATGTGCTTGAGAGCCAATAATATCTTTTGCTTTAGCCAAAGTGCTTAATGGGTCTAGCTGTGTGGTTAATTTAAATTTATTTTTTAAAGCGGTTATACGCGCAGCTGATTGAGCAACTTCGTCTTTACTGAGTTGTTTATTATTAACAGATGCGACTAATTCATCCATAAGTTTGTCGAGTGCGTTTAAATCAGCTGGTGTTCTGATCTCTATTGGCATAAGCGCTAGGTCAACGCCTGCTGCAAAGGTATTGATTACCGCTTGGGTTGGTGTGAAAAAATGACTAATGCCGGCCATATCTAAAGCGTCGGTTATCACCACACCTTGATAATTTAACTCCCCTCTTAAAATATCAGTAATTATAGTACGCGACATAGTGGCGGGTTTTATCATGCTTTTGCCATCAACACTTACAAACGTACTGTTATCGAGTTGTGGGTATTGAATATGCGCCGTCATAATCATACCTGGGTTTTGCGTGGCAATTATGTGTTTAAAGGGAGCTAAGTCTTGTTGGTATATGTCTTCTTTGGAGTGATTTACTTGTGGTAACCCTGTGTGGCTGTCTACGTTGGTATCGCCGTGCCCTGGGAAGTGCTTTAACGATGTAATAACGCCGTTGCTCTCAAATCCTGCCACTTGTGCTGCGCCTAGCTTACTGACAAGCGCTGGGTTTTCACCAAACGAGCGCACATTAATTACCGGATTATCGGGGTTCATGTTTACATCTACCGTAGGGGCATAGTTAACATTAATACCTAACGAATTAAGCTCTTTAGCTATAACAGTGGCAGTTTGGGTTGCGTATTGAGTGCCATACTTTTTATAAGTTGCACCAATAGACATATTACCAGTAAATGAAGTGGCAACATCGCGTGGTAAACGCGCTACTCGGCCGCCTTCTTGGTCTATCGAAATAAATAACGGCAGCTTTGAACTTGATTTACTCGCCGCAGCCTGTAATTGGCTATTAAGGGTAATGGTTTGCTCAATAGATTGGGTGTTTTCAGAAAATAAAATTACACCACCAATATTATGCTTAGCAATGGCCGCTGCTAGTTCATCAGGTAGGGTAGTAACCGGTGTTCTGCATTGTTTGCTTGACCCTTGCTGACAAAAATAGCGTAAATCGAGTATTAGTTTTTGCCCCAATTGTTGTTCAACAGACAGTGAAGGCTTAGCAAAAGAAGATTGTAATGGCATTAAACACCCAGATAAAAAAACAACAGACGAAATAAAGCATTTATTTAGCAAAACACACTCCAACGCTAAATAGATAAGTGGCAGTAGCTTATCTATTTTTGTGTACAACTGCAAAGTGCAGCTGTTTGTACACACAGGGTAAATTGTAAGGCGTGTATCATGGCTGAATACGTTTTATCTAAATGGTGAGTAGGTGTTAAATTAGCTGTACTCATTGCCGCCGTTTTAAAAACTAAAGATTAAATAGTTCATTGTTTTAATTGGCCAGTTAACTATTAAAGCCGCGCAGGGGTTAAGCTATAGGCTAGCCACGGGAGTTATTAAAGGCTAAGCACAAACACTATTTATTGCCTGCATTACTATAAAGGCTTGACATATATAGTTAACTCTATATAGTAGGCCGCAGCTAGAAAGAAAGCATGTAATTTATAAATCTCCATTTCGTTGTTGTATAAGTAATACTTGTAGTACCGTCCTGAAGTTTTTAAGTACCATCTCATTTTTTGCTACACCCGCTCTTATGAGCATATTTTTTATTTTTATATCAGGATATTACAATGTCTAACATCGTATCAGGTACAGTTAAGTGGTTCAACGAGTCTAAAGGTTTTGGTTTCATCGAGCAAGAAAACGGCCCAGACGTTTTCGCACATTTCTCAGCAATCAAAAGCGAAGGTTTCAAAACTTTAGCTGAAGGCCAACGTGTAGAGTTCACTCTTTCACAAGGTCAAAAAGGTCCTCAAGCGGATAACATCACTCCGTTATAATTTTTACTTTTAAAGTAAAAATAAAAAAAAGCGCTTAAGGCGCTTTTTTTGTGTCTAAAATTTGACTGTAAAATAGCGCCATCTATCATTTAATAATATAAATTAATGTAGTGGTGCGGTTATTCTAAAACTCTTTCCTTTTATTGCTTGTTTCTTCTTAAGCACGTTTACTTATGCAAACCATTTTAAGTTAGTTATTTATACAGATCAGTTTGCACCTTATAATTTTATTAACGAGCACGGCCAACTTGTTGGCGCTAACTACGATATAGTCAACGCACTGTGTATTAAAGCAGAAGTAGAGTGCGACTTTAAAGTCATGCCTTGGAAGCGTGCCGCAATGCTTGTGCATAAAAAGCCTTATTCAGCCATTTTTTCAATGGCGCAACATACTAACCGAATTCCTTTATTTAATTGGCTTGGCCCGTTAACTACTGCACGTACTTATTTTTATAAGTTAAAAAGCCGTCCTGATGTCACTGTAAATACCCTTAACGACACCACTCTTTATTCGTTAGGCATGGTAAGGGGAGATATATATCAATCATTGGTCAAAAAAATAGGGTTTGTAAACGGGCAAAACTTAATGACGTTTGGTGAAGAGCAACAATATATTCAGCTTTTTATAAACAATAAAATAGATCTTATTTTAGGCTCGGAGCACGTTATTTATAACCAATTAAAGCCTTATAACGTGAGCTTACTTGATGTAGAGCAACTTACTGAACTACCTGTAAGTAACGATCTTAAAGATAATTATTTAGCGTTTAATAAAGCGGTGCCGCAGCATATAGTAGAGCGCTTTCAACGGGCCTTTAAAGTGCTAAAACAAGAGCGCAGTCTCGATTCGTTCATAGCGCCATATAGCAATAATTAATCACTAAGCCCCTATTTTAGACTTTATTACTTAGGCACTAATTAACGTAACTAAGCGTTAAAACTGCGCTTAAATAAGCAAGGTTTAGCTTCGGTGCTAGGGTAGCCCTTGGGTATTTTTAAGTGTGTAAAAGGCTTTTTGTAGCGCGTTTATATAGCGCATATCGGTGTTTTTATTTGCTGCCAAATAGGCATCTACCTTGAGTTCTTCTACATTATATATGGCTTTAACTTCAGCGTCAGGGGTGGGCAAATACTGACTTATTTGATGTATTAGTTCGGGGTCATCAACAATTAAGTCTACTTTTTTGGCAACCAGTAACGCATACGATTTTTGTATATCGGTGGTTAGCACAACTTCAAAACCCAAGTTGGTTAATATATCAGTAGAAAAGTCGTTACGTTGCATCGCTATTTTGTATTTTTTTGCTTCCTCAGTATTGTTAATAATTATGTCGTCACGCTCTTTAAGCGCAACAAAAGCAAGCTCAAAATGTGAAACTGGGCCTATCCAATGAAAGTTGTTTTCTCGCCCTCTGGTGCGCGCTATGGTGTAAATAAAGGTGTTTTGAATAGTACTGGCAAGTCTAAATGCTCGCGCCCATGGATACATTTGTATGTCGGGCGTTAGGTTAGCCTTTGCAAAAATAGCCCTTATAAACTCAGTGCCTTTGCCTGTCACTTTTCCATCAACAAGTATTTGATCGGGCGGCGAGAGTTCCGTGACAACTAAAAGAGGGTCTGAGCTTGCGTAGCTATTAAAAAAACAAACAACAATACTAATAAAAGTTTACGCATTTATATAAATCGACTTATCAACAGCGGCTATTTTATGAGTGTGCTTAAAGGTAGAGCATCAATAAAACAGTAGGTTACATTAGGATAAACCTAATTGTGGCCTAAAATTTATAATTTACCACTTTTCAATAATGCAAATTTATCGCAAAAATATAAAAAGCCATGCGCGTATATGTACTTAAAGGCAAGAAAGAGAAAGTTGTTTTTAACAGGAAGAATATATTTATAGGGCCCTAAAACGATAAAAGGGCCTTGCGGCCCTTGGTGAAGTATCGTTCAAGTCAGATAGTGCTTTAACCCCTTAAAGTACTATCTTCTTGTTTTGCAACACCGGTGTTCATCTCATTAAGTTTCTAAGCTAGCGAGAGGAAAAACCCAGCAATTGCTGCGCTCATAAGGTTAGCCATAGATCCTGCTAACACTGCTCTGAGCCCTAAGCGTGCGATATCCTTTCGCCGACTAGGCGCCATACCGCCTAATCCACCTAGTAAAATAGCTATCGACGATAGATTAGCAAACCCACATAACGCAAATGTTACAATTGCTTGAGTGTGCGCACTTAACGTATCGCGATAATTTATAAAGTCTAAGTAAGCAACAAACTCATTTACTACTAACTTTTGACCAATAAAACTACCTGCTATGATTGCCTCATCCCACGGTACGCCAAGTAACCATGCAACAGGAGCAAATACATAACCTAAAATTTCTTGTAGCGTTAAAGTAGGGTAATCAAACCACCCACCAATACCGCCTAGTAAACCGTTTAATAACGCTATTAATGCTACGAAAGCTAATAGCATTGCGCCCACATTTAGCGCTAAATGCATGCCGTTAGCTGCGCCTGATGCTGCTGCATCAATAACATTAACTGGCTTGTCTTCATCGGTGTCTAAATCAGCAAGCGTATCTTTAGGTGTTTCGGTCTCTGGCACAATCATTTTGGCCATTAAAAACCCACCTGGTGCAGCCATAAAGCTGGCGGCAATTAAATACTTAAGCTCTACACCAATAATTACGTAACCTGCCATTACAGAGCCTGCTACCGTGGCTAAGCCACCTACCATTACTGCAAACAACTCAGACTTAGTCATGGTTGCTATAAACGGCTTAACAATTAAGGGTGCTTCAGTTTGGCCTACAAATATATTAGCCGTTGCTGAGAGCGATTCTGTGCGCGAGGTTTTCAATAGTTTTTGTAAACCGCCGCCCAGAATTTTAATTATCCAATCCATAATGCCAATGTGGTAAAGCACAGCAACAAGTGCTGAGAAAAACACAATGACCGGTAAAACTTGAATAGCAAAAATAAAACCGAGTGTATCTTGCGATGCAAGTGGGCCAAATAAAAACCCAATCCCGTCGTTTGCAAAGCTAATTACCGAAGAGACGGCACTAGACATACTTGCTAACACATTTTTACCTGCTTCAAAAAACAGTACAAACCCACCAATAACTACTTGCATAGCAAAGGCTATCGCTACGGTGCGTAAGTTTATTGCTTTACGATTAGTCGAAGCCGCAAAAGCAATACTTAGTAGTACAAACATGCCTACTAAGCTCATAAATGTTGTCATACAGATGTTTCCCGTTATTATTCTTGTAGTAAATACTTAATTTTACTTTTAATAATATCAATCGCAACGCGGTTCATTCCGCCTCGAGTCACAACCAAATCAGCGTTATGCTTTGAAGGCTCAATAAATTGATAAAACATCGGTCTAACAGTTGCTTGATATTGCTCAACAACAGATTGTAATGTTCTGCCTCTTTTTTCCATGTCTCGTTGCATACGACGCATTAAGCAAATATCAAGGGGTGTATCTATAAATACCTTAATATCAAATTCTTTATTAAGTGCTTTATCACTTAATAATAAAATACCTTCTACTATTAAAATTTTAGCTGCAGCAACGCGACGAGTTTCATCGCTTCGTGTGTGTTGTGCATAATCATAAGTAGGTACTTCGACAGAGTTACCACTACGAAGTTGAGTTAAATGTTCAAGCATTAACTCATGTTCAAATGCATCAGGATGGTCGTAGTTAGTTTGCGTACGGTGTTCCATAGGCAAATGCGACTGATCCTTGTAATAAGCATCTTCTTCAATAATGGCGATAGCGCCTGGTTCAAGCTCATTAACCAACTCATTGTAAATAGTTTGGCTAAAAAGAGATTTGCCCGACGCTGATGCGCCAGCAATAGCTATAATAGTTCGTGTCACTAAAGTTCTCACCCACACAGAAAGGAAAAGTTGTTTGGTTGATCACAATAGCAAAAAAGACACGAATAATCTCTTTTGCTTTGCTTAAGAACGCAAATTTATAATGTTTAGCTTTTATGAAACAGGACTTATGTCCTGTACGGAAAATTCGATCAGCGGATAAAGTAACCACCTAGAAGCAAAGTGAGGTCAACATGGCAAGAGCAATCATCTTAATGGCAGACAGCCTAGGTATAGGCGCAGCACCCGATGCAGATAAATTTGGTGATGTTGGAGCAAATACACTCGCCCACTTATTAAAAGCATACCACGACGAAACGGGTAAAGCGTTATCGTTACCTAATTTATCTAAATTAGGTTTAATCGATGCCTGTGAAGCCGCGGGCGGTGAAACGTGTTTAGTTTCTGATCGTCAAGCATCGCAAGGTGCATGGGGTTATGCAAAAGAGCTTTCAAGCGGTAAAGATACGCCATCAGGGCACTGGGAAATGGCCGGCGTACCTGTGTTATTTGATTGGGGCTACTTCCCTAAAACACAGCCGAGTTTTCCACAAGAATTTGTAGACGAATTTATAGCCGCTACCGGTATACCTGGCATTTTAGGCAACTGCCATGCATCAGGTACCACCATATTAGAGCAGCTCGGCGAAGAGCATGTAAAATCAGGCAAACCAATTTGTTACACCTCTGCAGATAGCGTGTTTCAAATTGCCGCACACGAAGAGTCTTTTGGCCTCGAGCGCCTTTACGAAGTGTGCGAAATTGCCCGCGAATTACTTGATAAACTAAATATAGGCCGTGTTATTGCTAGGCCATTTTTAGGCACAAGCAACGCAGATTTTGCCCGTACTGGTAATCGTCGCGATTATTCAGTATTGCCGCCAGCATCGACCCTATTAGATGTGCTATCTAAACACGGTGGTGAAGTAATAAGCATTGGTAAAATTGCAGATATATATGCACACCAAGGCATTACTCAAAAACACAAAGCCCCAGGGCTGATGAATTTGCTTGAAAAAAGCAGCGAAGTATTTGCAAGTGCGCCAGATAACAGCTTAATTTTTACCAATTTAGTTGATTTTGACGAAAAGTTTGGCCACCGTCGCAACCCAGTTGGTTATGCAAAAGCGTTAAAAGAATTTGACGATTACTTACCAACTATACTAAACCAATTAAATGCAGATGACGTGTTAATGATCACTGCAGATCACGGCTGTGACCCAACCTTTCCAGGTTCAGAGCACACCCGCGAATATGTACCAGTTATAGCTTATCAACCGGGCATGCAAAATACCCCGCTTGGCGAGCGCAATAGCTTTGCAGATATAGGCCAAACCCTTGCACAGTGGTTTAACTTACCTGCACTTGAATACGGTGACGGCTTTTTAAATAAGCTAAACGCGCCTAAATAAAAAGGAAAACAATTAATGAGTACTCCGCATATTAGTGCAAACGTTGGTGACTTCGCTGAAACAGTATTAATGCCGGGCGATCCGCTTCGTGCACAATACATTGCTGAAAACTTTTTAGATGATGCAGTACAAGTAACAGGCGTACGTAACATGTACGGCTTTACAGGCACATACAAAGGTAAACCTGTAAGTATTATGGGTTCGGGCATGGGCATACCATCTATGTCTATTTATGCGCGTGAGTTAATTGTAAGCTTTGGCGTTAAAAATATTATTCGTATTGGTACCTGTGGTGGTATTGGTACAGATATTAAAATTCGCGACGTAATTTTTGCACAAGGCGCAAGCACCGACTCAAACGTAAACCGTGCACGCGTTCGTGGTTACGATTTTTCAGCAATTGCTAACTTTGACCTACTTTTAAACGGTGTTAACGCCGCTAAAGACCTAGGCATTAAAGCAAAAGTAGGTAACGTATTTACTACCGATACCTTCTACCAAGCTGACGACACATTCTACAAAGACCTAGATAAACTAGGTGTACTAGCTGTAGATATGGAAACAGCAGGTTTATATGGTGTAGCTGCAGAGTATGGTGCTAACGCAATGGCACTATTTACCGTAAGTGACCACGTGATCACTGGTGAAGCAACACCTGCAGATGAGCGCCAAAGCACATTTAACGAAATGGTTAAAATTGCTTTAGAGTCTATTTAATAAAGGCAATTTTATTAAATTAGCAAACAGTTCCTTGGTAACGTATTCACTAAGTTTTGGAGACACGCCCAAAGTGAAGTGAGACTAAACCCCCAAAGCCGCATATTATGCGGCTTTTTTTATGCCTATAAAAGCGCTACTTTTAAAGCGCCAGCAAGCTGCACGTCTGTACAGCACGAGCTAACTACGTAGCAGCGAGTTTACCTCGCGTTTTATATTGAATTTTTTCGCGGCATAAAGCCGCTGCTACTCATTAACTCCACCATAAAGTACACAGAGGCGCTTTGCGCTACATATTAGAAAACACGGGGTTTGGTTCATCACTTCTCATTATCTTCTCGGTGTTCTCAGTGGTGATATAATCACTTTTAAACAAAAGCAATGCACGTCTACAGGGGGTAGCTCCGACGTTAACTTGACTTGTAGACGTCGAGGCAAGCTCACTGAACTCGATGTGATAAATGATAGCTAATCATTTATCAATGAGAGATACAAGTCGTTGAGCTTGCTCACGCTAGAAGGGTAGTCCCTCATGGCTTTAGCAAAGGGGCTTACACTAGGGTAAAAGCGTTGCTTTTAAAACGCCAGCAAGTTTTGCGTATACTGGGGAAGGCTCAGCTTAGGTGTTAATGTTGATATTGTAAACGTAGAGCTTGCTCAGAGTTGATTTGCACTACTACCATTTGCCTGAGCATCTTCACTTTTTCAATGATTGCATTGTAAGCATCACAACAAATTTATATCGCACAAGCTCACTAATAGTCAAAAGTATCGACTCAAGGTCTGTCACATTCATGCCTAACACTCGCTGAAGCGTAACAATAAAACTTTGCAGCTTCTAATATACGTTTGTAGGAGGAAAGAAGAGGTGTTACAAGCAACTAAGCTAATAGATACTTATTGACAGTAAGGAATTTGAGCAACCTATAAAAAATTATCCAAGAAGTTCTTTGATAGACCATTTGATTCTAGGTATTATTAATAATCTTTATAAATTTACAAGCAGCAGGGGGCTGTGGGTTAAAATTATACCCCAAATAACCACTAAGCTCATGATGGTGTCTCTTTGTAAGAATGTGAAAATAATTTATAGGTATTTAGTCCCCAAGGTTTTACTATTATGCCGTTAACTGCAATGGATAAATTAGCTAGTAGTTAGTATAGGGAGCAATAGCTTTTATTCGTAAGTTTTCAGTTTAGATGCTTACTTTATTGGGTGGCTGTACCGAAATTAAAGTTAATAAGAATAAATATAAAATAATTTTTATTCTTATTAAGCTAATCATTTTTTACTGATTGCTAGCAATAAATTAAAAACTATCGCTATTTTAGCAATGTTTTATTGCTTCAACGGTTAAAAATTAGTATTATTTTTAATCGTTAAAGGTTTAAATAACAAACTTAATATAAAATATTAATTAGTTCATACAAAAATAATTAATTTGGCTTTGTGCAAATAATTAAGTGAGTTAATTAATGACATGGATGATTTATAGGAATTATTATGCATAGTATAGGGGTCGTAATACCATTTTATCAACGAGATAAAGGAATATTGTTAAAATCTCTCAAGTCTATAATTGAGCAAGAAAGCTTAAGTAAAATAACTTACTATGTTGTTATTGTTGATGATTGTTCTCCTCTTTCGCTTTCTGAAGAATTGGCACTCCTGCCTACTTTACCAAAAAATATACATTTAATTAGCCTTTACCATAAAACTAATTCTGGACCAGCTATAGCTAGAAATACAGCATTAAAATATATTCAAACTAAGCTTTGCAATATAGTTGATTATGTTGCATTTTTAGACTCGGATGATCAATGGGGTGTAAGCCATAGCACTTTAGCATTAGAGGCCTTCGACTTAGGTGCTAGCTTTTATTTTGGCAATACAGATCGAGATGGCTTCTATGATTCTAATTGGAATACTGACATTCCTGAAATGGAGCGCGATTTAAGCCACTTTTTAGTAGGCGAGTCTAAATTTTTAATAGATTCACCTGTTATTATCCAGTCAATGTACAATAAATATTTATCGCAAACATCGACAGTTATGTACAGGCTGAGTAAATTTCCAGAGGTATTATTTTGCGACCAACTAAGGTTTGCAGGTGAAGATGAACTAATGTGGCTATTGTTGTGTTCTAATGCTGATAAAGTTGCGTACTACCCTTGTGACATCACAAAATGCGGCAAGGGTGTAAATATGTTTTTTTCGAACATAAGCTGGGACCTTGTAGGTTCATGTAACATTATGGGAAGTAAAGCTCTGGCAACAGCGATGATTTTAGAGAATATTCCATTAGATTCAGAGCAAAGAAAAATTTTAAAGAAAACTTTCAACTCTCATTGCTATGTTTATTTTAAATTAATGGTAAAACATATGCTAAAATTTCGTGACATAGACTTCAAAAATACTCTTCTATTAGTTAAATATTTAGTAAGTAAAGATCTTTCTAGCCTAGGCGAGCATATAAACGTAGAAGTTGAGTTGTCTACAAAATAGTATTTATAAACTTTGTTTATCACTTCTGTGTTTGCTTTTTATATTAATAAAAGTAATTTTAATTTTATTGTTTAAGTGAGCATAAATTAATTTATATAATGTTTATTTGGTTTATATAGTGCTTGGAGTGATTATTTAAGTTTTACAATTTCAGGAGTTACAGTTATAATTTAACAGCGTATGGCCCCTCTCATTCTATAATAACTCCATTCTTATTGTCTTCTCCAAAATCGTATTACGAACAGAACCAAATTTTTAAGTCTTTAAGCGTTTAAGTTTTATATTTACCTAATGTTTAATGCATTAGAGAAATGTTAATCCTAATCTATTGTTTATAGTTAAAGCTAAATAAGTTTACAGAAATTTACTTCGTTTAATTAAAGTTTAATAAGAATTATGTAACCCCTAGGTAAAAGCGTTGCTTTTAAAATGCCAGCAAGCTGTATAGGGTTGGGTTAGCTCTAAGATTAATGTAAACATTGCAGATGCCTAGGTTGCTAAGGGTTGATGCGTATTTTCTCATTAATTTAACACCGAAAGCATTCTGCGCTACACAGAGAAACATGGGGACTGGTTATATTACTTCTTATGGTTTCTCGGTGGTGACATAACCACTTTTAAGACGTGTCTAGAGAATAGGGTTTGTCGAGTAGCAGCGAGTTTACCTCGCGTATGGTATTAATTTTTTCGCGGCATAAGGCCGCTGCTACTCATTGATTGCACCACAGAGGACAGAGGACAGAGGACACAGAGGAAACAATGGGGGGGCATTTTTCCTGTTCTTTTCCTTCACTCCTCGGTGGTGACATAATCACTTTTAAACAAAAGCAATGCGCGCATTCAAAGCATGAGTTAAACTCGCGTTTGCTATTAATTTTTTTCGCGGCATAAAGCCGCTGCTACTCATGAATTCCACTACAAAGCACACAGAGGCGCTTAGCGTTACACAGAGAGCTCGGGGATTGGTTTATCACTTTTTAAATCACTTATTCTCTACCTCTAAAAGCGCAGCGTCTCTTAACCTCTGTGAATAATTGGCTTAACTTGTTTTTCACCACAGAGGACACAGAGGCGCTTAGCGCTACACAGAAGAAACAATGGGAGGTGGTAACATTTCTCCTGCTCTTCTCCTTCACTTCTCTGTGGTAACAAAATCACTCATGAACGAAAACAACGCGCGTCTACAAAGCACGAGCTAACCGCGTAGCTGGAGTTCACCTCGCGTTTGGTATTAATTTTTTCGCGGCATAAAGCCTCTGCTACTCATTAATTGCACCGCAGAGGGCACAGAGACACAAAGGAAAGAATGGGGGTTGGTAAGTCATTTCTCCTGCTCTTCTCCTTCACTCCTCTGTGGTGAAAAAATCACTCATGAACGAAAACAACGCGCGTCTGCACAGCACGAGCTAACCGCGTAACTGGAGTTCTCCTCGCGTTTGGTATTAATTTTTTTCGCGGTATAAAGCTGCTACTCATCTTTTTAATCAAACCAATTTTACCCAAAGTAAAAGCACTACGTTTAAAAAGTAGCTACACACAGTGTCACTCTTACTAAGTTAATGCTAGTGTATAAATTACAACCATTTATCGTTTTTGTTGTTTAACCGTTAAGCTATGGAGTTGACTATGTCTAACTGGGTAGATGCAACCGTAAAAAAAGTAATATGGTGGAGCGATACACTTTTTAGCCTGGTAGTAAACGCAAGCGTAGAGCCATTTAAAGCGGGGCAGTTTACTAAGCTCTCGATTATGGAGGGCGATAAACGAATTGCTCGGGCATACTCTTATGTAAACGGGCCTAATAACCCCGATTTAGAATTTTACCTTATCAATGTAGAGGGCGGCTTATTATCGCCTAGATTGGCGCAATTAAAACCAGGCGACACTGTATTAGTAGAGCAACGTGCCACTGGCTTTTTTACCTTAGACGAAATACCGCCAAGCGAGCAGTTATGGATGCTAAGTACAGGCACTGCAATAGGGCCGTTTTTATCTATTTTGCAGCAACAAGAGGTATGGCAAAAATACACACAGATTAATTTAGTGCACGGCGTACGTTTTAATGCCGATTTAAGCTATCAAAATCTTATACATACCCTAATAAACGAACACCCTACACAACTTAACTACATTCCGGTTGTAAGCCGTGAGGAGCCACAGCAAGGCCTAAAAGGGCGTATAACTACAGCAATTCAAAACGGCGAGCTATTTAGTAAAGCCTCTAGAACCCCAAGCCCGAGTAATTCGCAATTTATGATTTGCGGTAACCCACAAATGGTAAAAGACACCACACAGTTACTTTTAGACAAAAGCTTTAAACGAAACCGTCGCAGAGACCCAGGGCACATAACGGTTGAGCAGTATTGGTAAAGTGTATAACAATCATTTAATTGCTACCCGAAAACGCTCAAATTTGTTATGTTGCAGCATTAACAGCGTTATATGTTCATATTAGGAAAGTTATGAAATCGTTATCTATTATTTTTGCCTCGCTTATTGCCACTGTTGCCCTGATCAGTTATGCAGCAGAGCAAACCGAAGAGACTCAAGAAGAGCAAAAAAGTACTGAGCAAGCGTCAAGCTCTACTCAAGCCAGCAATTCACCAACAAAAGCAAAAGATGAAAAGTTAAACACGCTTGAGTACCAAGCCCCAGAGCTTAAAACGCCAACAGTAGATACTACTAAACCTGACGACTCAAAAGTACTGGGTAGCGAAACCCCAAAACCGGTAGAAAAACCAAAAAACAAAGTAGAAAAAGCAGCAGCTGTGGCCGAGGCAGAAAAAGCGGTAACCCAAGCCAAAGAGGCATTAACCGCTAAGCAGCAAGCTAAAGCTAAGCAATCTCGAGAGTCGCTTGCTGTTGTAGAGCAACTAGTAGAAGCCTATAACGCACGTAATATTGAACAATTTATTCGTATGTACGATGAAGATGTAGAGTTTTATATTTTTCCTAATGAGCTATTATTTAAAGGAAAAGAAAAACTAATAGCCCGTTATGGCTTAATGTTTAAAAAATTAAAGTGCATTAATAGCTCGCCAATAAAGCGTATTGTGCACGGCGACATAGTAATAGACCACGAGCTATCAGAAACCTGTTCAACAGACGAAAACGTGGTAGATAAACGCTCTGAGTTAGTATCGAGCTACCAAATAAAAGACGGAAAAATAATCCGCGTATTATTTTTTAGATAATTATAAAAGGCATACTATGCAGTTAGCAGACGACAAAAAAATTCGCTTAATGTATCGCGTTGAGCCAGGGTGTTTAGGGCCGCAGGGCGCAGATCACATAGAAGACTTTTGTCGTTATGCTAATAAGCATATTAAATCACCTTATTACGGGCAATTTTTGTTTTTACCACGTTTTGATAAACAAAAAGATGAGCGTCAATACAGCGTAAAAAACCGCAACCTATCGCGAGTGCAAGCCAAGGCCTATTTAAACCATTTTGAAATTGATATAGATACCTTCGAAGAGCAACTCGACGAACTCCTCACCAAAGCCATCGATTTATACTTTAAACGATAATCATAAACGCCTGAATACAAGTTTTACCCTGTAGCTAATTTTGCCTGTAGACGCCTAGTTTGCTCAGGGAGGTGCGTATTTTCTCATTAATTGCCCCACAGAGGGCATTTCGCGCTAAACAGAGAAAACAGGCATTGGTGAGTTACTTCTTTGTGGTGAGATAATCACTTTTAAACAAAAGCTGTGCGCGTCTACCACTAAATTCAAATACTGTTTTGTAGACCGAATTCTTACTTATGTGATCATTTATTAAATCACTTATTCTCTAGCTCTAAAAGCGCAGCGTCTCTTAACCTCTTTGTGAATCATTGGCTTAACTTGTTTTCACCACAGAGGGCACAGAGGCGCTTCGCGCTACACAGAGAAAACACAGGTATTGGTGATTTATTTCTCCAGATTTTCTCCTGCTCTCCTCCTTCACTTCTCGGTGGAGACATAATCACTTTTAAACGAAAGCATGAGCTAACCACGTAGCAGCGAGTTTACCTCGCGTTTTATATTAAACTTTTTCGCGGCATAAAGCCGCTGCTACTGCTATTGTGGGCTTCGCACTTTACGCCAATAACGCGCCCACAAAACTCTAGCTACCCGCTACTATGGTATTAAAGCTGTCGTTGTCGTGTAGGCTAGCAAATGCACTTTCGTGTAGTAGCTCATTACGTAAGTTTGGCGAGTATTCAAGGGCCATTTTTATATCGGCTAATGCATCGGCATGTTTGTGTGTAAGTGCATACGCACACGCACGCTGCCAGTAGGCATAGCCGTAGTCGCTATCTATATCAATGGCTTGGTTACATAACTCAATGGCTTTGGCGGTTTCGTTTAGCTCTAATAATGCATCGGCTTTATAGGCAATGGCTTCTACATCTTCTGGCTTACGTTTTAAAATTTCGTCAAATATTTCTATTTTGTTTGCAAAGTCGCTTTCTAGGTTTGCGCGCATCCATAACGAGTGCACCTCGTTAGTGACCGATATACGCTCTTGGTTACTGAGTATTTCTTCTGAGCGTACACGCAGTTTTTCTTCAAGAATTTTTAAGCGATCTTCGTACTCGTCAGTGATCACACTGACACGCGTATTTACAATGTCTTCTACTTTATTTTTAACATCGCGCAGCGAGTTCCAGCCTACTAAAACCAAAATAGAGGCCGTAGCAGTAATAATAAAAAACACGTTATTAATAGTGTCGGTGGTGTAAATAAGCGCTCTGTCGGCGGTGTCTAACTGGGCGTGTGTAACTTGTTTTGTCACATCTTCGCGTAATTGTTGTTGGTCTTGGCGAACGGCTTTTAACTCATCAAGAATATAGCGTTCTAAAAGCGGTTTATACATGGGCTCATTTAATTGCGCTAACGCTTGTTGCTGTTGCTCTTCTGTTGGTGCAGCAGATTCTTGGGCATTAACAGTATTTAAAAGCGAAACAAAACAAACAAATAGAATAGTTATATAAAAACGCATGGGTACGCCTAGTTAATTATTAGTGACTAATCGCACTTTAACATGCAAGGCTTATTGGCACTAGGGCGTGTTGGCTTTGAACATTAAACAACTTAACAAAATCATACAACTGTTCACACAGCCTTAAAGGATTTTAAATTTTAGGCAAAAAAAAACCAGCCCAATGTGGGCTGGCAAAACTGCTTAAAACAACAATAAATTGTCGCAGGGAAATAACAGGAGTGAGTGGTCATAATAATCAAGTTAATCTGAACATTTACTTAATTATTCAAAATAGATTTCAATAAGTTATAAAGTAAAGGTGCATTGGGCTTAGTAATGCACCTTTATAAACAACTTTAATTTCATGGTGAAGGGGGGTATTCCAATGTGCGCTTAATTAAAAGCCACTTTCAAACCCTTCACATACCATTACGCGTTATCTATTTAATCCGATCACACTAATTGCGCTGTTTAAACTGTATTCATTAAACCAATGGTTTCAATCGATTTAATTCAAGTTAATACGCTGGCGAATGTAATATTAGGTGTCTATATTGTTTGAGCAGTAAATAAAAATTATGCACAAAATTAATAAACCTTAGCGTGCTACTTTAAATGTAAGCGCTGGGGCTTGAGTAAAATAGTTAAACTCTTCATTTAAAGTAAGGAGCTGAAAATGAGCAGCACTAAATCGGGTCAATGTCCCGTAATGCACGGTAGTAACTCAGTTATTTCTAAAGTAAACACAGATTGGTGGCCAAATACTCTAAATTTAGACATTCTTCATCAGCACGACACAAAATCAAGCCCCTACGGCACAGACTTTGACTACGCCGAAGCATTCAAATCTCTCGATTTAGACGCAGTAAAAGCAGACCTAAAAACCTTTATGACCGATAGCCAAGATTGGTGGCCTGCCGATTGGGGTCATTACGGCGGCTTAATGATCCGCATGGCATGGCACTCTGCGGGTACATACCGATTATCAGACGGCCGTGGTGGCGCAAGCACCGGCAACCAGCGTTTTTCGCCGCTAAATTCATGGCCAGACAACGCAAGCCTAGATAAAGCACGCCGCCTATTGTGGCCAATCAAGAAAAAATACGGTAACAAACTATCGTGGGCCGACCTATTTATTTTAGCCGGTAACATGGCATACGAATCAATGGGCCTAAAAATTTATGGCTTTGCGGGCGGCCGTGAAGACATTTGGCATCCAGAAAAAGACATTTACTGGGGCGCAGAAAAAGAATGGCTAGCACCGAGTGATGAGCGTTACGACAACGTAGAAAAGCCCGACACCATGGAAAACCCATTGGCTGCGGTACAAATGGGCTTAATTTACGTAAACCCAGAAGGCGTTAATGGTATACCCGATCCGCAAAAAACCGCGCAGCACGTCCGTGAAACATTTGCTCGCATGGCAATGAACGACGAAGAAACCGCAGCGCTTACTGTAGGCGGCCACACGGTAGGTAAAACCCACGGTAACGGTAAAGCTGAGCACTTAGGCCCAGAGCCAGAAGCGGCTGACGTACACGAGCAAGGCCTAGGCTGGAACAGCACTAAAGAAGGCGGCTTTGGTCGCAATACCGTAACGTCGGGGCTAGAAGGCGCGTGGACTACCCACCCTACAAAATGGGATAACGGCTACTGTCACTTACTATTAAACTACGAGTGGGAACTAACTAAAAGCCCAGCAGGCGCGCACCAATGGGAGCCTGTAAATATTAAAGAAGAAGATAAGCCGGTAGATGTAGAAGACCCATCAATTCGTTTAAACCCAATGATGACCGACGCCGATATGGCCATGAAGGTAGACCCAATCTACCGTAAAATTATTGAACGTTTTAACAACGACTTTGAGTATTTTTCTGATGTGTTTGCCCGCGCGTGGTTTAAACTTACGCACCGCGACTTAGGCCCTAAAGCGTGTTACTTAGGTAAAGATGTACCAAGCGAAGACCTAATTTGGCAAGACCCAATTCCAGCGGTTGACTACACCCTGTCTGATGACGAAATTAGCGAGCTAAAATCACAAATTCTTGATTGTGGCGTAAGCGCAACCGATTTAATTACTACAGCATGGGATAGCGCACGTACGTACCGAGGTTCAGACCGCCGTGGTGGTGCAAATGGCGCGCGTATTCGCTTAGCTCCGCAAAAAGATTGGCAAGGTAATGAGCCAGAGCGCCTAGCAAGCGTACTTAGTGCCCTTGAAAAATTTAGAGCAGGTTTAGCTAAGCCTATCAGTATTGCAGATTTAATCGTACTAGGTGGCACAGCTGCTGTAGAGCAAGCTGCAAAACAAGCTGGTGTTGATGTAACTGTACCGTTTGCGCCAGGTCGCGGCGATGCAACCGACGAAATGACCGATGCCGAGTCGTTCGAACCGTTAGAGCCAGTACACGACGGCTTTAGAAACTACCTTAAAGGCGACTTTAGCGTATCGCCAGAAGAGCTACTTTTAGAGCGTAGCCAGTTAATGGGCCTAACCGCACCAGAAATGACCGTACTGTTTGGCGGAATGCGCGTGTTAGGCACAAACTACGCAGGCAGCAAACACGGCGTATTTACCGACAACGTAGGTGCGCTTTCTACCGACTTTTTTGTAAACTTAACCGACATGGCCAATAACTGGAAACCGTCTGAGCCAGGTGTTTACAACATTGTTGAACGTAAAACAGGCACCATAAAATGGACCGCAACACGTATAGATTTAGTGTTTGGTTCAAACTCTATATTACGTGCACTAAGCGAATTTCACGCACAAGACGACAACAACGAACGTTTTGTACATGACTTCGTAAATGCATGGGTAAAAGTAATGAACGCTGACAGATTTGATCTTAAATAAATCAAAATTATAGGCACAAAGGGGAGCAACATAGCTCCCTTTTTTTATTATCTAAATTTTAGTTCGTGGCCTGTAGGCACCGAGCTTGTTCAGGGGTGATGTACAGCTTTTCATTAATTGTAAATTAAATACCACCTCCGAGGACACAGAGGCGCTTCGCGCTACACAGAGAAAACACGGTGATTGATGAGCAATTTCTCCTGCTCTTCTCCTTCACTTCTCGTTGGTGACATAATCACTGTTAAACAAAAGCAATGTGCGCCTAAAAACTATGAACTAACCACGTAGCAGGAGCTTACCTCGCGTTTGGTATTAAATTTTTTCGCGGCATAAAGCCGCTGCTACTCATTAATTCAACCACAGACGGGGATTGGTTAATCACTTCTTCTGTTCTTCTCGGTGGTTAATTTGGCTTGTAAGCGCGAGGCTTGTTCATACGAAAGGCAAAGCATCTCATTATTCAAACGATGTATTGCACAAAGAGAAAAAAATGAGGAGAAAATGAGGAGTGAAAGTTGTAGATACCATCTCTCATTTTAAGCTTCAAGGTCGTACTTAACTTTCTTGGAGCTTAAACTCTTCTTGGTTTTTTATTACACCAAAACATATATGAATGAGCTTTCTCATATTCGCACATACAGCTT